>WNGA01000650.1_pt1 | contig 52600 bp, 48 predicted proteins | sample 5400061 | NCBI WGS metagenome assembly WNGA01 (sample SAMN13153366, study PRJNA577476) | soil metagenome | isolation source: 100 cm soil or saprolite under grassland replicate 2 | place: USA:California | collected 2016-06-15
TCATCGGCGCGCTTGTGCTGGTGATGGAGGAAAAAAAGTGACGGTTGAGTCACGCATCTGGGGAGCGCACGGTTGCACCGTGCCGGTTTCCGAATTCTGCGGAAACGAACTTCCTCGACGTGTAGTTTGTTTGCGGTGTGACAATGAAAGGTCGCGATCGCCTGGAGCCGATCGCGAGCACGCCAGAGGCGTGCGCTCCCCAGACGCCAGATATACCGCATCATGACACCAACGCTTCAACTCTTCCTAATTGTTTCGGCGGCGTTGTTTTCTATCGGCCTGCTCGCTGCTTTAAGCCGGCGGCATGCGATTTTCATCCTGATCGGAATTGAGATGATGCTCGCGGCTGCGAACTTGAATTTTATCGCGTTCTGGCGTTTCGCTCCGCCGCCGCATCCGCCAACCGGAGTGATGATCGCAATCTTTTCCATAGCCATCTCTGCAGCCGAGGCCGCTGTTGGCCTGGCGATGGTGATTGCCGTTTACCGGCATTTCCGAACAACGAACGTCGATCAATACGACCAGCTCAAAGGATGAATCCAGGGATCGTAAGTAATCTCTGGCTGTTGCCGGCGGTACCATTTGCGGCAGCGGTTCTGATTTTGAGCTTTGGGAGATCGCGGCGCAGGAGCGCGGCCGTACTCGCAATCGGTGGCCAAATCGTTGTGCTGGCAACCTCGATGGTGGCATTTCTTCCGACACTGCAAACGCTCGGCTTCCGCGCAGTCCAGAATTTCACATGGTTCACGTTCGGCGAACAAACCCTGCGGCTCGGATTTGTTCTCGATCCGCTCGCGGCAGCCATGCTGGTAATGATCTCCCTGGTCGGTCTGTGCATTTTTGTCTTCAGCGTCGGCTACATGGCTGACGACAAGAATTTCACCCGTTTCTTCGCGTATCTGTCGTTCTTCTCTGGCGCCATGCTCGGCGTGGTTATCGCGAATAGCTTGCTGCTTCTTTTCATGTTTTGGGAACTCGTAGGGCTCGCGTCGTATTTACTTATAGGCTTCTGGATCGAGCGACCCAGCGCTGCAGCGGCAGCAAAGAAAGCATTCATCACCACGCGCATTGGTGACATGGGATTTTTCCTCGGAATGCTCTGGCTCTACAATCGCAGTGGCACACTGCTTTTTTACGATGGCGGCGGCGGATGTCTGGAAAGTGCCGGCCTGGCCTTTCTTGGCGCAAGTCCCGCAGTCGCGGGATTCATCGCGCTTCTGATTTTCTGCGGCGCAGTTGGCAAGTCCGGACAATTCCCACTGCACGTCTGGTTGCCAGACGCGATGGAGGGTCCGACCCCGGTCAGCGCACTCATCCACGCGGCCACAATGGTTGCCGCGGGTGTGTTTCTCGTCGCACGCGTTTATCCGCTCTTTTCATTAGGCGGAATCAACGGCGTGACCTCCTCGCTCACTGTCGTTGTCTGGATTGGAGTAACCACAGCGCTCATGGCTGCGCTCATCGCGATCGCGCAGGCCGACATTAAGCGCATCCTTGCTTACTCAACCGTGTCGCAGCTCGGTTTGATGATGGTCTCGTTGGGCGTCGGCGGCGTCGCGGCTGGAATCATGCATTTGCTCGCGCACGGTTTTTTCAAAGCGCTTCTGTTTCTCGGCTCTGGCTCGGTGATTCATGGATGCCATGGCGAACAGGACATTCGCAAAATGGGCGGCCTGCGGCGCCTGATGCCGGTGACGTTTGGAACGTACGCCATCGGCATGATGGCGTTAAGTGGCGTCCCGCTCTTCTTCTCCGGTGGTTGGACCAAGGAGGAAATCCTTCACGCCACCGCTCATTGGCCGCGATCGCATGCACCGTATTACCTGATGCTGGCCGGCGTCGTTCTTACGGCGCTCTATATGACGCGGCAAATGATCTACGTCTTTTTCGGGAATCGCCGCAATGCTGCTGAGCACGCTCACGAAAGTCCGCGCGTGATGACGATGCCGCTGGTTGTGCTGGCGATTGGCACAGTTTTCCTGAGCGTTGTGCTCACTACCGCCTGGCCATGGCTGCATGGTTATCTCATGGGTGAACCGGTTCGCTTCGACATTGCGCATCTAATCCAGCCCATGCTTTTCATTTCGCTCGTGCTCGTAGGCGGTGGGATCGCGCTGGGCCTCTGGTTTTATCGCAAAGCTGGCGCGCAGGATCGAGATCGATCTGCGGAAGTTGATCCACTCGAGTACGCGCAACCGGCGGTGTTCCGGTTCCTCGCAAACAAAATGTGGATCGATGAGCTGTATGCGCGGACCATCCTCGCTTTTGCATGGGCGAGCGCGCGTTTGTCTGACTGGATGGATCGCTATTTCTGGGATGGTTTGGTGCGCGGCTTCGGCGCAATCGGCCAACTCTTTGGAATATTTACAGCGGATGTGGACGAGCGCGGCATCAACGCCGGAGTAGATGAAACGACAGTTGGCGCTCGTGGTTTGGGCCGTCTGTTGTCCACCGCGCACTCTGGACAGATTCAAATTTACCTCGGCGTCGTGGCTGTTGGGATGTTGGCGCTGCTTCTTCTCTACGCATGGTTGGCTTAGTCACGGCGATTATTTTGATTCCGCTGCTCGGCGCAGTGGCGGTGTGCACATGGCCGCCCGCCTCGGCTACGGTGGGCAGGCTGCGCAATGGTCGCCCGATTGCGCTGATTTTTAATATCATTTCTGCCGGATGCGCTCTGGCGCTGTGGCGAAATTTCGATGCTACCGCGACTGGACTCCAGTTCCTGGAACGTCATGCGTGGATTCCGGCTATCAACGCCGAATATCTGGTGGGCGTCGATGGCCTGAGCCTGCTGCTCGTATTGCTCACCTCCTTGATCATTCCATTCGCATTCCTTGCGCAACCCGCTCCCAATGGAAGCCGCGCGTTCTACGCGACGATACTGGTTATGCAATCTGCGCTCTATGGCACGTTCACTGCGCAGAATTTCGTTCTCTGGTTCCTGTTCTACGAAATGAGTCTGATCCCAGGTTTTCTGCTGATCAAAATCTGGGGCGGTGAAAATCGCGATCGCGCCGCGACCAAGTTTTTCCTCTACACATTTCTCGGAAGCGTCGCCATGTTGCTTTCGTTTCTCGGGATTTATTTCGCGAAAGGCACGTTCGACTTCGCGGCTCTGGCGAGTCTTGGAAAGAGCGGGTTGCTCACTGGAAATCTCGCCTGGGTCGCCTTTGCTGGAATTTTTGTTGGCCTTGCTGTGAAGGTGCCGCTGTTTCCGTTTCACACCTGGCTGCCGGACGCCTATCAAACTGCTCCTACAGGGGTATCGATGGTGCTCACTGGCGTGCTATCGAAAATGGGCGTTTACGGTTTCGTGCGCCTATTACTTCCGTTGTTCCCTAACGAGATCAAAGTCATCGGTCCGTGGCTGCTTGCGCTGGTGGTTTGCTCGATCGTTTTCGCTCCACTGGCTGCGTGGGCGCAGCGCGATTTGAAACGAATGATCGCCTATCTTTCGATCAACCATCTCGGCTACTGCATGCTGGGTCTTTTTGCGCTGGCCGCGTCACCCGCTGTTGGCGCGAGGATCGACACGCAGGCGGCGCTAAGTGGCGTATTCATGCAAATCTTCAATCACGGCATTACCGCGGCGGCGCTTTTCTACTTTGTGGGCCTGCTCGAACAACGGCGCGGTTTGCGGGGCATCGACGATTTCGGTGGCCTGATGCAGCGGACACCGCTGCTCTGCGGTTGGATGAGTGTCGCCATGTTTTCGTCGCTCGGTTTGCCGGGGCTGAACGGATTTATTGGCGAGTTTCTGATTTTCAAAGCGTCATTCGCGATGGCGGCGGCGTTCACGGCCATCGCCGTGATCGGCCTTCTCGTCACCGCCATCGTTTTTGTGCGAGCGATGCAAGCTCTCTTCAGTGGACCGCTCGCAGAAGGTTGCAGCGCGTTCCCGGATCTTTTGCGGCGCGAAAAACTCATCGTGTTTCCCATGACGCTGCTCATGTTCGCCATCGGCATCGCTCCGCAATTCATCTTCAACATTTTCAATACGACCGTCGTTCAAATGGCACGGCTGTTGAGTTGAAATCATCAGCAATGGGTAAAGAAGTTATTCCAGTCGAACGGATCGCTCGCGCGATTCTCGTCATTCGTCGTGAGAAAGTGATGTTTGATTCCGATCTGGCCGCGCTATACGGCGTGACCACTGGAAATTTGAATAAAGCGGTGAAGCGCAACGCTGAACGCTTTCCGACCGACTTTATGTTTCAGCTTGATGCTGAGGAAGTTGCAAACTTGAAATTCCAATTTGGAATATCAAGGTGGGGCGGGCGGCGGGGGCTGCCATACGCCTTCACCGAACAAGGCGTCGCGATGCTTTCGAGCGTATTGAATAGCGAGCGCGCCGTGAAGGTGAACATCGCCATTATGGCGCATTTGTGAAACTGCGCGAGACATTGGACACGAACCGTGAGCTAGCGAGAAAATTTGCTGAATTGGAACGGCGTGTCGGCAAGCACGATGAAGAAATTGCTGCGATTTTGGAGGCGATCCGGCAGTTGATGACGCCGCCGGAAAAGCCTCGGCGCGAAATAGGATTTCATGTGCGCGAGCGGGCCGGGCGCTACCCGGCGCCAACACGCGCATGATTGCCTGGACGATTTACCTCACGTTTGTCGGCGCAGTTCTTTTGCTGCTTTTGCCGCGCGCGTGTGCTCACTGGATCGCCCTGCTTACGACAATCGCAGGCTTAGCGCTTGGTATGATTGTGTTCGTCGGCACGCCGATTCCAGATCTGGTGCACTTTACAACAATCGTGCGCGTGCCGTGGGTTCCGGCACTTGGGATGAATTACCACCTCGCGCTCGATGGCATTAGCCTGACGATGGTTCTTGTCACTGGCATTTCAGCGGTAAGCACCGTGCTGTTTTCATGGGACGTGGAACACCGGCAGAACGAATTTTTTTTCTGGCTTCTGCTGGTGGTGGGCGGGTGCTACGGCGTGTTCCTCAGCGCGGATTTGTTTTTGCTATTCGTGTTCTATGAGTTGGTGATCGTGCCGAAATATTTTCTCATCGCCATCTTCGGCTCGACCAACAAGGAATACGGCGCCATGAAGCTCACCCTGTATTCCTTCTTCGGCGGGATGCTCGTGTTCGTTGGGATATTGGTCGCTTATGTCGCTGGAGGGTCATTGGACCTGAATCAGCTGTCGCAGTTCGAATTTTCACCGCAACTGCAATTGTGGGCGTTTCCGGTGTTGTTTCTCGGCTTTGCTGTCTTGGCCGGCATCTGGCCGCTGCACACCTGGGCGCCGACTGGTCACGTCGCTGCCCCGACTGCGGGCTCCATGTTGCTCGCGGGAATTGTGATGAAGCTCGGCTCTTACGCTGGTCTGCGCGTCGCGATGAATCTTTTTCCGCAGGGATTTCAGATGTGGAGCAAATGGATCGCTGTGCTCGCAGTCATCGGAATCGTGTATGCCGCGGCAGCGGCGCTTCGCCAACGTGATCTGAAATTTGTAATCGGTTATTCGAGCGTGAGCCACATGGGCTTTGTGCTACTCGGCTTTGCTACGGCCAACGCGCTCGGCGTTTCCGGTGCGGTGCTGCAAATGTTCTCGCACGGCGTCATCGCGGCCCTCTTGTTCGCCGTCGCCGGACGCATGATCTACCGGCGCACTCATACGCGCGAACTCGACGCGCTTTCTGGAATGAATCTGAGCCAGGCAATGCCCTTCGCGGCTTTCACTTTCGTTGTCGCCGCGGCTGCCTCAATGGGGATCCCCGGCTTCAGCGGATTCGCGGCCGAGATCACCGTTCTTATTGGCGCATCGAGAACTTACCCGATTGCGGTTTGGATCGCGGGAGCTGGGATAGTTCTCGTTGCTGCGTTCACATTGCGCGCGCTAAAGCTTTCGTTCTTCGGTGAGAAAGGTGTCGAGGGCGAAGTCACAACGGTTACAACGTTAAATCCGGAAGAGTTCAACCCGATCACCATCCCGGAGAAAATCGGCGCCTGCATGCTGATGCTCACAACAGTCGCCGTCGGCGTTTATCCGAAACTGTTACTCGACCGCATCATGCCCGCTGTCGAAATGATGAGATTTTTGAAATGAAACGCATGCCTCATCTTCAACGCTTCAACGCTTCAACCTTTTAGCGATGTCCTATTTCGACCTTCTCAAACTTGCATTGCCTGAAGCGGTCGTAGTTCTGACCGCGCTGGTTGTGCTTTCGGTCAGTCTCGTTGTGAAACGCGCAGCGGCTGCCTGCGCATTTATTGCGGCGCTGGGAATTGTGATTGCAATCATGGCAATCCTGTTTTTGCCGCGAAACGAAACGCTGTTTGGCGGAATGCTGGTGATCTCGCCGCTCACGTCACTGTTCAAAATCATTTGCCTCGCGCTCGCATTTTTCACGATCCTGCTGACGCAGGCAGAAAAGGCCCCGCGCCATCCCGGCGAATATCTGGCGCTTGTTCTTCTGGCAACGGTAGGCCTGATGCTGCTCGTCGGCAGTGAAGAACTGCTGATGATTTTCATCGGTCTCGAGTTGCTCGGACTGTCGCTTTACGTCATGGCCGCATTCGATAAAACAGACGTGCGCTCAGCCGAAGCCGGGCTGAAATATTTTCTGTTCGGCAGCACATCGAGCGCGTTCACACTCTTCGGGATCAGCCTGATTTACGGCATGTCGGGTGCAACCGGTCTCGCTGCGATTTCAACTAAGTTGGCAACAATGTCAGTGCAGCCGCTGCTTGCGGTTGGAATCGTCATGACGCTTGTCGGCTTCGCATTCAAAATCGCTGCCGCGCCCTTTCATCTGTGGGCGCCTGACGCGTATCAAGGCGCGCCTGTCCCGAGCGCGGCGTTCATTGCTTCGTGTTCGAAGGTTGCATCGTTTGTTGTGCTGGGAAAAATCGTGCTCATCGGGTTTTCGCCGGTGCATGGCAGCGCCGGATGGCACGCAATGGTGGCCGGTTGGTCGCCTGTGCTTGCAGCACTAGCGGCGTTATCGATTGTAATTGGGAATTTCGTCGCGCTTGCGCAATCGAATGTACGCAGGCTGCTTGCCTACTCGGCGGTCGCACACGCAGGTTACACCTTAATTGGGTTCGTCGCCGGTGACCGCGAAGGCTTTTCAGCGGCCCTGTTCTACACGACCATTTATGCAATTACGCTCATCGGCGCGTTTGGCGTTGTCGGCGTCGTGCGGCGCGAAACCGGCGGCGACAATTTCTCGAACTTCTCCGGCCTCGCTTCCCGTTCTCCGTTGCTCGCCGGATGCATGGCAATCTTTATGTTGTCCCTCGCAGGCATCCCGCCGTTGGCTGGATTTTTCGGAAAATTCTATTTGTTCAGCGCCGCACTACATGCTGGCGCAAATCACGCGCTTCTTTGGCTCGTCGCGCTTGGACTCGTTGGCAGTTTTGTCTCTCTCTATTATTACCTTCTCGTGTTGAAAGCGATTTTTGTGGATGCATCGTCGTTTGCGGTAGCGGAACCGATGGAGCGCACGCGATTCGCTTCTTTACAGGGAGCTACGGTCACTATACTTGCTGCAGCAGTTGTTTTGCTCGGGGTGCTGCCGAACGTTTTGGCATCGCGCATTCTGGCCGCGATTCCGTAAGAAATCTCAAAAAAATGCAATTAACGCTTGACCCGCGCATAGTAAGTTTTGCATCAAAAGTGATAGTCCCCATTGCGAAGTTGGTAATGTGAAGATGGGCAGCATCAGCGAGTTCATTGAGCGCCATTTCCGGCATTTCAACGCGGCGGTGCTGAAAGACGCAGCCGACGCCTACATTGCGCATCTCGATCGTGGCGGAAAGATGATGATCACGCTGGCGGGTGCGATGAGCACCGCCGAATTGGGCGTTTCGCTGGCCGAAATGATTCGCCGTGACAAAGTGCACGCCATCACCTGCACCGGTGCGAACCTTGAGGAAGACCTCTTCAATCTCGTTGCGCGCAGCAAATACGAACGAATTCCTAACTATCGCGAGCTGAGTCCACAACAAGAGCAGGAGCTCCTGCGGCGGCACCTGAATCGCGTCACCGACACTTGCATACCCGAAGAGGAGGCGATGCGACGGATCGAGCGGGTCGTGCTTGAGGAGTGGTCGGCCGCTTCACAAAGCAATCAGAGAAAGTTTCCCCATGAGTTCCTTTACCAAATTTTGCGCGAGTGCCGCCTCAAACAGTTTTACGAGATAGATCCTGCCGACAGCTGGATGGTTGCCGCTGCGCACAATGACCTTCCGTTGTTTGTGCCGGGCTGGGAAGATTCGACCTTGGGAAATATTTACGCGGCGCGCTGCATCACTGGGGCGATCAGCAATGTGCAGGCGGTCCGCTCGGGCATCGAATACATGATCGAACTCGCGGCGTGGTATCGCCGGGTATCAAAGGATTCATCCATCGGGTTCTTCCAAATTGGCGGCGGCATTGCAGGCGATTTCCCGATTTGCGTTGTTCCCATGTTGAATCAGGACGTGGTCAGCATGCCCGTGCCCGAGTGGGGGTATTTTTGCCAAATTAGCGATTCCACCACCAGTTTCGGCTCATACTCAGGCGCGGTGCCGAATGAAAAGATCACGTGGGGAAAACTGAGCGTCGATACTCCACGGTTCGTGATCGAATCTGACGCGACAATCGTTGCGCCGTTGGTTTTCGCGAAGGTTTTAGGCTGGTGACCTAGCTCACGTACAATTGCGTCCGGTGCGGCTATTGCCAGTGGCCTGGGACCCACACCCAGCCGTTGTAACGAGGCACCCAGTGGCCTGCGACCCAAACTGCGGCGGGCCGGGGGCGCACTACCCACGTGCCCGGAACCCACGCGTAGGTCGTGCCAGTCCATCGCCAGTAACCGGCTGTCCAAACGTAGCCCGGTCCGGGTGCCACCGTCTGAGTTTCCACACGAACCGCCGGCGGCGCACGGGTGACTACAACTTCTCGCGCCGGGCCCATCGTGGTCACCTCCTGCGTGGTGGTTGTCGTCATGACCGGGGTTGGTTCTGCCGCGCAACCGACTAAAACCACAAGCGTCAGCATAGATAAGTAGGATCTCGTTTTCATGTTTTCCTCCGTTTAGGGATTCGTTTTGCAACAGCTCTTCGGCTTTGTAAGCGGTTGAATCGTTTCGTGGGTTAGCGTGACACCAAATTTGATCCGATGATACGTGCATGCTTTACGTGCTGGCGACGCCGGTCGGTAATCTGGGCGACATCACCTTGCGGGCTCTTGAGGTCCTGAATGGTGTTGACGTCGTGGCGGCGGAAGACACGCGGCATTCCGGCTTACTGCTAAAACATTTCGAGATCAAAAAGCCCTTTGTCAGCTATCACGAACACAATGAAGCGGCGCGCACGGCTGAGTTGGTCGAGCGCCTTGCCCGAGGCGAAAACGTTGCGTTGATTACAGACGCTGGCACGCCTGGTCTTTCCGATCCAGGGCTGCGTCTTATTCGCGAATGCATCAATCGCGAACTGCCGTTTACGATCGTCCCCGGACCATCGTCGATTCTGATCGCTCTGCTCGGTTCCGGATTTTCGACCGAGAAATTCTCGTTTCGTGGATTTCTTCCGGTGAAAAGCGGCCGACGCGAGCGCGAATTGCGGATAGCAGCTGAACGCGAGGAGACGACGCTTTTCTTTGAATCTCCTTACCGGCTTCTTAAAACGCTTCAGGCCTGCAGTACCATCATGCCGGACCGACAACTGTGCATCGCACGTGAGCTGACAAAAAAATTTGAGGAATTCCGTCGCGGCACTGCTGCGGAACTGCTTGCATACTATGAGGCGCATCCGGCGAAAGGCGAAATCGTGCTCGTCGTCTCTGGCGCATAGCTGGATCGCCGGCGTATTCAGCGAGCCACCAAAATTCGCCGATCAATAGCGCGGACAAGGCGCAGAAAATGTCCGTGCGAATAAACGAATCGCGATCGTCGTCCAATCCAGCCGCTGAAATCAGCTGGAAACTATGCGATCCGACATTGCCTTTTCGGGAAACTTCACAAGCTCTTCGCGTCCTGCGAACTGTCTCAGCATTGGGTTGCCGATCAGGATCGCCGAACCACCTCGGAGACGTTGGCGTGGCGACGCGACTTTCGCGAGCAGACTTCGCAGCTTCTGCGATTATCGGGTGATGAGCCGCCTACCACGGTTTCTAAGGCCATTGCTCGCTGGAGGCGCCGTCACGCTTTTGCAGGTGGTAATGGCGGTGGCTCTGCTTGCTCCAGAAAAGCCGATCCCCGAGCGCTATTCCGCGCTAGTTCAACATGACAGCTATTGGTTCATGAACATTATCGATCGCGGATATCAGACCATTGTCCCCCCGATCGATCACAAAGTGATGGAAGTCTCGAATGTCGCATTTTTCCCGGCATACCCGGCGATTGCCGCGTTGCTCCGAAATGCATTCAACATCAGCACCGGCACGGCGCTTTTGGTCACCGCTCAGCTCGCTGCGTGGGGTTTTTGGACTTATTTCTTTCTGTTCTGCAGGCGCTGGAAAGTTCCGCGTTCGCTTCAGATTTGCGGGACACTTCTGATCCTCGCGAATCCGGCAGCGTTCTTCCTGGTCGCAGCTTACTCGGAATCGCTCTTTCTAATGGCGTTGCTTGGCTTCATCTACTGGAGCACCGCGGAGGGTCGCGAGGCGCGAGTGTTGGCGGCTTTGCACGGAATGGTTATGTCCGCGACGCGAATTGTCGGAATTGTGTGCGCTGCGTTTCCTTTGGTGCGTTCGGCTTTTCAAACGGGATGGCGCGGTTTGCTGACGCCACGCAAATGGCTTCGAGAGAACCGGGCAGCTGTCGGGTTAACATTTGTGGCGGCCTGCGGCGGGATCGCCTTTTTCGTTTTGTGCCAACTGCGCTGGGGTCACTGGGACCTTTACATGCTCACGCAGGCGGCTGGCTGGGCGATCGTGCCCGATTATCTTGCAGTGGTTAGGCCCGAAAGTTATCGCTGGCTTGTTCCTGCACTAAATAATCCCACCGAAATGAGCCAGTTATCGATGACGCTGGGTGCCATGCTTTTCGTTGCCATCGCAGTTTGCGAATTGGTTCCAGCGATTCGGCGCCGCGCCGGCCTGCCGGTACGCGCAGGAGCCTATTTCTGCGCGGCGACGATTTATTACCTCTCCGTGAGCGGAGTCGCCTGCGTCGACATGGAAAGTATGTTGCGTTACGAGTTCAGCGCGTACGCCTTGATCGTGCTGGCGCTTTTGAATTTTCTGGGTCAATTTCGTACGCCGCCAATATGGGTGCGGGCTTTTGGAACGGCGGCAGTAGCGTTGGTCAGCGCTGCGGGGTTGTGCGTGCAGGGCTGGTACGTCTGGAATTTCACTCGGGGCAACTGGGTCGCGTAGCAAAACATGAAGGCAAAGGTCGTCATTATCGGTGCAGGTCCGGCAGGTCTTACGGCCGGCTATTTGCTTTCAAAAAACGACGTCGATGTCCTCGTTCTGGAAGCCGATTCGGTTTACGTGGGCGGCATTTCGCGCACGGCAACTTACAAGGGCTTTCATTTCGATATCGGAGGTCACCGTTTCTTCTCGAAATCCAAAGCGGTTGAAGACTTGTGGACCGAGATTTTGCCGAACGACATGCTCACGCGCCCGCGCTCATCGCGCATTTTTTACGGCGGCAAATTTTTCTCCTATCCGCTCAAGCCAATTGAAGCGCTGCTGAAACTCGGCGTTTTCAAATCGATTTTGTGCGTTCTTTCCTGGCTGAAAGCGCGTCTGTTTCCGATCCGGAACCCGCGAAATTTCGAAGAATGGGTTAGCAATCAATTCGGCAAACGACTGTTCAACACGTTCTTCAAAAGCTACACCGAAAAAGTCTGGGGGATGAGCTGTAAGGAGATTTCCGCCGACTGGGCAGCGCAACGGATTAAAGGCCTTTCGTTAGGCAGCGCAATCAAGAACGCGCTTGTCCCGCAGCGTTACAACGGCGACCGGAGCAAGGTGATCAAGACGCTGATCAATTCTTTCCGCTATCCTAGGAGAGGTCCGGGAATGATGTGGGAGGCGTGTGCCGAAAAGATGACGGCGCTGGGCGGCAAATTGGAGATGGGCTGCAGAGTGACGCGGTGTTCTTATGACGATTTGTCCGGCCAATGGAATGTGGAATACAAAAACGGCAACGGAGATCGGCAAATAATCGAAGCCGAACATGTCATTTCGTCCGCGCCGATGCGGGAGCTGGTCTGCGGTTTGTCACCGGCCGTGAGTGAACGAACCAAGCGCGCGGCTGAGAGCCTCAAGTATCGCGATTTCCTCACCGTGATGCTGATCTTGAAAGATCGAGAGATGTTCGATGACAATTGGATCTACATTCACGACCCGAGCGTCAAAGTCGGCCGTGTTCAGAATTTCCGTTCGTGGTCGCCCGAAATGGTGCCCGAGACGGATAAGGTTTGTTACGGTCTAGAGTATTTCTGTTTCGAACATGACGGTGTATGGGACTCTAGCGACAAAGATTTAATCGAGCTCGCGAAGCGCGAACTAATTCAGATCGGGTTGGGGAAGGAAGGCGATTTCGTCGATGGCTGCGTCGTTCGCCAGAAAAAAGCGTACCCGGTTTACGATGACGACTACGCGCGCCACGTCGCCACCATTCGTCAGGAACTGGACACGCGGTACCCGAACCTGCACCTGGTTGGCCGTAACGGAATGCACAAATACAACAATCAGGATCACGCCATGATGACAGCGATGTTGTGTGCGGAAAATATTCTCGCTGACACAAAGCTTTACGATCTCTGGCAGGTGAACAGCGACGCCGAATATCACGAAGCCGGTCCCTCTGCAGCCGAGGAAACGAACGGCAGCGCACTTCGCCTTGTTCCCACCCGAGTCGGCACCCCAGAGCTAGCGCCGGAAGGGTAGCGCGCGCGTCTCGCGTGCTGGCGAACGCGTCCTCGCGGTCGCGAACTTTCGTGTTGCATCTCTTGGAGATGAAAACTCCCGCACTATGAAAGACTGTTTCCAGCACGCGAGACGCGTGCGCTACCCGGTCTCAAACTCTTCCACCGGCGGGCAGGAGCAGAACAGATTCCTATCGCCGTAGACATTGTCGATGCGCGCCACGGCGGGCCAGAATTTGTGGTCGCGCGCCCACGCCGCGGGAAAAGCTGCCTGCTCGCGCGAGTAAGAGCGGTCCCATTTGTCGGACGCGATTTGTCGCGCGGTGTGCGGCGCGTTCTTGAGCAAATTGCTTCGCCGATCCTGTTTTCCGTCGGCGATTGCTTGCATCTCCGCGTGAATGGAGATCATCGCATCGCAGAAACGATCGAGCTCGTGTTTCGGTTCGCTCTCGGTCGGCTCGATCATCATTGTCCCGCCGACCGGCCACGAAACGGTTGGCGCGTGAAAGCCGTAATCCATCAAACGCTTTGCGACATCTTCGACTTCAATGCCTGCACTTCTCCACTGGCGCAGGTCGACAATGCATTCGTGCGCGACGAGACCATGCTTGCCCTTGAAAAGAACGGGAAAGTACGGATCGAGCCGTTTAGCGATGTAGTTGGCGTTGAGAATCGCCACCTCGCTCGCGCGTTTCAAGCCGGCGGGGCCCATCATACGAATGTACATCCACGTGATCGTCAGAATGCTGGCGCTGCCCCAGGGCGCCGCGGCGACCGGACCGACACCATCGTCGATTGCCGATTGGCGATTGCGGATTGAAAAACGTGCCGGCAGAAATTTAACAAGATGTTTGGCCACACCGATCGGTCCCACACCCGGGCCGCCGCCGCCGTGTGGGATGCAAAACGTCTTGTGCAAATTTAGGTGACAAACATCGGCGCCGTATTCGCCGGGGCGACAAAGACCGACCTGCGCATTCAAGTTTGCGCCGTCCATGTAAACCTGACCGCCATGCGTGTGAACGATTTCGCAAATTTCGCGAATCGTCGGCTCGAACACGCCGTGCGTTGATGGGTAAGTCACCATCAGCGCGGCGAGATCGCGCGCGTGTTCGTCTGCTTTGGCGCGAAGGTCTGCAAGGTCAATGTCTCCATCTTTCAAACAGGCGACCGACACAACCTTGAATCCTGCCATTATCGCGCTGGCCGGATTCGTGCCGTGCGCCGACGTCGGAATGAGACATACGTTGCGATGTGCTTCGCCGCGCGATGCATGATATTCGCGGATGGCCAACAGCCCTGCGAATTCGCCCTGCGATCCGGCATTCGGTTGCAATGAAACCGCGGCGAACCCAGTGATTTCTGCAAGCCAGTCTTCCAGTTGCCGGAAAATTTCCAAGTAGCCCGCCGCCTGTTCGATGGGAGCGAACGGATGCAATTTGGAAATCTCGGGCCATGAAATAGGGAACATTTCTGCAGTGGCGTTGAGTTTCATCGTGCACGAGCCGAGCGGAATCATGGACGTTGTTAGCGATAGATCGCGCGATTCCAGCTTCTTGAGATAGCGCAGTATCTCGGTTTCAGTGTCGTGCGTGTTGAAGATCGGATGCGTGAGATACTCGGAAGTGCGGATGGCGGATTGCGGAATGCGGATTGGCGGGTCGCCAAGATTGTCATCGTCAAAATCGCGGACGTTCGTGCCGCGGAAGACGGACATCAGCAGTTCAATGTCCCGTGGCGTTGTTGTTTCATCGAAAGAAATGCCCACCGCGCGTGGTCCAAGCCCGCGCAGGTTGCAACCCGCTTTGGTCGCGTGCTTCAAAGTAACTTCGCTCGATTCCACTTCGATCCGAACCGTGTCGAAGAAATTCTCATGCGTGACTGTGCAGCCAAGGGCGCGCAGACCATCCGCAAGTCGACTGGTTAACCGATGAACACGCTCGGCGATCGCGCGCAATCCTTTGGGACCGTGATAGACCGCATACATCGACGCAATGACGGCCAGGAGAACCTCAGCCGTGCAAATGTTACTGGTCGCTTTGTCGCGGCGGATGTGTTGCTCGCGCGTTTGCAAGGCGAGGCGATAGGCAGGTCGACCTTCAGCGTCGTGTGAAACGCCCACCAGTCGGCCAGGCATGTGACGTTTGAATTCATCGCGGGTGGCGAAGTACGCCGCGTGCGGCCCGCCAAATCCGAACGGCACTCCAAAGCGCTGCGTATTGCCGACCGCAACATCCGCGCCGAATTCGCCCGGCGGTTTGAGTAATGTTAGCGCAAGAATGTCTGCCGCGATCACCACCAGCGCACCGGCATCATGCGCCTTTCGGACAAACTCGGCGTAATCGTAGATCGCGCCATCGGTCGCGGGATATTGAACAAGCGCGCCGAAAATTGTGCTGTCGAATTTGAATCGCGAGTAATCGCCGATCTTGATCTCGATCCCTAGCGGCTTCGCCCGGGTTTGAACGACGGCAATCGTTTGGGGATGACAATTATCGTCAACAAAGAACGTCTTCCGATTTGGAACGACCGCGTGACAAAGCGCCATCGCTTCGGCAGTAGCCGTTGCTTCGTCCAGCATTGATGCGTTCGCGATGTCGAGGCCGGTCAAATCTATGATCATCTGCTGGAAGTTCAGCAACGCTTCGAGTCGCCCTTGCGCGATTTCCGCCTGGTAAGGCGTGTAAGCGGTGTACCAGCCAGGGTTTTCAAGAATATTTCGCTGAATGACAGGCGGCGTGACGCAGTCGTAGTACCCAGCCCCGATGAACGAGCGCGCGATTTTGTTCTTCTTTGCAATCGCCCGTAGCTCAGTCAGCGCTTCGCCTTCCGATTTCGCTTCCGGCAAATTCAGTTGCCGTCCGAGACGAATGTCCTTCGGAACTGTGGCGTCGATGAGCGCACCGAGGTTATCGAAACCGACATCGCACAACATCGCGCGGACTTCTTCCTCGTTTGGCCCAATGTGTCTGCGGGCGAACGAATCAACGTCGAAAATTGGTTCGCGCATTTGCATCGGAAGAGACTACGGAGCGCGAGACGCGCTTCAACTCTCGAGCGCTGCTTGCGCAGCGGCTAATCGTGCGATCGGAATTCGAAAAGGGCTGCAACTGACGTACTCTAGACCAAGCCGGTGACAGAATTTTACGCTGTTTGGTTCGCCGCCGTGCTCGCCGCAAATTCCCAGTTTGATGTCCGGCCGGGTTTTGCGGCCGAGGTCGCGAGTTATTTCCATCAAACGCCCAACACCCTTCTGGTCGATTGTTGCGAATGGATTTGAACCGACGATGTCGAGTTCCGCGTAAGCGGGAAGGAAGCTGCCTGAGTCGTCGCGACTCATTCCTAGGGTGGTCTGTGTCAGATCGTTCGTGCCGAAGCTGAAAAACTCGGCGTCGCGTGCGATCTGGTCGGCTAGCAGCGCGGCGCGCGGGATTTCGATCATGGTTCCGACGAGATATTTGAATTTTTTCCCTCGTTCTTTGGCCACTTCGTCAGCCACGCGCCGCACAATGTCGATTTGCAGCTTTAGCTCGCGCGGGAATCCCACCAGCGGAATCATGATTTCGGGGTGGACCCTGATGCCTTTGGCTTGCACCTCCGCAGCCGCTTCAAAGATCGCGCGGGCCTGCATTTCGGAAATCTCGGGAAACGTGATCCCAAGACGGCAACCGCGATGACCCAGCATCGGATTGAATTCGTGCAACTCATGCACGCGCCGCGAAATTTGTTCCACGGAAACCCCGAGTTTGTTCGCCAGTTCGTTTTGCTGCGCGTGATCGGCCGGCAGAAATTCGTGCAACGGCGGATCCAGAAAGCGGATGGTTCCAGGCAAACCATTTAGCGCAGTGAAGATACCCACAAAATCTCCGCGCTGATACGGGAGCAGTTTCGCCAGTGCTCGCGCGCGCTCATCCTTTGTGCCGGCGAGAATCATTTCCCGCATGGCGTCGATCCGATTGCCTTCGAAAAACATATGTTCCGTGCGGCAGAGCCCAATTCCTTCCGCGCCGAATGCGACGGCATTTTTGACCTGCTCAGGCGTATCGGCATTTGCACGCACGCCCAGGCTGCGGAATTCGTCCGCCCACTTCATCAACTTCGCGTATTCCCGATACGTGACGCTTTTCTTCGGATCGAGCGAGCCATCCACCAACACCTGAATAATCTCCGACGGTGCGGTGGCGACTTCGCCAGCAAAGACTTCGCCGGCTGTTCCATCAATCGAAATGTAATCACCTTGATTTAAGATCGTGCCGTTCGCGCTCAACGTGCGCTTTTGATAGTCGATTTGAATCCCAGTCGCCCCGCACACGCACACCTTGCCCATTTGCCGCGCAACCAACGCCGCGTGCGATGAAACACCTCCGCGTGCGGTGAGAATGCCTTCGGCGGCAATCATGCCACGCAGGTCTTCTGGGGAAGTTTCAATACGCGCGAGCACGACCTTGTCGCCTTTCTCGGCGCGTCGCACCGCTTCCTCCGCGCTAAAGACCACGTGACCGGAAGCCGCGCCGGGACCGGCGGCCAATCCGCTGCCGATTTTTTTCGCGGCATTCGCGGACGCGCGGTCGAAGATCGGTGCCAACAGATGTGCCAGCGAATCGGCCGGAGTCCGGCGCACCGCGTCTTCCTTCGTGATTAGTTTTTCATCCACCATGTCCACGGCGATACGCACCGCAGCATGCCCGGTGCGCTTCCCATTCCGAGTCTGCAAAATGTAGAGGCGATTTTCTTCGACCGTGAATTCGAGGTCCTGCATGTCCTTGAAGTGCCGTTCAAGGATGCTGCGCACTTTCATCAACTCGCTGTGCGCTGCGGGCATTTCTTTCGCCAGATCGGCGATCGGATGCGGCGTGCGCACGCCAGCAACCACGTCTTCGCCCTGCGCGTTGATGAGGTATTCGCCGTAGAAAACCTTTTCTCCGGTGGCCGGGTCGCGCGTGAATGCGACTCCCGTCGCGCTGGTGTCGCCCATATTTCCGAACACCATCGTCTGGACGTTTACTGCCGTTCCCCACTCGTGCGGGATGCCGTACTTTCGCCGATAAACGATGGCGCGGTCGTTCATCCATGAGCCGAACACGGCGCCGATCGCGCCCCAAAGTTGTTTGTTCGGATCCTGAGGAAAAGATTTCCCGGTGCGCTCGTTAATCAAAGCCTTGAACCGCTGCACAAGCTCTTTGAAATCGGCGACGGTCAATCGCACATCGGGGAAGTCGTGCTTCCCGTAGCGCTCGTCCTTCAAGCGTTCAATTACTGCTTCGAACGGCTCGTGATCTTCGCCCGGCCGTTTTTGCACGCCCATCACCACGTCGCCATACATCTGAAGGAATCGTCGGTAGGAATCCCAGGCAAACCGCGCGTTGTTCGTTTTCTTCGCGACGATTTCGACCACCTCATCGTTCATGCCGAGATTGAGAATCGTATCCATCATTCCCGGCATGGAGTCGCGAGCGCCAGAGCGCACGGACACTAGCAGAGGCCGTTCCTGGTCGCCGAACCTTTTGCCGGTGGATTTTTCGACCTTCGCCATCGCCGCCGCGACTTGCGCCTCCAATTGCTTGGGATACGAGCGATTGTGATCGTAAAAATAACTGCAAACCTCAGTGGTGATGGTGAATCCCGGCGGCACAGGAAGCCCGATCCTCGTCATTTCATGGAGGTTCGCGCCTTTGCCGCCCAGCAACGCTTTCATCGTGCCTGTTCCGTCGGCGTGGCCATCCCCGAAGTAATAAACGTAACGCGGCGATTTCGTTCTGTTTCTGGGCATTCGCGCGCTCGTTTTGTGTGCGGATTTACTTCGCGCACGTTGAGTCACTTTTCGTTTGCCGGTTTTTTTCTTAGTAACCATGATTCAGGGGTGCGGAAAGAGCGTCTAAGGACCAAGGCGGAAAACTAGTTTCGGGTATCATGCTGTCAACGCGAGGAGCGAATAAACACGCGCGCAATTGGCTGTAGCGGCGGGCGTGTCGCCCGCATGTAAGAGCGTTGCAGCCGACACGGCTGCCTCTACACAAAGAGAATCAGCAGTTCGGCGGTTAAGCTGGCGCGGTTTCGCCGTTTGTCAGAACTTCAGCAATGGTCGCGGTAAAATCATCAATGCCGGTGCTCGGCACGATGATGCTGTTACGGCGCCCATGAGCTTCCTCAGTGATACGCAAGAATTTGCCGCGATCGTTCTCCCGGAGCTCGACATAGAAATGCTTGCGCTCAATCTGCAGTTCTTTGGCCTCGATGATGTTGTCCATTTTGCGTTGCGCGCGCGAGTTTAGGCAGTGGAACTCTGAAATGGAAGAAAAATCCGCGCCTTTTTAAGGGAATTTCTTACCGGGTCGCCGCTGGCAAAACCGCGGTGATTGGGCCTCCCGAGCGTTCTCGGCCATGCGCGGAGGGTTGCTGTGCTGGCCGCTCAACCTAGACTCTGGGGCGAGTTTGATCCCGCGCCGTCGACCATGCCCCATTCCATCGATCCTGGTTCGTATCGATCACCCGACCGGCAACGATCCGCCGTCCCGCTGCCGATTGAAACCGGGCCCAGAATCCACGATCCATATGCTGCCTTTCGCCACGGAGATTTCGCTCTGTTTACAGGCGGCAATTTACTGTCGATTACCGGGCGATTGATGCTCGCGATAGCGGTGGAATGGGAGATTTATGCCCGGACCCACTCAGCGACTGCGCTCGGGCTTGTTGGCTTGGCAATCGCCGTACCAGTGGTTACGCTTTCGCTGCCAGCCGGCCATTTGGCGGATCGGTTCAGCCGCAAGCACATCATCCTTGTCTCGCAGGTCTTTAGCGCGCTTGTGTCGCTGGCCCTTGCTCTGGTATCCTGGAAACATCTTTCCATTCCCCAAATCGCGCTGTTGCGTGAGGGCAATCGCGCCCTGGCGACTATTGCCGCGATATTCGAGCGCCATCGTCCAATATTTCATTTCGATGACGCGTCAGTCCCGCTGATTTATCTGCTTCTTTTCATCGGAGCGTCGGCGCGCACATTCAGTTGGGCTGCGCGCAGTTCGTTTTTTCCGACATTGGTTCCGCGTGACGCATTCGCGAACGCCGTCACCTGGAACAATAGCGTTTTTCAAATCGGATCTGTGGTTGGTCCGGCTTTGAGCGGGTTCTTAGTCGCGTACGTCGGGTTTCCGTTCGTGTATCTGCTGGATGCGCTCTGCGCGTTCGTGTTTTTCCTGCTGGTCCTACTCATCCGCCGCAGTACACAAAAAAGGGATCAGAGCGGCGCGAGCACATGGAAGAGTCTCATGGTCGGCCTGCGATTTGTGTTTAGCAGAAAGGTAATTCTTGCCACGATTACCCTGGATTTGTTTGCCGTTCTGCTGGGCGGTGCGACGGCGTTGATGCCGATCTTTGCGGATCAAATTCTTCACTGCGGCCCGGTGGGTCTCGGCTGGATGCGTGCGATGCCGGCCATCGGCGCTTTTGTGATGGCGCTGCTCATTGCGCATCTGCCGCCCATGAAACATGCCGGCACAACGTTGCTCTGGTGTGTGACAGGTTTCGGCGCCGCCACCATCTTGTTCGGCTTGTCGAAAGTATTCTGGTTATCGCTCGGCGTGCTTTTTCTGATCGGAGCGTTCGACAGCGTGAGCGTGATCATCCGCGGGTCGATTGTGCAACTGATTACGCCGGACGAAATGCGCGGCCGCGTGTCATCCGTGAACAATATTTTCATCGGCACATCGAACGAGTTCGGCGCGTTGGAATCGGGATTGACGGCTGCGCTATTTGGGCCGGTCATTTCGGTCGTTGCAGGAGGGATCGGAACGATCCTTGTCGTGCTGGGCGTTGGATTGCGGTGGCCGGAGACGCGAAAGATCGGCGCGCTGGATCGGAATCTGGGCTGAAGCTGTAGGGCGTCTGTGTCAGGCGCCGTGTCCCGGCGTTTCACAGAAACGCCCTACAAAAATCGACGTGACTAAAATGCGCCGTGCAACGAAATCGTTCCGTACGGGGCGCCGCCATCGTGGTGGTAGCGCACCTCGGCGCGATAAAAATCGAACTCGCGGTATGGCTGATATCCGACCTCGCCCGTGAACGTGATCATCGGTGAAATCTTCCAATCAAACCCCGCGCCCGTTCGAATCTCGCTATACGTAAGGACTGCGTGGTTGAGTCGCGGAATTCCGTGCGAAACTCCAAACTCATCGTCTACACGGAAAGTCGCCGCTCTCACGGTTGCTCCTGCATAAAGTGACACGTCACGAGTCACTTCATATACCAGCCGTGGCTTTGGCAGCACGGCATCAAGCAACCACTGCGGGCCGATTTTCCAGCGAACTCCCACAGCAGGAACCACCGGGTATGTTCGTTCAACATCGACGCTTACACCGAGAACGAGCTGCAGCTCAGGGCTGTAAATGTAAGTACCACCGATGACGAAAGGCATATTGAAATCGTCCCAAAACAAATGCCCCAGTCCGGAATTGTAGAGGCCAGGCTGAGTTTCGGCTCGAACGATGATTGAGTCGGAAAACTGCATATCGATTCCGAAAATCGCGCTAAAAGATTGCAGCGTGTTGGGCAGGGCAGCATTTTGTGGAAAACCAAACGAAAACCGTTCCCACTCCGCGCCAAGCCTGAGCACGCCAAATTTCGTGCGTGGTGTCAGTACGAGGTGGATATCGGAATCGATCTCGTCAAAATTGCGGACGGCTTTGCGCGGACCCCGTTCCACATCGCCTTCGCCGACGTACGTTGCTTCCGCCGTGAATTCCCCTGAGAGCGGCCACCAGTTACTGCTCTCATCCGCGAAAGTTGACGCAGCAATCAAAAGAGCTGCGCAGTTGGCCAATAGAACGGATTGCAGTGCGGAGCGTTTCACTTGTTAACGGCCTCCGCTGTCTCTGCGAAACAAAGTAACAGCTTTGGTGATATTTTTCATCATTACCGACTCTGATCCGAGACGTTCGACTCCACGCAACGTCCCGAGTGAGGCGGCCGAAATCATATCGCCGCGCCAGACAAGCGTCGATGGTTTTCCTTCCACGGTAACAGGCCACAGCTGATACAGTGTCAGTGCAACATAATAACCGCCGCTCGCGTAGTAGAGCACGTCTGCGGCTTGGTAAGTTCCCTCAGAGCCACCCCGGTTGTAAGACGCGCCCAATGTCACCACGCCTTCATCATCAACATCGAGAAGTTCCCAGTAAAGCTCCGGTTTCAGTGATCCGGCGCCGCGACCGATCCCCGTCCCACCGAGTAATCCGGAAAACTGCCGCCGAATCTTTTCCTGCTCGCGTAGAAGTCCATTTACTTCCTCACTTGCCCGAATCGACGGGCCACTGTGATCGTACGGCGGTTCTGCAGCCATTCCACCGGATACGAAAGCTCTCGTTCGCGCGGCAAGTACATCTGCCCAAAACGCAGCGACCGGCGCTGGGATGGCGCCTCCTCCACCTGCAGTTCCCGCGGAAAACTTTTTTGCCTCATCCTTGCTGATTTGGAGCTCAGGGCCGAGCTTCTGCGTCGCCGCGACGAATGAACGCACCGACGAGTTACCGGGTGCACTTCTCAATTTCTCAAAATTCGCAGGTGATGGATTCGATGGCAGATCGGTGTGCTGGAAAACCTTTAATTCGCCGTGCCTGGTCGGGTTCCATCGGCGTAACGCCTCCATCTGTTGCGCAGGAGAACCCGGCGCGACGTAGCAGCTTTGAACCGCGAGGAAACGAGACCTCATCGGCGGACCATGCGCCGTTTTGACATCGCTCTTTGCCAGTTGCGCCAGATCCACCTTGTCGAAGACGGAAAACGACGCCAACTCGGAAACTGGGTCGCCGCGCGCGATTGTCGCAGCGAGCGACAAGAGCGACACGAAAAGGACGTTTTTAAGTGCGCGGAACTTTAGGCTGACCATCCGGGGTTTCATTAACAAATAAGGGTGACTCACAATGACTGATGGTTGCAAATTTTCGGGATCACCGCAATAAGGTTTCATCATGAGTAAACCGGTGATCCTGCTCGACCATTTGAGCAAGAGTTACGGAAACGTTCATGCGGTGCAGGATCTTTCCCTTCAAATCGAGCGGGGAACGATCTTTGGTTTTCTCGGGCCGAACGGCGCTGGCAAGACGACCACAATGCGCATGTTGTGCGGCCTTACTCATCCGACGGGCGGCCGCGCGACGATCGAAGGCGCAGACGTCTGGAAAGATCGCCAAGCAGTGCGGACAAAGTTTGGTTATGTGCCGCAGCGCTTTAGCCTCTACCGTGATCTCACCGTCGTGGAGAATTTTCGATTCTTTGGCGGTGCTTACGGTGTGCCTGGCGCTGAGCTGGAGCAGAGAATAGAGCGTCTGCTGCGGGTTATCGACCTGGAAGAAAAAAAGGACACGGCCGCGCAAAGCCTTTCGGGAGGGATGCGCCAACTGCTGGCGATCGGTTGCGCGTTGATCCACGACCCGCGGCTACTGTTTTTTGACGAGCCGACTGCGGGGCTTGACCCGGTTCATCGGCAGCAAATCTGGAATCTTTTGTACGATCTGAGCAATGAAGGAAAAACGATTTTCGTCACAACGCATTACATGGACGAAGTGGAACGCTGCACCGAAGTCGGCTTTATCGAGGAAGGCCGGCTGCTGGCAAAAGCTCCCCCGCGCGCTTTGAAGTCGAGCTTTCGCAGTCGATTGCTCGAGATCGACGTCGAACCGCTCATGCCCGCGCTCGTTCGGCTCCGCTCCGTTCCCGAGTTGCTCGGTGTCTCATTGCGCAGCGGTGGTCTGCGCCTGTACGCGCCGGAACCTGAGAAATTGATTGCCAGTTGGCGCGAACACTGGCCGTTCCCGGATCTACGTTTGTTGGGTGAACGCTGGGTAGAGCCCGACATGGAGGATGTTTTCACGGCGTACTCGCAAGGTTATCACGGCGTATTGACAAAACTCGTTTCATGAAATGGCTGTCGTTTGAAGCTGTTGCCAGCGTCGCGTACAAAGAATTCCTGCACATCTACCGCGACCGCCGCGTGCTGCTGCTGGTACTTACCTTGCCCCCGCTGTTCACACTGCTCTTCGGCCACGCTTTTGAAACGGGCGAACTAACCGGCGTACCGAGTTTGCTGGTCAATCAGGACAACACGCCGCGAGCACAGGAGTTCATCGACATCATTTCGAAGAACAAGACATTCGCGTGGCGCCGCGGATCACCTGAAGCAAACGACGACGCAGATTTGATTGCTCACGGCGTGCAGGCAACGCTCGTCATTCCAGCCGGGTGGAACGAAAGTCTGGAGAACGGTGACCCCAAGCCACTGCTGCTTTATCTCGATGGGAGCGATATCAACACGGCCGATGCCGTGGAAGGCAGCGTGCGACAGAGCCTGGGAGATTTTCAGTTGAAACAGCGCGACCGAATGATTGAGAACTTGCCCGAAGAAGTCTTCGAGCTCGGCAAGCAGCTCCCGGTCCAAATACGGAAACGCTTCGTCTCAATGATGGAAATGTGGAGTGTCGATCGCAAAGTGCTTTACAACCCGAAGTCACGAGTCATCGACTACGTCGTGCCCGGGATCATTGGCCTGATTTTGCAACTGCTGACAGTGACACTGATGGCGTGCACGATCGCGCGCGAGCGAGAATCGGGGACTCTTTACCAACTAATGGTCACGTCGCTGCGTCGCCGTGAAATCGTGATTGGCAAAATGTTGCCGTATCTCCTGGTATCTGTATTCCTGGTGGTGGTCATCATGGTGGTGAGCAAATGGCAATTTGGTGTCGCTTTCTATCAATTGCCGGCGCTGGCGATCGTCTGCCTGCTGTTTCTACTTTGCTCGCTAGGATTGGGCTTGTTGATCTCGGCGTTTTCGCGCACGCAAACCCAGGCGATCCAGTTTTCTGTCTTTTTCTTGCTGCCGGTGTTCGTGCTCTCCGGCGCGTTCGCGCCGCTCCAACAGCTGCCAACGGCGGTCCGATATATCTCCGAGCTTTTCCCGCTCACGCATTTCTGCCGTGCGTTTCGACTCGTGAACATGTATCGCGCGGGGCCGGAGTTTTATAGTGGCGACCTTTTGGTTCTGTTGGCCGGCGCCCTGATCACGTTCGTCGGCGCCGTATTCCTGCTGCGGCGCATTGAGCAGTGAGACCGGCAGAATGATGAAGCACGAATTACAAATAATAAAGGAATCACAAAATGCGCAGGGATCTGATAGGCAAATTCCGCTTATTTTGGCCGATGGCTGTCGTTGCTGTGGTCGTTTGTTTGGGTGCAGTAACCGTTGTGGCGGCTGGCCACCAAGAGTCAACTCCGCAGGAGGTCTTCGACGCGATGCGCGGCAGTTTCCAGCCCGCCAAGGCAAAAGGAGTCCACGCGCGCTACCAGTGGGACTTGAGCGGCCCGAACGGTGGCGAATGGTGGATCGACGTAAACGACGGCAACTACAAGATGGGCAAGGGAAAGATCCCGAATCCGAATGTTACGTTCGTCGCCAAAGACAAGGATTGGGTCGCCATTTGCAATGACCAAATTAGCGGGACGTGGGCTTATCTCACTGGCCGACTAAAGGTTCGCGGCGACCAGAATGTAGCCAGGAAGCTCGGCGAAATTTTTCCTTAAAACTTCGCCTCGGCTCCGATCCTGATGAACGGGGCCGGTTCAGTCCGCTTTGATTGCTCATCACGGAAAAAATCGAAATTCCGTCGGATTGTAGCGCCTGCGGCTGCGATGATTTTAAACGGCTTAAAACCGGAGTAACCGACCTGAAAACCGGCGCGATACTCGCTGTATTGAACGAGAGCGTTGTCTAGTTGCAGTTTCCGCTCTGTGGTATGCACCTCACCCGTGCGAGCTCCGATAAAGTTAAGCTCCCCTATTGCACGTATGTCCCAATCGTCATTTGGCTGATACACCAGCGCAGGCTTGGGAAACACAGCCTGCAAGCGAAGCTTGTCGTTAATGAGCCAGGTGATGCCGCCACCGGGGGCGACAACCGGATCTTGGAATTGTCCCCAGCCGAAACCGACCGTGGCGAAAATCTTGTCCTTCTTTAGGGGGAACGTCACATAAGCTTTCCCCGGAACATCGAAAGCATTCCCACTGACGTCATCTTGGAAGTACACTCCGGGATCGGCCTCCACGCTGATTCCGGCGTGGTTCTTCACCACGTACTCCAAGGCCAAGTGCCCATAGAGTCCCTGCAAATGATCAGGCAATCCATTATCGCTTCCGCCAAAATCGTAACGTTCGTATTCGACACCGGCACGGAAGTACCATTTCCCGGTAATCAGAAAGCGATGGTCATAGCTAAAATCGTTATAAATCGAATCCCCGTGACCGAGTTTGGATTCCTCAAAATCGCTCTGAAACGTGTACGTCGTCTCGTAGTTAAAGAGATTGTGTGAATTTTCGTCGGCCGGCTTGGGGGAAGGCTGAAGAATGACCTCCGCTGGTCCCGCTGCCGCCGAAACAACTCCGAAGGCAAACAGCATCCCTAGGTTTCGAAATATTTTCACAGGCTAAAGCTATTCGGCCATCGACATATCGGATGAAGAAGCTGAAACCGATGTATCGAAGGGTAACTATTTTAGCAAGGAATATTTCGTTTGAGCTGCCTGGGCGGAAGTCGCTCCCTGAAATTGCTGCGGCAAATAGCGCCCCTTCACGGGACACCACATTGGACTTTAATCCATCGATTGACTCGCGCTTAATTCGCGATACACTTCCTCCGCTTTTCTGTGATAAACGCCGTTTTTCCCTTCGAACAGCCCACGGCAATACTGGGTTTAGCGAATCCTTTTCAGAACGCTGATCAGGGAATTGCCACGTGGTTTCATGACCGGCTTACTTCTGCATTCGTGAGCGTGCTGCGTGCGTTGACTGAGTTCGGTTCGAGCGAATGGATAGGAATCGTTGTGTTTGCGCTGGTACTGTTTTTCGTGTGGAAGCGATGGTGGCCGTCTCTCGTGACGCTGCTCGTCGCCGTGCCCTGTGGCATGCTGTTGAACGAGTGGTTGAAGCTTGCTGTGCATCGGGACCGCCCCTTTGTTGAAGGCGCATTTGTGGACTGGAGTGGTTACAGTTTTGCCAGTGGCCACACGATCGGGGCCACTTTGTTGTACGGCCAGCTCCTCCTTTTTGTGCTGCCCTCACTCAGGACGCGCCATTTGCGCTTGCTCTGTATTTTCAGCGCGGCGTCGCTGATTCTCCTGGTGGGATTCACCCGCATCGCGCTGGGCGCGCATTTTCTGACTGATGTGCTCGCGGCAATGTTTTTCGGAATTATTTGGCTAATGTTGTGCACGGTTCTTGGAAAGTCCGTTCGACGAAGGACCGTTGCGTCAGCGGTTCCCGCTGATCGCGTAATTGCCGCACGCTGATGTTGTTGGGCAGGTGCACTTGCCCGACGTAGCCTCGGCGAAGGCGGGTCGCCCGTAGGCATTAAGTTGGCAACCGAAGCGGTTGCCCTACAATTCACAATTCGTCGCTGAACCAGCGTCAACTCGCAGGGCGAACTGTATCGCATGAAAAGTGGAAAAAGAATCCGAATTGGCTTTTACCTGCTCGCTGCCGGCGGTGCGGCGCTATTTACGGCGCTGCTGATTCGGCAGGGGGCGCCACACGTTATTGCCGCATTCGCTTCCGCCGGTTGGTGGATTGCAGCAGTGGCGATTTATCACCTCGCTGTCCCGGTGTTCCTGGACGCGATTGCGTGGTGGGCGCTCTTTCCGAAATCCGAGCGGCTCTCACTGTGGCAACTGTCTTGGATGCGCTGGATTGGCGAGTCAGTCAGCACGCTCGTGCCTTCCGCCACCGTTGGCGGCGATGTCGTTAGGGCGCGGCTTGCGGCGCTGTGTGGCGCACGGATCGCGACTGCGGCGGCGAGCGTTCTCGTGGACATTACTCTGGGAGTCTTCGTCCAGATTGTTTTTACACTTTTGGGATTGGCGTTGATTGTTACCGCAACGGGACACCAGAGCTTTGTCCGCCCCACAATGATCGGAGCAGTGATCGGAGTTCTGGCGATGATCGGGTTTTATGTCGTCCAGCGGCTGGGAATGTTTCGCTTCATCGGCAGGATTATTTCCCGGCTGGCGAATGCAGAGGATTGGCATTCCCTAGTGCACAGCGGCCACAATCTCGACGAGGCGATTCGAACACAGTACGCGCGGCGATCCGGTGTCGTCGGATGCTGCGTCTGGACGGCCGCGTCACTGATACTCGGCTCCGGCGAAATCTGGATAGCTCTTTATGCGCTCGGATTGCACGCTACGGTCGTCAATGCAGTGATCCTTCAAAGCATGGTCCTGACCATCCGCTCGCTAGTGTTTCCCGTGCCGGGCGCACTTGGAGTGCAGGAGGGCGGCTACGTGGTGGTTGGTAATTTGCTCGGTATTCCGGGTGACGCTGCTTTCGCACTTTCTTTGATTGCTCGGGTGCGCGAATTGATTCTCGGAATCCCGGGCCTGGTTGCGTGGCAGGTGATTGAAGCCCGCCGCGTCTTGCGCGCCCGCTCGGCCGCGAACGCGCGGTAATATTCCAGATCAACTATCACGCCGGCAATCTTTTGGAGACGCCGTTTTACCTTCGCGGGATTTGCGAAACTTGTTCTAACGCCCCACCAAATCCATGCCATGCCTCTTGGCACCGCGAGTTCATTCTTCAATTGCGCAATGACCGGCGCATTGTCGTACGCGTTGAGGAACGCCAACACCAGCGCAAGCCATTGCCGGTTGGGCGCTAACGCCAGTAAATCCAAAAGAAAAACCAGTAAGTCGTCTGCGTGCCGCGATTTCGTGGGCAGCGATTTTTCGTGGACAATTTCGAAATCAATCAGCCGCGCCCGGCCGCTTTTCTCGTCATAAAGCACATTGTTCGTCCCGGCATCCCCATGCGACCACGGGCCGCGAAACTCATCGGTCCATAATTGATGCGCTCGCTGCAATTCATGGCCGGCTGCTTCCATCATTTGTCGTGTGAGTGTGCCCTCATTTAAATGGTCCGACAGACTCCGCCCTGGCAGCTTGTCGGCGCAGATTGTGTTCGTGCCTGAGATGCGTGCATGAAAGCGATCGCCGTTCAACATGTTGAAGGACTTCACTTCCCACCGCCGCCAGTCTTGGGTTTTCGCCCAGAAACGAATCGGTATGTCGGCCATACGAAAGTACACATTCGCCAGCTCTGCTAATGGCTCGCTGTACACGGTGCGCCGCTTGATCACGAGCCGCCGCCCACGCCGCACCTGCTCGGAGACCGAATTGACCTTCAACGAATCGACCAGTCTGTCTGCGGCATTTCTGAGAGCCTTCGGAATGCGCCGTCCCAAGGACTCTTTTTCCGAGGAAACCGGTTGTGCTGAAGTCATGATAGTAATCAAGCTCGACATTTTGATACGATTCGGTGTGATCATTCTCCGTGATCGTATGAACGGACCGATGATCGGAACATCCCGACGGGTTAATTGTGACGGATAAAACGATTTACAGGTCGCTATGGCGTCTCAAGGTTTTTTAAGCTGCGCCCAGCGAAATCGTCTCGCCGACTTTCATCACCCGCAGTTCCGCCTTCGCCTCGCGCTGTTTCAGTTCCCGGCCAAATGCGTCGGGCGTTCCTGTCAAAATCGGAAAGGTTCCGTAATGCATGGGAATCACCGTCCGCGCTTTCACCAGCTTTGCCGCTTCTGCCGCACGAGCGGGTCCCATCGTGAAATGGTCGCCGATACAAACGAGCATGACATCGATGTCGTGGAAGAGCGATAGCAGCGCCATATCAGAAAACAAATCTGTATCGCCTGTGTGATAAATCGTCGGCCCGCCGCGAATGGTAATTACAAAGCCTCCCGGCGCACCGCCATGACGCAGCCCATGGCGATCATCAGCGGCGACACCGGATCCGTGATGCGCGCGAACGAACGCGACTTTTACTTCACCATCCAACAGCGTCAGTTCGCCACCAAAATGACCAACCGTGTCCGTTTGCGCCTGCTCCGCAGGATAACCGAGATGTTTCACCATCGCATCAGCCAAATCGAATGTTGCTACCAGTTTTGCCCCCGTTTTTTTCCCGATGTCGATCGCGTCACCCACGTGATCGGAATGACCGTGCGTAATCAGAATAAGATCGACATGCTTGAGCGCGGCGATTTCATCCTTTGCATTTTCGAAAACAGGATTCGAGAGCCACGGATCGACGAGAAGAACTTTTCCGCTCGGGGTCACAATCTTGAAAGCCGACTGACCGTACCAAGTGAGTTGCGTGTCCATGGAAATCACGAAACCGAAAAGCGTTCGCTCGGCAAGAGGTGGCCAGAAGAACGACAAATCACGAATATTGAAACGCCACGGCGTCTGACACAGACGCCCTACAGTTCGTCATTCGCCATTCGCCATTCATCATTTTACCTATGCTCCGCCTCATGAACCACGATCACGCGCACCGGCACATTTCAAAGAGTCACCCGCACATGGCGCAGTTAATCAGACGATCGCGCCGATATGAAATCATGCCGGCTATCTCGATCCGCCCCTTCGATGCGCTGGCCGAATCCATCGCTTACCAGCAACTAAACGGGAAAGCTGCCGCAACAATTTGGGGTCGAGTCCGCGCGCTTTATCCAAAAACGAAATGGCTCGACCCCGCAAAAGTTCTTGCCACACCGGATGAGAAACTTCGCGCCGCTGGTCTTTCGCGCTCCAAAACCGCGGCAATAAAAGATCTCGCAGCAAAGACACTCGACGGCACCGTGCCATCCGGACGTGCGCTTCTGCGAATGAGCGATGACGAAATCGTCGCGCGTCTTACGCAAGTGCGCGGTATTGGTCGTTGGACTGTCGAGATGCTTCTGCTGTTTGACCTCGGCCGGCCGGATGTCTGGCCCGTCGCCGATTATGGGGTGCAGAAAGGCTTCGCCAAAACTTTTCGCAAACGGAAACTTCCCACGCCGAAACAACTGATGAAGCACGGGGAGAAGTGGCGCCCGTATCGCTCTGTTGCGGCCTGGTATTTCTGGCGCGCGCTGGATCAGTCTCGTTGAGGATAAGCTGCTAAACCGTTGAAGCGTTCCCGCATTTGTCATGTTGAGCGGAGCGAACATCTCTGATTTTTGCTTAGCGCCCTCGGGAATCATAATCAGAGATTCTTCGCTTCGCTCAGAATGACAACGCGCGCTTTTGTTTTACCATTTACGCTTCAACGTTCTCTAACCGCATTGACTTTACGGCCGCGCCTCAATAAAACGAGGCATTATGGCGATGATTCATGTTAATCGGGGCACTACGAGCCTGGGTGTTTTCTCGGAGCAGGAAATTCGCGAAGGGCTGGGCGCTGGCCGCTTTGCGCCAACCGACATCGGCTGGCGTGAGGGCATGGCCACTTGGCAACCGCTCTCGCAGTTCCCAGAGTTTGGAGGGGCTGCTGCGCCTGCTGTCCCGCCTGTCCAGCCTGGCGCAGCTCCGACGTCAACAACTTTCGCGGGGCGTACCGGTCTGCCGTGGGAGCACCGGCAAGAGCGCGGCTTCTTCAACGCGTTCATCGAGACGCTGTCAATCGTGCTTACTCGTCCAGCCGAAGCATTCAGTGTGATGAAGCGCGAAGGCGGCTTGGGCGAGCCGCTCATCTACGCGCTCATCGGCGGATGCGTGGGTGGGATTGTGTCGTTTCTGTTCTCGCTCGGTTTCCAATCCATCGGCCTGTTTGCGGATAAGGATAATAGTCTTGCTGCAATGACCGGGATGGGAATCGGCTCGGTTGCAATGATCATCTTGCTGCCTCTGTTCATCGTGATTGGCCTTTTTATCGGCAGTGGGATCGTGCATCTCTGCTTGATGATCGTTGGCGGCGCTAACCAGCCGTTTGAAACTACTTTTCGGGTGGTGGCTTTTTCTCAAGGCTCCGCTGGCCCTTTGCAGATCATACCGCTCTGTGGCGGATTGATATCCGGCGTTTGGGCGCTTGTGTGCAACTGCATCGGGTTGGCGCGCGCTCATGAAACCGACACTGGTCGCGCCGTTCTGGCAGTTTTCCTTCCGCTGATAGTTTGTTGCGGCGGCGGATTGCTCATCGCATTTATGTTTATGGGCGCCTGGACCGCGTCGCACCATTAGTGGTCAGCAAATGCGGTTTTCTGTTCGGCGGCTTGCTCCGGGCGAACTTGACCATGAGTTGATTTGGTTGAGCGCCTCGGTTTTATCGCTCGGCCTTGCAGCTGTCTGGTTGACGCTCGGGTTGCCGTGGCCGCACTGCGTGTTTCACGACCTTACCAACCTGCCGTGCGTCACATGCGGAATGACGCGATGCGGCATCCAATTTTTTCACGGACATTTTCTTGCGGCGTTGCAATGGAACCCATTCGTGTTCGCGGTTCTTTGCGCCGTCATTGGCTTCGACGTATACGCGCTTGCAACAGTCATCGCGCGCACGCCGCGGCTGCGGATCCATCTTTCGACGCAGCGCGCGAAAACATTTTTGCGTGTCTCAGTCATCTCTGCGCTTGCGCTAAACTGGCTTTATTTGCTGCTTCACTGGCGCAACTTTTAGAATGTAGCGCATGCATCCCGCTTGCGGTCGAAAATGTCGCAAGCCGGAGGCTCGCGCTACTTTCTATCTGTGGCTAATGTGGCGCCATGCGAATCCTAGTCACAGGCGGTGCCGGCTTCATCGGGTCGCATCTTGCCGAGAAGCTGCTCGCTGTCGGGCATGAAGTCGTAATCTTGGACGATTTCAATGATTTTTACGATCCGCAGATCAAGCACACGAACATTGCTGGTTTCGCAAAAGACGTAACCGTTTGCCACGTCGATCTTCGAGAGAACGACTCGGTTCGAACTGTGTTTGGCCGCGAAAGCGTGGACGCGGTCATGCACCTGGCTGCGCGCGCTGGCGTTCGGCCCTCCATTCAATCCCCGCGGCTTTATTACGACACGAACGTCATCGGAACGTTGCATCTTCTCGAGGCAGCACGCGTGACGGGAGTTGAACGATTTATTTTCGCTTCCAGCTCGTCTGTTTATGGAGCTTCAAAGACCGTCCCATTTTCTGAGGACCAACATCTGACCCAGACACTCAGTCCATATGGCGCGACGAAAATTGGAGGCGAATTTCTTTGCTCGACGTACTCGCACCTTTACCAGATGCGGGTCGTAGCTCTGCGGTATTTTACTGTTTACGGCCCTCGGCAGCGTCCCGATCTGGCGATTCATCAATTCAGCAGGCGCATTTACGCCGGCCAACCGATCGATCAATTTGGGGATGGCAGCACGCGGCGCGATTACACCTACATTGATGATATCATTCAGGGCACGATGGCCGCGCTCGATTACGAAGGCCCAATGTACGACGTCTTTAATCTCGGTGAGAGTCAAACGATTCAGCTGAAAGATCTCATTTTGGCGATCGAAAATGCCGTGGGAAAAAAAGCAAAAATCAATCGCCTCGCGGAACAACCTGGCGATATGCCCCGTACATATGCGGACATTTCGAAGGCCAGAAAATTGCTTGGCTACAATCCGACAACGAAGTTGAGCGAAGGCTTGCCGAAATTCGTTGAGTGGTTTTTGCAGAGTCAAAGCGGATAGCGAGGGAGCCCGAGGAGCGACGGCTTTCCAAGCCGTCGCTCCTTGAACGGCTGCGCTGTATGATTTCACCACAGCTGTTGTAATCTCCTCCTGTGATTTCGACGCTCCCGTTCGAGCAACGCGCCTGTTTTATTGCGGGCCAGGCAAAATCGGGCACCACGCTGTTGGTGGCATTGCTCGACAGTCATCCCGAACTGCTCGTCTTGCCCGAGGAAACAGCCTATTTTCCAACGGTTCTGACCAAATATGCGCCGCGCGGCCGCCGGGCGCAGTTTGAGTATCTGACCAAACAGTCGCTCTCCAACGTGCTATTCGGCGGCCCGTGCAAATGGGGAAAGCGCAATTACGCGACATTTCCTCGGGAGGAATTCCTGCAGACGTTTGAGCGCGCTGCATTCGATCCCGCGAACGCACAGGAGGATTTGCTGGTGCTCATGGTAAAGGCGTACGCGGCGACGCTTGGACGCACGCTTGATACGATCACGCGCTGGGTGGAGAAAACTCCGGCCAATCGTAATCACGTCAGCGCGATCGTCAGCCGGTTCCCCAATGCAAAAATTCTGGTCACGCTGCGGGACCCACGCGCGATTCTTGCCGCCCAAATCGCCCTCGAAAAAACGAGACAAACCGGCCGCTTCTCGACTTACTACGTCATCGCGCATTGGCGGGTCGCTGCGAAACTGGCCAGGCGCGTCCGCGACGCGGAAGTTCCTGGGCTCGTGGTCCAGTACGAACCGCTGGTGCGTGAACCAGCCAGAACGATGGAAGAAGTTTGCGGGTACCTCGAGATCGACTTCGATCCGGACACAGTGTTGACGCCGACGAAAGTGGGTCGGTTCTGGAGCGGTAACTCCGCGGCGCGCATAAACTTTTCGCAGATCAGCACCGAACCTGTGACGCGCTGGGAACGCGAGCTTTCCAGGGATGAGATTGGCTGGGTCGAATGGCATTGCCGCGATCTGATGCCCGAGTTTGGCTACGAACCGCGCCTGAGCCGACGCGAATTGCGCTATTTTGTTAGGCCCATTCGCGGCGAGCGCCCCCGAGAGTATCTCAAATCGCGAGCGTATTCACTGCGTGACGATTGGATTCGAGGCGCAGTCCGACGCGTCTGACTTGCAATTCGTGGCAAGCAAGCCATAATGAGCGCGAGATGTCGGGAATCTTCTTCGATCTTCCGAGCGTCCGGTTCCTACAACGATTCAGATTTCTTGAACTGATGTTGCAAACGTTCGCGGCATCACTGTGTCGTTCGTTGAGTGCGCCGGCTTGCGCTTTGAGACAAGTCCATTCCCGGTATAACGAGGCGGAGTTTCCATCGGCGTCGCAGAATGCTTGGAACGAGTTTGACTCGGCTCTTGATGAGTCGCGCGCCACGGACGGTGTCCCGAGCCTTTTCGGGGCGCTCCGCCCTTTTGACAATTGGAAAACAGTTAAGGATCAACATGAACTCTTATTCATCCGGAAGACGCCCACGCCGCTCGCGCGGTGGGGCCCGACGCAGAGGAAATCAGGAACGCTTTCGGGGACCACAGGAACCGGCGAAGACGCAGAAAAAGACATTCTGGCAGCGGGTTGCCGAATTTTTCGGAAACGGCGGCGAGAAAAAGAAAGCCCCGGCACAACCGCGCAATGGCACGCAGCCATCGCGACCTGTGCGCAAGCCAGAACGGGTTGAAGTCACGTCGCCGCGTCTCTACGTTGGTAACTTGTCTTTCGACGCCACCGAGAGCGATCTCTTCGACTTGTTCAACGGCGTTGGCCACGTGCAAAACGCAGAGGTCGTAAGCTATCGGCACAACCAGCGCTCGAAAGGTTTTGCGTTTGTGCAAATGCAAACCGTCGAGGAAGCGAAACGCGCTGTGGAGGAATTGCACGACAAGGAGTTCCTCGGTCGCAGGCTCGTTGTCAGCGGCGCGAAATCCGATCAGCACCAGCCGCGCTAGCGCGTGAAACAAGGAATGACGGCTTCCCAGCCGTCACCATTGATTTTCGACGGCTGCCCAAGCCGTCGCTCCTTGAACAGGCGGCGCGGCTTCGCTATCTCTTGATCTCCAGATAGGCGCGCGCCTCGACGTGATTCGTCCCGGGCTGGAACTGTTCGACGCGCATTTGTTTCAGGAACCAGCGGCGCTCGATTTTTTGCGCGGACACCACCTCAAAGCGTTTGATTAGTTGCGCATTCCAGTCGTAGCCCTCCATGCGCATCAGTGCGCCGCTCGCCTTGTCCACCCACAGCAACATGTTCGAATACGGCGACTCGCGCGAAGGTGCGCGCAACTGCAGCTTCCAACATTTCCGGGTGCGGACTTTTTCCTCGCCTAATACGCGCGCAGTGGGCCAGTAGAGAAATTTGAATGCAAGATCTCCGTACAACACAATTGTGCCGCGAATTTTTTCCTGCAGCTTCGACGCCCCCACTTTTTCCGTTCCGGCGTCGCTTACCAACTCAAGGCGTGAGCTGTTTTCGCCGAGCCGCAACTCAAGAGTTTCATCCGGATTTGTAAATGTATATCGGATCAAGGGCCCATTCTGCATCAGGCGAAACGGAATCACCATGTCATCCTGACGAAGCTGCCCTTGCAGATCGATCTGCTGGCGCGACTCAACCATGCGAACTGAATCGAGAATGTCTTTCGCGGACGGCGGAGGCGCGGCAAAGACCGACAAGGGCGTCACCGCAAAGCAAATGACAAAGCACGAATACCGGATCGAATTTCTATCATTCCGAGCGAAGTCGAGGAATCCCGTGGCGAGAGCCTTAAAGTAATTCCACGAGATCCTTCGACTTCGCTCAGGATGACGGCTGGGCAATCTGGGCTTGGTCATTTTTTCCATTCGTCATTCGTGTTTCGTCATTCGTTAGCGTTTGTCTATTAGCGTGTAACGATTAAACCTTACGCGCCGGTTTATTCCAACGGATGGATCAAAATCTTTTTCACCTGATCAACCAACAATGGACGAGTTCGGCTCTTGACTTGTTCATGGCGGGGTTGAGCGATTCTCAGATTTGGAGGCCGTTGCTTATCGCAATTGGAATCGGGGCGCTGATTTTCGGCGGATTCAAAGCGCGCGCATTGGTTATCTGTCTGGGCATCGCTCTGGTAATCGCGGGACTGGTCACGAGTGCACTAAAATCTAACGTGGCCCGTCACCGACCAAAACACGTCGAGAGTGTTCGGATGGTGCAGTTACAAAAAGCCCGGCCAAAGTTTTTTACTCTCTTTAAGAAACCGACCATTCGATTTTCTGATTCGTCGGACCGCACCCGCTCGGGACCATCGTTTCCGTCTGGGCATACTGTAAACAACACGATCGCCGCGACGTATTTTACTTTGTTTTACCGGCGCCGCGGCTGGCTGTACTGGTTTGTCGGTCTAGCCGTTGGATATTCGCGAATTTACCTGGGCGCGCATTGGCCCACCGACATTGTGGCGACGCTCTTTCTCGGAATCGCTGAAGCATTCCTCTTGCTTAGCTTTTTTGAGTTAATCTGGAGAATCGCGGCGCGGAAATGGATGCCAGATGTGTTTGCGCGCCATCCGAGTTTGCTTGGTAGTTTCAATGGTAGGGCGCGACCGCCGGGCGCGCCGGAACGCGCAACATGAGCATCACGCGCGCAATCTGGCTCTTTGTCGCCGCGCTGACGGCGATCCGTTTTTCACTTCTGGCAACGACAGATCTCTCGTTCGACGAAGCGCATTACTGGATGTGGTCGGAGCGACTGGCGCCCGCCTACTTCAGCAAGGGGCCTGGTATCGCTTTCGCCATACGCGCGAGCACCGCTGTTTTTGGCGCCAACGAGTTTGGTGTTCGCTTCTTTAGTCCCGTGCTCGCAGCGGCCACAAGTCTGCTCCTGTTCTATTTTGCGCGCCGTTTGTTCGGCGCCACCGCTGGTCTGTGGGCAATCATTGCTTTGAATGCCACGCCGATTTTCAACATTGGCGCGATCGTGATGACGATCGACGCGCTGTCGATTTTTTTCTGGATGGCGGCGATGTTTACCTTCTGGCTCGCAGTGGAAAGCCCCGAACGCTTTCGGGGTTCGTGGTACTGGCCGGTTACAGGTCTGCTGATCGGGCTGGGGTTTCTCTGCAAGTACACGAACGCGTTCGAATTGATTTCAGTGTTACTCGTGCTGGCGCTCGTGCCACGGCTACGACGGGAATTCAAACGCCCCGGCGTGTATTTGCTAATCGGGATGTTCGTTCTTTGCACGATTCCGCCGATTGTCTGGAACGCGCAGCACGCCTGGATCACGCTGGCGCATTTGCGCTCGCGCGGGAATCTCGAGCGCGGCTTTGGCTTTCATCCGGTTGAGGTGCTCTCATTTCTCGGTCAACACTTCATCGTTTATTCGCCGCTGCTGTTTCTCGCATTGGCTTGCGGTGTCATCGCAAGCTGGCGGCGCATCGGTCAGCAATTCAAAGTTCTGTTCTTAATGTGGTTTGGTTTGCCGGTGTTTGGTTTTTACTTGCTTCTGTCGTTTAACAAGAGCGCTGCGCCGAATTGGGATGCGCTCGCGTTCTTTGGTTTCGGATTGGTCGCGACGTATTTCTGGTGGGAACGGCTTCAGGCGAGCGTTCTTTTACGCATATGCGCCAGCATCGCCGTCCTGGTGGGATTGATCATGAGCGTAGTCGCATTGGACACAGATTTGCTGCGGGCGACAGGTTACCAACTGCCGCGAAGCGATCCGAGTGATCGGATGCGTGGATGGAAAAGCGCGACCAGGGCGCTGGAAAAAATGCGCAACGATCTTGAAGCGCAATTGGGCGAGAAACTCTTTCTCATTGCTGACTCTCGCGATCGCGCGTCGGAAATTTCGTTTTATCTTAGCGACAAACGAGTGGAAGGGCCGGGGCATCCGCCCGTTTACATTCCCGAATCGCAGGACATGGTGAATCAGTTTTCGTTTTGGCCGCGTTACGATCAGTTCGTCGAGCTACAACCTGGCATGCAACGGCCGGAGGGCGAAGTTTACACCGAAGAGAACGGCATCAATTTGTTCGTCGGGCGCGACGCGCTTTTTATCAGGGCTGGAGAAAAGGGACGTGTGCCTCGCAACATACAGGCGGCATTTCAATCCACCGAGCTGGTGGGAACAATCGAAGTGTCGCGTTACGGAAAGGTGATGCGGATTTGGCAGGCATTCCTCTGTCGAAGTTATCGGACACTGCCGTTATGAGAAGTAGCTTAGACGAATCCTGTAGCCGCTTCGCTGTGCGAAGCGCAGGCCTAATCTGTCCACAAAGCAAGCGCCACGCGTCTCACAGAGACGCGGCTACAGCGTTTAAGGAAAAGCTTAGCTTCACAGCGATCCGACTCCGAAAGGACTCGGCAGTGTTATGACCAATACGACGGATTCTCCCGCAGTTTCGGTCATTGTTCCTGTGTACAACGAGGAAGAGAATGTTCCGATCCTGCAAGCCGAGCTAAGAGCAGCGCTCAGGGCCATCGATCACGAATTCATTTTTGTCGATGACGGATCAGCCGATCACACCGTGGAGGAAATTGAGGCCGCGCCGAATCTGCGAGTGATCCGTTTCGAAAAAAATGCCGGACAAAGCGCCGCGATTTACGCCGGGTTGCAAGCCGCGCGCGGGGCAATTCTCGTTTTGATTGACGGCGATTTGCAAAACGATCCCGCCGATATTCCAAAATTGATCGGTGAAATTTCGCGCGGTGCTGATCTGGTTTGCGGTTATCGCGCGCTGCGCAGGGACACGCTTGTGAAACGCCTCACCAGCCGAATCGCCAACGCTGTCCGTAGCCGTTATACAAAGGACGGCGTGCGCGACACCGGTTGCACACTCAAGGCGATGCGGCGCGAATGCGTCAGCGCGCTGGTTCCGTTCAAGGGAATGCATCGCTTCATTCCTGCGCTGATCAAAGACGCAGGGTACCAGCTGGTGGAAATTCCAGTGAACCATCGCCCGCGGCGGTTTGGTCAAACTAAATACGGTCTGGGTAATCGTGCCGTCCGCGCCACCGTCGACATGTTCGGTGTGCGGTGGCTGCTCTCGCGGCGTTTGAATTACAAGATTCGGGAAGAGAACTAGGGGCCCAGCGCTCCCGGAAAACACGCTTGTCAAGCTATGCGCTGCCGCTAAGCTTGGCCTCCCGCACGGAACATCCGCATGTCCCTCGCCAATTTACTTTCTGCCGAGCAGATCATTCCCGAGATGAAAGCTACGGAGCGTTGGTCGGCTATTGTTGAACTGATCGATCTGCTTGTTAGCCTCGGCAAAATTAAGTCCGCAGATCGCGATCCAATTCTGGCCGCGCTAAAGCAACGCGAGGAGACAATGAGCACGGGCATCGGATTCGGAATTGCCATACCGCATTGTTCATCCGATCGGCTCGACGAAGTGGTGGCTGCGTTCGGAAGGTCCACCAAAGGGATCGAGTTCGACGCGTTGGATAACGCGCCGGTAAAATTTGTGGTCCTTTTTATCGTCCCGAAAAATCAGTTTCAAACGCACCTGCGCACACTGGCTTCCATAGCAAAATTTCTGAATGACCGCTCTGTGCGCGAGAGTCTTGCCAGCGCGAAATCCGCTGACGAAATTTTAACGATCTTTCGCGAACGTTCGTAGCTTTGTAGCCGTCGCTCTGTGAGCAACGCGGCCCGCACGTGCCTGGCACCTCGGCGCCGCGCTTCCCACAGGGAAGCGGCTACAGGTTGCCCGATGCAAACGTTCCAGTCATTACTAGCAAAAAAACTTTCCGACGCTTTGGCAAGCGCCGGCTTGCCCGCCGCGGCGGGTGAGTTGACGCAGGCGACCGATCCGCGGTTTGGCGATTACCAGACTAATGTTGCGCTGGTACTTGGGAAGCAGCGCGGCGAAAATCCGCGGGCGCTGGCAGAAAAGGTCGTAGCGCAATTGAATGTTAGCGATGTGGCCGAACCGCCTGCTGTCGCCGGCGCTGGGTTCATCAACTTCGCATTGCGTCAAGCCGCCGTCGAAAAACAGACACTCGACATCTTGGGAGATGAACGTCTCGGCGTCGCCGAAACAGAATCGCCGCGTCGCATCGTCATTGATTTCGGATCGCCCAATGTGGCGAAACCGATGCATGTCGGTCACATCCGCAGCACGGTGCTCGGCGATGCGCTGGCGCGCGTCGCTAAATTTCTTGGGCACGAAGTGATTCGCGATAATCACGTGGGCGACTGGGGAACACAGTTCGGGATGGTCATTTGGGGGTGGAAAAATCTTTTGGATCGACAGGCGCTGCAGCGCAATCCGTTGGTCGAGGTTGTCCGCATTTACAAGGAAACAAACGAACGAGTGAGCAAGGACCCCGAAGTGCGTGAAGCATGCCGCCAGGAATTGGTGAAATTGCAGGCCGGCGACAAGGAGAACACAGATATTTGGAACGAGTGCGTGGCGTTTTCGATGCAGGATTTCGAGCGCGTTTACCGGCTGCTCGACGTGCATTACGACCTGCAATGCGGCGAAAGTTTTTACCATAACCGGTTGTCCGGCGTCGTAGATCGTCTGCTCAAGGCTGGGACAGCTGAGATCAGTGAGGGCGCCGTGGTCGTGTTCTTTCACGATGATCCCGAGCTGGCTGATAAGCCTCTGATCATTCGCAAACGGGACGGCGGATTCAATTACGCTACGACCGATGTGGCCACGATCGATTATCGTGTCAACGAGTTGAAAGCCGACGCGATCTGGTACGTCGTTGGCGCGCCGCAGACATTGCATTTCAAACAGATTTTCGCGGTCGCCCGTCGAGAAGGTTACACCGCCGATCTGCGCCACATCATATTTGGAAGTGTGCTGGGAGAAGATCGCAAGCTGATGAAGACGCGCTCGGGTGAGAATGTTCCTCTGCGCGAGCTTGTCGAGGAAGCGTGCAGGCGTGCCCGAAAAATCATCGAGGAAAAGAATCCGGACCTGAGCGAGGAGGAAAAGAACGACATCGCGGAGAAGATCGGCATCGGCGCCGTGAAATATGCCGATCTCTCGCAGTATCGGACGACAGATTATGTTTTTTCGTGGGACAAGATGCTTTCGCTGCACGGGAACACCGCGCCGTATTTGCAGAATGCATATGTCCGAATTCGCTCGATCTTTCGTAAAGCAGCCGAGGCTACTGTAGCCACGCCCCTGTGGGGCGTTGAAGGCACACAACCTGAAGAGACCGGCCACAGGCCGGTGGCTACAGGATTCACGTTCGCTGAGCCCGCCGAACTTGATCTTGCCAAACGACTTTGTCAGTTCGCGGAGATCGTTCCGCAAGTGTTGAACGGTTTTCGTCCGAACATACTTGCAAATTATTTGTTCGAGCTGGCGAACAGCTTCCATTCCTTTTACGAAGCTTGCCCCGTGTTGAAATCAAAAGAACCAGCGCGCAGTTCGCGTCTAGCGCTGTGTGATCTTACCGCGCGAGCGTTGCAGCGCGGCCTGGATCTTCTCGGCATCAAGGTGCCGGAGAAGATGTGACGGCAAAATGACGAAGCACGAATGTCGAATGACGAATGAATGACGAAGTCCGAATGACGATAAACGCGGCTGCGATAAGAGCGCCGTTTCGGATTTCGTCATTCGGATTTGTTTCGTCATTCGAAAAAATATCTTGATTCCACTCGACATGACAGCTCAGGGACACCCGCGCATTCCGACCTGCACGTACCGATTGCAGTTTAATCGGTGGTTCACGTTTGCGCAGGCGTGCGAGATCGTCGCGTATTTGCACGCGCTGGGAGTGAGCGATGTATACGCGTCGCCCTATTTTCAGGCCAGCCCTGAGAGTCTGCACGGCTACGACATCGCTGATCATAACAAGCTGAACACGGCGATCGGTTCGCGGGCGGATTATGACGCCTGGGTCGCGCAACTGCAGGCGCACGGCATGGGCCAGGTGCTGGATTTTGTTCCGAACCATGTCGGCATCGCCGACGACCGCAACGCATGGTGGATGGACGTGCTGGAAAACGGGCCCAGCTCACAGTATGCCCCCTATTTTGATATCGAGTGGCAGCCGCTGAAGACTGATCTCCGCAATAAAGTTCTGCTACCAATTCTCGGTGATCAATACGGACGCGTGCTGGAGCGCGGCGAATTGCAGGTGCGCTTTGAGGAAGGAACGTTTTACCTGCTCTATGGCGAGCGCAGACTGCCGATCGCGCCTGGCACTTATCGCCATATCCTGGAAGCCGCGTTAGAAAATCTGGCCGAATACAAAGACGACGATTTTTACGCCGAACTGCAAAGCGTTTTGACCGCACTTGAATATTTGCCGAAACGCACTGAAACCGACCCGAAGCGGATCGCAGAGCGCGCGCGAGAGAAGGAAATCATCAAACGGCGGCTGGAGCGTCGTTGCGCCCAAGCGCCGCAAGTACAACAGGCAATCGAAAAAGCCCTCGCACAGATCAACGGGAATCCGGGCGACCCGCGCAGTTTCGATAAGCTCGACGAATTGCTGAACGCACAGTCGTATCGTCTGGCCTTTTGGCGCGTCGCTGCCGAGGAAATCAATTACCGCCGCTTTTTTGATGTAAATGATTTAGCCGCGATCCGGGTGGAGTTGCCAAAAGTCTTCGACGCGATTCACCGCCTGGTTCTTGAATTGGTGAGCACAGGCGCAGTCACCGGACTCCGGATCGATCACCCCGACGGCCTGTATTTACCGCGCGAATATTTCGTCAAACTTCAGCAGCGTTCCGCGAAAGCGCTGGGGATCGGGTTGCCTCGCGACAGCCGGGCGATCTACATGGTGGCGGAAAAAATTCTCACCGGCTCGGAAACGTTGCGCAAAGAGTGGCCGGTGCATGGAACGACCGGCTACGATTTCGCCAACCAGCTCACGCAGCTGCTCGTCGAGTCTTCGGCTGAACCGGCGATCACAAAAACGTTCCACCGTTTCATCGGCCGCTCCGTTCCTTTTGGGCATTTGCTCTACGCGAAAAAACTTCTGGTGATGAAGCTTGCCCTGGCGAACGACGTCGATGTTTTAGGAAACTTGCTCGATCGTTTGTCCGAGCGAAACAGATGGTATCGCGATTTCACGCTCGAAGCGCTGTCGCGCACCGTGCGGGAAACAATTGCGTGCTTTCCGGTTTACCGAACCTATGTCGAGCCCGGTCAGCCGGTAGCGGAAGAGGACCGGCAAATCGTCGAGCGCGCCATCGCCGCAGCCAAACGCCGTAACCCGGCAATGGAGGAATCGATCTTCAATTTTTTGCGCGACGTGCTGTTGTTTCGTTCGCCCCAAGACCTCGATGCCACCGGCCGCGCCGCGCATGCGCAATTCGTTCTGAAATTTCAGCAGACAACTGGTCCAGTTACGGCAAAGGGACTCGAAGACACGGTCTTTTACATTTACAACCGGCTGCCGGCGCTAAACGAAGTCGGCGGCGAGCCGCAACAGTTTGGTCTTAGCGTCGAGGTCTTTCACGAGCGAAACCTTGATCGGCAGCGCGATTGGCCCGCGACGTTGCTCGCTACGTCGACGCACGACACAAAACGAAGCGAAGACGTTCGTGCGCGAATCGTCGCGATCTCCGAAATCCCGGAGCTTTGGCGGCGTTCGCTGCAGCGCTGGGGTACGGCGAATCACCGGTGGAAACGGATAGTGAATGATTTGGAGGCGCCCGATGCGAGCGAAGAATATCTGCTTTACCAAACCCTTCTGGGCACTTGGCCAATGCAGGCGAATGGCGAGCCGGAGCCCGTGCCGGCCCCTGAGTACATCGAACGGATCCAGGCTTACATGACAAAGGCGCTCAAAGAAGCGAAGATCAACACAAGTTGGATCCAACCGAACGAAGACTGGGACGCCGCGATGCACGATTTCGTCGCGAGAATTTTGGATTCATCAGCGCGAAATAAGTTCCTGCCGATTTTCCTTCCTGCGGCGAAAGAGATTATTCGGCTTGGGGCGATTAATTCGCTTACGCAAACGTTGCTGAAGCTGACATCGCCCGGTGTGCCGGACATTTATCAGGGAACTGAGATTTGGGACTACAGCTTGGTCGATCCTGATAATCGGCGTCCGGTCGATTACGAACTGCGCTGCAAAATGCTGAAGTCACTGTCGAGCGCGACTCCGGGAGAACTAATGCAGACGTGGCCGGATGGCCGGATCAAACTATTTTTGACAAGGCACCTCCTCCAACTTCGTCGCGGACATGCGGATCTTTTCGAGCGCGGCGAATATCTACCGCTTCACGCGAATGGAACGTTTGCAGAATGCTGCGTCAGCTTCGTTCGTCGACTCGGCCACAATTGGATTGCGGTGATCGCGCCGCGGCTCTCTTCGCGCATAGGGTTTCCACCGATTGGGGAGCCTTGGGGAGATACGGCAATTCAATTACCAGAAACGTTTTCGCTCAAGGACGCGCACGATCTCTTCACATGCCAACCGATTCGTCACCATAAACGGCAGATAGAGTTGCCTGATATATTGTCGGTGTTGCCGTTCGCGGTGATTACCAATTTGCGTTAGGCGTCTGACACAGACGTCTACAATTCGCTGTTGTTGTAGGGCGTTTGTGTCAAACGCCAATCGTTACTCGCAACTGCGCAAAAAGTTCCGCGACCCACGTTACGAAGTTGCCGAGATTCGTCAGCAAATCCGCCCCGAAGGTTTCAAACGTGATTTGTTGAGACGCGAGAATCAGCATGACGCCAAGCAGCAGCAGATTCATCAGGTAGATGACGACGAGTGAAAAAAAGGTGCCCTGATCCGTGAGATCGGTCTGATTCTTGGGGATCATCCAGCAGGTGAACGTGAAATGGAACGCCCACGTCGCGCCAATTGCGGCGTAGAGCAGCCGCCCATACGGCTGCATGTTTAGAAAAAGGCTGAGTCCGCCGTAAATGGCGATCGTCAGAATGCTGTAGATCGGGAAGAAATACGGTGCCAGCGCGATCCAGAAGTTCGCCTTGGTAGTTACCACGTGTCCGCCGTCCGGACCGACGCGAAACTTGCTCACGCGACCGCCCATTAACCACACCCAGAGTGCGTGCGTAAGCTCGTGCCCGAACACGTAAATCAAGATTGGGCGCGGCAGACCGAAGAAAGCTATTAGCCACAGCACAGCGCCTAACGAAAAGAACCAGAATTCTTCGGCCGCCCACAACCGTTGTGTCACAGTTGCGCGCGCGAACGCCGTGAAAAATGTCTGCGTCAGAACCCCACAAATCGGCAGCAGAAAAATCGCAAAGATAAATTTCACCCACTTTGTGGGAACGGTGAGCGGCTCGGATGCCGCGATAAAGCTTCTCGATGTTGTGCGCGCAACGCTGCGGACAACTTTCCGGTCGCGCTTCGAATTGCGCGTAGCGCGATTCTTTTTCGGTCTGCGCTTCGTTGCCAAATCGTCCGCAGATTACGCAGATTTGCGCAGACGAAAGCAAGACAGAACCGGCGATTGCGCGGATATCGCGGATGTTTGTAGGGCAGGCGCTTCGCCTGCCAGCCTCGGCAACCGAAGCGGTTGCCCTACAGTCAACAGGGAGGCGGCGTCACGCGCGGCCCATATACGCGCCCGTGCGGGTGTCGATTTTGATCGTTTCGCCTTCCTTGATGAAAAGCGGCACGTTAATGGTCTTGCCGGTTTCGAGCTTTGCCGGCTTGGTGACGTTACTGGCAGTATCGCCGCGAAGACCTTCTGGTGATTCGACCACCTTCAGACTTACAGACGCAGGCAGCTCCACCTCGACGGCCTTGCCTTCCGCATAAAGGACCTGCACGGAAAGGTTCTCCACGAGGTAATCATTGGCCTCGCCGATCAGATTTTCCGCCAGCGTGATCGTGTCGTACGTCTCGGGATCCATGAAATGATAGCCGTTGCGATCCTTGTAAGAAAATTCAAGCTGTTTTCGCTCGATATCGACCAGCTCGACTTTGTCGGTGGAACCAAAGCGGACGTCCGCGCTTTTGCCGGTGTTGATGTAGCGGATGATGGCCTGCACGAAGGCTCGCAAATTTCCCGGGGTGCGATGATGGACTTCAAGCACAATGGCGGGATTGCCATTGTATTTGATGGCCATTCCTCTGCGTAGATCGTTGGCGGCGGGCATTGATTCGTTACAAAAGTTACATGGTTACAACGTTGAAGCGTCAAGCGCTCCAGCGAGGAGAGCGCGGAGCTTACACGCGGTTGGTGCGAGTGCAAATCTGCCGCCTCACGACTCGGTCATCCTGAGCGAAGCGAAGCGCAGTCGAAGGATCCCGCCGCGGGACCTTAACGCTAACGCAGCGGGATTCCTCGACTTCGCTCGGAATGACAGCGCGTTTACAGCAATTTTAACCGTGTCAAATCTTGGGAATCGACAATGCCGACTGGCACATTGTCGTCGTCAATCACGACCAGATCGTCAATGCGATGACGCTCCAGCAGGTTCAGAACTTCCACCGCTAGTTTTTCTTGGTGCACCGTGACTGGATTCAGCGTCATCAGGTCTGCCACCAACCGTTCGCCAATGCGGGAATCAGATTGAAAATGCCGCACGAAATCTCCGTGGGTGAATATGCCAAGCAGTTGGTTGTCCTCGCCGGTCACAACGGCAGCGCCAGCGCGCACGCTGGTCATCGCCCTGAGCACGTCGCGTATCGGCGTGTCGGTCGAAACAATCGCCATCGCATCGCGCGGCCGCATGACTTGATGAACGCGCATCAACATGCTGCGCCCGATCATGCCGCCGGGATGGAATTTGGCGAAATCTTCCTTGTTGAACCCGCGCGCCTCCAAGAGCACCATCGCCAGCGCGTCACCCAATGCCAGCATCACTGTCGTGCTCGAGGTTGGCGCCAGATTCAACGGACAGGCTTCCTGTTCGACGTTTACATCGAGACAAACATGCGCGTTTTGCGCGAGCGTTGATTTCGGATTGCCGCAAACAGCGATGATCCTGACTTGAAACCGCGTGATCGCCGGCAAAATCCGGAGCATTTCTTCCGTCTCGCCACTCGCGCTCAACGCGAGCACCACATCGCCGTCGGCGATCATGCCCAGGTCGCCATGAAGCGCGTTGGACGAATCCAGCACCACCGCGGGCGAGCCGGTGCTGGTGAGCGTAGACGCGATCTTTGCGCCGACGTGCCCGGATTTGCCCACTCCCACGACGACCACTTTGCCTCGCGCGTCGACTGTCTCTTTGATCAACTCGACCGCGCGGGAGAAGTTTTCATCCAGCCGCTCCCGGAGCCGCTGGAGTTCAAAAATTTCTAAATCCAGGACGCGTGCGGCCTTTTCAAGAGAATCCATCGAAAGATATATTGTGTGCAGGCATGGTTATGGGCAACATTTCGCATGCCTCGAACGAAAGGGAAACATGAAGACATTGATGATCGCAATTCTGGCCGCACTGGTGACGACTGCTTCCGCGCAAGAATTCAGAGCCCCGATCGGTCGACAAAAACCGGTGCGCGCGATGGCAACGCCACCACCGCTTTTGGAACGGCCCGCGGTTGAAGGGGTAGTTCCACGAGCATTTGGCCCCGGTCGAAACCCATTCCAGATGCTCAATCCCTGGGCGGCTGCCCGGTATGGCACGTGGGTGGACAGCACGTCATTCGATCCAAACCACCCCGGAAAGTGGAACGGCATTAAGTTGTTTGAGATTATTTTTTGACTCCGAAAGCTTTCGCGAGTTGAGGAAGACAGCCATCCTGTTCGCCAATCGGATGGACTCGTCCCGTGGCGAGGCTGTCTGTGTCTAGGATTGTTGTAGCCGCCTCGGCCTCCTCGCGAAAGCTTTCGGAGCTGTGTCGAGGCGCTCACGCCGCGTTGTCTCCCGCACGGCGACACAGCGCCGTGGCTACAAACTCGCGTATCTCGGCGCCGCCTTTACTTTGATTTTCGTTGGACGTTCAGCGTTGGGCGTTTGACCGCCTGCTCGCGAATCCATTCGGAGTTGGACGTTCATGCCCTCCTGCGCATGACAGCCTCCTAGCCGCCATGCCCCCTCGACGGCTGGGAAGCCGTCGTTCCTTGTTCACTGACCTCTGATTTCTGACCTCTGATCTCTAGCATAACGCCAGTTGCTTTTCCTGACCGCAGCAATCAGAGGCGACGAATTCAGCTCCGCCATCTCTGCACGCGTAAATGGGAAAACGTCCATCGGCACTGGAAATGTGTCTGGGACAAAATCCGGGATGCGGTCGCGCGGCCGCTGTTGTGCACTGGTGAGGACAATGAATACATCCAGATCGCTTCCCGGGGCGTAGGTGTCCTCGACGAACGAGCCGAACACGATGATCTCTTCTACGAGGGGATTCGTCGCCAGGAGCCGGGCCGCGTAGTCATCCATGCAGCGGCGCACCCGTTCCACGTCAACGGATTTTATTTCGACACGTGACATCATACTAAGCGGCGCGCCCGGCGGTCGCGCCCTACCCACTATTAGCCGATTTGATTTCGACAGAACGCAAGAATCGCCTCCGCGTTTGCGATAGCTTCGTCGGCGTCCTTTTGCGAATAAAAGTCCACCGGAGCACCGCGCTCGAAACCGTTTGGGTAACGTGTAGGGATGTAATGCCGGTCGAGCACTCTCGCGCGATCCATCAATTCAGCATCGGGCTTTGCTTTTTCTGGCAGCGCGCCCAGCAGCGCGATCAAAACATGACCCCACGCATCCTTGTGCAGGCGTTGAAATAGTGCTTTGACGGCTTTTTCAGCCGCCTGATGGCAGGCAAAAGCGGACCACTCATAATGACCACCGGTGCATGCGGTGCGAGCGAGGCGCAAATCGGCCTCGGCTTGTCTGAACCAGTCGTGTGCGCGCTCAGCCATGGCGGCGAACCACATGCTACTGTCCGCTGCGACTTCGGCAAGCGCGATGCTCTCCGAATCCAGTGCACCCGTCGCGCTATGGTTCTGCGCTTTACCGATTCTCGACGACCTTTTGCGGCGCAGCTTTGCTCAGTTCAATCTGCGCGCTCACTTTTTGGATTTGCGCCGCCTGCTCTTTCACGGTTGCCACGAGACTTGCGACTGTAGCCCCTAATTTCTCGACCTTGCGGCGCCCTTCGACCGCGACCTTGTGCTCTTTGAGGAATTCGTTGAGCAGCATCGCGTTCACCGCGTCGTAGCGGACAGTGTAAATGTGGCCGTTCTCGTCGCGCACAACCAGATCGGGATTAACCTCGGCGACCTCCTCGGCAATCAAGCCGAATTCAGGCCTGTTCGTATTGTCATTCTTGTAGTGGAAAGTCACCGGTTTGAGCGCCAGGATCGACTCGCTGGTCTGGTCCATCGGTTTAATTTCCTTCTTGAACCGGCGCGATGAGCTCATTGTGCCCAGTTGGCCGAAGGAGTCGATCACCACCGGGATGGCGTTGTTCTGCGCCGTTGTCACCCCTCGAATATGGCCGATGAAACAACTGCTGGTTACGTTTGCACCTCCACTGCCGATTACAATAACGGAGCCAGCTGTGGTGACGTTAGAGCCCGCGCTATTGCCCAAGGCGACGTTGTTACTGCCGGTAGCGCTAATCAGCGCCGCTACACCGATGGCCGTGTTGGAACTGCCAGTATTGTTCTGCTGGAGCGCCTGACTGCCATACGCCGTGTTGGCGTTGCCGCTCGTATTACTAAACAAGGCATTAAAGCCGGTGGCGGTATTGGCGCCGCCTTCTGTGTTGCTGAACAGCGCGAACGCTCCGTTGGCCGTATTGTTTGAGCCAGTGGTATTGCTTAGAAGCGCACCAGCGCCGGTGGCCGTGTTTAGATCTGCCGTATTGGCAAGGAGTGTCCCCGCCCCAATGGCTGTGTTGAGCTGGCCAGTGGTATCGCTCCTAAGCGAAAGAAATCCCACTGCGGTATTAAAACCGCCGGTAGTGAGACTAAAAAGGGCATTCTGCCCTTCCGCCGTGTTGCCGCCGGGATAACCTCCGTCGGGCGGCGGCACTACCGCCATGGCCATAGGCGAAAGCGCAATGCAGCTAAGTGCAAACAAAGCAAGAAGCGACAGAGTTGTTTTTGTTGGGTGAAGCAATCGATTCATGAATAGTTCCTTTCGTTCTCCCGGGGGGTTGACCCTGCGACTGCGAGGTCTGAAAAGGAGAAGAAAACAACGGGAGCGACTGTTTTCTTACCTACTCCGGATCAGATCTTTGTGATGCCGGTGAGTTTTGTCAGAATGTCGGCGCTGGTCAAGATCAAAACGACGCTGATCGGCTCAGTGCGAGCGCACTGCTGCCTATTCTTCAGCTGTAATATCCGCTAGCCGCTGTGATTTTGTTCGAACTGGGTAAAGAGCTTTGCCAGTTGCGTGCGCACTGCTTGAAATGAAAGCCGCTCTCGTGCGCGTCCTTGCGATTCGGCGACAACTGCCTCGCGTAAATCGGGATTCTTCAACAGATCCAGCGCCATTGAAGCGATTTCGTTAATCGTTTGGCCTTCACCGCATGTTTTGGAAAAGGCGATTCGTTCGATTGCGCCGTCGCCGCCGACGCACGGAATTCGGCAGAGTAACGCGTCGCCTGCGACCTGGCCCGGAACATGGCTGCGGTCGAATTGTAACACGATCTTATGCCGCGCCACATCGCGCAGGTAATCCGGGTATGCCTTCCATTTCTCGATTAGCCGGAGTTTTCCTTCGGGAAAATTGAGCTCATCTAACAATCGCCGTCCTTTGTAGCCATCGAGATTGACGACGGTGACCGGTTCGCCTGTCGCTTCGCACAACTCCCGCGCGACCAAAAGCGCGGCGAAATGATTGCGCGATGGCACGTCCCATTCACGTGTGCCGATGAAAATGCCGGACTGCTCGCTGCGCGGCATGGAAAAATCCCATCGTTGATCCTCGATCGGGTAGGGGGTCGGAATAAACGCCACTGTTGCGGAATAGTGTTTTGAGCGGACGCGCTGATAAATTTCCGCGGCCTCTGGCGTCGTGGCGATGCAAGCATCGGCTTGCGTCACAATTCTTATGAAGCGCGATAATTTGGCGGCGCCGCACAACTGTTGCGCGATCTGGTGCAGGCCGGTTTCCTTTAACGAAACAGCGACGGTGAGACCTTCCCGCTTTAAATCAGCCAAGGCGCGCTCTGACGCGCGAAAATCGCTGCGCAAAAGCAACAGCACAGGGGTGTTTTCGGCGATGGCGCGGCGTGCATCACGATGAAACGCTCCGAACGTGGATGCGGCGAAAGCATGAAAATTGATCGGCGAATGCGCACCTTCGCCCGGAGCAGGCACGCTTTGAAATTGCTGTTCCGGATCGCGTCCTCCTGGGTTTAGAATAGTCAGGCGAAGATTGTCCGAAGTCTGAGATGTCATTGGCAGATGAGCCCGCGAATCACGCGAATGGACGCGAATAAATCAAAGAGAGAGGTCGCCAAAATCCGTTTTGATTTTGATCTGCTGCGTTTTGGCGATCCGCTCGTATTCGAGTTTTGGGTAGTGACCAAAATTGACTAGGAGCCCAAGCTCAAAGCCAGTTGCGTGCAGATAATTCAAAACCTGTGCACGGTGCTCGTCGGCTAATGCTGAAACGGCTTTCAATTCGAGTATGATTTTCCCAAAGCAAACGAAATCTGGTTGATATCTTTGCGTCAATATACGCCCGCGATAGCTGAGGGTCAGCGACGGCTTGGCGATTGCCGGGATCTGCTGATATTCAAACTCGATCGCTAAGCACTCTTGATAAACCGGCTCAAGAAATCCGCACCCCCTGTCGTTGTACACCTCGAAGCAGGCGCCAACAATAGAGTAGCTCTCTTTCTTGTAAATAATTTCGCTCATCCTGGTTCGCGTCTATTCGCGTGATTCGCGGGCAAAAGTCTCTATTCATCCGTGTCGCCGGGCGGCTGTGCCGCCGATCTCAATAGCGTGCGCTCAGCGTCTTCTTGATCGAGCGGTTTCACCGGTATCGCACGCCGAATCTCCGACGGTTGCCGTTCCTGAGGTTGGACCGGGATCGCTTTCGGAATCGTTTGAACTGGGACGGCCTTTCGAATCTCCGGAGCGGATTGTGTCGTTTCGGAAGTCGGAGGATTCGCGCTTGCCGTGTTGCTCGCAGACTTCGCCCCATTCGTGCCGGCTCCGCTGTCACTATTTTGATTTTCGGTGGTTTGTGTAACCGGCTGCGGCGTCGCGTCCGGTATCACTGTTGGCTTGATTGAATCATACGGGTCGTTGTCAGCTATGAGCGTATGACTTTTTATGGCGACCGGCATGACTTCACTCAGGTTCACAGCCAGCTCAGCGCGCGGCAATTCGCTGGAACCAAATTCGCGAGCGAGACGGGCGCGCGGTTCACCGTGAATGTTGCAGAGCTCCGTCG
>WNGA01000879.1_pt1 | contig 52599 bp, 48 predicted proteins | sample 5400061 | NCBI WGS metagenome assembly WNGA01 (sample SAMN13153366, study PRJNA577476) | soil metagenome | isolation source: 100 cm soil or saprolite under grassland replicate 2 | place: USA:California | collected 2016-06-15
CTGAAGACGGTCGACGCGCGGGTCTGGGTGGCGCCACCGGTGCGAGAAAGTGGCCTCGTCGAAGGGGCCAAGGAATGGGTCCATCGCCGGCGTGCCGATCAGGCTGGAGCCGCGCGGGACGAGCAAGCGAATGGCGAGCTGGATCGGATCGACGTGGCCGACGAGGTTGTGGCGGTCGATGAATTCGAGCAGGCCCAGGTAATCGTCGAGCGAGGTCCAGGGCGTGAAAGCGACGAACGTCGGGCGCAGGACGATCCCGACCGAGGCGGTAATCGCCAGCGCCTCCTCCACATCCGCCGCCGTGTGGCCCTTCCTGAAATTTTCCAGGATATGGTCCTGGACGGCCTCAACAGCTGAGACGACAAAGAGGCAGCCGGTCTGCTCGAGGATGGGTATGTGCTGTCGATGCTCGAGGATGTGCTCGATCTTGATCGTCGCGTCGTAGGTCAGGCTCGGGAACTCCGCGTGCATCGCCTCGACGATCCGGAGCGAGTGGCGGATTCCGTTGAAGAAGTCGGGATCGCCAAAGGTGATGTGCTCGGCTCCCATCGCCACGAGCTGCCGGATGTCCTCCAGCACGACGTCTTGCCCGACGACGCGCAGCCGCCCACCGTAGACTGGGGTTATGGGACAGTGGAGACAGCGGTGGGCACAGCCGCGGCTTGCCTCAACGTAGCCGACCAGCTTCTGGCGGGCGCCGGTGTCTACCCGCGCATAGCGCTGGAGCGGCGGCAGCAGGTCGCGTCTCGGGAGCTCAAACTCCTGGCGCCCGAGGAAGACCACGGACGACGGACGACCGACGGCCGCCTGCGCGTCTTCGGTCGTCGATCGTCCGACGTCGGTCATCCATCGCTGGTCGTCCAGCCTCGCGGCCAGCTCGACCAGGGGCGTCTCGAACTCCCCGCCCACGACGCTGTCGGCCAGCCGGCCGAGGAGGACGTCCGCGTGCAACGAGGCATACAGACCGTAGAAGGAGACGTGGCAGCGCTCGTTCAGGGTCCGCACTCGCTCGGCCAGGCGGACGCCAAGCCGAGTGGCGGTGTGCATCGGGACTGAGATGCCCACCAGATCAGCCTCCCGAACGAGCGTGTCGTCCAGATGCTCCACCGCCAGGTCCTGGCAGCGGACCTGGTGGCCATGGGCCAACAGGTGAGCGGCCGGCCTGGCGACGCCAAGCGGCTGGTGACCCAGCTCGTACGTAGAGAGCAGCAGCACGTCCATCCAATTAAGCCTATCAGCTTCCCGGGCGACCGGACCATCTTTGACGAGCGTAAATCGTCATGCTATTCTTGATGTGGCGTTTAGAAAACGACGTGCTTTCGAGCGCCAGGGAGGTTGCAGCGTGGCAGTCCGGCTCTGTTCTGAGGAGGCCACCCGCCAGCACCTGGCGGCCGGCAAGCTGGTCGAGGGACTCGAGCATATGTCGCAGTCCTACCTGGACGGGATGCGCCGCATCCTGACCGTGTCCGCAGACACCGAGCTTGTCAGCGCGCCGGCCTACTATCGTCCGGCCCAGGATGCTCCGAGCTTGAATGCCTTCGGCTCGGCCATCTCGATCGTCCAGGACGAGCTGGCGCATGCCCACATCGCCTACCGTCTGCTGGAGGACCTGGGTGTAGACAAGGACTGGCTGATCTACGAGCGGCCAGCGAGCCAGTGGAAATACCCCTACGCCTTCGACGTGCCGTTGGACTCTTGGGCCGAGCTGGTGGTGGCGAATGCGTTCTACGACCAGGCCGGCTACGAGCTGCTGTCCGACATCTACCATTCAACCACCTTTGGACCCTGGAAGCGGGCGCTGGCAAAAGTCGACAAGGAGGAAAGCTTTCACCTTCGACACGGCCAACAGTGGATCCGACGGCTGGCGCCAGACCCGGAGCAGAAGGCTAAGCTCCAGCGCGCGGCCGACTGGATGTTCCTGCTGACCTACGAGTGGTTCGGCCTGCCAGACGACCAGAAACGACACACGGAGCAGCTCGGGTACGGGTTCAAGGGCCGCAGCAACGACGAGCTTCGCCAGGTGTGGATGAGCAAGGTGGTTCCGTTCTGCAACGACGTAAGGCTCCAGGTGCCTGCCCACTTCGATGAGCAGCAGCAGAAGTACGTCCTGGCAGTGCCGTTCCCAGCCCAGTTCGACGCAAAGGAAAAGCGCTGGTCGTTCGACGGCGCGCCGATCGGCTGGGACGAGGTGCTGGTGCGCTGGAAGGGGCGCGGCCCGATGAATGAGGAGTACGTCGCCACTTTGCAGCGAGGTCAGCGAACGCTCGGGCTGGCCGCCGGTCCTCGGACTCATTAGAGACCAGTCATGGCTCCCGACCCCGATCACGAGCCCAGCTCTCAGCCCACCAGCGAGGCGAGCGTCGTCGCCTCAATCTGGCGGGCGCTGAGCCATATCGAGGACCCCGAGATACCCGTCTCGCTCGTCGACATGGGCCTGATCGTGGCGGTCCGCCACGTCGCGGCCACCCGGACCGCACACCTTAAGATCACCTACACCGCGATGGGCTGCCCGGCGATGGGAATGATCCAGGACGACATTCGGGAACGTCTGCTCAGGGAGCCTGGCATCGACGAGGTCGAGATCGAGGTCGTGTGGGACCCGGTCTGGACTCGCAAGCGCCTCAGCGCATCGGCCCGAGCCACCATGCGCGAGCTGGGAATCGCGGTCTGACGTGGCCGCCGATGCGGGCGCCTCGAGAGTACCTTCGCGCCAGGTCTGGTTGGTGTTCGCCCGCCGCAAGTATGAAGAGCCGCTCTGCCAGGTGGGAACAGTGACGGCCGATGCCCCAGACATGGCGGAAGTCTTCGCTCGCAGCATCTATGACGAGCACCCCTGGATCGAGATGGTCGTCGTGCCGCGTAGCTCGCTGCGGACGGTGATCGCGCCATGACCGACGGCGCAGTGGGGTCTTCGTCCGAGCGGATCGAGTCGGTCGGCGCCCTCGATCCCGAGAGCCGCCCGGCGGTGTACGCCGTGCTGTCGTCGCTGGCTGACAACAAATACGTGCTTGGCCGGCGCTACGCGGAGTGGTGCACCGGTGCGCCCATGCTCGAGTCGGCCGTCGCCGCGGCGGCGATGGCCCAGGACGAGCTGGGCCATGCTCGCTCGTTCTACCCGCTCCTGCGCGGCTTTCCTGAGGTGACCGAGACTGACACGACGGAGGAGTCCGGCTGGCAGAGTCGTCCCGCCAGGGCCATGGCCTGCCTGGATCGGAAGTTCGTCTCCTGGACCGATTTCGTGGCCGCCAATTTCCTCGTCGACACCGCGCTGACGGCCCTCCTTGGGGCGGCCACCGGGTCGGCTTACGAGCCCCTCGGCCAGCGAGCGCGAAAGATCCTTCAAGAGGAGGCACCGCACTGGATTCACGGCGCGGGCTGGATCCGACGCCTGGCTGCTGATCCCGATGCGCGCCCGATCCTGGAGGGCAGCCTGCGAGCGGCCTGGGATGACGCCTTCACTTGGTTCGGCCAGGCCGACGACCCCGTGATGAATCGGCTCGTGGCGGGCGGGCTGCTGGCATGCACCCCAGATGAGCTGCGCGAGCGGCTCCGCACCCGCGTCGTCCCGCTCCTGGAGGAGGCCAGCCTGGCGGTCGACCTGGCTGGGCGCGGGCTGCCATGGGGCCGCTGGGACCAGAATACGCGACGACTGAGACCCGCTTCATGACCGAGCCGCAAGACACGACCCGCGCCACTGGGCAGTCGCCCGATCCCGTGACCTGCCCGTTTTGCTCGTCGACCGAGACCGACTTGGTCTCTGAGTTCGGCTCTCAGGCCCTGCTCAGCCAGCACCGGTGCCAGGCCTGTCGCAGCTACTTCGAGGCGGTCAGGAACGAGAAGTGGGAGTAGCGCCCACGCGGCGCGTGGCCGTCCCTGCCAGGAAAGGCTCGGGCGCCTGGGCGACAGCGCCGGGCGAGACTAGCCCCCGCCCGCAGGCGATGCTGTTCACCCTGTGGGGCGACTACGTCGTGCACCGCGGCGGCGAGATCTGGGTAGGCAGCCTGATCCGAATAGCGGCCGAGTTCGGGCTGTCCGAGCTTGCCCTGCGCTCGGTGCTGTCACGCATGACCCGCGCCGGTTGGCTCGAGTCCACCCGCCACTCGAACCGCAGCTACTATCGCCTGGCGCGCCGCGGCAGGGCAGTCATCGAGGAGGGGACGTCGCGGATCTTTGGGCCCCGCAGGCAGGCGTGGGACCGGCAATGGCATATAGTGACCTATTCGATCCCCGAGACTCAGCGAGAGCTCCGCGACCAGTTTCGCAAGCGGCTGTCGTACATGGGCTTCGGACCGCTCTCGGCCGGGGCCTGGATCACCCCGCACGAGCTTCGGTCGGAGGTGCGCGAGCTAGCCAGAGAGCTCGGGGCGGACGGGAACGTCGACCAGTTTCGCGGCTGGTACCTCAGCGCCGATGATGGGCCAGCGCTGGCGGCGCGGGTCTGGCCACTGGGCCGAATCGCCCAGTCATACCGGGCCTTCATTCGACGCTGGCGCGAGGTGGTGGCCGAGGTGAGTGGCAGCCTGGCCGACCCGCGTGCGTTTGTGCTGCGCTTCTGGCTGATCCACGAATACCAGCGCTTTTTCCTGGAAGACCCTGATCTGCCCCCCGAGCTGGTCCCGCCCGACTGGCCTGGCGACCGCGCGGCCGAGCTGTTCCAGGTGCTCCACGACCATCTCGCGCCGGGCGCCAACCGCTTCCTCGACGCCGTGTTCGAGCCGCGGCCGAGGGTTGGTAGTGCGCACTTTAGTGGGCGGCCCAGGCGCTAAAGCGCCCACCACCTACTGAAGCCTGCCAGGTCCGCGCGATCTGGATGTTTTGGGTAGCAACCGACGGCTTTACGCGGGGTTGCAACTGTTAGGATGGCCGCGCGAGGGCACGTGTCCGCTGTGGCGGGAGGCCCGCGATGATACGACCACGAGCAGCTCCATCTGTCCTGGACCGGACCAGGCGCGGTGGGCGGTGGTGGTCGGCGATCGGGTTGCTGCCCCTCGCGATCGTGATCCTGGCGCCATTTGAAGTCGGCGCCCAATCGGCCGACCCGCCCGTGGGCAGCACAGTCCGAGTCGTAGACACCGGTGGGCGCGGACTGAATCTCAGAAACGGGCCCGGACTGTCGGCGCCTGTAGCCCTCTCTGTAGACGAGGGCACGACCCTGCAAGTCCTCGGGCCGGCCCGCCCGGCAGATGGATTCCGCTGGATCGAGCTGCGGGAGCCTGGCGGGATGGTCGGCTGGGCAGCGGTCGACTTTCTACTCGTCGTCTCCGGGCCCTCTTCCACGCCGACACCTACTCCAACCCGTGTCGTGGCCGCCCCGAGCGCTCCAACTGCAACCTCCACACCCACGCTCGAACCGACCCAGGGGCCAGAGCCGACCGCGACTCTCACGCCGACCAACGGGCTCGAGATCGAGGCACGGGTGAAGGTCCCCGAGACGGCCGACAAGGACCAGACGCTGACCGTGACCGTGTATCGGAACGGCGCGCCAGCCCCCGATATTCAGGTGGTCGCGGTCGTTCAAAACACTGACCCGCCGATCATCCGCGACATGGAGCCAACCGACTCCAACGGCCGCACCGTCAGGTCGTTTGTGGTCAGAGACAAGGGTACGATCGTCATCGTCGTCATAGCCGTAGCGCCCGATGGGACCAAGGGCCACCAGACTGTCAGCTACTTCAGGCGGTAGCGTGGGTGGTCGAGCGCGGCCGGGTTGACCACGTTCTGGGGCTGGCCGTCGAGGAACGCGAGGATGTTCTCGACGGGCACGCGTCGGAGACGGGCCGAGGCGGCGTCCGTTACCCAGGCCAGGTGCGGGGTCAAGATAGCGTTCTCGAGCATTCGTAGCGGGCTCTGGGCAGGCAGCGGCTCTGGCGTGAAGACATCCAGCCCGACTGCCGAGAGCTGACCGCCCTTTACCGCCTCGATCAGCGCCGCTTCGTCCACCAGCGCCGCGCGCGCCGTGTTCACCAGGATAGCCCCGTGCTTCATCATCGCCAACTCGCGGCGACCGATGAGATTCTGCGTCTCGGGCGTCAGGCGGAGATGGAGCGAGAGGGCATCGGCCTGGCGGATGACGTCGTCGCGCTCCAGCAGCTCCACCCCCAGCTGTCGCGCGCGGTCCGGATCGTTTCGAAAGCTCCATCCCACCACCCGCATGCCGAAGCCTCTGGCCATCTGGGCGACCTCACGTCCGATCGCGCCGAGGCCGAGCAGACCGAGCGTCTTGCCCCGCAGCTCGATCCCTAAGTGGTGCTCCCAGCGACCTTCGTGCATGGCCCGGTCGACCTTGCCGAGGTGGCGTGCTGCCGCCAGGAGCAGGAGCATCGTGTGCTCCGCGACGGATACGGCGTTGGCGCCGGGCGCGTTGGCTACAACCACCCCTCGCTTCGTCGCGGCCTCGAGGTCGATATTGTCGGTCCCAGTGCCCAGAACGGAGATCAGCTGGAGGTCTGACAGGGCGTCCAGAGCGCTGGCGTCGAAGATCGAATAGGCGCGAACGTTGATCAGCGCCAGCACGCCCTCGAGGCGGGCGATCAGTTCTTCTTGAGACTCCTGTCGCGAGGTGAAGATCGATACCTCCCCGCGCGCACGAAGCGGCTCCAGGTCCTCGGGAAAGTCCTGGTAGACGGGCGGACGTATAATGCATCAGACTGCGGAGGTCGCGGGGGGAGAACAAGTGGCGGTTCAGAGCACGGGTCCAGAGGGGGAGGCCGTGCCAGGGTGGCTTCTGGAGTCACGCTCGGAGCAGCCGGAGGGCGCCCCGATCTGCCCGAACTGTGGGGCTGAGCAGACGGCGTCGTCCAGTTACGAGCGATACCGAGTCTGCGAGCGCTGCAACCATCACTTCCCGTTCTCAGCCCGCCGCCGCCTCGAGCTGCTCCTGGACGAGGACACGTTTCGGGAGCTGAAGCCGGCCCTGACGTCGATCGATCCACTGCTGTTCACCGATCGTCTGCCCTACAGCGAGCGGCTGGACGCCGCGCGCGAAAAGGTCGGCCTGGACGAGGCGGTGGTCGTCGGGACCGGACGGATCAATGGCCGTGACTGTGTAGTGTCCGTCTTGGATTTCGAATTCCTCGGCGGGAGCATGGGGACCGTAGTCGGCGAGAAGGTCGCGCTGGCGCTGGAGCTGGCGGCCGACAAGCGTGTGCCGTTTATCAGCGTCGCGGCGAGCGGTGGGGCGCGCATGCAGGAGGGCATGCTGTCGTTGGTCCAGATGGCCAAGACGAGCGCGGCGGCGATGCGACTCCATCGAGCCGGAGTGCCATTTATCTCCGTTCTGACCGACCCGACCACCGGCGGCGTGTACGCTAGCTTCGCGTCGCAGGGCGATGTCATCCTGGCCGAGCCGCGCGCCTTGATCGGCTTCGCAGGTCCGCGCGTGATCGAGCAGATCACCGGCCGCAGTCCGCCAAAGGATGCTCAAACAGCCGATTACCTGTTGGAGCATGGCCAGATCGACGCGATCATCGATCGGACCAGGCTCCGCAACGCACTCGCCACACTCCTCCAGTTGGTCGAGCGTCCCTGGAACCTGTCCAGCCGCGGCGAGCAGGAGTTGTACGTCCCTGAGGCCCGCCCGCCAGCCCAGGCGTGGGAGGCCGTCGAATTGGCCCGCCACCCTGACCGCCCGACGACGCGCGACTACGTGCGCGCGATGCTGCCGCAGTTCTTCGAGCTGCACGGCGATCGTCTCAGCGCCGACGACCTGGCCCTGATCTGTGGCATCGGCGATCTGGGAGGCATTACGGTCATGCTGCTGGCCCAGGAGCGTGGACGCGGCGAGGAGGAACGCGAGCGCCGGCGGGGCGGTCGGATGACGCCGGAGGGCTACCGTAAGGCGGCCCGGGCAATGCGCCTGGCGGCCTCGTGGCGTCTACCCGTCGTCACCCTGATCGATACGCCCGGCGCAGCGCTCGATTTCGATTCTGAGGCTCGCGGCCTGGCGCCGTCGATCTCGCAGTGCCTGGCGACCATGTCGATCCTGCCAGTCCCGATCGTGGCGGCGGTGATCGGCGAGGGTGGGAGTGGCGGCGCGCTGGCACTGGGGGTTGCCGACCGCATCTTGATGCAGGAGAACGCGATCTACTCCGTGATTGCACCGGAGGGGGCGGCGGCGATCCTGTATCACGACGCCCAGAAGGCCCGTGAGCTGGCGGACGCGCTCAAGCTGACGGCGGCCGACTGCAAGCTGTTGGGTGTGGTGGACACGCTCGTTCCCGAGCCGGAAGGCGGCGCCCACCACGACTCGGACTACGCGGCGTTGCTGCTGAAGAACTTTATCCTCGACGCGCTGGTCGAGCTCAGGCGGGTCAGCCCGCATAAGCTGGTCGACGAGCGCTATCGGAAATTTCGGCGCATGGGCCAGCAGCCATCGGCGTCGCGCCGCCAGGCGATCTCCAAGGAAATGGACGAGCTGCAGAAGCGCCTGGGCGGCGCCCTCTCGCAAGTGCTGGAGCACTTCCCCAGTAGGTAGGGGCGCACGGCGTGCGCCCGCGGGCACGGCCTGCCGTGCCCTCCAAGCGGAGGCGACGTGGCGACTGAGGCGCGGGGCGTTGTGGCGCGAGTGGCGGGGCATCCCGCCCCGCTCGAGCGGTTCGTGCTCGAGGACCCGGGCCCGGGCGAAGTGCTGGTGCGGGTGCTGGCGAGTGGCGTTTGCCACACCGACCTCCACTTTCAGCAAGGCCACATCGGGACGCTGCCCGTCCTGATGGGCCACGAGGGGGCCGGCATCGTCGAGGCGATCGGGCCGGGCGTCGAGCAGCCCGGCGTCGGCGACTACGTGGTACTGGCCTGGCGGGCGCCATGCGGACGATGCCGCTTCTGTCGGATTGGCCTGCCCCACCTGTGCGCTGCCAGCCTCAACGCCCAGCCGCGGCAGCGCACGCCAAACGGAGATCCCATCCCGACGATCATGGGGCTAGGCACCTTCGCAACGCACACGGTGGTGGCCGCCCTTCAGGCCGTCCCTATCCCGCGCGAGGTGCCGCCAGAGCAAGCGTGCCTGATCGGCTGCGGCGTCATGACCGGCCTCGGGGCCGTCTTCTACACGGCCGCCGTACGGCCCGGCAGCACCGTCGCCGTGTTCGGCTCGGGGGCGGTTGGGACGAGCGTGATGCAGGGAGCGAGGCTGGCGCGGGCGTCAAAGATCATCGCCGTGGACCTCGATCCCCGCAAGCTCGAGTGGGCTCGCCTGTTCGGCGCGACGCACACCGTGGACGCCAGCCACAGCGATCCGATCGCCGAAATCAAGGACCTGACCGATGGGCTTGGGGTCGATTACGCGTTCGAGGCGGTTGGCGATCCCGGAGTCCTGGCGCAGGTACTGGAGTGCCGCGACCTGGCCGGCGTGGCCGTATTGATCGGCGTGCCGAGCGCCGATGCGCAGCTCCAGTTTCCGGCCCAGAAGCTGTTCGGCATGGGCGGCTCGCTGCGCATCAGCTGGTACGGCGACTGCTTGCCCAGCCGCGATTTCCCGCTCCTGGCGCAGATGTACCTGCGCGGCGAGCTGCTCCTGGACGAGCTGATCACACGTAAGATCGCGCTCGAAGAGGTCCAGGCGGCGTTCGAGGCGATGGAGCGCGGCGAGACACTGCGGTCGGTGATCTCGTTCGGCTGATGCGGACGATCAAATCACCGAAGAGGACGCGGAGGAGTTCTCCTTCGGCTCCTCTGCGACCTCCGCGGTGAATTTCAAGAACGTCGCATCGCCAAAGCGCTGGCCCGCAGGGCTTCGACGAACTCGTTGACCTCTGGCGCGTCCATGGCGGTCGACAGGCAGCCGAGGCCCGTCTGGGAGATGATTACCCCGCTGCCCAGTAGGCGGAGGTGCAGCTCGCGTCGTTGCGCAGTGGTCGCGGCGTCCGGAAGCGAGGAGCGGTAGTCCCGGCCCGCCTCGACCGGGACCAGATGAAAGAGCGATCCCTGGCCGGCCAGCTTGAACGGGAGACCGGCCTCCTCCAGGGTCCAATTCGCGCGGGTCCGCAGATCGTCCCCCAGCCGTTCCAGCCGGACGATCTCGGCCTCAGTCCACAGCCGCATCGTGGCCAGCCCCGCCGCCATGGTGACGGGATTGGCGTTGAACGTCCCGCCGTGGGGCACCCTGGGCTTGCCCGCGCTTGGATCGAAGACGCTCATGACGTCCGCGCCGCCCCCCACCGCGCCGACCGGGAAACCGCCGCCGATGATCTTAGCCAGGGTGACCAGGTCGGGCTGGAATCCGAAACGCTGACTCGCGCCGCCGTAGCCCAGGCGGAACGAGATGACCTCGTCGGCGATCAAGAGGATGCCGTGGCGACTGGTAAGGTCCCGTAAGAACGGCAGGAAGCCCGGTTCCGGCTCGGGCAGGCCTGCCCGAGCCGGAACCGGATCGACCAGTACGGCCGCCAGATGGTCTGCCTCGCGCTCGACTAGTCGCTCGACGGCGGAGCGGTTGTTGAGCGGCAGGACGACCGTGCTCTCGAGCGTCTCAGGCGCCAGGCCGGCCGACTCGGGCACCCCGATCGGCTCGTCACTTGGGCCAGCCGCAGCCGGGTCCGGCCCGACGCTGACCTCGGCGGCGTCATATGTGCCGTGGTAGCAGCCCTCGAACTTGGCGATCTTCGGCCGCCCGCTGAAAGCTCGCGCAGCCTTGACCGCCATCATAACCGCCTCGGTGCCCGAATTGGTGAACCGAATTCGCTCGATGGCGGGTACCCGCGACACGATCAGTTCGGCCAGCTCGACCTCGGCCCCGCTCGGCCCAGCGAAGGCAGAGCCGCGGGCGATCTGGGCCTGCGCGGCGGTGACTACCGCTGGGTGGCAGTGGCCATGCAGGAGCGAGGTGTAGTTGTTGAGGAAATCGAGCCGTGTCTGGCCTTCCACGTCGGTCAGCCAGCAGCCCTCTCCGGCCCGCAGATAATATGGGTGGGGCGGGCTGAACACGGTCGTTCGCGTGTTGCCGCCCGGCAGAGATCCTCGAGCGCGCTGGAACAGTTCGGCCGAGCGTGAGCCCGGTTCCAGGAAGCGGTTACCAAACGTCTCTGTTCGCGTCACACCGATGACCACCGGGCGCCCTCCGAGGATGTTGGAACCAGCCTAGCCGCAGACGAGCGCGCCGGGGCACGGCTTCGCGCTCTCGTACGAGGCCTCCCCACAGCTCGTGTAGGTCCAGGCCTGGGCTTCGTCGGAGCGCCATGTTAGGGGGACCCCACAGCGCGGGGAGAACCTGCAGTGGTGCACGGCGGCCAAAATAGTATCACGGCCGCCGCCCAGGGGTGCGGTCGTGGATCAGGCCTCAAGGATCAGGGATCGGGGGGCGACGTTGCAACCGATAGCCCCTGAGCCCTGATCCCTGACCCCTGTTATGGCGTCTTCGTCCCCGTCGCCGTCGGGACGACGGTCCCCGTCGCCGTCGGGACGACGGTCCCGGTCGCGGTCGGGACGACGGTCCCCGTCACTGTCGCCGTCGGGGTCCCGGTCGTTCCCTCGCGAACGCGAATCTCGAGGGTCGCCTCCGTCCGCTGGTCGGTGGTGTCGACAGCGCGCGCGGTCAGCGTCCGCCGGCCTGAATTGGTCGGCGTGGCGCTGAAGTCGTGCGCGCACTGGGTCTGGTTGTCACAGTCGAAGCTGAGCCTCCCGTCGAGGTCCTTGTCACCGGTGTTGTCGCCGATGACCTCGATTCGCTTCAAGCCCTTGTCGTCGGTGCCAATGACCGTGATCGTGATCTTGGTGCCCGGGTCGATTGTCGAGTCGTCAACCTGGATCGTCACGGTCGGCGGCATGTCGCCCGGAAGCTGCGTGGCCGTCGGGGTCCCAGGCTGGCCCGGTGGAGGCGGTGGGGGTGGCGGTGGTGTGCCAGTGCCCGGCTCGAACGCGGCCGTCATGTCGGTGTTCGGTAGCTCGCCAGGCCGGGCGACCCAGTTTGGCTTGGTCGAATCGTACTGGGCGAAGAAGCGGCTGCCGCGCATGTCGTCAGCCAGGTCCGGAGGCAAGTCGCGATTCCTGATCACCGCTTTCAAATAATCCGCGACCAGGATGCCCAAGGTGGATCCCGGCTGCCCCTGGTAGTGCATAATGCCACGCTGGAATCGCTGGTACACGAAGTTGGGGTTGTTCGGATCTGGGCTGGGTCGAGACGTCGGCACGCCCCATATTTCGAGGTTGGCCAGCGTAACCAGGTCCGGATTCGGCGCCCCGCCGGGAAACGCGACATCCACCGGTACCGTCGTGTTGAACAAGGTGAAGAAGCCAACCGGCTTCCCGTCCGGCGCCACGTCGGGCGCCACGTCTCGTACGAACCTGACGACGGCCTCGGCGTAGCCCGGGGTGCCGACCTGGGGCGCGCTGCCGGCCAGGCTGGGATCAGGTCCGGGGAAGGTCGAGAAGTTCGCCCGCGTCATCGGCATGATGCCAGGGTCCAGGACGTTCAGCCGCTGGACTGAGTTACCTTGAAGCTGAAGGATCACACGCTGGAAGAACTGGACCTGGAAACCTTCCAACACGAAGGTCCGCGAGACGGGGAAGCCAAGGATCCGGATACCGCCCCGCACCCGAAAGTATTCCTGGAAAGGTGGGTTGTCGATGCAAAATCCGGTCTCCGAGTAGCAATTCGCCTGGGCCTCGAGCGGCTTGCCCGGCGGGGCCAGGGCGACGACCATTGCGATTGCCAGGACAAAAGCTGCGATCAACAGACGCCTCATCTGCTCCACTCCCCTGCCGCGTGAGCGGCAAGACTCAAGGATACTCGATGCCGAGACGCACTGTTTGCAAAATTCGTGCCGAGCCCCTACTTTCTTGAACAAAGCGAGACTTCTTCCAGCCCACTCGGGGCGCCTCAAGGGGTGGACGAGTCGGAATGGACCTGTGAGAGCCGCTGCGTGGACGTCGCACGGAGGGCGGGCCGACGCGGGAGGTTGAACGATGAATCAGGCTGAGATGACTCCGTCTGGCGGAGCCGACGAAGAAGAGAGCCTCGCAGCGACCGGCATCAACCTGGTCACCGTGCTGATCATGCTGGCGGTGCTCGTGGCGCTGGTCGCGGGGCTGTTCTGGTGGCTGCCGACCTGGTTTGGCAGCAGCACCATCACCGTCAACGTTCGAACCTAGTCCCGAATCCAAAGCCTCAGGTCGTGACTCCAGGCTTGCCCGACCTGGGACTTGGGACACTAGAATGGCCGCGTGAACGGAGCCGTCCTCGTCTGCCCACAGTGTGGTTGGACAGCTCGCCTGTCGGTGCGGCGCTGGCTGTGCCGCACCTGCCTCAAGCCGGCTGAGGTGCGCGGGAACGTCTCCCTGGCGCGACCAGACGTCAACGCGTCGACCTTGCTGGGACGTTACCGCGCGTTTCTTCCGTTTGCCCGGATCGATCCGAGCGCTTCGCTCGGCGAGGGCGGTACGCCTCTGCTAGCCGCGGCGTCGCTGGGACGACTTCTGGGGCTGGAGCAGCTGTTCTTCAAGCTCGAGAGCCTGAACCCGAGTGGGGATTGGGACGATCGGGGCAGCGCCGCCGGCGTCCAGCGGGCGAAGGAGCTCGGCTGCCGAGCCGTTGGCGTCGTGTGGGATGGATTCTCCCAGGCTTCGCTGCCGGCTTACGCGGCGCGCGCCGGGTTGGGCTGCTATATCTTGACCGCGCAGGACGTCCCAGCCCACCCCAGCCCGCCAACGACGGGTTTTGGCCAGCGTTTGGTTCACGTGCGGGCTCCGTACGATGCGCTGCGCCAGGCCAGCCGGGGGCTCGACGGAGTCGCCGGCGTGTACTTCGTCAACCCGGACGACCCCTTCCGAGCCGAGGGTCTGAAGACACTGGCCTTCGAGTTGGCCGAGCAGTGCCCGCAAGGTCCGCCGGACTGCGTCGTGGTTGGGCAGCGCTCAGCTCGGGACCTGTGGACGCTGCTCAAGGGCTTCCGGGAATGGCGCGAGGCCGGTCTGGGCGACCTCGAGCCGTCCGTCATCGTTGCCGGCTCCATCGACGGCGCGCTGAGGGAGGGCCCGCCGAACGATCGCGAAGTCGAGGCGGCCCGCCGCCTGCTGGCCGCCGAAGAGGGTCTGTCGGTTTCGGCCGATTCCGCCGCGGCGTTCGTGGGCCTGGTCCGCGAGGCGCGGGCTGGCCGGATCCCAAGCGGCGCGCGGGTGATCTTGCTGGTGACGGGCCGCGATACAGTTGAGCGCACCCACTGCGAGAGGTCAGAGGAGCCGCCGATTCGCACCAGCCTGCGTGGTTTGGGCCGAGTGCTGGCCGACCCCGTGACACGAGCCGCCTGCGGGGCTGGTCCTTCCCCGCCGCCATCGTCCGCTCGTGCGTCGGCATTCCGCTACCGGTTCATAGCAGGACGTTAGTGGCCGAGGGCTGTCTGTTCCAGTTGCAAAGCTTTGCAATTGGGCGCTGATCCTGCTACTGTCCCAGACGACACTCAACGCGCCGCACAGGCAGGTGTCGATGTACTTCGATTGGCGGCTCTTCGCGATGACCCAGGGGGTCCGCCTGCGGATCCTCCTCGCCGCCCTGATAGGTCTGGTCGGCCTGCCGGTCAGCCTGGGCCGGCTGGCGCTGTCAGGTGTGGTGATCGCCGGGGTCATTCAAGGCCGCTCACTGGACTCGCTGCTGGCGCCGCTGGTCGCCGTCACAGGACTGATTGGCGTGCGCGCCGTGGTCCAGTACGCCAAGGAGGAGGTAGCTAACCGGACCGCCGCCGAGATGAAAGTCCGCCTGCGGCAGATGCTCTACGCGCACGTGCTGGAGCTCGGCCCAGGACCCTTCGACCAGCAGCGGACGGGCGGTGTGTTGCTGGCGCTGGTTGAGGCCGTCGAGAATCTTGAGACGTTCTTCGGCCAGTACATCCCGCAGCTCATCGTCGCCGCGCTGACACCCCTGATCGTCTTCGGTTTCATGGCCTTTCTGGACCTGAGGACGGCGCTGGTATTCCTTGGGTTCGCGCTGTTCACGCTGCTCGTGCCGACCCTGTTTCACCACTGGAACGCGACCAGCGCCCTCGCCCGCCGTGACGCCTATGCCGAGCTCGGCAACGACTTCCTCGACGGCGTCCAGGGACTCCCTACACTGAAGGCGTTTGGCCAGAGCCGCGCCCACGGGGCGCTGCTCGCCGACCGAGCGCGGCGCTTGTATCGCAGCACGATGTTGGTGCTGGCGGCCAACATCGCCACCAGCGGCGTCACGATGCTCGGCATCTCGGCCGGGGCGGCGACCGCCCTCGGGTGGGGAGCGGTTCGGGTCCAGCAGGGCGACCTCGCGCTCCAGACGTTGGTGATCGTGCTGATGCTGGGAGTCGAGGTGTTTCGACCACTCCGCGAGCTGACCCAGCTGTACCACCGCGGGATGATCGCCGTATCGGCGGCCAAGAGCATCTATCCGGTCCTCGAAATGCAACCGGAAGTCCGAGACCCGATGGCCTCCGTAGGGGCGCAATTCATTGCGCCCTCCGAGGGCGCGATAAATCGCGCCCCTGCATTGCGTCCGGAGGTCCGCTTCGAGGGGCTGACTTTCGGGTACCCTGGTCGGCGCTCGAGCGCGCTCCAGGACGTCTCGTTTACCCTGCACGCTGGCGAGAGGCTTGGGGTTGTCGGGCCGAGCGGAGCCGGCAAGTCAACGCTGGTCTGGCTGCTGCTGCGATTCTTTGACCCGAATCGAGGGCGAATCTTGCTCGGCGGGCGTGATCTGCGCGAGCTGCCATTCGAGGTGATCCGCCGCCAGGTTGCCATCGTCGCCCAGGACACGTATCTGTTCCATGGCACGATCGCCGACAACCTTCGTGTCGGCAATCCCGATGCGAGCCAGTCCCAGCTCCAGGCCGCCGCCCGGGCCGCCAACGCGCACGACTTCATCATGGCCCTCCCCCGCGGCTACGAGACCGTCGTGGGCGAGCGCGGCGCCAGGCTGTCGGGCGGCCAGCGCCAGCGAGTGGCCATCGCGCGCGCACTGCTCAAGGACGCGCCGATCCTGGTCTTGGACGAGGCACTGTCCAGCGTGGACAGCGAGAACGAGTCGGCCATTCAGGAGGCGCTCGACCGCCTCCAGCGCGGTCGAACGACTATGGTCATCGCCCATCGCCTATCGAGCGTGATCGGAGCCGACCGCATCGTGGTGCTCGATCGCGGGCGGCTGATGGAGGAGGGCTCGCACGCCCAGCTGATGGCGTTGGGAGGAAACTACGCCTCGCTCATGGCGGCCCAGCAGGCCGACGCCGCCGTGGCGATCGAGCAGAGCCTCGAGGAGGAGCCTGACCGCCACCTGGCCGTGCGACTACCGAGCGGGTCCGACGGGCACGACCACACCCAGGCCGGCACCCAGCTCCAGGGAGTGGCACGTACCGAGATGTCACCCGATCGCTCTCAACAGGCCTCGCGCGTCTGGGGCCGTCTGCTGGGGTTGATTCGGCCCTGGTGGGGTACTCAACTGACCGTCTTCCTGCTCGGCCTGGCGCATGCCGCGGCAGTGGTCGGGCTCGGCGTGATGGGCGCGCTGTTGGTTCGCCAGGTCGCCGGCGGGGCCAGCCCGGCGCCCTGGCTGTGGGGCCTTGGCGTGTTGGTCCCGCTGGCGGCCTTCCTGACCTGGGCCGAGTCCTGGCTCGCGCACGACCTGGCGTACCGCCTGCTGGCCGAAATGCGGATCGCGCTGTACCACAAGCTCGACCCGCTCGCGCCCGGCTACCTCCTCCGACGCCGCTCAGGCGATCTGGTGAGCGCTGTCACCGGCGACGTCGAGACGATCGAGTACTTCTTCGGCCATACGACGGCCCCGGCTGTCGTGGCCGTGCTTGTGCCGGGCGGCGTACTCATCACGCTGGCCCTGATCGCCTGGCCGCTGGCTTGCGCGCTGCTGCCGTTTCTATTCCTGGTCGGGCTGAGCCCGGCTGTGGCGCGCCGCTCGGCCGAGCGGCTCGGGGCGGAAGCGCGCGACCGGCTCGGCGACGTCAACGCCCACATGGTGGACAGCGTCCAGGGCCTGCGAACTATCGTCGCGTTCCAACGCGAGCCGCAGCGCCTGGCGGAGGTCGAGGCGAACGCGCGCCTGCTTAGCAGCTTCCAGCTCCGCTTTCTGCGCCATCAGACGGTCCAGAGCGCGGCAATCGAGGCGTTGACTGGCCTCGGAGGCCTGGCCGTTATGGCCACCGGTGCCTGGCTCGCCTCGCGCGGACTGATGGAGGCGCGCTTGTTGCCGCTCGCGACCCTGCTGGCCCTGACCTCGTTCGGTCCGGTTCTGGACGTGGCGAAAGTGATCAAGCAGCTGGCCGAGACCCTGGCGGCCTCGCGCCGCATCTTCGCGATTCACGACGAGCGCGTGACGGTCCTCGACGGGCCAGGCGTCGCGCTGGCTGGGGACGGCACGCGGCGCGCGCCCGAGGTCCGCTTCGAGGGGGTCACCTTCGCCTACGGGCCTGGCGAACCGGAGGCGCTTCGGAAGGTCAGCTTCGTCGTAGAGCCAGGCCAGACGGTCGCGATAGTCGGCCGCTCGGGAGCAGGTAAGACGACGACCGCCCACCTGCTGCTGCGGTTCTGGGACCCCCAGCAGGGTCGGATCCTGCTGGATGGGCACGATGTGCGCCAGTTCGTGCTCGACAACCTTCGCACGAACGTGGCTCTCGTCGCCCAGGACACCTATCTGTTCAACGCCACGCTCGGCGAGAACCTGCTGCTTGGCCGACCTGGCGCGTCGGCCGAAGAGCTGGCCGAGGCAAGCGAGCTGGCGAGCGCCCACGAGTTCGTCGACGCGCTGCCTGACGGCTTCGAGACCAACGTCGGCGAGCGGGGCGTGCAGCTCTCGGGCGGCCAGCGCCAGCGGATCGCCATCGCGCGGGCGGTGCTCAAAGACGCGCCGATCCTGGTCCTCGATGAGGCAACCTCGCATCTGGATGCCGAAAACGAGCGCCAGGTGCGGGGCGCGCTGAGCCACCTGATGCGGGGTCGCACAACGCTGGTGGTCGCCCATCGGCTGTCGACGATTCGCGACGCCGACAAGATCGTGGTCTTGGACGAAGGACGAGTTGCCGAACAGGGCACCCACCAGGAGCTGCTGGAGCGGGGTGGCATCTACTCCCAGCTGGTGTCTGCCCAACTGGCGGGCGTCACTTCCAGCGCGGAGGCGGGGTGAGCGAGCCTGGGTACAGGCCGGCCGGGCCGAGCATGCTGCTGCCGCCGTCCACAATGACACAGCTCCCCGTCACATACCGAGCCTCGTCCGAGACCAGATAGAGCAGTGCCCCCACCAGGTCAGCCGGCTCGGCGACGAAGCCGAGCGGGATCCGGCTGAGGCGTCCGGCCCGGAAGGCCGGATCCGTCAGGTCGGCGCGGTTGATATCGGTCTCGATCATGCCCGGCGCGAGCGCATTCACTCGGATGCCATACGGCGCTAGCTCATAGGCCATCTGCTGGGTTAGCGCAAAGGCGCCCGCCTTGGAAACGGAGTAGTGGGTCAGGTTGGGGCCGACCACCGACTGATTGACCGAGGTTACATTGACGATCACACCGCCTGTGCCGGCCGCCACCATTTGACGCGCGACGGCCTGGCCGACTACGAAGTAGCCGTCGAGGTTGGTGCGCAGCACGCGGCGCCACTCATCCTCAGCCAGCTCGAGGAACGGGACCCGCGACAGGAGGCCGGCATTGTTGATCAAGATGTCTACTCCGCCCAACTCGGCCGCGACTCGTCCAACTGCCGCGCGCGCCTGCGATCCGTCGGCCGTATCGGCCTGGACTGACAAGCCGCGGACTCCGTGCCGGCGAGCCTCCTCCACGGCTGACTCGGCGGCGGCGCCATCCTGGCGGTAGATGATCGCCAGATTGGCCCCGCTTCGCGCCAGCCCGAGTGCCAGCGCACGCCCGATTCCGCGCCCGCCGCCCGTCACAATCGCCCGCCGTCCCGTCAGGTCGATTTGCATCGCTGACCCTTTCGTGCCCGCGTTCAGCTTGACCTAGGTTACTAGACGGCGAGCCGCTGGCGCCGTTCGAGGCAGCAGGGGCGAGGCCCGGCAAGAAGTGGTCCCCGAGTCTAGCTAGAATCTCATGGACCGCGAGGTTTGCGGCCAGAATCGGGGAGACGATGTAGATGGGCATCATTCGTCACAGCGAGGGTTCCTTCGACCAGCCGTCGCCCGGCATCAGCCGGGTCACCATTGTCGAGCGCAAAACCGGCGCCGGAGCGCTGACGACTCGGATCGTGACGATCGAGCCCGGCGCCGAGACGCCGCGCCACTGGCATCGAGTCGAGGAATCGATGATGGTTCTCGAGGGGGAGGGGCAGGCGATCCTCGGCGATCAGGTCATGGACATCAAGGCCGGCGAGACCCTGCTCGGACCGGCCGGCATCCGCCACGGCTTTATCAACACCGGGTCGGGCCCGATGAGAGTCGTCGTCGCCTTTCCCGCCGTGGACGTGGACACGTTCGTCGACTGAGCATGTCGAGCGCATGCGGCCTGGAGGGGCCGTGTAACGGGCGCTGTCCTTACTTGCTATGATGTAGGTTAGCCGCGAAAACAAGGAGCCAGCGAAGGTAATGCTTCGCGCTAGGATTACGTCGAAGGGGCAGATTACGGTCCCGAAAGTGGTTCGGGAGCGCATAGGCGTGCAGGCGGGGGACGCGCTGGAGTTCCGCTTCGTGTCCGATCATCTGGAAGTTGTGCCGATCCGGCGCCGCCGGCTGGCCGAGTTTCGGGGCATCTTCAGAGTTGATCGGGAGCTCGAGATTGGCCAGGAACGGGCTCTGTATCGGGCTTCGCGGGCCAGCCGCGCGCTCACTGAGGACTCGCATCCGGGCCGCGATGAATGAGGTTCTGGTAGATGCGAACGTCCTGCTGCGTTATCTGACCGACTCGCCTCGTCATCTAGCCGACCGGGCCGCGATCCTTTTGGAGACCGCTGAGCGCCTGCGCTGTACCCTGGTCATCCCACCGCTGATTGTCGCCGAGGTCGTGTACATCCTCGGGTCCGTCTACGAATGGCCTCGCCGCGAGATTCGCCGACAAGCTTCTCGACGTGCTCTCGGCCTCTGCCCTCTTCGTGCTGGAGCGTGACGTCGTACGGCAAGCACTGAGCTGGTACCGTGACATTCGTGGACTGGACTTTGCGGACGCCTATGGCGCGGGCCTGGCTGTCGAGCGTGGCGAAGCGGCGGTCCTCTCCTTTGATCGGGGTCTACGTCCGTCCCGGGACTGATAGTCGTCGACCAGCCCGAGCAGCTCTCGGGGGACTAGCTACTTCAGCCTATCGCCGGTAGAGAGCGCAGCCAGCGGTGCTGGCTCCAGCCGAAGAGAGCGAGGCCGGCCAGGGGCGCCAGTCCGATGGCCCAGCCCAGCCAGACCGGGATGGCCGACGGCGCAGCCGCGCTGATGGCTACGTCGGCCTCGCCGTGGCCGAGTGGACCGTCAATCGACAGGTGGATTAGCCATGGCCCGGGTGCGGCGAGGCGCAGCTCCGCGGCCAGGCTGTCAGCATCGTCGTCGTCAGGCACCACCCGTGGGCGCGTGATCGGAGCGGCCACGGCTGGCCCTGGCTCGGCGACGAGTGTCACCCACAGGTCGCGGGCGACTGACCAGGAAGAGTCGCGATCACGGGGCGTGATCGTGATGGCCACGGCCTGGGCGGCCCGGACCGGCTCAGAGTAAAAGCTCAGCTCCAGGGTGTACGGGCCGGCCCTCAAAAGCTCCGAGCGGGCTGGACTGACGCCATGCGCGAACGCGAATGAAGAATCGAGAATGAAGAATGAAGAATCGAGAACGAGCAACGCCCACCAAAGAGCCCACGCCCGGCGGGCCTTCTTCATTCTTCATTCTTCATTCGTTACCCCTCGCTGGGCGTGGTGACGATGACGTTGTCGAAGCTGACTACCACGGGCTCGCCCCACGTCGCCGCCCCGAACCCAAAGCGTCCCGACGCGAACGAACGGTCGTTGAGGTGGAGTACATCGTATCCGTTTAGATTGATCAAAATGTCGCTCCCCGCGCATCGAATGACCGTGCGATTCACGCCGCCAACAGCGCTCGCGGCGCTAGTGCTCCGCCAGTCGGTGACGTTAACGACCTCGCCTCGGTCGATCTTTTGCAGTCTGACATCACCGGACGAATTGACCTCGACTCGGTAACCGGTGCTGCTTGCATAGTCAGCTCCCAGGTGGCTCCGGAAGAAGACCGTGTAGCCCGAGTAGGCCGGGTCCGGCGAGCCACTGACCACGCGGGTGTCCACGGTCATCGTGAAGTCGGTGAACTCGGGGCCCCAGTACGACCACGCATGAGTCCCCTCGTCCTGGGTCCCGGACCGTTTCATTGCGATCGTGTACTTGCCGCCAGACTCGGAGTAGTCTGCGAAGTCGTTGGAGCCGGTGAATCCCTCTCCCCCACCCTCACGGAATTCACCCGAGTACAGGATCTGCGGGATACTTGAGCCCGGGTAGGTCAGCTGCCGGAAAACGCGATACGGCTGGGAGTCGCTGAACTGCCCCGTCCGCGAGTCGACGAAGATGTAGTAGCTGCCGGGGACACTGACGGTGGTGTCGATGGCCTCGACGCCGCCCTGGTTGCTCGAGGTGGCGATCAGGTCGCCGTTCCAGTTGGCCAGGTTCAGGCGATACGGGAACGGCATCTCGGATATCTCCGCGTGCACGTCGACGTTGAAGTCGAGGACCTCGATTCGATACGCGTCGATATCGTCAGGGCGGGAGATGAAGCCGATCGCGTCTGAGGCTGGGCCCAGGTAACAAGCGGTCTGAAACGTATCGTTCGGCTCAGGACAGACATCCTGGCCGCGCGCATGGACGGCCGGATCGGGCTGGCCGAGCAAAAACACGCTGGCCGCCAGGAACGTGGCCAGCAAACGGTGCACGGTGGAACGCGACATCCGTGGACCTCCCCCAAAACTGCCGAGGATGGCCGGCGTCGCTATAGTAGCACCGTTGGGCGATGAAGCCACCGAACGACTCAGTTGAGCTGATGCCGGCTGCGGGATCAAGCCCGGTCAGCCCGGCTCGCGCTCGTTCGGATGGGGGCCTGGCGGTCGTGGCCGGGCTGCCCCTTCCCTGGCGAGGCTACGTGGCGGCGGCCGTCGAGGCTCATGGCTGGAAGAGTCTGCGTCCGTTCGAATGGGACGGCGCTCGGCTGCGGTGGCCTCAGCGCACGTGGCAGGGCGTCGTTCCCGTCAGCGTGGGTGAGCTCGATGGACGTGTCGAGGTCTCATGGCCGAGCGCGCTGGCGCGCGAGGGAGGCGACGAGATCGTTCGAGCGGTGCGGCGGAGCTTCTTCCTGGACGTCGACTTTCAAGCGTTTCACGCACTGTGCCGCAAGCACCGCGACACCGTCCCGATCGCCAACGCCGGACTCGGGCCGATCCTGCGCTCGCCCACCGCGTTCGAAGACGCCGTGAAGACCCTGCTGACGACGAACGTTACCTGGCCGCTGACCAAGCGAATGGCTCAGGCGCTGTGCGAACGGTTTGGCGGGCCCGAGGCCGCCTTCCCGACGCCCGAACGGCTGCTGGCGGCGAGCGCGGCCGAGCTGCGGGCGGCCGGCCTGGGCTACCGCGCCACATACGTCCGAGAACTGGCGCGACGGGTGGCCGAAGGGGAGCTGGACCTCGAGGCGCTTGAACGGTCAAAGGACCCACGCCTAATTCTGCGCTCGATCCGCGGTTTCGGTCCATACGCGGTAGCGCACATGGCCATGCTCCTGGGCAGCTTCGACGAGATCCCAGTCGACTCGTGGGCCTTGACGCTGGCGCGGCGCTACCTGGTGCGTGGTAAGCGGGAGGCGACGAAGGCCGACATCGAGCGGCATTTTCGGCGCTTTGGCCGCTGGCGTGCACTGGTCTTCCGGCTGTATCGGTGGGACCAGGCCGAAGCCCGCGACTGGTAAGACGCTATTCGGTCTGCGGGGCGAAACCGCGGATGTAGTTGATCAGATGCCAGCCGTCCGCCTCCGAGATCTGACCCTCGAACGCTGGCATGCCGGTCCCGAGCACGCCCTTGGAGAGCCAGGTGAATAACTCGCCATCGGTATGGCCGGCCGCCATGTGGACGCGAAAGTCGGCCGGGCGCGGACGTAGGCTCGCGGCCAGTGGGCCGTCCCCGCGACCGTTCGCCCCGTGGCAGACCACACAGTTCTGCTCGTACAGCTCCCGGCCGCGTGTCAGCGACGCGGCGTCCGGAGCGAACGGATTGCGAAGTGAGCGGATGTCGGGCGCCACGGCCGGCGCGGCGATCGCCCGCGAGTAGAGGACACCGCCGATCATCGCTACCGCCAGGCTGGCGGCATACAGTCCAAGCCGCTCATAGCGGCGGACAGCACGGCTGCGGCTAATCCAGAAAGTCAAGATCAGTCCCAGGCCCATGAACGCAACCGCCGCCGCCTTGCGGGGCGAGATCGTTATCGTCGGCGCAATCGCCTCGAGCGACGGCGCCTGGCCGGCGGTCTCGGGGCTGCTGACCTGCACGCGCCAACCGACCCGCACGTCATCGCGACCCCGGCGGCGAACGAGCGCCTCCAGTTGCCAGTTGCCGTCTGTGCTCAAGTTGACCGCAGTTGCGCCGAAGCTACCGTCGTCGCGCGGCTGCAGGATCAGATTGCCGGAGCCCAGCTCCTGGTCCAGGTAGGTGAAGCGAAGAGTGACTCGCTGAACGTCCGGCGGCGGCTGCCCACTGCCGTCGTCGAGCCGGACGCTGAACGTGTTGGCACCCGGGCGGCCCGGCGAGATGGTCATGGCGACGCCGACGTCCTCGGCGAGCCCCTCGCGATCGATGGGCCGCGGCTGGCGGGCGTACGTCTCGCGGGCCGGCTCCGAGGCCGTTAGGACCGCGGTGGCGAGCAGGACGCCGACTCCCAGCGCGGCCTCGGCCGCGACCGCCAACCGGAACCGACCGATCAGGAGGCGAGCGTGTTCTCCCAGGCGCCGTCCTCGCTCCAGGGTGGCCCTGGCGAATCGCGGCCGGGCCACCAGCAGGTTGATGGCGCCGAGCAGCAGGAGCGGCGTGAGCAGCGCTAGCTTGGCCAGCAGGGCGCCCCCGTACAGCGTCGCGAACGCGGCCCAGCTGGAGACCTGGAGCCAGGCTTGAAATGCGCCGCTCAGGGCCAGCAGCGCCACGGCTACAATCGCCAGCGCCGAGAAGCGCGGAATGATGGCTGCTAGAGCGCGCGTCCGCTGGTCGGTCCGCAGCGGTCGGAGTACGACCGGTACGATCAGCGCGAACGAGACCAGTCCGCCCACCCAGGCGGCCGCCGCGCCCTGGTGCACCCAGTCCACTGCTACGCCAAGCCAGGCGCCGCTGGGGATGGCGGCGGCATGGCTGGTCAGGCTCATCGCGGCTAGGAGAGCGGCACCCATCGCCAGGCCGATCCACCACAACGCCCGGCCGCGCGCTCGCCACAGCGCGAGGCCGATCAGGACTGCGAGCAGCAGACGCGTCTGCCAGAACAAGCCGAGACGGGTGGCGAGGAGCTGTGGCAGCGGTCCGCCGAGCACCTCCCAGGTGGGTACCTCGGCGGCATTGGCGGCCTGGAATGCCATGCCAACCAGCGTCGCGACGATGAGCACGGCGGTGGCCGCCAGCCCGAGGCGGCGAAAGCGAATCTCGTGAGCGTCAAGCCGATCCGCTCGTCGGCCACGGGTCGATGCGATCGTGGCCAGGGCCGGCGCCAGCACGGCTTGACGGAAGAGGAATCCACCAGCCAACGCCAGCGCGGCCAGGTAACCGAGCCAGCGCGCGGCGACGTCGCCGACGTTTGGCACGAAGACCGGCGCCTCCTCGAGGGCTCCGGACAATCCACCGGCGCCCACGACCAGCGGGAAAACTCCGCGCGTGACGTGGCCGTCGACCGCCGAAAGCGCTCGCCAGGAGACTGTGTACGTCCCGTCTCCGAGTGGACCGACGGAGACGATCAGGGCGCGCGGAGTGCCGGCTACGCCCTGGCTGTCGTCCAGGTCGACGCGCCGGCGCGTCGAGTCGAGGACCTCGATCTTGCTGAAGCTCGGCTCGACTTCCTCGGTGAACCAGACCTGGATCTGGCCGGGCGGCTCGAGCTGGCCACCCGCGGTCGGCTGCGACTTCTCGTAGAGAGCGTGGGCGAAGGCCGGGCTGGCACCCGCGAGGAGAACGAGCATCGCCAGCGTGAGCGATCGAGCAAGGGTCGGGTAGGAAACGCGCATCGCCATGGTTCGGGGAATGCTCCTCGGCAACGCGCCCTGGGGCCAGCGGCGAGCCGTGGCCCCAGGGCCGCGTACGATCAATGCTGTTGGCCTCCTCGATCACCGCCGAGCCAGGCGAACACGACGTCCGACAGGTCGTGCTCCAGCTCGTGGACTTCGTGGGCAGGTCCGGCAGCCTTGCCGACGTCCTCAGCTCGGACGGCCTCCTCGAGCTCGCGAAGCTCGCTGCCGAGTGCCTTCGCCTTTTCCTGAAGCGGATCAGGCCAGTCGGTCGCACTCACGGCAATCCTCGCCCTGCGCACGGTGCCAAGCGAGCCAGCGGGCAGCGTGCCGCCGGCCAGGCTCTCGTCAAGGCCATGGAAGCCGGCCCGATCCAACATGAAGATGACCGCCATGATCTGCCCCTTCTGGGCGGCGAGATAGGCATCCATCTGCGCCGAAGCGGGACGAGTCAGCACGGTAACACTCGCGAGTGACAAAAGGATTCCGGCGACGAGGCCGGCGCTCGCGAGAAAGACGTTGTGCCTTCGCATCGAAGATCCCCCTTCTGTCTGGCTGCCGGCCTGCGAGCGTGCTGGCCGGCAAGCCGGAAATGTCCCCGGACGCTTGCACCGGCCGTGGAACCAGGCTTTCTAACGATTGGCCCATGAGCCCGCGCAGTCCTCGACGACGACGTCGTAGGGAGTAGTGTTGTGGAACATCAGGCGATAGGTCCCGCCCGGCTGCTCCTCAAACACCCCCTCGGTGGTGCCTGGCTGACCCAAGAGCAGCTTTGGCGCCGCGGTCTCATTCTCAACGATCATGAACGCGAACGGCTCCGCGGCGCTATCAAGGCGCCAGCGAACGCGCCACGGCCCACGCACCGTGAACGGCTCCGTCGTCATCAAGTCCGCGTTGCGCCACTGTCCCACGACGACCCAGGCTGCCGGCGGCGTGACGCCCACGCCGAACGCGAAGGTCCCATCCGCGTCATCGCCGTCCTCAGCGGAGATGGTCATCCACTTGACCGTGTACACCCCGGTCGGCAGCGCGGGCAGCGAGACCAGCATCACCTTGCGGTCCGGGTCGTCCAGGTCGACGCGGCCGTCGCCCAGGTCAACCTGCGTGCCCGTCTCGTCCACGACCATCAGGCTGCTGCGAGACATCATTTCCTGGGTGAACCAGGCCTTCAGGACGAATGGCGCGCCGTCGACCATGCTGCCCGCAGGCGGGTCAGAGTGGTCGTAGCGTGCGTGAGCAAAGGTTGTCGCGACGTTCTGCGTAAACAGCCCGATCGCCGTCAACGCTACGGCAAGCATCAGAACGAAGGCCCGAGTCTGTCGCATGGCTATTCGTTCCCCTTCCCCTTCTTGTTCTCTCCTCTCTTGGCGCGCGCCTCGTCGTCGTCCGGACGGTTGCCGGCCCGAGCCGACGCGTTGCTGGTCGTGAACTCCTCTCGTGCTCCGAAATCCTCGCGGTCGACCGAGCTGCCCTGCGAGATCACGGCTAGGGCCAGGTAGGGGTCGCCCGGCCTGGTGGCAACAGTCAACGCGAGCGAGTCACCGACCCGGGCGCTAAGCTTCTTTCGCAACCTGGAAACGTCGACCTGGATCGGCTGCGCGGAGCCGCTGACATCGGTGGTGAGGAGGGTGAGCGTGCCACCCACCTGGTCGGTCACCGTACCCGAGACGTCGAACTGCTGGCCCAGCTGGCCGGATGGACCGCCGGCTGTTGCCGCGGGAACCGGTACGGCGATTCCGAAGGCGAACCTGCCTTCAGCTTCGTCGCCGTCGTCGGCCGAGACGGTCTGCCAGCGGACGGTGTAGACGCCAGGCGACAGGTCGGACCGCAGGGTGACAACCATTCGCTTGCGGTCCGGGTCGCTCGTGTCGACTCGCGCATCGCCGTTGTCGACCCGGTCACCTCGCTCGTTGACGACCTCGAGCGTGCTGCCCCGCGAGCGGAGCGTTTCGGTGAACCAGACCTGGACGCTCGCCGGCGCGGCGGCGACGGTCGCGCCCGCGGCCGGCTCTGAGCGGTCGTACTCTGAATGCGCTTGCACTTCGACGGCCCCGGCGACTGCCAGGCTGACTGCGAGAACCGGGCCCCCGAACAATCGAAAAAAGACCCGCATGCTGAAGCTCCTTCGTCCGTAATGGGCTGCAATCCCGACCCGAACCCTCATGGGCAGGTCGAGGACAATGCCGTGCACGTCACGGCTACCCCTGACGGAGGAGCTTCAGCGGGGAGGGCCGGTGGGGACGCTCATCCAGGCCTGTTGGAGCAGACCAGAGCGGCGCGGCGCGAGTGGCGAGACCCAGAGGAGGCCGAGCAGCCCGAGCGGCGCCGCGGCCAGCATGCCCTCGACTGCCAGGCCGAGGCCCGAACCAAACGGACCGACCGGAGCGATGACCGGCAGCCCGCTCACTACTGGCTTCGGAGTCGCGCTCGGGTCAGCCAAACGATGGGCGGCGTGAGGGTCGTGAGTGTGCGGGAAGATCGGGTGAACGAGAACGAGCTCGTGAAATTTGGGGTCGCACAGGCCGTTGGTGGGTGTCACGAGCGCCAACGACATGACGACCAGGCCGGCGAGCAGCGACAGCAGCCCGCCGCCGAGCCCGCGAAGATCAGGGGCAAGTCCGCATCGCATGGGACAGCCGGGTCCTTGAGTGGAGTCTAGGCCGCGTGGAGCTGGGCATGCAAGGAATGGCCAGCCGCGCGGGGGCAGAAGCTCGTTTCGCCCGCCGCTGCCATTCGGCCGGCCGAGCGCCTACGGGCTACAGCGAGCCCTTTGTGGAGGGGACCTGGTCGGCGATTCGAGGGTCGAGCCGGGTGGCCAGCTCTAGAGCCCGAGCAAGGGCCTTGAACGCCGCCTCGGCGCGATGGTGGTCGTTTTCGCCCCCCAGCAGCCGAACGTGAAGCGTCAGCCGAGCCTCGGTCGCGAATGAACGGAGGAAGTGGGAGATCAGCTCGGTCGGCAGGGCGCCGATGACGTCCCCCCCGAACGGCAGATCCACTACCGCGAAGCCGCGCCCGCTCAAGTCGATGGCAACCTGGACGAGCGCCTCGTCCAGGGGCGCGGTGGCGTCTGCGAAACGACGCAGGCCACGCTTGTCGTCGAGCGCCCGGTCGAGCGCTTGACCGAGTACGATCGCGACATCCTCCACCGTGTGGTGCGCGTCGACGTGGAGGTCGCCTGAGGTCGTGATCGATAGGTCGAAACGGGCATGTCGCGCGAAGCTTTCGAGCATGTGGTCAAGAAAGCCGACCCCGGTCGAGATTTCGGCCCGGCCCGTTCCGTCCAGGTCAAGGCTCAGATCGACGGTCGTCTCGCGAGTCTCGCGGCGGACCTGCGCGGCGCGATGAGCTGCCACGGTCGTCGTCACCCTTTGCCCGTCACCGGCACGTGTGGCTGCCATCGGTCCTCTCCTCTATTCTGGCCCGGTCGGCGGGCGCACTGGACGCGCGTAGTATGCGGCATCCGCGCGACGCCTGGCTTGCCGAGGGACGGCCCTCATCCCGCGAAGCGCACTTGTTTCCTGCCCCTCTCCCTGCCGCGGGAGAGGGGGCAAGGGGGTGAGGGCGGCACATGGCTGCCGGGCGGATCATCCGGTCCAGGGCGCGGACGAAGCCCTGCCTTCACGCTCGCGCGTGAAGCCGCCAACGCGGCATAATGCTCACGACAAAATCGGCATAGGCTGCGGTGAGTGGCCAGGCGTCTGCCCCCGCGGCGGGCTTGGGCTGTGACTCTCGAGATCGCGCTTTTGGTGCTCGTCCCGTTCATCGGGCTTGCACTCGGCCTGGGCCTGGTTCTGCTGGTGCCCCGCCGCGCGTCGGCCGAACGTGACGACCTGCTGGGCGAGGCCCGCGCGAAGCGAGACGAACGGATCCGAGCCGCGCGGAGCCAGGCTCTGGAGGAGCGCGCTGAGGCGGAGGCGTCCGCCCGACAGCTTTTGACGGCGGTCGAAGAGGCCGAGCAACGCCTGGATCGGCGCGAGGAGCGTCTCGAGAGCCGCCTCGACAACCTCATGGCGCGCGAGGCGGCAACCGATGTGCGCGAGTCAGAGGTCGTCAAGCGTGCCGCAGCGGCGAGCGCTGCCTGTGAAGAGCAAGCCGCGAGCGTTGAGCGAATCCGGTCCCTAAGCCCCGAGGCTGCCCGAGCGACGCTGCTGGAGCAGGTCGCTCCGTCGGCCCGTGAGACGGCGGTCGCGCGGGCAGAGGGGATCCAGGCGGAAGCGGAGGACGCGTTTCGGCAGGCGCGGGCTCGACCGGCCGCGCTGGCGGTCCAGAGAACATCCAGCGACCTGGTCGGCGAGTTTGCTCTGGTGCCCGTCCCAATCCCGCGCGAGGAGATCAAGGGCCGCATCATTGGCCGCGAGGGCCGAAATATCAAGGCGTTTGAGGCGATGACTGGCGTGGAGCTAGTAATCGACGACGCGCCCGATGTAGTTACCCTGTCGGGCTTCGATCCGTTTCGGAGAGAAGTAGCTCGTCTTGCCTTACTGGACCTGGTCGAGGACGGGCGGATCCATCCGGGCCGGATCGAGGAGTCGGTCAGCCGGACCCGAGAGAACCTCGCACGGCAGCTTCACGAGGATGGCGTGAGGGCCGCCAACTCTGTCGGAGCCGGCCATCTCAGCCCGGACCTCGCCGAACTGCTTGGTCGTCTACGCCTCATTAGGTCTGGCACTGAGGACCTCCTTAAGGCGGCGGTTCGGTCCGCAGGCCTGGCCGCCCAGCTCGCCGCCGAGCTGAAGGCTGACCCACGAGTGACACGACGGGCGGCGCTGTTGTACGACCTTGGTCGCGCCGTCGGCCGCGACGCGGGCGGCTCGACCGAGGTGATTACGGCCGACGTGTTGACGCGCGCTGCTGAATCGCCGGCTGTGGTTGCGGCGGTCAAGCCACCTGGTGACCTCTATCCGACGATCACTCCTGAGCAGGCTGCAGTCTGGCTGGCGCGCGCGGCAGTCGATGCTGGCTGGGCGGCGCGTGAAGAGTCCCCGGTCCGCCGCGTTGACGCCGTCGAGCGCGCCGCGGCGCTTGTTGAGGGCGTGGCCGAGGCGCGCGCGTTTCAGGTTGGCACTCGAGTCCGCCTGCTGCTAAGCGCCGCTGACGCCGTCGATACTGTCGACCGGATCCAGCTAGCCGCGGCGGTGATCGAGCGCATCGAGGTGTCGCTGGGTCCTCGAGTGGGTCTGACTGTTGCGCTGCTCGCTGGCCCCACCTATCGAGCGGTTGAAGATGAGGGTACAAGTAGACGCGGGACGGCTGCGCCTGGCTCCAACGGGGAGTCAGCGCCCTCGCCAACTGCGCGAGAACCGTCCGGGTCCACTCCAGGCAACGGCGCTGGCCGCCTCGAGGCCGTCCGGCCTCGGTTCCGTGGGCGCCACGGCCGGCGACGCGGATGATCGGGGGCTGACTGTCGGCCGGCTAGCTTTTCCGAACTGCGTTCCCAGACCGTGACGCGCGGGCCAAAGCAGGAGCTGGTCCGCTTGCCTTCGTCAGCTCGAGTAGCATTCGCCACCGCCGCGCTCCTTCTGCTGGCAGGAAGCGGAGCGTGGGCCGCCGATCCGGCAGCCGACGTCGACGGCATTCGGCGCCAGACCGCCCAGGTTCGCGGTCTCGAGCCGATCGTCGAGATGCCGGTCGAGGTCGTCGATCAGCCGACGCTTGGACGGCTCGTCACGAGCCGGCTGTACACCGAGAGCAGCATCCAACAATACCTGGCCCGCCAGAAGCTCCTGACGCTGCTGGGGCTGTTGCCGCCGGGCTTCGATCTGCGCGGATTCGAGCTCAGCCTGTTGTCGGAGCCGACCGCGGCTCTCTACCATCGCGGCTTGAAGACGCTGTATGTCGCGGTCCCGGCCGGCGCGCTTTCTGGCGACGACAAGATTGTCGTGGCCCATGAGCTGACCCATGCCCTCCAGGACCAGTACTTCGGGCTCACGTTCCTCCTTCCGGACGATCCAGACAACTCGGACCGCCAGGCGGCCGTGCGGGCCCTGGTCGAGGGCGACGCCACCATGGCGGAAGTGTTTTGGGGCCGGCGCTTCCTCAGTCCGGCCGAGAAGATCCAGATCGGCAGCGGCGGGCAGACGGACGCAAGCGCCAGACTACGGGCGGCGCCGTTGGTTGTCCGCGAGGAGCTGCTGTTCCCATATCAGCCGGGACTGGCGTTCGTGATGGGCCTCCACCACCTGGGTGGGTATGAGGCCGTCAACCGGGCGCTGCGGCAGCCGCCCCAATCGACCGAGCAGGTCATTCACCCTGACAAGTATTTGGCCGGGGATGCGCCGCGCTGGGTTCAGCTCCCTCCGCTAGCCGAGATCCTCGGCGGCAGCTGGCGGACGCTGCGGACAGACGTGCTCGGCGAGCTCGATCTCCGTGTGCTGATCCAGCAGTTCGGGAACCAGATAGAGGCGGGGACGGCGGCGGCCGGCTGGGGCGGAGACCGGTACGCGATCCTGGAGGATGAGGATGGCCGACTGGTGGTCGCGCTGGTGACGGTCTGGGATACCGAGCCGGACGCGGCCGAGTTCTTCAACGCCTACCTGGGAACCGTCGTACGCCGCTACGTGAGCACTCCGATCGGCGCTCAGTACCAGCCGTCGCTGGCCCGTTGGGCCGTGCCCGAAGGCATGATCCAGTTGCTCAGAACCGAAGACCAGGTCCGCCTCGTCTTCGCCCCAGACGTCGATACGCTCGACGCAGTGGCCAACGCATTGGCCGGGATTCGAGAGCCGGCGGGGACGAGGTCTAGCTCTTTCCCTGGACAGGGAGCGGGCCCCGGCCGCCACCCACCAGTGAGCAGCTACCACCGCTAACCGGCGGGATCAGCGCCAGCTCGTCGCCATCGTGGAGACGCAGGTCGGGGCCGACGTATTCTTGATTGACCGCCAGCATGGCGTTCTCGGCCGCCGCGCCGAGCTCGGGGTGCTCGGCACGAAGCCGGCTGAGCAGGTCGCCCACCGTGGAGCTTTCAGACGCTTCGACGACCAGCTCGCCGTGGCCCACGGCCTCTCGAAACGAGGCGAACAATCGAATCCTGACGCGCACGACCTAAGTATACGGAGCGGCGCTCGCGGCCTCGCGGAAGGTGGTCAGACGAACGCCGAGCGTCTCGACGAGGCGCCGACCTTCGGGCGATGTCAGAGCAGCCAGCTCGCGCTCGCGGCCCCGGGCATATGTTGTCACGGTCGCCAGCTCGGCGTCCGGGTAGCCGGGATGGGCCATCAGCTCGGTCAGTCCTGGCGGCAGTCGGCCTAGCGTCCTCAGCAGTGCGGGCAGGCCGAAGCCGTAGCCCAGAGCGACGCCACGGAAATGGGCCGCCGCCTGGACCTGCCGGCGGCCGCTGAGCCGCTGCCGAAGGAGCTCTCCGAACAAGGAGATCAGCAACACACGCGCTGCGTCACGCGCGCTCGCGAAGCGGAGTCCGGCGACGCTCGACAACTCGGTTGGACAGCGCAAATACGGGATTCCATACCCCTCGGCCAGTCTCAGCGCCAGGCCCGCCACGGCCGGATGGACGTGAACGTGGTGGTGGGAGTCAAGGTGGTCCAGCCGAACGCCGCGCTCCAGCGCCCACTCGACCTGGGCTGACAACTCGCGCTCGAGATCGGGGCGCCGTACCCTTCCCAGAGACAGGCGCGCGACCAGCCTGCCAAGCACCAGCAAACGACCTTCAGTGTCCACGAGGGAGGGTACTCGGTCGGGCTCCGACAGGGGACGGCCCGCCGTCAGCGTGAGGTGGAGCCCGAGCGCCAGTCGCGGACACCGCTCGGCCCTTGCCACGGCGTCCTCGGCCGCGGGGAGGCTGGCCATCAAGCTGGCGCTAGTTAACAGCCCGTTCAGGTGGGCCTCGACGATCCCGCGATTGACGCCACGGCTAATGCCGAAGTCGTCGGCGTTGACCACCAGGCGGCGAGGCGCGTTAGATCGCGGCGGCAACGACACTTCGAGCGCAACCGCCGGGGCCCGTTGACCGGCGGTCGCGCCACTGTTCCTCTTGATTGCAGCTTCGAGAACAGGATTGTATACTCGCTCGCCTAATCCTCTCACCAGAGCGCCGCACGGGAAGACGTATCGCCGTGTCGTTGGTTGACTCCGCGCCGCCTGCCAGCACAGCGTCCGCCGAGCCGGTCCGTCCACAAGTGGCGTTCCAGATGTCGCTCGCGCGCTACGCCGCGCAGCCGCTGCTGGTCCGTGCCTTCGTTCGAGCCCGCTATCTGCTGGCGCCCCTGGCCAGGGTACTGGCCGAGATGCCTGCCAGCGGACGTATCCTGGATGTGGGCTGCGGCCACGGCCTATTCACGAATGCCCTGGCCCTGGGCTCTCCGGCCCGCGACGTGGTTGGCATCGATCCATCAGCCGCCAAGACCGCGGTCGCGCGTGCCAGCGCGGTTGGCCTGGTGAACGTGCGGTACGTCCAGGCCACGGTCCAGGAGCTCGACGAGCGGGACTTCGACGCGATCTCGGTCCTGGACGTGCTCTACCTGCTGCCGGTCGCGGACAAGCTGGCCCTGCTGAGATCGTGCCGAGAACGGCTAGCGCCCGGCGGGCTGCTGGTTTTGAAGACAAACGATACCTCGCCGGGCTGGAAGTGCAGCTTCGCGCGCCTGCAGGAACAGCTCATGACCGGGCTGGGGCTGACGATGGGCCAGGGGCTGTACTTCCTCAGCCGCGAACAGAACGCTGCTTTGCTCGAGCTGGCCGGCTTTCGCCCCAGGACCATCGTCCTTCCCTCCTGGCTGCCGTACCCCCACGTCGTGTTCGTGAGCCGGCCCGCATGACACGCCTCTCGGTGGTCATCCCAGCCCACAACGAAGAGAAGGTGATCGGGGACAGCATCAGCAAGTCGGCCGCCTACCTGGCCCGCGTGGGCGATTCCGAGCTGATCGTGGTCGACGACGGCAGCTGCGACCGGACTGTCGAGATCGTACGAGAGATCGGGCAGATCTACCCGTTCGTTCGGCTAATCCTGAACGATCGCAACCGAGGCAAAGGGTACGCGGTTAGACGCGGCGTGCTGGAGTCGCGCGGACAGTACGTGTTGTACACCGACGCCGATCTCGTCTACCCAATCGAGGGTCTCGACCCGTTCATCCAGGCGCTGCGGAACGGCGCGGACTTTGCGATCGCCTCGCGCAGCCATCCGAGCACATTGTTCGCGCTCCACCCGCGGCATTTCTCATACATCTACCAGCGCTATCTCGTTGGCCGGACGTACATCAACGTCGTCAATCGCCTGCTCGGGCTAGGCGTCTCGGACACCCAGGCCGGCTTCAAGTGCCTGCGCGGCGAGGCGGCCCGAGACATCTTCGCGCGGACGACGCTGTTCGATTTCGCGTTTGACGTCGAGGCGCTGTTCATCGCCCGCCAGCTCGGCTACCGGATCGTCGAGCTGCCGGTCTATTTCCTGTATCTCGGGGAGCAGAGCAGCGTCCAGCTCCTCAAGGACTCGGTGCGGATGCTGCGCGACCTGCTCAAGATCCGCGCCAACGGCCGGCACGGAACGTATCTGCGCGAGTCACAAGTGGACGACGCGCAGCTCGACCCGAGAGCCGACGTCGAAGAGCCGCTGGTCACGTAGTCGCCACTCGCGAACGAAGCGTGGGCGCTTCAGCGGGCGAGAGCGGTTCGCGAGCGGCCTCGTTGGGCGGGGCGCCCAGACTTGACGCGAAGTGGAGCAGCGGCGGGCCGAAGATGGCAATCGCCGAGATGGCCATGATTTGGGTGTAAGTCATCGGCTGGTAGACCGGCCAGATGAACTTGAAGACAACGTAGTTCGCCACCCCGCCGCAGCAGAAGAGCAGCGCTCTATCGTGGAGCACGCGACTCGGCAGCAAGGCTGCCAGGCCGACCAGCCAGGTCAGGTACCAGGGCTCCCACCACAGGCAGGCGAAGGCGAGGTAGCCGAAAGTCACGTCGTGGGCCGCGGCGAGCCAGGCGTGCCAGTCGTCGTCCGGGCGTTGGGTCCGCCAGCACCAGGAGAGCCGGCCGACGACGAACGTGGCGAAGGCGGCCCCGACGAGGATCGCGGCGAGCCGGCCAGCCGGCTCCAGCTCTAGCCAGCGCCGCAGGTATTCGCGGAGCATCGTCGGGAACGAGGCCGTGAACCAGCTGCCGCGAGTCAGGAAGTGCAGGCTACGAGTGCCCTCCCAGAAAGGGGCGTAGGTCGCCACCGCCAGTCCCAGCGCGATCGCCCCACCCCCGAGGATCCAGACGGCTCTATCGCGGCGGGAGCCAGGAGCGAGCAGCAGGCCGGCCAGGAACACCGGCAGGAGCACGGCGGCGAGGATCTTGCTGAGGATCGCTACTGCCAGGAGAGGGAGTACAAGCGGGCGCGGGCCGCTCACGAGCGTGAGCGCAGCCAGCAGGACGAACAGCACCATCACGGCATCGTTGTGGGCGTTGCCCGCGAGTTCGAAGAGCAACAGGGGATTCCAGGCGAAAAGCAGCGTGCCAGAGGCAGCGAGCGACGGCCGAAGCCCGAGCAGCAAGCGCCAGATTACTCCGCTGCAGCCTAGGTAAAAGACCAACGCGGTCAACTTGAAGGCGATCAAGCCGGGCAGCAAGTCGCCGCCTGAGAGCGCCGTCGGCACCAGGCTGATTAGCTGCCAGATCGGTCCGTAGACGGACGGCTCGCTTGGCCAGGGCGAGTACCCAACGAGCGGGTCCGGGAACGCGGACGGCGGCTGGGCTAGCGGGTTGCCCCCGTACACCAGGACGATTCGGCCGTACATCAGGTAGTCGTAGATGTCGAGCGCAGCGACGGGATAGATGCCCACGAGCAGGAGGCCAAACCCGAGCTGGCCGCCAACGATCAGGACAAGGGTCCGCGTCGACGGCGAGAGCGGGCGTGCGAGGCGGTAAGCGATGTACTGGAGGCCGAAGAGGGCCAGGAAGGCGCCCAGGTAGATTGCCTGGCCCTCGTGCGTGTAGCGGCTCAGCCAGGCGTAGTCCAGATGGGGCTGAGCGTACAGGAGCCAGAGCGGCCAGCGGAGTGTGAAGGCTCGAAGATAGAGCAGCGCGCTGGCGACGCCGAGGCCAACCAGCAGCAAGGTCCGAGCTCGATCTGATAGGGGCATCGGCTGGCCGTCACGACCCGCTGGCCGCCTCCGACTCCAACCTGCGGGCGGCATCGTTGTCGGGCTCGGCATAGCGACCGGGCCCGTGCGCCGTCCAGCTCGCCGGGCCCCAGCGGACGGTCCAGTGGTCCGACGAATGGTACGAGACGGTCGCTGCCCGTCGCAGCTCAGTCCGGAACTGGTCGCCCCGCCTGGTCGCGGGCAGCCGGTTGGCCACCACGTCGACCGCCGTCTCCTGGGTGAACGGCTTGCCGAGAGCTGCGCCCGGCCCGGGTCTCAGGACCACGGGCGGCGCGGCACCCGGGCCAGGTGGCACCCTCGTCTGAAGCAGTGAGCCGATCGACGCGGCGACGAGTCCCACGCCACAGAATGCCGCCAACCAGCCGACCATGAAGCGACGCATCGGCGAACCCATTCGATCCTACCATTCCCGATCCCGACTGGACTGGACTATGGAACTCAGGCGCGCGGGCGGGCGTCTTTGACCTGGCACCTACTGCTTGCTGCGCGGGCACCTGGCACGCGTCGTGCGCAGCGGAGGGGAGGATGTTCAGCATACTTGGCCGTTTGAAGCTGCTGCACCAGTTGTTCAAGACGGGGCGACTGGCCTGGCGACTGGCTTGGGACAGCCGCACGCCGCTGGCCGCCAAGCTCATCCTTGTCACCACTGCCGCATATCTGGTCTCGCCGCTCGACCTCGTCCCAGACTGGTTCCCCATCGTCGGCCAGGCAGATGACCTGATGGCATTGGTGGCCGGCCTGCACCTATTCATCCGGGCCTGCCCGCGTTGGCTGGTCGACGAGCACAAGGGTCGCTCGGCTGGGAACGCATTTATCGAAGGTCGCTATCGCGTCGTACGCGACTGAGGCGCGCCCGCCGGGCGGCTAGCCCCCGGCGAAGTCGTCGTCGAGGATCGTGCCGAGGCCCTGGCCGTCGCTGATCGTGGCGTTGCTCGGGTTTGATAGGTTGACGAAGAAGGTTTCGTCCGCCTCGGGGACAAAGTCGCCACAGACTAAGACAGTGACCGGCTTCGCGGTCTGACCCGGACTAAACGTGACTGTGCCGCTCGTGGTCTGATAGTCCGTCCCGGAGGGGCCACAGGCCGGTCCGCCGGTAGCCGGGTTGGTCGTGCCGTCGGCGGTGGCGAAGTCAACCGTGACGGTACTGCTGCTGGCGAACGACAGGCTGACGGTGAAGGTGAAGGGCGTCGTGCCGGTGTCGCCTTCGAACCCCGAGACATCGTTGATGGAGATGCTGGGCGGGACCGGCGTCGAGGTACTCGTCGGCGTCGGGGTAGGCGTGCTCGTGGGCGTCGGGGTAAGGGTGCTCGTGGGCGGGATCGCCGTGGACGTGCTCGTCGGGGGGACCGGCGTCAGCGTGCCGGTGGCCGTAGGTGTGGGCGAGGGGCTAGCGGTCGGCGAGGCGGTGGCGGTTGGCGTGGGTAATGGCGTCGCCGTGTTGGCGACCGGCAGCGTGGCCGTTGGGGGCGGCTGCGGCTCGTCACGGTCCTCCTTCGGGGGCCGATGTTGTTCTTGTCCAGTTGTGCCTGCAAGGTTACGCCGCGCGTCCGTGAGCGCGTCGAAGGCGGAATCCCAGTAGCCGCGCCTGGGCGAGAAAGCTTCGCAACCCGATACCACCCGTCCGCGTTCGACCTGCACCCAGTAGCCCAGGAACGGCCAGAGCGGGCAGCCTACGAACGTCGTGCGGCTGTCGCAGTCGGCAAGGCAGACGATCAGAACGATACCCTCGGGAGATGGGCCGAGCACCAGGAACTCTGTCCCACGGACCAGGGCGACCGCGCCGCCTGCGTCGATTCGGTAGCTCGAGTTGGGATCGGTGAACGTCTGGACGCGGTTCAAGCTGGCGCCGAACACCTGTCTCAGCGAGACTTCGACGGTGCCCGCTCGACTGCTAACGCGCTCGACGACGAGGGTGGTCTGCTCGCCTAGCTCGATCTCGGTGCCGACGAAGAAGGTGATCAAGGCCCCGGAGCGAGACAAAGTACGGATCTCGTCGCCGGGTCGAACGATGGCCCCACTGGGCGCGGGCTGCTCGGCAGAGCCGTCGGGACGGACCAGCGCGACCTCCCCGCGCAGCACGGTCATCGTCGCCCCCTCCTGCACCTGAGCGGCCGAGAGGCCGGCCGGCAGGATGACCAGCGCCACCAGGGCCAGCGGGCGCAGGAGGGCCCGGAATCGGCAGCCAAACACGCGCGACGACCTCCGGCCAAGCTGAGAGCGGCCGGCGCCCATTATACGCGGCTGGCAGATTCCCGACTAGCACCTCGCAACGTCGCGTGCGCGCGACCACCGCGGCCAACGCCAAGGTGAAGAGTAAAACCGTTAGGCGGCGGCCGGGCCGCGTCGCGCGCCGATGATCGATCGCCCGAAGCGGCCGAGCAGCCAGAGGCCCGCTAGGGCCGCGCCCCACAACGGCAGCCAGACGACCAGCCAGATGAGCGCGATCGCGACTCCCCGGAAGGCCTGGAGCAGGGCGCGCAATGCCTCGGCGGCAGTGTCGCCCGGGCTCCAGCTGCCGCGCGCCACGGCCGCCGCCTCGCGGATCTGCAGGACGATCGTGGCCATGTCTGCTCGACGCTCGAGGACTTGCTTGCGTCCCTGAATCTGCTCGATCTGTCCGCGCACGTTGGTCAGCTCACGCTGGATCTGGATGATATCTTCGATTCTCTGGGCCTTGCTCAGCAGCGCCAACAGACTATCCTCGCTAGCTCGCAGGTTGCGCAGGCGCGAGTCCAGGTCGACGTACTCCTCGGTGACGTCTTGCGCCTGACTCTGCTCCTCGACCACCCTGTCGGCGATCGCGCGCAAGCGCTCCAGGGTGGCCTGGTAGGTGGCCGGATCGGCCGGTACGCGAACCGTAACCGTGGCGCTCGTACGATCGCCGTCCTGCCGAATCTGCGAGCTGGCGATGAGCCCGCCCTGCTCGGCCGCGACGCGCTCGACCTCGCGGTAGGCATCCTGGACATTGCCCACGCTGATCGTCATGTTGACCGTGCGGATGATCATCCTGTCGAGGCCCGGCAGGCGGCCCGCCTGTGACGTGTCGGCTGGGGCTCCGGCGGTCGCCGGGGCGGCTGCGCGCGCGGCGGCGGGCGCGACTGGGGTGGGGAGCGCCCTGGGCGCTTCGGCCACGGCTGGGCCCGGCCTGGGCGCTGTCGACTCACTCGAGGCGCCCGTGGCCGAGTCTCGGAACGGAAGCGGGATGCTGACCGGCGCCCCGCAGGCCGTGCCCACGATCAGGCCAAGCAAACTGGTCAGCAGAGCGAATCGCTTCGACATGGATAAGACCCTCCCCCTCGCGGCCTCTCGCGTCTACAGACGCCCTGGGCGCGCGATTGGTTCCCCGACTTGTCGTCAGATACGATGGGACCGACCGATGGCTGATGCGCTCCTCGTCGATCGTCGCGGGCCGATCTGGACACTCACGTTCAATCGCCCGGCGCAGCGAAACTCGCTGCCGCCGTTGGAGTGGCTGCATCTGCGCGACTTGCTAGCCCAGATCGCGCGCGAGCCCGACGCGCGGGTCGTGGTGCTGCGCGGGGCCGGTGGACGCGCTTTCTCGTCCGGCTACGACATCGGCGCACTCGAGCAGCTCCAGCAGCAGAAGATCGTCCTCTCGACGCCGGAGGACCCATTCGAGCAGGCCCTGGCGGCGGTAGTGGAGCATCCGCTACCAGTCATCGCCATGATCAGCGGGTTCGCGGTAGGTGGTGGATGCACGCTGGCGGCGGGCTGCGACGTCCGCTTAGCGGGAGCCAGTGCGCGCTTCGGGATGCCGCCCGCCAAGCTGGGAGTCGTCTACAGCGCGAGCGAGCTGAAGACCTTCCTCGAGCTTCTCGGCCCTGGGCGAACGAAGCTGCTCTTCTATTCCGGGCGGATCATCGACGCCCAGCGGGCCCTCGAGCTGGGGCTTATTGAGGAGGTCGTTCCCGACGAGCAGCTCGAGGAGTACACCTACGCACTGGCCGAGGAGATCGCGACCAACGCTCCCCTCGCCGTCCAGGGCACCAAACGGATCCTGCGCCACATGCTCGCCCAGGCCGTCCCGCCCGAGGCCGTCGAAGATATCGCCGCCACGATCCGGGCGACCAATACCAGCGCCGACTTACGCGAGGGTGTGCGCGCCTTCCTGGAGAAGCGTCGCCCGGAGTTTCGGGGCCGATAAGTCGAAGATGTTGGTCTAGGCCGATTCGCCCGCGCGCCACCTGGCGATGGCTTCGAGGGTTGAGCGGTCGCCGCTGCGAATCTGCGCTGCGTTCGTCTGACACAGGCGGAGCGCGTGACGCGCGAAGCGCTCGGCGATCGGTCGTCGCTCTGGGATCCGGGCTGCTTGATTGGCGAGCAGGCGAGTGATGTGGAGCCGAGCGAGCATCTGGGTCAGTCGCTCGGCGTGCAGCAGGACGTAGCCGAAGTCGTCGAGCTCGGGCCGAGAGCGGCCCGTCGCCATGGCGATGGCGCGACGGGGGCCCAGGCCGCGAGCGAGATCGACGAGCAGGTAGCGCAGCGTCGAGACCATCTTCGAGCGCGCGGCGTCGAAGTCTCGGCCGAGTGCGCCGTCGAAGCGGGCCTGCGCCAGGGCCGGGCTCGGGCCGCTGGCCAGCACCGTCCGCGGGTTTGCCAGGACGGCCTTCATCAGGTCCTTGGTGGCCATCAGGGCCTGGATCTGGGAGGTGCCTTCGTAAATCGGCAGGATCAGGCTGTCTCGGGCGAACCGCTCGACGTCGTAGTCCTTGATCACACCGTAACCGCCGTGGACCTGGACTGCGACGCGGGCGAGGCGGACGGCCTCCTCGGCGCCGTGGTACTTGACCAGCGGCGTCAGCTCACGCAGGTACCGACTCATTCGGCGCGCTCGCTCGTCGCTGCCGCCCGCTCGCTCCAGGGCCATGACCAGGTCGGACGTCACGGCCGCCTCGTAGCACAGCGCGCGCAGTCCCACCACACTGGCCTCCATGTCGAGCAGCATCTCGGCGACGAGTGGGTGCTCGCGGATCGGGACGCCCATCTGGACCCGCTGGGCAGCGTAGTCGCTGGCCGCCTCGTAAGCTGCCTGTGCCAGACCTAGGGCCTGGATGCCAACCGCGACCCGCGACTCGTTCATGAAGCTGGTGATCGCGGCGAAACCGCCGCCCACCTCACCCAACAGCTCCGCCTGGGAGTCGGCGAACGACAGCGCGCAGGTGGGGGAGCCGGCGATGCACAGCTTGCGCTCGGCCCGCTCGACACGGTAGTTATCGCGCTCGGCGCTCTCGACGGTCACCCGCCGCGGGACGATGAACAGTCCCAGGCCGTCCAGCCCTCGTGAGCCCGGCACGCAGCGCGCCAGGACGATGACCATCTGGCCGTTGCCACTCGAGATGAACTGCTTGCCGCCGCTGAGGCGCCAGCTTCCGTCCTCGCCCGGGCTGGCCGTCGTGCTCAGGTTGCCAACGTCCGAGCCAGCTTCGGGCTCGGTCATCGCGACCGCGCCGATGATCTCGCCCCTGGCCAGCCGCGGCACCCAGAGCTTCTTTTGCTCTTCGGTCCCGAAGCGGACGATCATCGCGGCCGGTGAGACGTAGAAAGCGTACTGGACCATCGTCGAAGGGCAGGCGCGAGCGAGCAGTTCGATCATCGCCGCGGCGACGGTGAAGGGTAGGCCTGCCCCGCCATACTCGCGCGGCAGACCGAGCCCGATCAGTCCCAACTCCCGCAAGCCGCGCAGGTTCTCGAGCATCGGCTCCGACGTGAGGACTTCTGGCGGGCCGTAGGTCACGCTTGCCTCGTCGACCTCGCGTGCGCGAGCCGCGATCTCCTTGCCGCAGTACTCGCCGGCCATGACCAGCACGTCGCGCCAGGTGGCGACAGTCGTCGGGACGTCAGCGGCCGGGCCCTCCACGAGCGGGACGAGTCGATGCCAGGGGATCAGCTCGTCGATGTAGAGCGTCAGGTCGCGATTGGAGGTGAAGTAGTTTCCGAGCTTCATCGGGGCATCCTACTCATGGAAACGCCCGCCGGTCCTCGCCAGTTCCAGCAGTCGCGCGGGAGGTGAGAAACGCTCGCCATGGTGCCCGCTGAGCGACTCGAGCGAGTCGCGGAAGCGCGCCGCGCCGAGCCTGTCGACGTAATGGAACGGGCCACCAAGGAACGGTGGAAAGCCGAGTCCCAGCACGGCGCCCAGGTCGCCGTCGGTCGGCGAGCGCAGGATGCCCTCCTCGAGACACCGAATCGCCTCCACAACGAACCTGGAGGTGAGCCGCTCGGGCACGTCGGCGGCCCGGCCAGCAACACGGGCGGCTCCGATCAGCTCGTAGACGTCTGGATCGGGTCGCTTCTCTTTGCGATCGTAGCGATAGAATCCGCGCCCGCCTTTGCGGCCGCTGCGACCCAGCTCCACCAGGAGCGCCACGGGACGAGCAGCTGGCAGTCTCTCTCCGAACGCCGTGGCCATCATAGTACCGGCGTGAGCGGCGACGTCGAGCCCGACCTCGTCGAGCAGCTCGAATGGTCCGACCGGCCAGCCGAAGGCGCGCATCGCCTGGTCGACCTCGCCGATGTCGGCACCCCCCTCCAGCACCTGTCCGGCCTCGTTCATCATGCAGCCGATCACCCGCGACGTGTAGAAGCCGGGCCCGTCGTTGACCACGATGGGGGTCTTGCCCATCCGCTTGCTGACGTCGACCACCGTCGCGACGGCCCAGTCAGCCGAGCGCTCGCCTCGGATCACTTCGACCAGCGGCATGCGGTGGACCGGCGAGAAGAAGTGCATCCCGACGACTCGCTCCGGGTGGCCGGCTTCCGCGGCCAGGCTAGTGATCGGGATCGTCGAGGTGTTCGATGCGATGATGGCGCCTTCACGCACGGCAGATTCGAGCTCGTGGATGACGCGGCGTTTGACCTCGATCTCCTCGAACACTGCCTCGATCGCCAGATCGGCGCGTCGGAAACCACTGTAGTCGACGGTGCCGCTAATTCGAGCCATGATGTCGCGGGCCTCGCGGGGCCGGAAATGGCGCCGCTCGGTTGCCTCGTCCATTAGCCGTTGAACGCGTGAGAGGCCGTCGGCGACTCGTTCGGGGCTCACGTCGCGCAAGCGGACCGTGAAGGAGGAGACGGCGGCGACTTCCGCGATACCGGAGCCCATCAAGCCCGCCCCGACGACGCCGATCGTCGCCACCATGTGCGGCTCGACGGATCGGTCGTCGACTCCTGGATCACGACGTTTGCGCTGCGTTGCGAAGAAGAGCGCTACCAGGTTGCGAGAGACATCGCCAGTCGCGAGCTCGCCGAAAGCGCGCGCCTCGGCGTCGAGGCCCGCCTGCCTGCCCTCGCGGAGTCCGATCTCGATCGCTTCGATCGCTCGGAGCGGCGCGGGGTAGTGGCCGCCCGTCTCGCGCTCGACCCGCTCCCGTGCCTTCGCGAGGATCACCTTCCGACCGAGTGGAGTCTGCTCAGCTGCTCTCGCCGCCATCCCGGACAAGCCCCTAACTCCTCGCCCCCTCCCCCAAATTGGGGGGAGGGGGTTGGGGGTGAGGGCGTTCGGGGTTTGGGCCGGCAGCGCCGTCCCGCGCTTGCCCCTCCGCGCCCATACCTCGGCGGCCTGGAGCAGAGCTGCAGGGTGGACCACCTCGTCGACGACGCCCGCGCGGAGCGCTCGGCCGGGGTTCAGGCGACGGCCGGCCAGGATGAGGTCGAGCCCTGCTGGCAGCCCGATCAAGGCCGGCAGCCGTTGGGTGCCACCCCCAGCCGGGATGAGTCCGAGCTGGATCTCGGGCTGGCCAATGCTGACCGCCGGGCTGTCCGCCGCCACTCGGTAATCACAGGCCAGGGCCAGCTCCAGGCCGCCGCCCAGGGCCGGGCCGCCGATGGCGGCCACGGTCGTGCACGGCAGCGCCTCCAGGTCGTTCAGCGGTCGCTGAAAGGCACGCGCGGCAGCAGCGAGATCGTCCGCTGTCGACGCTTGCCCTATTGCCGCCAGGTCGGCGCCGGCCACGAACTGGCCCGGTTTGCCGCTGCGGATTACCAGCCCTTGCAGGTCCGAGATGGAGCGTGCCTCTGCAATCGCGGCCGCGAAAGCCTCGATCAACGCCAGGTTGAGGGCGTTGATCGCATCGTCCGGGCGGTCAATGACCAGGCTGGCAACGCCGTCGCGAGGCGATTCAAGACGAGCCGCGGGTTCGCTCACGATCGCTCGAGGACCATCGCGCAGCCGATCCCGCCAGCAGCGCAAGCGCTGAGCAACCCCAGTTGGACGTCGCGGCGAGCCATCTCGTTGGCCAGGGTTATCAGCAGGCGCGCGCCGGTCGCCCCGAACGGGTGTCCGAGGGCGATCGAGCCGCCGGCCACGTTCAGCCGCTGCGGATCGATCGACCCGACCGCCGCTGGGCGATTCAGCTTCTCCCGCGCGAATTCACGTGAGTCGAGCTTCTGCAGCGTCGACAGCACCTGGGCCGCGAACGCTTCGTGCATCTCGACGAGCCCAACGTCCGACAGCCTTGCGCCGGCTCGGTCGAGGGCCAGCGGGATCGCATACGCCGGGCCGATCAGAAGCTGATCGGCTGGATCGACGGCCCAGTAGGCGTAGGAACGGATGCAGGCGATCGGCGCATAGGCGAGGGCCCGCGCCTTTTTCTCTTCCATAAACAGAACGCTGGCCGCGCCGTCCGTGAGAGGGCTGGAGTTGCCGGCCGTGACTGTGCCGTGGGCGCGGTCGAAAACCGGACTCAGGGCGGCCAGCTTCTCGAGCGAGGTGTCCTGGCGGATATGGTTGTCACGCGTGATCGCGTGGCCACCGTTGCGCGGCACGTAGATCGGCGCGACCTCAGCCGCCAGGCGGCCATCCGCCCAGGCCGCGGCCGCGTACTGGTGGCTGCGAAGGGCGAAGGCATCCTGGTCCTCCCGCGTGATGCCGTTCAGCTTGGCCATCAGCTCGGCCGACTCGCCCATGCTCAGCCCGGTTGACGTCTCCTTGATGCCTGGCACCTGGGGCGCGAGGTCGGAGATGCTGAGATGCGCGAAGCTCTGGACCCGCTCGGGCAGCGAGCGGGCCTGGCTGGCCGCCACCAGCGCCCTCGCCAGGCGCGGACTGTACCCAATCGGAACGTTCGACAGAGATTCCGCTCCTCCCGCGATGGCAACCTCGAGGTACCCCCGCTCGATCTGGTCGACCACATCGGTGATGGCCTGGCAGGCGGAGGCGCAGGCGACGCTGACTGTGCGAGCCGGCACGCTGCGAGGCAAGCCAGCCGCCAGGACCAGCTCGCGCGCCAGGTTGTGATACGCGACCGGGCGAGCGACGTTGCCGTAGACGACCGCCTGTACCTCGGCCGGATCCAGCTCGGCTCGCTGAAGCAGCTCGACGGTGGCCCCCCGCGCCAGCTCTAGTACGTCCAGCTCACGCGTCTCGGCGCCAGCCTTGACGAAGGGCGTGCGGAGCCCGGCCACGAATGCGGCCCGACGGCCCCTAGCCCGGCGCAGCATCTGAGCCCCCCAAGATCTAGCTGTGAAGACCGTAGCGCGGGGCTTGTCCCCCGCTCGTTCGGGGATGGTAAGCGGGCGACAGGCCCCCTCGCTACGGGTCGATTACTTGACCAGTCCTTTGCTCTTGAGCCACGCGGCGGCTACGTCGCGCGGCTCCTTGCGGTCGACCCCGACCTGCTTGTTCAGATCGGTCAGCTCCTGGGTCGTGAGCTTCGCGCTGACGCCGTTGAGCAGCTCCTTGAAGCTGGCCGGCGCCTTGCTCAGCAGGTCGTCGCGCACGATCGGGGCCACGTTGTCGGCGGCCTGGAGTTTCTTGTCGTCGTCCAGCACCACGAAGCCCTTCTGCAGCATCACGGCGTCGGTCGAGAACAGCAGCGCGACGTCGATCTGGTTGCCCTCCAGGGCGGCGACAGTGAGTGGGCCACCGGCGTCGAGGGGCTTGAAGTCTTTGAAGGTGATCCCGTAGGTCTCCTTGAGGCCGGGAATGCAGAACGGGCGCTGTGGACATTCCGGCGGTGCGCCCAGCACCAGCTGTCCGGCGACCGGGATCAGGTCACTCATCTTCTTGAGGTTGTACTTGTCTGCGGTGGCCTTGGTGACGGCGAAGGCGTTCGTGTCAACCGCCTGGGCGAAGTCGAGCACGCTGATACCCTTCGGCTTCAGCGCTTCCTGGAGCTGCTTCTGGGCGTCGGTCGGGTCGGCGACCTTGGCCGAGGCTCTGGTCACGAACGCGAGCAGGGTGGCCAGATATTCGGGGTATATGTCGATCTGGCTCGAGTCGATAGCTGGGAAGACGATCTCGCGGTTGCCCAGGTTTAGCCGCCGGTCGAGACGATAGCCGTCCGACTCGAGCACCTGGCCGTACAGCTCGGCCAGAACGACTTGCTCGCTGAAGTTCGTAGACCCCATCCGCACGGTTGGCCTCTCGCCTGGCTTAGCCGCAGCGGCTGGCGAGGCCGCCGGCGAAGCGGCCGGCGAGGCCGCCGGCGAAGCGGCTGGCGAGGCCGCCGGCGAAGCGGCCGGCTTGGGAGCCTCGGTCGGCTTCGCCGGAGCCGTCGTTGGGGACGGCTGGGCCGGCGCGCAGGCCATCGCCAGTGCGAGGAGCGTCGGGCCAACGAGCACATGCAGTGTTCGGGCCGTGAATCGGGTTACCATCTAATCCCTCCCCCCGGCTAGAGCCGGGGCCTACTCAAACACAGGCTGGCTAGCCGCCAGCCTGCTCTTCAACTACTCTAACGGGCCATCCGCCGAACGTCAACGCCCATTCGCCGCACGGGTGTGCCTCAAACTTCTTGCGCCGGCCGCCACCCCCTCACCCCCGGCTCCCTCTCCCTCCGAGGGGAGAGGGGGAAACCGGCTTCCCTCTCCCCGGCGAGGGAGAGGGTTGGGAACAAGTGCGCTTCGTGGGGTGAGCGCCGCGGCTTAGCGCGCCAGCGGCTCGGCGGCTGGGCCGCCCTGCAGCCGACTCCCGCGCACGCCCGTCGAGACGACGAGTCGCTCGAACGCGCCGAACGCGAGCTCCGTGCCGACCGCCACGAGCGCTACGAGGACCGCGCCGACGAGCAGCCGTTCGTATTCCTGGCGGGCCAGGCCATCGACGATGTAGCGGCCGAGCCCACCGCCGGCTACCAGTGCCCCCAGGGTTGCCGTGGCGATGATCGCCACAGCCGCGTTCCGAACGCCGGCGATGATGAGCGGGGCGCCGATCGGCAGCTCCGCCTCGCGGAGCAATTCCCACTCGCCCATTCCCATTCCGCGCGCCGCCTCCACCACGTCGCGGTCGACCTCGCGGATCGCCACATAGCTGTTGGTGAGGATAGGCGGGATTCCGAGCGGCACCATCGCGAACAGGGTTGGCCAGAAGCCGAGTCCAAGCCCGAGCGAGAACGCCAGCGGGAGGGCCAACGCCAGCAGCGCCATCGATGGCAGGGCGCGCCCGATGTTGGTCATGTTGATCGCCGCGAAGCCGGCGCGTCCGGTGTGCCCGAGGCCTACTCCGATCGGCAGCGCGATCGCGGCGGCTAGGGCAACCGCCACGCCCGACACCCAGAGATGCTCGGCGATGCGGGTCGGGATGCCATCCGATCCCTGCCAGTGGGCCGGGTCGGTCAGCCACGCGACCACGATGGCCAGGAAGCTCAACTCAGGACCTACCGCGTGCCCACGGCGTTGCGGCGCGCTGGACGACTACCAGGAGGCCATCGGCCACCACAGCCAGCCCGACCGACAGCACGGCGCCGACGATCAGCGGGGTGCTGAAGAAGCGCTGGATTCCGTCGAGAATCAAGAATCCGAGGCCGCCCTGGCCGATCAAGGCGGTCACGGTTGTCAGCCCAATCGTGGTGACCGTCGCGACTCGGACGCCGGCGATGATCACCGCAAGGGCGAGCGGTAGCTCGACTCGCCACAAGAGCTGGAGTGGCGTGTAGCCCATCCCGACGGCAGCCTCGCGGACGTCGGGCGGGACGGACTGGATGCCGCCGACGATGTTTCGGACCAGGATCAGGAGCGTGTAGCTGACCAGGCCAATCTCGGCGGTCAGCAGTGACAGGCCCGTGAACGGGATGAGCAGAGCGAACAACGCAAGGCTCGGGATCGTGTAGAGGATGCCCGTGACCCAGGTGACCGGGGCGTACAGACGCGGCCGCCGAGCGATCCAGATGCCGAGCGCGAACGAGACCGCGAAGCCGATCCCGACGGCGAGCCCGGTCAGGACGAGATGCTCGCCGAGCCGCTGGGCGATGTCTCCCAGGTGGCTCAGGACCCAGTCCCAACGGATGAGCGGCTCGCCGGCGGTCATGGCTGGACCGAATGCTCGTGCGTGGCCAAGCCGCTACTCGCGCCGTCCGTCGAGGCCGTGACCCGGGAAGTCGCCGCGCGGAGCGCTGTGCCCACCGAGTCGAGTGTAAGCATGCCCTCGTAGCGCCCGCTTGGGCTCACGACAACTCCGGTCTGGACGGCCGAGCCAAGCAGCATCGACAGGGCATCTCGGAGTGTCGTCTCGCCGGTGAACACCGGCGACGACGGGTCTGCCCCGCCCACGTCGGCGACGCCCTCAGCCGGCAGCCGCTCAACCTGCAGCCAGCCAAGGGGCTGGTTGTCCGCGTCGAGCAGCAGCACGTGCCTCGCCGCCGCGGCGGCGGCTCGCGCGCGGATGGCCTGGACTGCCTCGCCCTGGCGCGCGGTTGTGGCATCGCTGAGCTTTACATCGCCGACGGTCATGAGCGAGAGGCGCTTGAGTCCCCGGTCCGCGCCGACGAAGCGGGCGACGAAGTCGTTGGCCGGATTGGTGAGCAGTTCGCTTGGTGGAGCGTACTGGGCCAGGTAGCCACCCTGCTGCATGACCGCCACGCGGTCGCCCATCTTGATCGCTTCGTCGATGTCATGGGTGACGAACAGCACCGTCGTCCGCAGCTCGCGATGGAGTCGCAGGAACTCGTTTTGGAGGCGCTCGCGAACGATCGGGTCGACCGCGCCAAACGGCTCGTCCATGAGCATCACCGGTGGCTCGGCCGCCATGGCTCGAGCTACCCCCACTCGCTGGCGCTCGCCGCCTGAGAGCTGCGACGGGTAGCGATTGCGCACTCGCGCCGGATCGAGGCCGATGAGCGCGAGGAGCTCGTCGACCCGCCGCCTGATACGCTCTCGTGGCCAGCCCAGCAAGCGCGGCACGGTGCCGACGTTGTCGGCGATCGTTTGATGCGGAAACAGCCCGATTTGCTGGATGACGTAGCCGATCCGTCGCCGCAGCGCCGTCACCTCGACCTGAGCCACGTCCTGGCCGTCGATGAGCACCTGGCCCTCCGTCGGTTCGACCAGGCGGTTGACCATCTTGAGGCTGGTGGTCTTGCCACACCCGCTCGGCCCAACCAGGACGCAGATCTCGCCAGGCGGGACGGTGAGCGACAGGTCGTTGACCGCGGCTGGACCCCCCCGGCCCAGGCCGAAACGCTTGGTAACGCGGCGGAAGTCGACCGTCGCACCGAGATTTGTGGACCCGTTCAACTCAAGCCAATCTACCCTGATCCTGAGTCGCTCGAACGATCACACTCGCCGGCCCGCACCGCAATGGCCAGCCAGTTCTCACGCGGGGCCAGCGGACAGGTCCAGCGGGGATCGTAAGCGCATGAGGGGTAATAAGCATAGTTGAAGTCGAGGATGACGGTGCCAGCGGTGGCATCAGAGCCCAGGTCGGCGCTCTTGATGGTGTCGAGCAGGTAGCGGCCGCCGCCGTACGTCTCGCGGGCACTGGTCGCGTCGCGGAACGGCACGAAGAGCCCGCCGGCGTAGCCATGGATCCAGAACGCGTCGAGGTGGCAGTCCTGGCCGGCGTAATGGAAGTCGAGGCGGCCGATCCGGGAGAACGACATGTGCTCGCCGGTGCTCGTCTCCACACCCGCCTCGGCGTCGGCGGCCGGCTTGAATCGAGCCTCGATCCGCGCGCTCGGGTCGAACGCCCAGTACGTGAGTCCCCGAAAGGTAGCCCGCGCGTCTTCTGGCAAGGGGCTCTGAGGATGCTCGCGAAACAAGCGATCTTTCTCGGCCCGAAACCAGCCGAGCGTCTCCGCGTCCGGCGGCCGCCGCCGCAGCTCGACGAACAGCTCGGCCACCCGACGTCGCCAGTCCTGCAGCTCGAGGTAATGTCTCAAGTCCGAAGTCCGAAGTCCGAAGTCCGGAGTCCGAAGTCCCAGGTGAACTCCCAAGATTTTGTCATTTTTCACTTGGGGAGCAATACACCGCCATTCAGTCGGACCCCGGACTCCGGACTCCGGACTTCGGACTTGGGACGGGTCTGGTAGAATTTGGGGCCGCCATGCCCGAGTTCAAGCTTGTCTCAGACTTCCAACCGACCGGCGACCAGCCCCAGGCGATCGAGAAGCTCGTAGATGCCGTTGGGCGCGGGCTGAAGCACCAAACGCTGCTCGGGGTGACCGGCAGCGGCAAGACCGCGACGATGGCCTGGATCGTCGAGCGGGTCCAGCGCCCGACCCTGGTGATCGCCCACAACAAGACCCTGGCGGCCCAGCTGTGCGCCGAGTTCCAGGAGTTCTTTCCTGAGAACGCGGTCGAGTACTTTGTCAGCTACTACGATTACTACCAGCCCGAGGCGTACATCCCGCGGACCGATACCTACATCGAGAAGGACACGCTCCTCAACGAGGACATCGACCGCCTTCGCCACGCGTCCATGCAGTCGATCCTCAACCGGCGCGACACACTAGTCGTCGCCTCCGTCTCGTGCATCTACGGGTTGGGCGCGCCGGAGGATTACGGCCGCGCGGTGGTCAGTCTGCGGCGGGGCGAGATCCGCAAGCGCGACAAAGTGCTCCGCCACCTGACCGAGATCTATTACGAGCGCAACGACTACGACTTCAGGCGCGGGACGTTTCGCGTGCGCGGCGACACGCTGGAAGTCCGCCCGGCGGGGCAGGAGATCGCGATCCGGGTCGAGTTCTGGGGGGACGAGGTCGAGCGGATCACCGAGGTCGACCCGTTGACCGGCGAGTTGCTGGCCGAGCGTAACGCGGTCGACATCTACCCGGCCAAATACTTCGTGACGACCAGGGAAAAGCTGGAGGCGGCGCTGGTCGACGTCGAGGCCGAGCTGGAGGAGCGGCTCGCCCAGCTGGAGAGCCAGGGCAAGGTGCTGGAAGCGGCGCGCCTGAAGCAGCGGACCCGCTACGACCTGGAGATGATGCGCGAAACCGGGTTTTGCACAGGTGTCGAGAACTACTCTCGCCACCTGGCCAGGCGAGCGGAGGGCAGCACGCCCTGGACGTTCATGGACTATTTTCCAGACGACTTCTTGCTCCTGATCGACGAATCGCACATGACGCTGCCCCAGGTCCGGGGCATGTACAACGGCGACCGGGCGCGCAAGGAAGTACTGGTCGACTACGGCTTCCGACTGCCCTCGGCGCTCGACAACCGGCCGCTCAAGTTCCACGAGTTCGAGCGCCACGTTGGCCAGGTTGTCTATGTGTCGGCCACCCCAGGACCGTACGAGCTGGAGCACAGTGAGCAGGTCGTCGAGCAGTTGATCCGCCCGACGGGGTTGATCGACCCGAGCATCGAGGTGAAGCCGACGAAGGGCCAGATCGACGACCTGATGGAGCAGGTCCAGGAACGAACAGGGCGCGGCGAGCGAGTGTTGGTGACGACGCTGACCAAGCGAATGGCGGAGGACCTGGCCGACTACCTGCGCGACATGGGCATCAAGGTCCACTACCTGCACTCGGAGATCGACACGCTCGAGCGCATCGACATCCTGCGCGACCTTCGCCTGGGCGTCTATGACGTAGTGGTGGGCATCAACTTGCTCCGCGAGGGGCTCGATCTGCCCGAGGTGTCGCTGATCGCCATCCTCGACGCCGACAAGGAGGGGTACTTGCGCTCGGAGAGTGCGCTGATCCAGACGACGGGTCGGGCGGCGCGCCACGTCGAGGGCCATGTGATCATGTACGCGGACACCATCACCGGCTCGATGCGGCGGGCGATCGACGAGACGTACCGACGGCGCCGAGTTCAGATGGAATACAACGAACGGCATGCCATCGAGCCGGTCGGGATCAAAAAGGCGATCCGCGACATCTCGAACCGAGTCAAGGCGGTCGCTGAGACGGCCGCCGAATACCACGCCTCCGGCGTCGACGGGATACCGAAGGACGAAATGGCGCGGCTGGTCAAGGACCTCGAGGTCCAGATGAAGCAGGCCGCCAAGGAGTTGGAGTTCGAGCGGGCCGCCCTACTGCGCGACCAGATCGTCGAGCTAAAGCGCCTGCTCGTGGCCGAGAACCCGGTCGTGCCGCGGGAATGGTTGGCGCGACGATAGCTCTCAGCTGTCAGCTATCAGCAGTCAGCTGTCAGCAGGACGGATACTCAACCTTTGAGAGACTTTCGAAAGCTGCAGGTGTGGGAGAAGGCCCACGTTTT
>WNGA01000653.1_pt1 | contig 52571 bp, 53 predicted proteins | sample 5400061 | NCBI WGS metagenome assembly WNGA01 (sample SAMN13153366, study PRJNA577476) | soil metagenome | isolation source: 100 cm soil or saprolite under grassland replicate 2 | place: USA:California | collected 2016-06-15
AGGCGGTTGCTATGACTGAGTCTGCCGTCAGCGGCGAGGAACCCTCCATGGACGAGCGCACCGCACTGGGAGAGCTGATTCTGTTCCACGGTGGTGAGTGGACCGAGGCCGACTACGAAGCGCTGCCTGACGGGGTACGAGCAGAGCTTCATGACGGGAGACTGATCTTGGTTCCGAGCCCCAGCGCCGAGCACATGATGGCGAGCGGAGAGCTGTACGTGCGGCTCCGGGAGATCGTCGGTGACCGACGTCGCGTGCTCCAGGAAGTGGATGTGCGAATGGCGGATGGTCATCGTTACCGGAGGCCTGACGTGTTGGTCCTCCAGGAGCCCGCTCGCGGCCGGCCCATGGATCCCGCCAACGTGGTGCTGGTCTGCGAGATCATCTCCCCCAGCGGCGGGGGCGAGCGGCAGGCAAAGATGACCGCCTACGCCGAGGCCGGGATCGAGTGGTACCTGATCACCGAGGAGACGGCGGACGGATACCTCGGCGAGCTGCACCGACTCCGCGATGGCAGGTACGAGCTTCTGGTGAAGGCCCCCCCGGCTGGCACCCTCACCCTGCCGGCGCCCTTCGACTCTGCCATCGACCTCCGTACGCTCTCCTGACCCCGGCGCACCTTAACCGATTGACAGCGACCTACGGCCAGCGCTAACTTCTCCCGCTCGTGCGTGAGGGGCGCACACCCGTCGAAGCCGGGCACAGCCGACGCCGCTGGATCGACCAGCGGAAACGCCGGGCGGCCTAGGGCAGTGGGATCTCGTACACCACAGCCGAGGACCGGATGACTTCAGCCACGACCGACCACGACCTCGCCACCGAGAAGAAGCACCTCGCCGCCTCACGGGCGGCACTCGCCAGGATGCGGGACCGTACGCAGGCGCTGTTCGCCACCGGCGACACCGTCGCCGGCGACGCGTTCTCCAGCGAATCCCTCGGCCGTACGCTCGCCCGCCGACTCGCCGAGCTGGCCGACGATCCGGAGACTCCGCTGTTCTTCGGCCGGCTCGACCACGACTCGGACGGGGATCACGGGGCGGCCGCGTACCACATCGGGCGGCGGCACGTGGTGGACGACGCCGGGGAGCCGATGGTGCTGGACTGGCGGGCGCCGGTCTCCGAGGCGTTCTACCAGGCCAGTGTGAAACACCCGATGGGGGTGGCGCGGCGGCGCCGGTTCGGCTTCGACCGGGGCGAGCTGACCGGCTTCGAGGACGAACACCTGGCCGCCGGCGAGGAGCTCGGCACCAACAGCCGGATCCTCACCGAGGAGATCGAACGGCCCCGGGTCGGGCCGATGCGCGACATCGTCGCCACCATCCAGCCGGAGCAGGACGAGCTGGTCCGGGCCGCGCTGGACGAGTCGATCTGCGTACAGGGCGCTCCTGGTACGGGGAAGACCGCCGTCGGGCTGCACCGGGCGGCGTACCTGCTCTACACGTACGCCGAGCGGCTCCGGAAGGCCGGGGTGCTGGTGATCGGGCCGAGCCGGGCGTTCCTGTCGTACATCTCCGCGGTGCTGCCGGCGCTCGGCGAGATCGATGTCGACCAGATGACCGTCGACGACCTGGTGGCCCACGTGCCGGTACGCGGCACCGACACCGAACTCGCCGCCCGGGTCAAGCACGACCCGCGAATGGCCGAGGTGGTACGCCGCGCCTTGTACGGCCGGATCGCCGAACCCGCCGAGCCGTTGGAGATCCCGGACGGCTCCATGCGGTGGCGGGTGCCGGCGCACGCGCTGTCCCGGCTGCTCGCCGACGTACGCGACACTCCGCTGCCGTACGCCACCGGCCGGGAGAGGCTGCAGGCCCGGATCGTGTCGCTGCTGCAGCGGATGGCCGAGGCGCGCGGCGAGTCACCGGGCGAGGCGTGGCAACGGCGGATGGCGCGTACCAAGCCGATGAAGGCGTTGCTGGACCGGATGTGGCCGGCGGCGGAGCCGACCGCGCTGATCGCGTCGCTGCTGTCGGATCCGACCGGTGCCGCCGACGGCCTGCTCACCGCCGAGGAGCAGGCGGCGATCACCTGGCCGAAGCCCCGGACCGCGAAGACCGCCCGGTGGACCGCGGCCGACACGGTGCTGATCGACGAGGCGCTGGGGCTGATCGAGCGGCTGCCCAGCTACGGCCACATCGTGGTCGACGAGGCGCAGGACCTCTCCCCGATGCAGTGCCGCGCGATCGCCCGGCGCAATGGTCACGGGTCGCTCACCGTACTCGGGGATCTGGCTCAGGGGACCGCGCCGTGGGCGGCCCACCGGTGGCCCGACAGCCTCGGCCACCTGGGCAAACCGGCCGCGGCGCAGACGGCGCTCACCACCGGGTTCCGGGTGCCCGACGTCGTGGTCGAGCTGGCGAACCGGCTGCTGCCGTCGCTCGCGGTCGACGTACCGGAGGCAGTGTCGTTGCGGCACGACGGCGCCCTCACGGTCCGTGCCGACGCCGCTCTTTCCGAGGTGGTACGCGAAGCGCTCACCCACGAGGGCTCGGTCGCCGTGATCGCCGCCGACGCCGCCGTCCCTCAGCTGGTGTCGACCCTGCCCCCGGGCGAACGGCTCACCATCCTGCCGGCGTCACTGGCGAAAGGCCTGGAGTACGACCACGTGATCGTGCTCGAGCCGTCCGAGATCGTCGCCGCCGAGCCGCGCGGCATGCACCGGCTGTACGTGGTCCTCACCCGCGCCGTCTCCCGGCTCGACATCGTCCACACCCAGCCGCTCCCGGCCGCGCTCGCCGCGCGCGTAATAGCCGACCGATAGCTAACTGCGAGAAGGTGAGCTGGCCGGAGATTCTTTCTCAGCGCGGTGTTCCCAGTACTATTCCTCGTCCGGCGTAGGAGCGGTCGAAGATGGCCCATGGAACGTGATGGGCCTGTTGGCTGCGGTCCAAGAATCCGGATGGATTGTTGATGACCACCGAGCGGGCCGGCTCACACCCGAGGCCGTGTCCGTCCGCATCATGCTCTCGGACATGTCCGTGCCGACGGCACTTCCATACCGCGCAGACACTCGGGCAGATGACCCAGCCATCCGTGAACGGAAGCCTGCTCACACGGGCGGGAGCACGCCTCACCGATGCCGTGGAGGATGAGCGTGATCCGCTTGCCGTTCTCCAATGGACGGCTGAATATGACGCCGGTCTGGTGGCGCGAGTCGACGACGAGTTGCGGCGGGCCGAGCTAGCAGCCGTCGCGACCGCATCACCCACTCCATACGCACGCGACGTGATCATTACGGCATGCCACGTCGGACGGCCGGTCGCGATCGTGAGTAACAACAGCGAACCCGCGATCCGGGCGTATCTCGACTCACAGGATCTGGCCCGATACGTCGGCTGCGTTGTCGGCCGTCCATACGCTGATCCCGGGCAGATGAAGCCGAGCCCTGACTTGATCCTCCACGCCGTCGCCCTGGTCGATGCGGAGTCCAAGCGGTGCGTTCTGGTCGGCGACTCAGTGACCGACGTCGAGGGCGGTCGCCTCGCCGGCGTCTGGACCATCGGATACGCCAACAAGACGGGAAAAGCCGAAGCGCTCACCCGCGCCCGCGCCGACGCCATCATGATCGGGAGCGATGGCATGGAGGAGCTTGCCATCGCCCTGGCAACGGAGATCCATCCGCTCCGTGTGGATAAGGGCTGAGCCGTAATTGGACACTGATCGCATCGGCGTACCAGAAGGAGAAGAAGCACGTCACTCGCAGCCGCGACGGCGGCCGCACCCTGATGCGAACCAAACCCTCGCGCTGCACGTGGGTTCAGGTCAGCAGAGCCTACGGGAGGCGCCACTCCAGTGGCTCGGCACCCATGGCAACGAGGCACTCGTTGGCCCGGCTGAACGGGCGGGAGCCGAAGAAGCCGCCGGCTGCCGACATCGGACTGGGATGGACCGACTGGATGCACGTGATCCCGTCGAGCAGCGGCCGTAGCGACTGGGCCTGCCGGCCCCAGAGAATCGCCACCAGCGGACCACCCCGCTCGGCCAGCGCGCGTACCGCCTGCTCGGTCACCCGTTCCCAGCCTTTGCCCTGGTGGGAACCGGGCCGGCCGGGCTGCACCGTCAGCACCCGGTTGAGCAGCAGTACGCCCTGGCTGGTCCACGGCGTCAGGTCACCGCTGGACGGCGCGGGCACCTCGAGGTCGTCCTGCAGCTCCCGGAAGATGTTGCGCAGTGACCCGGGCAATGGGCGTACGTCGGCGGCGACCGCGAAGCACAACCCGATCGGATGCCCCGGAGTCGGGTACGGATCCTGACCGACGATCAGCACCCGTACGTCGTCGAAGGGCTGCGTGAACGCCCGCAGTACGTGATCGCCGGCCGGAAGGTACCGCCGCCCGGCGGCCAGCTCCCGCCGCAGGAACTCGCCCATCTCGGCGACGTCACCCGCCACGGGGTCAAGGGCCTTCGCCCAGCCGGGATCGAGGATTTCGCTCAAGGGACGGCCAGCCACGGCCCACACCCTAGCGCCTACCACGGGCGCAGTCCGGCCACGACCTACCTGCGCGAGCGATAGGAACCACTGCGGCGCCGGCAAGGCCGTAGTTCGGCGGTTTCAGGGCAGCGACGGTGGCGTGGGGGATTCGCGATCAGACTCGCCCTTGCCGGGCTCAACCTTGCGAGGTTTGGCCTTACGGGGTGCGGCCTTGCGAGGCTCCGCCTTACGGGCCTGGGCCTTGCGAGGTGCGGCCTTACGAGGCTCCGCTTTGCGAGGCTCCGCCTTACGGGGCTCGGCCTTACGAGGTGCGGTCTTACGAGGTGCGGTCTGGCGTTGCCCGGCCTTGCGTTGTTCGGCCGGCGGCATGGCGCTGGATTCCACCGGGGCCGCGGCGCTCGCCGTGGGCACCTTGACTTCGGGCACCTTGACATCGGGCACCTTGACATCGGGCACCTTGACATCGGGCACCTTGACATCGGGCACCTTGACATCGGGCGGCTTGATTTCGGCCGCCGGGGCCTTTTCTTCATGCGCACCGGGTTCGTCCTCGCCGGCGAGAGCGGCGCGGAGCCGCTCCTTCTGCTGTTGGCGTTTCGAAGCCGCGCCGGCGATCTGCTCGGCGAGCTCGGTACGCCACCGCCGCAGCAGGAAGAACGAAAGCACCATCGACACCAGCAGCGCGATCATCAGGGTCAGGAAGATGTTCAGCTTGAACGGCAGCAACAGCAGCGCCACCAGCACGAACAGTCCGACCCGGCCGAGCGTGTACTTCACCGCGGGGTTCATACCGGCCTCCGCATCACGCGCCGGCCTCGCGGTCGACGGCCCGGCGGATCCCGAAGAACCACAGCGTGGCGTAGCTGAACGACGAGACCGCCGCCGCGATCACGCCGCTGACCAGCGGGGCGAACGTGGACAGACCCAACCCGAGGAATGCTCCGACGGCGAGCGACACCAGCCCGGCGGCGGCCGCGACCAGGAGCCGGCTGCGGGTGCCTCGCCAGGCGCGGAACTCCTCGACGTACAGCCAGAAGACCATCACGGCGGCGAGCCAGCCGCTGGTCTGACCCAGCTCGCCGAAGTTGGCCCAGGTCGACAGCGCGTCCACCACCACGACGGCGAACACGCCGACGACGTACAGCACCACGACGGCCTCGAGCAGATGCCGCCACTCGACTATCCGTCCCTGCGAGTTCCTTCGCGGCCACCGGGTCGCCGGGTTCGCGCGCTCGTCCTGCGACAGGTCGTACGCGAGCCCCTCGTCGGTACGCCGGTCCTCGGCCGGTACGCCATCGCTCATGAAGACCCCTACAAGGTGATGGGCTGCGGTTCGGCGCGGCGCTGCGCCTGCGTCGGCGGCGGGCCGAATTCGCGTACTACTTCATACCGCGTATTGCGCTCGACCGGGGTGAACCCGGCGTCCCAGATCAGGTGCAGGAGGTCGTCGCGGTGCATCGTGTCCGGCGTGCCGTACGAGTCGGCGTCGTGGGTGATCTTGTACTCGACCACCGAGCCGTCCAGGTCGTCGGCGCCGAAGTTCAGCGACAGCTGCGCCACAGACAGGCCGTGCATCACCCAGAAGCACTTCACGTGCGGCACGTTGTCGAACATCAACCGGGACACCGCGAACGTCTTCAGCGACTCCGCCGGCGAGGCCATGGTGGTACGCGCCTGCAGCCGGTTGCGTACCTTCCCGTCCTTGGAGTCGACGAAGTCGTGCTGGTAGCGCAGCGGGATGAACACCGCGAAGCCGCCGGTCTCGTCCTGCAGCTCGCGCAGCCGCATCACGTGGTCGACCCGGTGCTTCGGCTCCTCGATGTGCCCGTAGAGCATGGTGGCCGGGGTACGCAGCCCCTTGCTGTGCGCCAGCCGGTGGATCCGCGACCAGTCCTCCCAATGGGTGTCGTGGTCGACGATGTGCTGGCGTACCTCCCAGTCGAAGATCTCCGCGCCGCCACCCGTCAGGGACGCGAGGCCCGCGTCGATCAGCTCGTCCAGGATCTCGTCGGCCGGCAGGCCGGAGATCTTCTCGAACCACTGGATCTCGGTCGCGGTGAAGCATTTCAGCGACACCTTCGGCAGCGCGGCCTTCAGCTCGCGCAGCACCTTCGGGTAGTACTTCCACGGCAGCGTCGGGTGCAGGCCGTTGACGATGTGCAGCTCGGTGAGCTGCTCGTCCTCCATCTCCTTGGCCTTCGCGACCGCCTCGTGCACCCGCATCGTGTACGCGTCCTTCTCGCCCGGCTTGCGCTGGAAGGAGCAGTACGCGCAGGACGCGCTGCACACGTTGGTGAGGTTGAGGTGCCGGTTGACGTTGAACATCACCCGGTCGCCGTTCAGGTCGGTGCGCTTGCCGTGCGCCAGCCGGCCCAGCCAGGCCAGCTCGTCGCTCTCGTACAGGGCGACCCCGTCCTCGCGGCTCAACCGTTCGCCCGCCGCGACCTTCGCCTCGATCTCACGCTTGAGTCCTGCGTCCATGCCGTCGAGCCTATCCGCCAACCCATTCGGGAGTACGCGGCCGGCGACCCACTGTGGCGACCGACGCATCTGAGCCTGTCAACCGGCCAGTTCCCCAGGCACCAATGGCCAGAAGCCCGAATCCGATCTGGAATGAACCGACAAACCGTCGTACGGTGGACACCGAGCCGGCGAGATAGATGCTGGGCTATCGGGCTTTTGGACGCGACGGAGACCACGGGGACTACGACATGACCGACCGCGACGAGGCGGGCAGATGAGCAGTCCGACGACCGCCTGGCGAAGCCGCTGGGGCCGTACGCTGGGCATGCTCACGATCGCCGGCGCCGTCATGCTCGGTGCCGCCGCTCCCGCCTTCGCCGATCCAGGCGGTCCTGACGTACCCAACCCTGGTCTTCGGCCGAATCCCGGTGAGTCACTGCCGGGTCTGCCGGGCGGCAGTCCGGGCCGACCGGGCACTCCCGGGTCCGGCCTGCCGGACACTCAGCCGCCCGAGGTCGACCCGCCCGCCATCGGCCCGCTCGGATCGCAGATCACCGCCGAGGAACGCACCGTGGAGGCGTTGGGCGAGCAGGTCAAGGACGCCACCGACCGGCTCGCCGGCCTGCGCAAGCTGCTCGACTCGGCCCGCCGGGCCGCCAAGGCCGCCGACCAGGCCGCGGACCGCGCCGAGAAGCTGACCGGATCCGCGGCGAACAAGGCGTACCGCGACGAGGCCGCCGTACCGGAGTCGCTGCGCGACGCGACCGACGGGCTGGAGGCACTGGCCCCGGGGATGCGGGACAGCGCCGCCCTGGCCGGCAACGCCGCGGCGGAGAACTACAAGGCGGCGCTCGACCTGGCGAAGCTGGCGCACGAGACGCTGGACGCCGCCCAGGACGCGGTGTGGGACGCGGCCGAGTTCGTCGAGAAGCTGCGGGGGCAGTACGAAAAGCGCAGCGCAGCGCTGGACGCCCTCAAGGAGCGCAACGCCGACGCGCTGCGGGAGGCCCAGGAGACCGCCGACAAGTACGCCGCCAAGCTCAAGTACGACCCGGGCAGCGCCGTGCACGGACTGCTGCCCAACCCGAAGGCGATCAAGGCCGTCCGGTATGCGCTGTCCCAGCGCGGCAAGCCGTACGTCTGGGGCGACGAGGGTCCGGACTCGTTCGACTGCTCAGGTCTGGTGTTGGCGGCGTACCAGTACGCCGGTGTGAACGTGGGCGGCCGTACGGCCAGAGCCCAGTTCTACGCCACCCGTGTCGTCGCACCCGGCTACCTGCTGCCCGGTGACCTGGTCTTCTTCGGACACAGCAAGACCGACCCCGAGTCGATCCACCACGTCGGCATCTACATCGGCAACGGCAAGATCGTGCACGCGCCGACCGCTGGGGACGTGGTGAAGGTGTCGCCGATCTGGTGGTGGGAGTTCTTCGCCGCCACCCGCGTCGTACCGGCCGTGAAGGCGCCGACCAGGCCGAAGCCGTCGCCGTCGCCGTCACCGACGCCCAAGCCGACCACCTCGCCGAAGCCGAGTCCGAGCTGGTCGACCTCGCCGTCACCGTCGAAGTCGCCGAGTAGTGCGCCGTCGCCCGCGCCGGCGCCGGGCGACTCCTCCCGGGCGAGTCCGAGCGCGTCACCGAGCGCGTCACCGAGCGCGTCATCGTCCGCCGGCTCGAGCCAGGACTGTCCGTCGCCCTCGCCGAGTACGTCGACCAGCGGATCACCGAGCCCGTCCCCGTCTCCGTCGGCCAGCGGTTCGGCCAGTCCATCGTCGTCGCCCTGCACCACGGGGACGTCCGGGACCACCGAGACGACGTCCACCAGCGGCGGCACCAGCGTGTCGTACGCCTGGGCGATGTTCGCTCCGTCGCAGACTCCGGCGACGGTGGCGGCACGGCGGCGTACCCGCTCGGGGTGCCGGCCGGAGCGGCGTCGGCGTCGCCCCGACCAGGACTGATCACCGCTCGGGCAGCAGCCAGGGCGATAACGCGGTCCGTAGCCGGCTTTATGGGTCTATGAGGCGCTTTTCGCTGGCAGAACGTCTACCGGCAGTAGTCACCCGATCTGGTGAAGTGGCGCCTCATGAGATGACGTGACCAATAATTCGGCGTTCCGTAGGTGCACTACTGGGGAGTAAGTTGTAGCTCACCTTCACCAGCCGGGGTCGCATACATGGCAGTACGTAAGGTCTGTTCGATGCTCGGGGCAGCCACCATCGGGGCTGCGCTCGCATTTGCGCCCGGCGTCCCGGCGTACGCGGATCCGATCCTGCCGTTGCCCCCGCCGTCGGGCGACCTGCTGGACCCGCTCGACCCGCTGCTGCCGTCACCGGATCCGTCGGACGACCCGCTCGACCCGGGCAACATCCTCCCCGACCCGGGTGACCTGCTGCCCGGCGGCGGCTCGGACGACCCGACCACCAGTCCCAGCGATCCCACCAGCCCCACCGACCCGACCGACCCGTCCGACCCGTCGTCCGGCAAGCCCGGCGGCAAGTACGGCCCCAAGCCGCGACCCGCCGACCCGGACGACCCGGGAGGCGACCTCTATCCGCATCCGCCGTTCGCCCCGATCAACGGCAACCCGTCGGCCGCGCTGCTGCAGCGGCTCTACGACGCGCAGGCCCAGCAGCGGAGCCTGGACAACCGGATCGCCGCCGCACAGGTCGACCTGAAGCGGGCCGCCGCGGCGGTGGGCGACGCGAAGGCCGAGCTGTCCGACGCGCGCCGGGCCGGTGACAGCGCCGCCGACCGGCTGCGCGACACCGTACGGTCCGCGTACGAGTCGGGCGCCCCGTACGGGGTGTACGCCGTGCTCGAGCCGGGCTCGGATGCCGGGGTGCTGCGGGGCGGCGCGCTGGATCACCTGTCGGCCGCCGCGAGTGCGTCCGAGCGGATCGACTATCTCGCCGACCGGCTCGCGGGAGCGGTGGATCGACGGGACGCGCTCAACGCCGAACTCCGCGACATGAAGCGGCAACTCAAGGCCGCCAACGCGATCGTGGCCAGTTTCCTCGGGAAGGCCGCCACCGACATCGGTCCCGAGTCAGTCGCCAACGGCAAGCTGGGCTGGCCACTCCGCGGCCCGGTCACCAGCGAGTACGGCAACCGCTACGACCCGTACTACCACAGCTGGCAACTGCACGCCGGGATCGACATCGCGGCACCCACCGGGACCCCGGTGCACGCCGCGGCCCCTGGCCGGGTGGTGCAGGCCGGCTGGTTCGGCGGGTACGGCAACTACATCTGCGTGGCGCACGGTGAGGTACGCAACCAACAGCTGACCACCTGCTACGGCCACCTGTCCCAGATCCTGGTCAGCAAGGGCCAGAAAGTACGCGCCAGCCAGCCGCTCGGTCTGGTCGGCAGCACCGGCGCCTCCACCGGCCCCCACCTGCACTTCGAGGTACGCCTCGGCGGCCGCCCCACCAATCCCCGGCTGTGGCTCTGAGCCGCGGCGGTCACCCCCTCGACACCTGCTGGTAACTACTGGTTGTCACCTTGTCGTGGCACCCTTGCACGGGTTGCCACAGGTTGATGTGCGTAGATCCGCATCGGGTAACCTCCCCAGCCTCGCCTGAATGTGGCACGGTGTGATGAGGGCGGTGTTGGGGGCGTTCTGGTGAATGAAGCAGATTGCGCTGCCCCGCGCCCGGAAACGCACCAGCATGATCGGAGGGCTGATGACTAGGCGGACTTGCGCGGCATGCGGCGAGCCGGCGCCGATTGGCGGCGCGGTATGTGTGCGCTGCGGGACGCCACTCGGCTCGTCCGAAGCCCCGCCGGAGCCTGAGCCCACGTTCGGTTCCGAAGGTGCGCTCGGCGGCGGCTTCCGGCCGCCCCCGCCACCCGACGCCACGTCCGGCGACCCGTCCGCCGGGCCGCCGACCTGGCCCCCACTGCCCGCGCAGGACGCCACGCCGGCACCTGCCGAAGGGTCACCCTGGGGTGACCAACCGCCCGCAGCTTCCTGGGGTACGCCGTCCGAGTCCCCGTCGTGGGACGCACCCCCGAATCCCCCCGCCTGGGACCCGCCGGCCTCCTCGGCAGGCACCCCGGCCACGCCGCCCGCAGAGCCGCCCGCACCGCCGCCGGATGCCGGGCCACCCGGCGTCGAGCCGTCCGGTGCCGGGCAGCCCGACTGGCAGACCTCCGAGGACGACCTGCCCCCCGTCGGCACACCGCTGCCGCAGCATGCCGAGCCGGAGGACCTGCCGGAGGCGTACAGTCCGCCGCCGACGCCCGACGACGGAGCGATCTGGCCGGGTATGGAGATCCCGAGGGACGACGAGCCCCCGTACCAGGAGTCCGACGGCGTACCGGGTACGCCCGCGCGATCGGACCTCTCACCGTCCGGCGCCGACGCGCCCGGTGCCGGATCCGATCTGCCCTACGCCGGAGCCGATCTGTCCGGTGGCAGAGCCGATCTGGCGGGTGCCGATCTGGCGGGTGCCGATGCGCCGCCGGCCGGTTCAGAACCTGCTGCGTCCGGCTCCGCTCCTGACGGGGTTCCCGGTTGGGGCGAACCGGTGGCGCCGCGCCCGAGCGGCGGCTTCACCCTGCCCGACCAGACCCCTCGCCCGTACGGTGGCGCCTACCCGTCGAGCAGTGCATCCGCCGAGCCGGAGCCGCCCGCGCCGCCGGCGGCACCTGAGTCACCCGAACCACCCCCGCCTGCCGCTCCCGAGCCGCCCATGGCGAGTACGGCGTCGAGCAACGGCTCCGCGAGCGGCGCGTCCATCAGCAAGCCCGACGAGCCGCAGGCGTCGCCGTGGGACAGCTTCGCCTCCGGCTGGGACTCCCCCGCGGCCGCCGACCCCCCCGCCTCTGCGCTGGGCGTACGCCCCGAAGCGATCTCCGAGGCAAGAGCCGCCACCGAGTTGCCGCCGTGGCAGGCGTTCGCCGAGCCACCGAAGGACGGTGAGCCCAGCGCCGCCGGCCCGTCGAACACCGCCGGGCCAGCCAGCGCCGCCGGGCTGTCCGGCGAAACCGGACCGTCGAGCCACGACATACCGGCCAGCCACGACATGCCGGCCAGCCACGACATGCCGGCCAGCCACGACATGCCGGCCAGCCATGGCGTGCCGCCGGGCCCGGGCGGGTCGGCTCCGCCGAGTGGACTGCTCGCCGAGTCGGGAGCCGCATACCCACCGGCTCCCCCCGGCGCACCGGCTCCGCCCGGGACTCCAGGTGCGCCCGGCACGCCGGTTCCCCCCGGAACGCCGCCACCGCCGCCGGGCATGGGTGGGCCGCCGCCCGGCATGGGTGCAACTCCGGCCGAGTTGTCGGAGACACCGCCGGGGGGCGTGGCGCCGATGGGCGGGCCTGCCCGCGGTGTCGCCTCGGTCCAGCCGAACCACCGGGCAACCGCCGAGGACCTGGCCGCCGCCTCGATCGGTGCGCCGAGTACGGCCACGTACCGGGCACAGGGCGTCGGCGACGGCCCGCCTCCAGGCGGTGACGGGCCGGCCGGTGCGCCGTACGGTGTGGGCGGGCATGCCGCCACGCCGTACGAGGGGGCCGGTGCGCCGTACGGGGTGGCCGAGCCGCCGTTGCCGACGGAGCCACCGCCGCCCGGGCCGCCGAGTCCCGAGCCGTACCGGCCGCCGCAGCCACCGGCTCCGCAGCCACCGAACCCGGAGCCGCCGCCGAGCCCGGTTCCGCCCACCCCGGGTCCACCGCCGCCGCCTCCCGGGCCGACTCCTCCGGGGCCGACTCCTGAGCCGTGGCCGCCCGCGCCCGAGCCGCCCGGACCGCAGCCGATGCCGCCCGTACCACCGCCGGCGACCGATCCGTCCGCCATCCACTCCGGTTTGAGCGGGCAGCCGGCGAGCGGCGGGCCGGCGTACCCGGGTGTGCCGCAGGGCCAGCCGTACCCAGGTCAGGCGGGTTCTGGTCAGTCCGGTCCCGGTCAGTCCGGCCATTCGTGGCCGCCTGCGCCCGGTGGCGACCAGCCGCAAGCCGGCTGGGGACCGCCTGGCTGGAGTGGGCCGCCCCAGCCGGAAGGCGGGTACCAGCCGCCGGCGCAGCAGCAGCCCGGACAGCCGCACCAGGCTCCGACCTCGCCCGGCGGGCCGGTGCCACCGGGCAGTCCGGTGTCGCCCGGTGTCCCGGGTCAGGTGTCGCCCGGTGTCCCGGGTCAGGTGTCGCCCGGTGCCCCCGGCCAGGGGTGGCAGGCACCCGGACAGCCCCAGCCGCAGTGGGGACCGCCGGGGCAGCAGCCCCCGGGGCAGCAGCAGGGGCAGCCTCCGCAGGGGCAGTACCCGCCGCCGCCGCAGGGCTACCCGTACCAGGGACAACAGCCGTATCCGCACCAGCCGGGCCAGCAGCCGGGGTACCCGCCGCCCGGATATCCGCCGCAGGGCCAGCCGCAACCGGGAGAGCCGCCGCAGGGGTACCCACCGCAGGGGTACCCGCCGCAGAACCCGCCGACCTCGGGCGCTCAGGTGTCGGGTGGTCACACGTCGGGCCCCCCTGCCCCGAACGGCCCCGCCCCGGAACAGCCACCGTGGGATTACCCCAACGACCCGGTCCCGCCCGGCCAGGGCAACGTGTACGGCCAGCCCCCGCCGGAGTCCTCCCAGCAGTAGCACCGGTACGCAGCGCCGCCGGCACCCGGCCGTCCGCGTCCGAGGGCGCAACCTCGGGTGGCGGGTGGCCGGGTGCCGTGTCGTGACCGGTTACGAAGCCTTCGCGACGCAGACCACACGCCGGTCGCCGCTCTGCCAGCTGTCCGCCGTGGGTCGTACGTAGAAGATCGCCGCATCCTTGCCGCTCGGCGACCCGGCCTTCTGGTAGCGGCTGGTGCAGTCGTCGCCGGCGCGTTTGTCGACGGCGTCGTCGCCGGGCCATTCGCCGCTGTCCAGCTTGAAGACGGCGTACACCTTTCCGGTGCTCTTGGGGCTGTCGCACGGGACGGTCTGCAGGTCACCGACCTCGCCCTCGGAGACGTCGCCGAGGCAGTCCCCGACCTTGACCGAGTCGGCGGTCGACCCGGAACGCAGCACCGTCACCGCGCCCGCGCCGATGGCAGCCGCCCACAGCACGCACAGCACCAGGCCGGCGACCGCCAGCCCCTTGCCCTTGCGGCCGGTACGGCGGATCCGCGCGAATCCCGCGATGCCGGTGATCAGCCCGATCGGGATGGTGACCACCAGGAATCCGAGCAGGCCCAGGATGAACGTGGTGACCGCGAGGCCGTCCCGGCCCGGCGGGGCCGTAAGCCGGTCGGCGGCCGGGTCGATCGTGTCGTTGTGTGCCATGACGAGGTGCCTTTCTGGAGGGTGGGCTTTCCGGGCGGCGCCCGTACCCGTCACCCCTGTCGTGACTGGGCCGAGCGCCTCGCCGATCGTGATCCGCCGCTCTGCCGTAGCGGTGCCGTCGGGCTGTCGACCACTGCGGGCCGACTGCCGATACGCTGCGGTATCGACGTCGCGGCAGATCAGCGACCCTTTTCTGAGCAGGAGTACGGATGGATCCGGTCGCCGAGTCTCGGCCCCCCGACCGGCTTCCCCGGTTCGAGATCCTGGGCCCGCTACGCGCCTGGTACGGCGACAGCGAGATCCAGCTCGGCCCGGGCAAGCAGCGTGCGGTGCTCGGCGTGCTGCTCGTCAACGCGAACCAGCCGGTGCCGACGCACCGCGTGGTCGACGCCGTGTGGGCCGACGAGCCGCCGCAGAACGGCTCGAACGTGGTCCAGAAGTACGTCGCGGGGCTCCGGCGGTCACTCGAACCCGACCGTTCTCCGCGTACGCCGGGGAAGCTGCTCTCGCTCACCGACGCCGGGTACCTGTTGCGCGTACCGCCGGGGCACCTGGACCTCGACGTGTTCCACGAGTCGGTACGACGGGCCCGCGCCGCCCGTACGGAGCGCCGGTTGCCGGACGCCGCCGGGCAGTTGCGGCAGGCGCTCGCACTGTGGCGGGGCGAGCCGCTGAGCGGACTCGACGGCGCCCTCTTCGACGCCACCCGCGACCGACTCACCGAGAGCCGCGCCGCCGCGATGGAGGAGTGGGCCGACATCGAGCTCGAGCTCGGCCATCACCGCCACCTGGTCGGGGAGCTGGTACGCCTGGTCACCGAGTTCCCGCTGCGTGAGCGGCTGCGGTACCTGTTGATGCTGGCGTTGTACCGGTGCGGCCGCCAGGCTGAGGCGCTGGCCGCGTACCGCGACGCCAGGGCGTTCCTCAGCGAGGAGTTCGGGATCGAGCCGTCAGCTCAGCTACAGGAGCTTCACCAGCGGATCCTGCACAGCGACCCCGGCCTCGACCCGCCCCCTCCGACCCCGGTCACACCCCCCACGCCCGCCCCGGCAATGCCCGCCCCCTCGATGCCCGCCCCGTCGATGCCCCCGCACACGGGCGTGGAGCGGCGGCGGTCGCGCGCGTGGCTGGCCCGGATCATCGGGGTGCTGCTGCCGTTGCTGAGCTTCGGCCTGCTGGGCTGGGGGGTCGTCGCGTACCTGGCCGGGCGGCGCGAGAGTCGGCTGCTGGGGCTGGCCGCGGCCGGGCACCTGGCGCTCGCGGTGGTGTTCATCGTCGCGGTCGCGCTGGGCGCGGAGCCGGGTCAGCCGCCGACGCCGATCACGGACGCGGTCGGCATGACGGCGCTGTTCCTGGCGTGGATCGGCAGCACCGTACACGTGGCGCTGCTGGATCCGGGACGCGACGTCTAGCCGACCTTCGCGACGACGGCGGCCATCCGGCGTACGGCCTCGGTCAGCAGTTCCGGGGAGCAGCCGATGTTCAGGCGTACGAATCCTTCGCCGCCGTCGCCGAAGATCGGGCCTGAGACGACGGCCACTTTGCCGTACTCCATGAAGATCTCGGCCGGATCCGCCGGCAGCCGCAACGCGCGGCAGTCCAGCCAGGTGAGGTACGTGGCCCGCGGTGGGAAGTACCTGACCTCCGGAAGGTGCTCGGCGAGCAGCGACCCGAGCAGCGCCCGGTTGGCGTCCAGGTCCGTGAGCAGGGTGTCGAGCCAGGGCTCACCGTGGTCGAACGCCGCCTCGGAGGCGAGGACCCCGAAGATGCTGCCGGCGTGTCCGTACTCCTCAGGGATCTTGTCGATGTCGGCCCGGGGGCCGGGGACCAGCAGCGCCGCCTTGAGGCCGGCGAGGTTCCACGCCTTGGACGCCGACACCGAGGTCACCGCGCGCTCAGCGGCCGCCGTCGGCAGCGACCCGAACGGCACGAACCGCGTCCCCGGGTACGTCAGCGGAGCGTGGATCTCGTCGGCGATGATCTGGACGTCGTACTGCTCGGCGAGTTCGCTGACCGCGAGCAGTTCGTCGCGGCTGAAGACCAGGCCGGTCGGGTTGTGCGGGTTGCACAGCAGGTACGCGCCGACCCCGGCGGCGAAGTCGCGCTCCAACCGCTCCAGGTCGAGTTGGTAGCCGGACTCGGTGAGCCGCAGCGAACTCTGCACCACCGGCCGGCCGAGATGCTCCAGCCAGAAGAAGAACGGGTGGTAGACCGGCGTGTTGACCAGCACCGGCGAGCCGGGTTCGGTGGTGATCCGCAACGCCTCGACCACCCCGCGCATCACGTCCGGCATCAGCCGCATCCGGGTCGGGTCGGGGCGCCAGCCGTACCGGCGTTCGGCGAAGCCCGCGTACGCCTCGGGCAGCCGGCCCGCCATCGCGTAGCCGGTGTCGCCGCGTCGTACGGCCGCGTGCAGCGCCTCGACGATCGGCGGCGCGAGCGGGGTGTCCAGCTCCGCGACCCAGACGGGCAACACGTCCGGCGGGAACCACTGCCACTTGATGCTGCGACGCTCCCGCAGCTCCTCCAGACTCAACTGCGCTAAGGGGTGGGTCATGATCCCCATCCTTACATTCTCGATGACTTCGCAGCCACTCCGCGGAGCGCCACCGGTCCGGAGGCCGGGGTGGCTAGTGTCGGTGCGATGGAGCGGTTTTCGCGGGACCTGGTGTGGCAGCGGTCGACCGAGCCGGGGTTCGAGCATGTGCTCGTCGACGACCGCGACGGGCTGCGTGCCCGGGGCACGATGGTCGCCGCGGAGCCACGTCCGTACACCTTGCGGTACAGCGCGATCACGGACCGGGCGTGGGCCACCACCACCGTCGAGGTGGAGACCGAGGGTGCGGGCTGGCGTCGCCGGGTCCGCCTCGAGCACAAGGCCGACGGCTGGCGGGTGACCGCCAGCGAGCAGGGCGCGTTCGACCGCAGCCTGCCGGGAATCGAGCTGCCCGAGACGTTGGACCCGGCCGTCGACGTCGATCTGGGCTACTCGCCGCTTTTCAATTCTCTGCCGGTACGCCGTCGCGCCCTCCTGGCACAGCCGGCCGGCACCGCGGAGCGCTACACGATGGCGTTCATCGCGGTGCCGAGTCTGGTGGTGGCGCCGAGCGAGCAGACGTACACCGTGCTGGGCGAGGGACGGATCCGGTTCACCAGTGGCACCTTCACCGCTGAGCTCCAGGTCGACGCCGACGGCTACGTCACCCACTACCCCGGCCTGGCCACGCGGGCCTAGTCGAGCGCTTCTCCGGTGGCGAGGAACCGCTGCACCCCGGCGACGTACGGGGCCAGGTCCATGTCCTGCTCGGCAACCCACTCGTCGTTGAAGTACGTGTGGGCGTACCGTTCGCCGCCGTCGCACAACAGGGTGACCACGCTGCCGGTCTCGCCGGCCGCCCGCATCGCCGCGATCAGCCCGAACGCGCCCCACAGGTTGGTGCCGGTCGAGCCGCCGACCCGACGGCCCAGCAGCCCGGAGGCGACCCGCATCGCGGCGACCGACGCGGCGTCGGGCACTCGTACCATCCGGTCCACGACGGTCGGTACGAACGACGGCTCCACCTTGGGCCGGCCGATCCCCTCGATCCGCGATCCCCGGTCGATGGTGAAGCCGGGGTCGCCGGTGGCCCAGCCGTCGTAGAACGCCGAGTTCTCCGGGTCGACCACGCAGATCTTCGTACGGCAGCACTTGTACCGCACGTACCGGCCGATCGTGGCGCTGGTGCCGCCGGTGCCGGCGCCGACCACCACCCAGCGCGGCACCGGGTACCGCTCCAACGACATCTGCTCGAAGATCGACTCGGCGATGTTGTTGTTGCCGCGCCAGTCGGTCGCCCGCTCGGCGTACGTGAACTGGTCCATGAAGTGGCCGCCGATGTCGTCCGCGAGCCAGCGGGCCTCGACGTACACCCGGGCGGGGTCGTTGACCAGGTGGCACTTGCCGCCCTGGAACTCGATCAGCTCGATCTTCTCGGGGCTGGTGTTCGCCGGCATCACGGCGATGAACGGCAACCCCAGCATCCGCGCGAAGTACGCCTCACTCACCGCGGTGGATCCGCTGGAGGCCTCCACCACCGCGGTGCCCTCGCGGATCCAGCCGTTGCAGAGCGCGTAGAAGAACAGCGAGCGGGCGAGCCGGTGCTTCAGCGAACCGGTCGGGTGCACCGACTCGTCCTTGAGGTAGAGGTCGATGCTCCACTCATCGGGCAGCGGGAACGGCAGCAGGTGGGTGTCGGCGCTGCGGTTGGCGTCGGCTTCGACCTTCCTGATCGCCTCGGTGACCCACTCCCGGTCGGTGTCAGAACCTCGGTCCAACTGCTCCATGCCGCTCAAGCTACTACCCGACGCGCCGGACGGGTCTTGACAGAAACTACCGGTCGGTAAGTCAATGTGTAACAACCTCATGTTTTGAGGGATTGCTCACCACCGCTCATCCGCACCGCAATCTGGCCTGGGGAGGCATCGGATGAAACCCAGCAGTCGAGCCCTGTCCCGTACCATCGCCGTCTCCGCGATCCTGCTGCTGCCGTTAGTCGCGGCAGTCACGGCGGCCGCGCCGGCGCAGGCGAAACAAGCCACCAGCACCGCCACCGCACCGGGAGACGTGGTCTCCGCCCGCCAGATCGACGCACCCGGCTTCTGGTACGCCAAGGTCTGGCAGATCAAGTACCTCTCGACCGACACCCACGACAACGTGATCACCGTCAGCGGCACCGTCGTCGTACCGACCAGCGGGTACAGCGGCGGCAACCGGCCGATCGTCGGGTACGCCCCCGGCACCCACGGCATGGGCGACCAGTGCGCGCCGTCGGCGCACCTGGAAGCCGGTGACGACCAGGAAGGCGGCCTGATCCACCAGTACGGCTGGCGCGGCTTCGCCGTCGCGATCACCGACTACCAGGGCCTCGGTACGCCGGGCGACCACGCGTACATGGTGGCGCGGGCCGCCGGGCACGCGCTGCTGGACATCGTCCGGGCGGCGCAGCGGCTGACCGACGCCGGGCTGTCCAAGAACGCACCGGTCGCGCTGGTCGGCTACTCGCAGGGCGGCCACGGCGCGTCGTGGGGCGCCCAGCTCGCCGCCGGCTACGCGCCGGAGTTGAACGTCAAGGGCGCCGCTGCCGGCGGCACGCCGGCCAACCTGCGCCAGGTCGCCGACTACAACGCGGGCAAGTCCAACTTCGGGCTCGTACTCGCCGCCGGAATCGGGATGGACACCGCCTATCCGGAGCTGGACCTGGAGTCGTACCTCAACGACGCCGGTCGGGCCGGCATCGACGTGCTACGCACCAGCTGCGACTTCAGCCCGTACGCGAACCACGTCATCACCGACTACACCACGACGAACCCGCTGACCACGGCGCTGTGGCAGGCCACATTGGACGCGCAGAACGTGGGCGGCATCGCACCGAAGCTGCCGGTGCTGCTCTACCACTCGACATCGGACGAGATCATCCCGTACAGCGGGGCGACCAAGCTGCGTCAGCAGTGGTGCGGCCAGGGCGTCAACGTGAGCTTCTGGACGTACTACCTGCTGCAGCACGCCCAGACCGCCGCGGTGGCCTCGCCGTCGGTGACCAGCTGGGTCGCCGACCGCCTGGCCGGCAAGCCCGCAACCTCGAACTGCTGACGCTGGTTTCTGGATCTTGGACAGTTTCGGCTGCTGTGGCAGCCGAGACTGTCCAAGATCAGATTTCGTAGCGGCCGGGCTGTGGCCGGCCTTCCCACTTGGTCGACAGGGCCACCGTGGTACGGGTACGAGCCACTCCGTCGATCCGGTTGAGCCGGATGATCAGGTGCTCCAGCTCGGCGACGGTGGTGACCCGTACCTTGATCAGGAACGACTCCTCACCGGCGAGGAAGTAGCAGGACTCGACCTCGGGCAGCTCTTGCAGCGCCTCGGCCATCTCGTCGGACTCGCCGGTGTCGCTCTGGATGATGCCGATCAGGGCGGTGACGCCCAGTCCGATCGCCTCCGGGTCGGCCACCGCGTAGTAGCCGCGCAGCACGCCGGTGGACTCCAACTTGCCGACCCGGTCGTGCACCGCCGGCGCGGACAGGCCGACCTGACGGCCCAGCTCGGCGTACGACAGTCGAGCGTTCTGCCGCAGCAGCTCGACGATCTGCCCGTCGATGGCGTCCACGTACCGCCCTTTCGCCGTACCCGCGTGATGGACGCTCAGCCTAGCCGCCGCCGCGGGGCGAACCCCGCCCGGAAGCGTTGTCGCAGGTCAGCGCCGTACGCACGGTACGGAGACCGTCACAAGAGCAGACGCAACCTCTCAAGATGTGGTGTTCGGCCATTTCCGGGACTCCCGGGGACGACAGTGCTCTAATGGGGCTCTGGGCGGATTCGCCCAGACGACGCAAGGGGGGAGTCGTGGACACTGGCGATCGTCTGCTGACGCCGGGCGAAGTGGCCGCACTGTTCCGCGTCGACCCGAAGACCGTCACCCGATGGGCCGCAGCGGGACGCATCGGAAGCATCCGGACGCCAGGGGGTCATCGGCGATTCCGGGAGTCCGAAGTTCGGGCACTGCTCAACGGTGACGAGATGGGCCGACAAGAACTCGAACATCGGCATTGACAGACCGAAGGCTAGACCTGACTTGAGCGACCAGCGGCTCGGGTCCGCATGACGGGACCCGAGCCGTTGTCGGTCATTGTCCGTCCGCGTCCCGCGCGCCGCCCAGCTCACCGCGCCAACGGCGAAACAGCTCATGGGGTACGCCGATCGCGTCCAGCACCTTGCCCGCGACGAAGTCCACCAGCTGTCGTACGTCGGTGCCGCCCGCGTAGAACCCGGGGCTCGCCGGCAGCACCACCGCGCCGGCGTCGTGCAGCGCGAGCAGGTGCACCAGATGACTCCGCGGCACCGGGGTCTCCCGGGGGACGACCACGACGGGGCGCCGCTCCTTCAGGTTCACGTCCGCGGCCCGCTGCAGCAGGTCCTTGGACAGGCCGAGCGCGATCCCGGCGCAGGCTGCCGTACTCGCCGGCACCACGACCATCCCCCGGGCCGGGTACGACCCGGAGCTCGGCCCCGCCGCCAGGTCCCCCGGCGGCCAGTACGTGACATCCGCGCTGGCCAGGTCCCGGTCCAGCCAGCGCGACAGGTCGTCCTTCCAGTGGGCGTCGCGGATCGCGATGCCGGTCTCGTCGAGGATGGTCAGCCGTGCGGCTTTCGAGATCACCAGGTCGACGGCGCAGTCGGCGTCCAGCAGCCCGCCCAGCACGGCCCGCGCGTACGGGGTCCCGGAGGCACCCGAGATCCCGACGACCCAGGGTCGCCGTACGGGTGGCGCGTGTGGCGTCGGGGTCACTTGTCGGTGACGACCCGTTCGGAAGCCGGGCTTCGCGGTGCACGCCGGTGCTCCGGGACCAGAATGTCGTCCCAGTCACCGTCGACGTCGTCGACCCACAGGTCCACCGGTCCGTCCCAGGGCGGCGTACTGTCGCCGGCGACGGCCAGGAAAGGGTGGCTCCGAACTTCCGGGCGGTGCTTCTTGACAACCCGACGGGGCATCGGGTCCGGCACGTTGTTCTCCTTTGAGGGGACCACAGCTGGAGCTGAGGTGTCATGCCCAGTCTGCACGACTAGTAAACGCATTGACACTCATTGCTGAATTTCGCGGCCAAGAACACAAAATCTTCCGGTCAGCTGTGCAGCACGATCAGGTCGGCGAGCGCGAAGCCGAACAGCACGATCCCGACGAAACCGTTCGCGGTGAAGAACGCCCGGTTCACCCGGGACAGGTCGTCCGGCTTGACGATCGCGTGCTCGTACACGAAGGCCGCCGCGGCGAGCGCGAGGCCGATCCACCACAGCCAGCTCAGCCCCACCAGGACGCCGAACCACACGAACAACGCGAACGTCACCACGTGGGTCGCCGTCGAGATCCGCAGCGCGGCCGGCACGCCGAACCGGGCCGGCACCGACCGTACGCCGATCTGCCGGTCGACCTCCGCGTCCTGGCAGGCGTAGATCAGGTCGAACCCGCCGATCCACAGCCCCACCGCGACGGCGAGCACCGCCGCGGGCAGCGAGTCGTGGAAACTGCCCGTGACGGCCAGCCAGCCGCCCGCGGGACCGATCGCCTGCGCCAGCCCGAGGACCGCGTGCGGATAGTCGGTGAACCGCTTGGCGTACGGGTAGACCACCAGGGGGACCACGGCGAGCGGGGCCAGGGCGAGGCAGAGCGGGTTGAGCAGCGCCGCCGCACCGAGGAACACCGCCAAAGCCAGACCCGCACCCCACCAGGCGGTCCGGACACTCACCGCCCCGGTGACAAGTTCCCTTCCGGCCGTACGCGGATTCCGCGCGTCGATGTGCCGGTCGATGATCCGGTTCGCCGCCATCGCGAACGTACGGGCGCCGACCATGGCCACCGTGATGACCAGCAGGGTCAGCAGGTCGACGCCGGCGCCGTACAGCCACATCGCGGTGAACGCGGCCAGGTATGCAAACGGCAGCGCGAACACCGAGTGCTCGATCGCGACGAGCCTCAGAAAACTCCGGACCGGGGCGGGGGCGGCGACCGTGCTCTGCTGACCGGTTCGCTCGCCAAGCTCGCTCACAGACCGTACTCCTTCCAGCGTCTGTCGACCTTGGCGACGACGTCGGGTGACATGACCGCCTGCTCGGGCCAGCCGCGGGTGTAACCCTCGCTGGGCAGTTTCCGTGTCGCGTCGATCCCCACCTTGCCCCCGAAGAACTGGTGGTACGACGCGTGGTCCAGATGATCCACCGGGCCTTCGGTGAGCAGCATGTCCCGCGAGTAGTCGACGTTGCCGAACGCCCGCCAGGCCACCTCGTTGTAGTCGTGCACGTCGCAGTCCTCGTCCACCACCACGATCAGCTTCGCGAGCGACATCAGCCCGGCGCCCCAGAGTGCGTGCATCACCTTCTGGGCGTGCTTCGGGTAGCGCTTGCGGATCGACACGATCACGCAGTTGTGGAACACACCCGGCTCCGGCATGTCGTAGTCGACGATGTCCGGCACCAGCAGCTTCAGCAGCGGCAGGAAGATCCGCTCGGTCGCCTTGCCGATCGGGCCGTCCTCCTGCGGCGGCTTCGACGTGACGATCGTGTGGTAGATCGGCTTCGCCCGCGTCGTCATCGCCTCGACGTGTAGCACGGGGAACTGCTCGACCGGGGTGTAGAAGCCGGTGTGGTCGCCGAACGGGCCCTCGGCGTGGCGTTCGCCGGGCTCGACGTACCCCTCCAGGATGATCTGGGCGTGAGCGGGCACCTGCAGCGGGACCGTGAGGCAGTCGACCATCTCCACCCGCTCGCCGCGCAGGAACCCGGCGAACAGGTATTCGTCGATGTCCGGCGGCAGCGGCGCGCTCGCGGCGTAGCTGACCACCGGGTCGCAGCCGATCGCGACCGCCACCGGCAGCCGCTGGCCGTGTCGTTCGGCGACCGCGTGGTGCGCGTTGGAGTCCTTGTGGATCTGCCAGTGCATGCCGAGCGTGTTGCGGGAGTGCTGCTGCAGCCGGTAGAGCCCCAGGTTGCGCTTGCCGGTCTCCGGGTGCTTCGTGTGGGTCAGGCCGTAGTTGTGGAACACCCCGCCGTCGTCCGGCCAGGTACGCAGCGCCGGCAGCCGGTCCAGATCCACCTCGTCGCCTTTGTAGACGACCTCCTGGCACGGCGCGTGCCTGACCTTCTTCGGCGGCACCGACTTGAGCTGCAGCAGCTTGCCGAAGCCCTCCCGGATGCCGGACCAGCCGACCGGCAGCTCGGGCTTGACCAGCGCGCCGATCCGGTCGCCGATCTCGTCCAGGTCCGCCACGCCCAGCGCCATCGCCATCCGCTTCGGCGTACCGAACAGGTTGATCGCCAGTGGCATCCTGCCGCGGGTGGGCCGCTCGAACAGCAACGCGGGCCCTTTGTCCCGGATCACCCGCTGGGTGATCTCGCTGATCTCCAGCGTCGGGTCCACCGGGGTGCTCACCCGGTGCAGCTCCCCCGCCGCCTCCAGCGCGGCGAGAAAACCATCGAGATCCTGGTACGGGAATCCACGCGCCATGACCGCCAGTATCGCGGGCGCCGGTTCGGCGGGTCCGCGCGGGCCGTGACCAGGCCCGCGATCAGGTTAGGCGCCCGCCTGGACCGGCGTGATGTCGTCGGCGACCAGGCCGTGGGCCTTGCTGTGCACCTCGTGGGCCGACTGCTCGTCGGGCGCGTCCACCAGGCACCAGACCTGGCCGGACCCCTCGTCGAACCAGTACTGCTTGTAGTCCACGCCGTACTCGGCCTGGATCTCCTGGTCCCTGCGGTGCGCGTCGGCCAACGCCTGCGCGGTCAGCCCCTCGACCTTCGCGTGATGGTCCATGAAAAGTGCCATAGCCCCTCCTCGTACGACCCCGTGTCCTCAGCCTCGTCCCGGCGGCCATACCGGACCAGCGCGGGTTTCGAAGTCCGGACGTACGGCCGCGGCAGACTGCCGGTACGGCCGAGTTCAGTTACGGACAGTCGCGCCCTCCGGTGACGATGGCCCCGGAAGTGTTCGCGCAGCGATGGAGGCCGCGCGGCGGGAGCGGGCGGACCAGAGCGCCAGGGCGAGACCCAGGGCGGCGACCACGGCGGCGGCGAGGTAGGCGCCCGGGCGGCCGGTCTGCGCGGCGACCAGCCCGAGCGCGGCCGGGCCGAAGCCGAGTCCGACGTCGACCGCCATCGCGACGGTGCTGGTGGCGGCACCGCGCTCCGCGGCGGGCGCGGCTTCCCAGGCCAGCGCCATGATCGACGGCGTGGCGAGGGCGACACCCACCGCGAGGGCCAGAGCGCCGACGATCAACCCGGCGGGCGTACGCCACAGGCCGATCACGGTCAGCCCGAGCGTGACACCGGCGAGCGCCGCGACGGTGGCGCGTGCCGTACCGAGCCGGTCCGGGAGCCGGGCGCCGAAGCTGCGGATCACCACCACCATCCCCGCGAACCCGAACAGCACCGGACCGGAGCTCGACAGGCCGAGGTCACGCGCGTACAGCGGTACGAAGGTCAGCAGCCCCGCCATTCCCCAGATGACCGTGAGCAGCATCGCGGCGGGCAGCAGGGCGTCCGGGTGGACCAGCCGCAGCCGTGCCCGCCGGCCGCCATCGGCTCCGCTCCCGGCACCAGCGGTGGCGCGGGCTTCGGGGCCGACCTCGGGCGTGCGGGTTTCGGGCGCGACTTCGGGGGTGAGGGTTTCGGCCTCGGGGCGGGTCTCGCCGACCCGCAGGGCGATCGCCAGGGCGACGGCGGCGGCAGCGGAGGACACCAGCCAGGCGGTGACGTATCCGAACTGGTCGACGACGTACTCGCCTACCGGCGGTCCGAGGGCGAGGCCGACGTACAGCGAGAGGGACGCCCAGCTCATCGCCTCGCCGCGCCGTTGCGGCGGTGCCAGGTCGCCGACCGCGCTCACCGCGCCGACCCAGAACAGCGCCTCGCCGACCCCGGTCACCAGCCGCAACACCAGCAGCGCCGGTACGGAGGCCACCAGCGCGTACCCGGCGACCGACACGGCGACGATCCCGGCACCGGAGATCATCAGCAACGCGCGTCCCCGCCGATCGGCGAGCCGGCCCGCCCACGGGCGCAGCAGCAGCGCGGAGACGCTGAACGCGCCGACCACGATGCCGACGGACGCGTCGCCGGCGCCGAGCGGACCCGCGACGTACCGCGGCACCGCCGGCACGAGCACCCCGACCGCGAAGAAGTACGCCAGAGCCGCGAACACCACCGAGAGGAAGGCGGGCGTGGCCAGCTTCGGCTTCGGTACGGCCACCGCAAGTGTGCTGTCCATCGCTGCCTCCACGGGTGAACTCGAAACCGGGTGGATTCGAAATCGCTGCGTGATCCATCCGTACAGGTCCACGATGGGGGCACGGCGAGGGGCGGCACATCGGTAGACCTGCCCATCTCCCGGGGGGTGTGCATGCGCCAGGACGACGTACGGATGGCGGATCTGCTGTCAGCGCTGTCGGTCACCATGGACCTGGCGATGTCGCTGGCCCCCGAGCAGTGCGTACGCACCTGCCTGCTGGCCACCGGGCTGGCGCGCGAGATCGCGCTGTCCGAGTCCGAGGTCTCCGACGTCTACTACACCACGCTGGTACGCCATCTCGGCTGCACCGCGACGACGCACGAAGAGGCGTACCTGTTCGGGCCGGACGAGTTGGCGGCCCGGCCGTTGTCGGAGCGGACCGACAGCGCGAGTCGCTGGGAGACGCTCCGCCTGCTCGCCCAGATCGGCAAGGGCGCCGGCCTGGCCCGGCCGCGGTACTTCGCCCGTACGCTGCGGGCCGGCGCCAAGGCGCAGTCGAACCTGCTGCGCGGGGTCTGCGAGGTCGGGTCGCTGCTCGCCGGGCGGCTCGGGCTCGGCGACGTGGTGGCCAGGTCGCTCTACCAGTTGCTGGAACGCTGGGACGGCGCCGGCGAGCCGCAGGGACTGACCGGCGAGCAGATCTCCCTGCCGGCGCGGCTGGCCACGGTGGCGAGCCAGGCGGTGATCTTCGACCGGCTCGGCGGACCGGACGCCGCGGTGGAGACGCTGCGGCGCCGGGCGGGCGGCTGGCTCGACCCCGAGGCGGTGGCCCTGTTCGACCGGGTGGGCCCGAAACTGCTCCGGGAGCTGGACGCCGGCGACGTGTGGGAGGCGGTGCTGGCGGCGGAGCCGACGCCGTACCGCCGTGCCGACGTGGACGCGGTGGCGGGCGGCTTCGCGGATTTCGTGGACCTGAAGTCGCCGTACCTGTTCGGCCACTCGACCGGGGTGGCCGAACTCGCCTCGCTCGCCGGCAGGCAACTCGGGCTCGGCGACGCCGAGTGTGTGACCCTGCGCCGGGCCGGGCTGCTGCACGACCTGGGCCGGGTCGCGGTGCCGACCGGCGTGTGGGAGAAGCCCGGCCCGCTCGGGCGTAGCGACTGGGAGCGGGTACGGCTGCACCCGTACCACACCGAGCGGATCCTGATGCAGTCCGAGACGCTCGCGCCGCTGGCTCGGATCGCCGGTCTGCATCACGAGCGCCGGGACGGCAGCGGTTATCCGCGCCAGGCCCGCGGCGCCGACCTGCCGCCGAGCGGGTACGTGCTGGCCGCGGCGGACGCGTACCAGGCGATGACCCAGGACCGCCCGCACCGCCCGGCCCTCACCGCCGACGCCGCCGCGGCGGAAACCCTCGATCTGGTACGTGTCGGAGCGCTCGACAGCGATGCCGCGCATGCGGTGTTGAGCGCCGCCGGACACCGGCCGGCGCGACGGCGTACCACCTGGCCGGCGGGGCTCAGCGAACGGGAGGTGGAGGTGCTACGGCTGCTCGCTCGGGGGCTGTCGAATCCGGAGATCGCGCGCAGTCTGGTGGTGTCACCGCGTACGGCGGAGCACCACGTACAGCACATCTACACCAAGATCGGCGTCGCCACCCGAGCCGGCGCCGCAGTGTTCGCGATGCAGCACAGCCTGCTCACCGAGGCTTAGCCCAGCGCGTCTAGTGCCGCTGTGATCAGCTTCCGCGCGTCGGCCCCGTAGACGGCATGCTCCGACAGCTCCTGGAACGCCTTGGCGTATTCGGCGATCTCGCTCGGCGCCGTGACGCTCACCTGGGCCGACAGCAGCTCCACGTGCACCACCTCGTCGTCGTACATGTGGAAGCCCTCCCTTGGCAGTGCGCCACGGGCCGTCGTGAATGGGATAACGCCGAGCGCTACCGACGGCAGGGTCATAGCCATGAGCAGATGGCCGAGCTGCGCGGCCATCGCATCGGTGCTCGCGATCTGGTACCGCAGCACCGCCTCCTCGACCAGGAACGAGAACCGGTGGTTCCCTTCGTGCAGCACATGCGAGCGGGCGAGCCGAGCATCGGCCGCCTCCGCTGCGTCGTCGGGTAGACCGCGGAACGCCCTGATCGTGGAGAGCACGGCATGCGAGTAGTCGCGGGTCTGCAGCAGCCCGGGGATCAGGGTCGAGTGGTACCAGCGGAACACCCGGGTCCGCTCGTAGAGCGGCACGTACGACTCCTGGAGCCGCCGCATGCCGCCGCGCTCCATCCGACGCCACTCCAGATACATGTTGTCGGCGATCCGCGACGCGGCGATCAGGTCGGGCACCTGGTCCGCCGCGCCGCACACCTCACACCACGCCCGGATATCGGAGTCGGACAGCGACGTCTTGGCGTTTTCGATCCTGCTGCACTTGGACTCGTGCCACCCGGCTGCGCGGGCCAGCTCCCGCTTGGTCAGCCCAGCGTCCAGCCGGATCTCTCGCAGGCGGTCAGCGATCGCCTGGCGGGCGGCCTGGGCACTGGAGGACGAGGAGACGGGCGGCACGAGTCCAAGTCTCGGGTAGTGGTCAGGCGGGCCGGTAGTCGGCGTGATCGATTCCGCGCTCCCAGACAGCCTCGAACGACGAGACGCAGAGCTTAGCGATCGCCGGGTCCTCCGTCACCTCGTGAGCGACGAGTTGCCCGTCACCGGCGAAGTGGTGCAGCCGCACCATGCGTTCGTCGAACACCCAGAAGTCGTTGCAGGGCACACAGAGGTCTGACGCAAGCTGCCGCGGCAGCCACCGCACAGACTCCCCGGCGGCGATGTTCTTGAAGGTGCCGCTGTGCTCGAAGCGGATGTACTCGGTGACCGGCTCCGACACCACGCGGGCTCGGCGCACCACCACGCCTCTGGCGACGGCGTCGGCGACCTGCTGATGGAATTCATGCCACCACGAGGCGCGGTCATCTGGGTCGAGGCGATGCCCGGCCTTCCACGCCGCGAATCGCTCCACCTCCTCGTCCACGGTGTAGACGTCGCGGGTCTCGAGGTGGATCGCGGACCGCTCGCAGGCCGCGATCAGCTCATCGAACGACAGCGCGGTCTGCGACATCACACGCCTCCCTCACGATCGACGCCATCCGACCTGGCAGCCGGACCACGGTCTCGGTCTCGGGAATGGAACCAATCGCCGTGATCTGCGCCAGCGTCTCAGGCTTCGTAACCTTCCAGCCCTGAAACACCAGCTCGCCGGTCTCGTCGTCGTACCACACCCCCGGGCAATTGCCGTAATCGCTGCTGGGATCCTTGCCGAAGAACGTCAGCGCCATAACGGACTCCTCAGTGGACGCTGTGGACAGTTCCGATCGACTCTGCGGGAGTGATCATCCGGATCTCAAGCAGAGTGCGGAAACTTGCACGGCGATCTGCCAGCGACGCGCTCAGGAGGGAGAATCAGGGCATGCGGATCACACTCGTGCAAGGTGACATCACCGAGCAGCAGGTGGACGCGATCGTGAACGCGGCGAACTCGTCGCTGCTGGGCGGCGGCGGCGTGGACGGCGCGATCCACCGGCGTGGCGGTCCCGCGATTCTGGCGGAGTGCCGCGAGCTGCGGGCCGGTCACCTCGGCGGTGGACTGCCGACCGGTGAGGCCGTAGCCACCACCGCCGGCAACCTCCCCGCCCGCTGGGTGATCCACACCGTCGGCCCGGTCTACGCCGTACGCGACGACCGCTCCGAGCTGCTCCGGTCCTGCTACCGCAACGCCCTGCGGATCGCCGACGAGCTCGGTGCGACCACCCTGGCGTTCCCGCTGATCTCCGCCGGGGTGTACAGCTGGCCCTTCGACGACGCCGTACGCACCGCACTGCAGACCATGGAACAAGCCGAAACCCAGGTCGCCGAAGCGCGGCTGGTGCTCTTCGGAGAGCGCGCGTACGCCGACGCCGACCGGGTCCGGCAGAGCCTCTGACGAAGCCTCAGCAGATACGACGGCGCCCTAGCCGGTACGCAGCGCTTCGAGCAGCCGCAGGTCGCCCGCGGTCTCCAGTACGTCGAACGGGATCCGTCCCCACAACGCGAGGTGCAGGTCGCTCGCGGTGCCGACCGCCTGGGCGTCGATCTTGTGCGGCTCGTGGATCACCGTGCTGGTGTCCAGCAGCGAGACCCCGGCGCCCCGGATCCGGATCAACCATTCGTGATCCACGTCGGAGCCGACCAGTTGCACCAGGCCGCTGCGGTCGGCGGGGCCGCGACGCCTGCCGCCCGGCAGCCAGGTGTCGAGCACCTCGGCCACCCCGTCGACGGCGAGCTTGGTCTCGATCGGCTCGGTGAGCCCGGTGGCGACCTGGGCGTCCCACCGGTGGATCGCGGTCTCGTGCGCCATCCGCCGGTGCCAGAACACCGCCTTCTTCGGCTGCGGCGCCCAGTTCCACGCGGACTGCTCGGCGTCGAGCCGGTCGAGGGTGGCGAGCAGCTCGGCGTACCGCTCGTCCCACCAGGCGAACACCGCCTCGTCGGACGGCTCCTCGTGGGGCGGCCGCTCGGGACGGCTGGTGACGCCACGCGGGACGTGGCTGTTCACCCACTGGTAGACCCAGCCCAGGTGGCCGACCAGCTGTGCCACGGTCCAGTCGGGGCAGCTCGGCACGGGCTCGTTCAGTCCGTCCACGGAGACGGCAGCGCGGAACGCCGCGCCCTCGTGCCGGAGCGCGGCCAGCCAGAATTCCTTACCGGGCTTTTGACTCATGGCTGCCTCCTGAGACGGCTCCCCGTGGGCGGGGCCGTCGGGTCCCAGCCTAGGCTGACGACGTGCGTGAGGTGAACGCTGGGACGCTCGGGGCATATACGACACTTCGGCTAGGCGGGCCCGCAAATCGGCTCATAGAAGTGGACAATGCCCACGAAACGGTACGGCTGATCCGGGAATCCGACGGCAAAGGTTTTCCCGTACTGCTGCTCGCGGGTGGGAGCAATGTGGTGATAGGGGACGCCGGATTCCCCGGCACCGCCGTCGTGCTCCGCTCCACCGGCGTCTCCGTCCGGCGTTCGGGGGACGGCCAGCTCGAGATCACCGTCGCCGCGGGTCAGACCTGGGACGACGTGGTCGCGCAGGCCGTCGCGGAAGGCTGGTCCGGCATCGAATGCCTCTCCGGGATCCCCGGCTCCACCGGCGCCACCCCGATCCAGAACGTCGGAGCGTACGGCCAGGAGGTGGCCGAGACGATCACCTCCGTACGGGTCTTGGACCGGCAGACCGACGAGGTCACGGTGATGCCGCCCGGCGAGTGCGGGTTCTCGTACCGGCACAGTGTCTTCAAGCACCACGACCGGTGGGTGGTGCTCGAGGTCGGCTTCCGGCTCGCGGCCAGCCCGCTGTCGGGCCCGATCCGGTACGCCGAACTGGCCCGTACCCTCGGCGTCGCGGTCGGGGACCGGGTGCCGCTCGCCGAGGTGAGAGAAGCGGTGCTGGGGCTGCGTCGTGGCAAGGGGATGGTGCTCGACGACGGCGACCCGGACACGTACAGCGTCGGGTCGTTCTTCGTGAATCCGGTGCTGGACGCCGCGGCACACGCCGACCTGCTGCGGCGCTGCGAAGCCCGGCTGGGACCGGATGTCGCACCGCCGGCCTGGCCGGGCGGCGACGGCGGGGTGAAGACCAGCGCAGCGTGGCTGATCGAGCGCGCCGGATTCGCCAAGGGCTACCAGCGCGACGGCGTCGGGATCTCCGGCAAACACACCCTCGCGCTCACCAACCGCGGCTCGGGCTCCTCGAAAGCACTACTCGAGCTCGCCACGGAAATTCGCGACGGGGTACGCGACGCGTTCGGCGTGACGCTGCGCCCCGAGCCCGTGCTGGTCGGCGTGACGATCTAGCCCGGGGCCGGCGAACCAGCCGGACCGGCCCGGTCAGCGGTTGATGGCTACGCCGTGGACGCCGGGCAGGATGAGCAGGTCCTCGCCGATCTTGGCGAGCGAGACGTCCACCTGCGGCCGCGCGACGACGACGAGCTCCTGACCGCCTTCGCGGTACTGCACCCGCAGCACCCGGCTGCGGGGCAACGCCGCCTCCACCTCGGCCTCCACATCGGAGAGGGCGGCGTCGGTATCCAGTGACAGCGTGACCTCCATCTGGCGCCGCCGCGGCAGGTACTCCTCCTCCACCTTCTTGATCGCGACCAGCACGATCAAGGCGAGCCCGGTCGCGGCGACCGCGGCGACGTACGCGCTGAGGCCGACGGCGAGGCCGAGTGCCGCCGCGACCCACAGCGACGCCGCGGTGGTGAGCCCCCGGATCGAGATGCCTTCACGGAGGATCGCACCCGCGCCGAGGAAGCCGATGCCGGTGACCACCTGCGCCGCGACCCGGGTCGGGTCGGTGTGCAGCGCATGGGCGCCCGCGGTGGTGAACACCGCCGCGCCGAGCGCCACCAGGGTGTGCGTACGCAGTCCCGCCTGCTGCGCCGACAGCTCGCGTTCGAAGCCGATCGCCGCGCCCAGAGCGGCCGCGACCACCACCTGAACGACCACCTCGACCATGCGGCCGACCCTACGCGGAACCCTCCGGCGGCAACGGCCGAACCGGGCCCCGGTGCAGCACCGTGTTGCTGGCCTGGGCGAGCGGGCGCACCACCAGGCGGTCGATGTTGACGTGGTACGGCCGGGTGACGCACCACGCGACGCAGTCGGCGATGTCCTCGGCGACCAGCGGGGCGTCGACGCCTTGGTACACCGCGGCCGCCCGCTCGGCGTCGCCACCGAACCTGACCAGCGAGAACTCGTCGGTCTCGACCAGCCCGGGGGCGACCTCGACGACACGTACCGGGCGGCCGTTGAGTTCCAGTCGGAGGGTCTCGGCGAGCCTGGTCTCGGCGCTCTTGGCCGCCACGTACCCGCCGCCGCCGGGGTACGTGGCGTGGCCGGCCGTCGAGGTGAGCAGCACGATCGTGCCCCGTTCCGAGGACTCCAGCGCCGGCAGCAGCGCCTGGGTGACCCGTAGCGAGCCGATCACGTTGGACTCGTACATCCGCTGCCAGTCCTCGACCGGGGACGACTCGACGGGGTCCAGGCCGAGCGCGCCGCCGGCGTTGTTGACCAGTACGTGCACCGGCCGGCCGAGTGCGGCCACCTCGGCGGCGAGCGACGCCACGTCGGCCGCGACGGTGACGTCGCAGCGGATCGGCGTACCCCCGATGTCGGAGGCGAGTGATCGCAGGCGCTCGAGGCGGCGGGCGGCGAGCACCATGTGATAACCCTCTTTGGCGAGGCGGCGGGCGGTGGCGGCGCCGATGCCGCTGGAGGCGCCGGTGACGACGGCGACGGGCTGTGAGGCATTGACCATGCAGACGATTCTGCTTCACCGGCCGCGGACGTGACATACGTCACCAGTGGGTACGGGTCTGGGAAGAGCGGGCAAGTCCGCTGATGTTGTGAAGTGCGGTGCGACAGCATCGACGGCTGTCCGGCGAGGAGCAGACACGTGCGATCAGGCGAGTTACGGCGCAGCGGCGCCACGGCGCTTCACCGACCGCGCCGGATCGCCACCCTCTCGATGCACACCTCGCCCCTGGAACAACCCGGTACGGGCGACGCCGGCGGCATGAACGTCTACATCGTCGAGGTCTCGAAGCGGCTCGCGCAGGCCGGCATCGAGGTGGAGATCTTCACCCGCGCGACCTCCAGCGACCAGCCGCCGTGCGTCGAACTGGCGCCGGGCGTGACCGTGCGGCACGTGATGGCCGGCCCGTACGAAGGGCTGGCGAAAGAGGACCTGCCGGCGCAGCTGTGTGCCTTCAGCGCCGGGGTGCTGCGCGCCGAGGCCGCCAGAACCCCCGGGTGGTACGACCTGATCCACAGCCACTACTGGCTGTCCGGGCAGGCCGGCTGGCTGGCGAAGGAGCGCTGGGGAGTGCCGTTGGTGCACACCCCGCACACGCTGGCGAAGGTGAAGAACGCGCTGCTCGCCGAGGGGGACACGCCGGAGCCGCGTACCCGGGTGATCGGCGAGGAGCAGGTGGTCGCCGAGTCGGACTGGCTGGTGGCGAACACGTACGCCGAGGCGTCGCAGCTCGCGGACCTCTACCAGGCGCCGCAGAACCGGCTGTCGGTGGTCGAGCCGGGCGCCGACCTGGCCCGGTTCACCCCCGGGTCGCAGGCCGAGGCGCGGCGCGAGTTCGGGCTGCCGGACGACGAACTGGTGCTGCTGTTCGTGGGCCGGATCCAGCCGTTGAAGGCGCCCGACGTGATGGTCCGCGCCCTCGCGGCGCTGCGCGACCATACGCCCGGTCGCGGCGGCCCTGCCGGAGCGGGGTCGGGCACGGGTGCCGATCCGGTCCTGGTCGGCTCCGGGCTCGACGCGGGGCGGCGGGTCACGGCGGTGGTCTGCGGCGGGCCCAGCGGCACCGGGCTGGAACGCCCCACCCGGCTGCAGGAGCTGGCCGGCTCGCTCGGCATCGCCGACTCCGTACGGTTCCTGCCGCCGCAGCCGGCCGACCGGCTGGCGCAGCTGTACCGGGCCGCAGACCTGCTCTGCGTACCGAGCCACAACGAGAGTTTCGGGCTGGTCGCCGTAGAAGCCCAAGCATGCGGTACGCCCGTGGTCGCCGCCGCGGTGGGCGGGCTGGTCACCGCCGTGAACGACGGGGTGAGCGGCGTACTGGTGGACAGCCACGACCCGGCCGACTGGGCGGCGGTGCTGGAGTCCCTGCTGCAGGACCCGGACCTGCGCGCCCAACTGGCCGCGGGGGCGGTGGAACATGCGGCGAACTTCTCGTGGGACCGTACGGTGCATGGTTTGCTGACCGTGTACCGGGACGCCTTCGCCGCCAACCAGGAGCGGCAGTTCGAGCTGGTGTCCTGACCTGGTGGAGCTGAGGACCGTGACGCCCGAGACCGTAGCCAAGCTGATCGAGTCCACGCTGGACGAACGCGAGCTGGAGTGGGACCACACCGGCCCGCTGTCGTACGTCGTGACCCTGCCCGGCACCCGCAAATACCAGACCAACTGCAACCTGATCGTCGGCGAGCACGCGTTGCGGATCGAGGCGTTCGTGATGCGCCAGCCCGACGAGAACCGGGAGCAGCTCTGGGCCTGGCTGCTGCAGCACAACGCCACCATGTACGGCGTCGCCTTCGCCATCGACAAGGCCGGCGACGTGTACGTCACCGGCCGCGTCTCCCTCGAATCGGTCACCGCCGACGAGCTGGACCGCCTCCTCGGCTCCGTCCTGCGGTACGTGGACGACAGCTTCAACACGATGCTCGAGATCGGCTTCGGCACCTCGATCCGCCGCGAGTACGAGTGGCGCGTCAAGCGCGGCGAGTCGCTGGCCAACCTGCAGGCCTTCAAGCACCTCTTCGAGCCGAGCTCCGGCTCCGGGCCGGACGCGTCGCGCTCCTGACCCCGGAAGACCCTCAGGCCACGGCCGGCTCCGCGGCGACCGGGCGGGTCGCCTCCCTCACCGGGGCTGCCGCCACCCGCTCCCTCTCGGCGGTACGCAGCAGCGCGGCGCGCCGTTCCCGGGCGGGCCCGGTGACCAGGTGCCCGATCGCGGCGACCACCGCGACGCCGGCGCAGCCCAGCCACAGCGCCGTGCTGCCGAAGTGCTGCAGCACGTACCCGCCGAGGATGGGGGCGCCGAACGCGGCGCCGCTGAACGAGAGCGAGAAGACGCCCTGGTAGCGGCCCCGCAGCGCGGCCGGCGACAGGTCGGCGATCAGCGTCGAGTTGGTCGGCGACTGCAGCATCTCGCCCACCGTCCAGACCAGTACGGTCATCGCGTACCACAAGGCGGTGTCGGCGTACGCCGTGAGCCCGAACCCGAGCGCGACGACGACCGTGGCGACCGCCAGCACCCCGGTACGACTACGCCCCTCGATCCACCGCGGTATGAACAGCTGGCCCGCGACGATCAGGATCCCGTTGAGTGCGATCACCCAGCCGAACGTCGCCGCGGAGAGCCCGTCGTGCTGCATCGCGACCGGAAGCGTGGAGATGTGCTGCATGAACACCAGCGCCGACAGCGTGGTCAGCCCGACGAACGCCATGAACGCCCGGTCGGTCAACACGGTCCAGGTGCTGGCCGCCGGCGCGTCGTCGCTGACCGTGGCCGGCTCGGTCGGCCGGGTCTCGGGCACCTTGAAGAAGATCACCAGGCCGGTGAGCAGCGAACCGGCCGCGTCTATCAGGAACAGCAGCAGGTAGCTGACGCCAGCGGTGAGCCCGGCGAGAATCGCGGCGACCGAGAACCCGACGTTGATCGCCCAGTAGTTCAGCGAGAACGCCCGCAGCCGGTCCCCGGCCGGCACGATGTCGGCCATCATGGCGCCGAACGCGGGACGGGTCAGGTTGCTCACCACGCCCACCAGGAAGGCGAGCGCCGCGATCAGCACGCCCTGGGTCACGAACCCCAACCAGGCCAGCGTCACCGCACTGGCCAGGTGCCCGGCCAGCAGCGTCGCCCGCCGCCCCCACCGGTCGGCCAGTACGCCACCGATCAGTACGCCGACCGCGTTGCCGGCGCCGAACAGCCCGAACACCAGGCCGGCGAAGCTTGCGGAGAAGCCTCGTACCTGCACCAGGTAGAAGGCCAGGACGATGATGACGAACGAGGACGCCCGACTGATCAACGTGCCGGTCCAGAGGTACCAGAAGGTGCGCGGCAGTCCCCCGACGTTGTCCGTCATCCACCGCCGTACGGGTCATCCGGTTATCGCGGTGTCGCTCGTCACGTGGCGTACCCGTTGGACGTGTACGACAAGCTGAACGTCCCCTCGTTCCCGAAGTACGCCGAGACCAGCTTCGCCGGATCCGTGGCGAGCAGGCCGCGCTGCAGGTCCGAGCCGTCGTCGTGGTCGTCCCAGCCCCACGGCGAGTTCGCGGAGTTGTCCGCCCCGTTGTCGCCGCGGAACGTACCCCAGCCGGCGAACGTGATCGGGTCACTGCGGTGCGCCCACAGCCCGCCGCCGGCGAAGATGTCCACCAGCCGGTACTTGACGAACCGGTCGTTCCCGCTGGACGGCACCTCGGCCGTGGTGGCGTCCGGGTAGTAGACGACACCGTCGCCGAGGTCCGCGCCGTTCCAGGCCTTGCAGCCGTGACCCTTCGCCTCCTGGAACGTCGTCGGCCGCGCGTACCCGCCGTACGACTGCATGATCACGGTGCCGTCGACCGACTCCCGGCCACTGGTGTACGTACTCCCACTCGGGGTGAACGAGAAGAAGTCCGAGTGCGCCACCGTCACCATCGCCTCGAACTTTCCGTAGTACGTGCCGTCCCGCCGTACCGTCAGCAGGACGCCTTCCATGTCGTTCTCGTGCGAGTCCGTCTCGCCACAGAACGGCCAGTCGCACCAGTCCCGAGGGTGGAAGAACCCGTACACGATGAACCAGTGCGTGCTCGTCGTCACCACCGAGTACGACACCGCCCCGGTGAGCCGGCTCAGGTCGTCGTCCTGGTGCTCCCAGTTGTTGAGCGCGTCCCAGTCGCCGTCGAAGTCGATCCGGCTCAGGTAGTCGGCGTCGTAGTCGGTCGAGTCGGTGTCCTGGTAGTGCACCGGCGCCCACCGCGCCGCCAGCTCCGCGTTCGTCGCCGCCATCGCCGGAGTCGCCGTCGTGACCGCCACCCCGGCCGCCAGCGCCAGCCCGCTCGCGGCCGCCGCCAGATATCTGGCCCACCGTGTGTTCTGCATCGCGCCTCCCCATTTGTACGGATGGCGCGAGATTAGCGAGGATCATTCTCACCCGTCGATACCGTACGAAGGTCTGTCCTCCCAGGGTTTGGCAAGCCGGTCTCCCAGGGTTTGGATAGCCGGCCGGCCAGGCCGCGCCGGCTCCGTGGGCGTGCGGCAGGATGAAAGGCATGAGCCTAGGGACCCTGGTGCTGCTACGGCACGGCGAGAGCGAATGGAACGCGAAGAACCTGTTCACCGGCTGGGTGGACGTGGACCTGAGCGCTCGCGGTGAGGACGAAGCCCGCCGCGGCGGCGAGTTGCTGCTCGAGCACCGACTGCTCCCCGACGTGGTGCACACGTCCGTCCAGCTGCGGGCGATCCGTACCGCCGAGATCTCGCTGCGTACCTGCGACCGGCACTGGATCCCGGTCCGCCGCCACTGGCGCCTCAACGAGCGCCACTACGGCGCCCTGCAGGGCAAGAACAAAAGAGAAACCCTCCAGCAGTACGGCGAAGACCAGTTCATGCAATGGCGCCGCTCGTACGACACCCCGCCCCCGCCGCTGGCCGACGACGCCGAATGGTCCCAGGTCGGCGACCCCCGCTACGCCGGCCTCCCGCCCGAGCTGATGCCGCGCTCAGAGTGCCTCAAGGACGTGGTCGCCCGCGCGTTGCCGTACTGGTACGACGCGATCGTCCCCGACCTACGCGCCGGCCTCACCGTCCTGGTAGCCGCCCACGGCAACTCATTGCGCGCACTCGTGAAGCACCTGGACCAGATCTCCGACGCCGACATCGTCGGCCTCAACATCCCCACCGGCATGCCCCTCACGTACACCTTCGACGACCACTTCCGCCCAGTCACTCCCGGCGGCACCTACCTCGACCCCGAAGCCGCCGCCGCAGCAGCCGCCGCCGTAGCCTCCCAAGGTCGCTAACCCCCCCGTGTTTTCCACAGGTCATCCACAGGGGGGTGGGCGGAGGTGGTTCGCCGGGGCTCTTTGACTCCAGACTCGGGCTCGTGTCCGATGAGTTTGAGTGGTTGGTCAGCACGCAGGAGCAGGTGCTGAGCTGGCGGCAAGCGCACTCGCTTCTCACCCGGGACGTGGTGAAAGGCCGGGTTTGCACCGGTCGATGGCAGCGCCCCTGCCGCGGCGTAGTGGTTGCGCACAACGGGCCGCTGACGGCAGAACAGCGGGAGTGGGCCGCCGTGCTCGCGGCCGGACCTGGCGCACTACTCGCCGGGGCAACCGCCGCTCGACTGTGCGGACTTCGCCGCTACGAGCCCGAGGCGATCCATGTTCTGCTTCCAGCCAACCGCAGAGTCAACCGGAAGACCGTGTTCGGTGAGCTGCCTGTTGTGCCGCACCGGTCAACCGTCATGGGCCCGACCGATGCCCTGCAGAGCGGACGACCGCCGCACACCACGATCGCACGGTCGCTGGTCGACGCCGCGCAGTGGGCACCTCACGACCAGGCGGCCCGGGCGATCGTCGCAGCCGGGTTCCAGCAACGGCTTGTCGGACTCGACGAGATCACAGAAGTCCTGGATCGGATGCCACGCGCCCGTAGACGCGGTCTTGTGCTGGAGACTGCGATCGACGCAGCCGGAGGCGTGCATTCACTCGCCGAGATCGACCTGGCCAGACTCTGCCGCCGCCACGGCCTGCCGCCGCCCACCCATCAGGAACACCGCAAGGACGCCAAAGGCCGACGCCGGTGGCTGGATGCGTACTGGGCGACGTGGCGGCTGCACGTGGAGGTGGACGGCGCCCACCACACGGAGGTACGCGAATGGTGGGCAGACATGCAGCGCCAAAACGCGCTGTGGGTGGAAGGCGACCGCATCCTCCGCTTCCCCACCTGGACCCTCCGCCACCACCCCGATACCGTCGCCCACCAACTCCACACCGCCCTAACCGCCGCCGGCTGGTCTCCAACAGCGATCTTGGAAACCTAGGTGTCAATACGCCACCCAGACCTCCAAGATCGCGAGGGAAACGAGCTAGAGGGCGAGGGAATTAGCGGGCGAGGGTGGCCACCTCTTGTTCGGTGAGGAGGCGGGAGCGGGTGAGGAAGCGGAGGCCGGACGGGGCTTCCAGGGAGAAGCCGCTGCCCCGGCCGGGCACCACGTCGACGGTGAGGTGGGTGTGGGACCAGTATTCGTACTGGGAGGCGGACATCCAGAACGGCACCGGGTCCGCCACTCCCGGTACGGACAACGACTCGAGCAACACGTCGGCGTCGCCGGTCAGGAATTCGCCGGCGGGGTAGCACATCGGGGCGCTGCCGTCGCAGCAGCCGCCGGACTGGTGGAACATCAACGGGCCGTTGCGGTCGGCCAGGCGGCGGAGCAGCTCCGCCGCCTGGTCCGTGACGGCCACGCGGGACACGTGGTCCATCGCACCCCCTCCGAGGCGAGGGCCGGCCCAGCCGCCTGACCGGGCCGGCCATTGGAGAGATCAGAAGAAGCCGAGCTTCTGTGGCGAGTAGCTGACCAGCAGGTTCTTGGTCTGCTGGTAGTGGTCGAGCATCGCCTTGTGGTTCTCGCGGCCGATGCCGGACTGTTTGTACCCGCCGAACGCGGCGTGCGCCGGGTACGCGTGGTAGCAGTTCGTCCACACCCGCCCGGCCTGGATCCCGCGACCCAGCCGGTACGCCGTGTTCATGTCCCGGGTCCAGACACCGGCACCGAGGCCGTACAGGGTGTCGTTGGCGAGCTTGAGCGCGTCGTCCACGTCGTCGAACTTCGTCACCGAGACCACCGGGCCGAAGATCTCCTCCTGGAAGATCCGCATCCGGTTGTGGCCTTCGAAGACGGTCGGTTCGACGTAGTAGCCGCCCGAGAGGTCGCCGCCGAGGTCGGCGCGGTTGCCGCCGGTCACCACCCGGGCGCCTTCGGCCCGGCCGATGTCGATGTACGACAGGATCTTCTCCAACTGGTCGTTGCTCGCCTGCGCGCCGATCATCGTGGAGTCGTCGAGCGGGTTGCCCTGCGTCACGGCCTCGGTGCGCTTCACCGCGTCGGCGAGGAACTTGTCGTAGATCGACGACTGGATCAGCGCCCGGGACGGGCACGTGCAGACCTCGCCCTGGTTCAGCGCGAACATCGTGAAGCCTTCGAGCGCCTTGTCGTAGAAGTCGTCGTCGGCGGCGGCGACGTCGGCGAGGAAGATGTTCGGGCTCTTACCGCCCAGTTCCAGGGTCACCGGGATGATGTTCTGGCTGGCGTACTGCATGATCAGGCGGCCGGTGGTGGTCTCGCCGGTGAACGCGACCTTGGCGACCCGGTTGCTGGAGGCGAGCGGCTTTCCGGCCTCCACCCCAAACCCGTTGACCACATTGAGTACGCCTGCCGGCAGCAGATCGGCGATCAGCTCGACCACCTTGAGGATCGACGCCGGGGTCTGCTCGGCGGGCTTGAGCACCACCGCGTTGCCGGCCGCGAGCGCGGGGGCGAGTTTCCAGGTGGCCATCAGAATCGGGAAGTTCCACGGGATGATCTGCCCGACCACACCCAGCGGCTCGTGGAAGTGGTACGCCACCGTGTCGTCGTCCAGCTCGCCCAGTGACCCTTCCTGGGCCCGGATCGCGCTGGCGAAGTAGCGGAAGTGGTCCACGGCGAGCGGCAGGTCGGCGGCGAGGGTTTCGCGTACCGGCTTGCCGTTTTCCCAGGTCTCGGCGACGGCCAACGCCTCCAGATTGGCTTCCAGCCGGTCGGCGATCTTGAGCAGGATGTTGGACCGCTCGGTCACCGGCGTACGGCCCCATGCCGGTGCGGCGCCGTGGGCGGCGTCGAGCGCCAGCTCGATGTCGTCGGCGGTGCTGCGGGCGACCTCGGTGAACGGCTTGCCGTTGACCGGGGACGGGTTGGAGAAGTATTCGCCTTTGACCGGTGGTACCCAGTCGCCGCCGATGAAGTTGTCGTACCGGCTGGCGTACGAGGTCGGACTGCCCGGCTGCCCGGGTGCTGCGTAAACCGTCATGAGGAAGCTCCCGCGACGCGTGGCCTCCGCCTTCCGGAAGCCGATGTGCGGACGCTAGTTACGGGTACGTTGCGGCAAGGTTGCAGCGGCGCTTCTGGCCCGGCCCGTCGAGTCCGGATCCACCCAGGCCAGTTCGGAGTCGAGTTCGCGTGCCTGGGCGGCGGCGACGGCCCGCTGGGGCGATCCGGCCGGTGCGGTGTCGCGTAGCGCCTGCCACATCTCGAGGTCTTCCTCGCCCCAGGTCGCGTGGGTCCACGTGGCCAGCAGCGAAGGGTCGTCCGAGTCGAGTACGGCGGCGCGCAGCTGCTGCTCGATGACGGCGCGGCGACGGCGTACCCCCGGGGCTTCTGAGAGGGGCAGCAGCGGGCCGGCGTAACGGCGCAGGGCCGAGGGGACGTCGCCCTGCTCCAGGGAGCGGAGCACCGCCGTGCAGTCCGCGTCGACCTCGGCCGACAGCCGGTACGGGCGGGACGACAGCAGCGGGCCGAGCAGCCGGCGCAGCCGGGACATCTCGGCGCGCAGCGTGATCGGGTTGAGCTCGTCGCCGTAGAGCTCCAGGCCGAGCTGCTCGCCGGTCATCCCCGCCGGGTGCTGCAGCAGGATCGCCAGGATCTCGCTGTGCCGGCGACTGAGCCTCAGCGGCCGGCCTTCGCGTTCCAGCAGGCCTTCGTCGCGGCCGAGCAGTTGCAGCCGCCCGGCGGTGACCTGGCGGGGCACCCACAGCCGGGACAGCTCCGCCTCCATGGCGTGCGCGGTGGCCTGCACCAGGGCGAGGCTGAGCGGGTTCGCCAGCTGGTCGCCGCCGGTCAGGTCCACCATGCCGAGCAGCTCTCCGGTGTCGGGCGCGTGCACCGGCGCGGCCGAACAGGTCCACGGCTGCACGATGCGGCTGTAGTGCTCGGCAGCGAAGATCTGTACGGCGTGGTCGACGGCGAGCGCGGTGCCGGGCGCGTTGGTGCCGGCGTGCGCCTCGTCCCACACCGCCCCCTCGACGAAGTGCATCCGTTCGGCGCGACGGCGTACGCCCTGGTGGCCCTCGACCCAGAGCAGCCGGCCGGCCGCGTCGGAGATCGCGAGCAGATGACGGCCGTCGTCGGCGTACCCGCCGAGCAGGTCCCGGACCACCGGCAGGGTCTTGGCGAGCGGGTGTTCGTCGCGGTAGTCGGCCAGTTCGTCGTCGAGCAGCGACACCGGCGGCAGGCTCGCGTCCGGGTCGACGTCGGCCCCGGCGGAGCGGCGCCAGGAGTCGACCACCACGTCGCGCAACGGCTCCGACGAGCGGCCGGACGTCACGAACGACTCGTGTGCCCGGCGCAGCACGGTGGAACGTTCGGCCGGATCCGTGCCGACGTCGAGCGCGAGCCATGGGCTGGGCACGTGACCATGGTCACGTGCGAGGTCGCCATCGACAAGGTGCCGTACGTCCCGAGTCCGGTCACCGGGCGGCGAGCTGCGATCAGCGGTCCGCACCGCCAGCGGGTGGCGGGCGCGGAATCCTGGCTTCCCGACGCACCTTGCCTCGGGGTCAGGAGATCCGCGCTAGCCTGCAGAAATACCCGACTGGGCATCACAAGGGAGTGAGTCCGATGGCAACTCGCCTCAACCCGTACATCAATTTCGCCGGCAACGCGCGACAGGCGATGGAGTTCTACAAGGACATCTTCGGCGGCGCCTTGGCGCTGAGCACCTACGGTGAATTCGGGCAGCAGGACGCCCCCGAGGCGGACAAGATCATGCACGGCCTGCTCGAAACCGACAGCGGATACACGCTCATGGGAGCGGACAACCCTCCGGGGATGGAGCACAGCCCGGGCAACAACATGACGGTCAGTCTCAGCGGGGACGACGCCGACGAGTTGCGCGGCTACTGGACGAAGCTCTCCAGTGGCGGCACCGTGTCGGTCCCGCTCGAGAAGCAGATGTGGGGCGACGAGTTCGGCATGTGCGTCGACCAGTTCGGCATCGCCTGGATGGTCAACATCGCGCAACCGCAGGCCTGACCCACAGAGCGCGCTACGCGGTCTCGCCGGTGACCAGGTAGACGATCTGCTTGCCGGCGTTGACCGCGTGGTCGGCGTAGCGCTCGTAGAAGCGGCCCAGCAGGGCGGCGTCGATCGCGGCCTCCACCGAGTGTTTCCAGTCCCCGAGTACGACCTCGAACAGCCGCCGGTGCAGCGCGTCCATCTCGTCGTCGTCCTGCTCCAACTCGGAGGCCCGGGTGACGTCCCGGCTGGTCAGTACGGTGGTCGCCTTGTCCGCCATCCGGTACGCCACCGCCGCCATGTCCCGGAACACGTCGACCAGCTCCGTGGGCACCGCCGACTCCGGGTGCCGCATCAACGAGATCTTGGCGACGTGCGTCGCCAGGTCGCCCATCCGCTCCAGGTCGGTGGCGATCCGCAGCGCGGTCAGCACCATCCGCAGGTCGCTGGCGACCGGCGCCTGCCTGGCGATCACGTCGAAGGCCCGCTCCTCGACCCGGTGGTGCAGCGCGTCGACCTTCGCGTCGTCCGCGATCACGATGTCGGCGACGGGTCGGTTGGCGTCCAGCAGGGCCTGGGTGGCCTCCTGCATGGAGTCGCGTACCGACCTGCTCATCGACACCAGAAGCTGGCCCAGCTCGGCCAGATCTGACTGGAAAGCTTCCCGCATCCGTGCTCCTCGTGACCTGGTCATGCCCACCTCAGCCCCGACGCTATCGTCCGTACGGCATCCGTCCGATGAACAGCAGTGAACGAGATCTGGCCTGGCGATGAACTTTGCCGGCCGACATTCCGTTATGTCCCGTTTTTCGCGTCACCTACCGGTAACCCGACTTACGATCGGCTCGTGGACGTCGCCGGAGTCTTCTCCGTGGGAGCCGCGGTAGGCGCAGCGGTCGGTGTCGCCGTGGGCGCACTCACGGTCGGTGCCGCGCTGCGGCGTCGTACCCCTGAAAGATCTTCCAGTCCGGGAGGACCGATCGCAGCGCAGACCCATCCGTTGGACGGACTCGCGCGACACGGGCTGGGCATGCTCCGGGCCGGGGTCGTGGTGCTCGACGCCAGCGGCGATGTCATCTTCGCCAACTCCAGCGCCGGGCAGCTCGAGCTGGTGCAGGAGGTCGACGGGCGTACCAGCGTGGGCCACTCGGTGCTGCGCTCCATCGCCGCCCGGGTACGCCGATCCGGCGAGGCCCGTGACGTGGAGCTGGAACTGCCCCGCAGCGGCGGTCGGGAACCCCTCGGCGTACGGGTACGGGTCGTCGCGCTGGACAGCGACCACGTCGCGATCGAAGTCGAGGACATGACCGAAGCGCACCGCGTCGCCCGGGTACGCCGTGACTTCGTCGCCAACGTCAGCCACGAGCTCAAGACCCCGGTCGGTGCGCTGCAACTGCTCTCCGAGGCACTGATCGACGCCACCGACGACCCCGAGGCGGCACACCGGTTCGCCGAGCGGATCCTGCACGAGTCGACCCGGCTGGGGCGGCTGGTCGCCGAGCTGCTGGAGCTGTCCCGGTTGCAGGGCGGCGAGCCGCTGCCCGCGCCCGAGCTGGTCGCCGTCGACCGGATCGTCAACGAGGTGCTCGACCGCAGCCGTACCACCGCGTCGGCGAAGGAGATCACGGTCCAGATCACCGGCCGCCGGGGCCTCAAGCTGTACGGTCACGAGCGGCTCCTGGTGACCGCGCTGGCCAACCTGGTGGACAACGCGATCGCGTACAGCCCGGAGCGGACCACGGTGACGATCGCGCCGGAGCGTACCGGCGACCGGCTGGAGCTATCGGTGACCGACGAGGGCATCGGCATCGCGGCGAAGGACCAGGGACGGATCTTCGAACGGTTCTACCGCGCCGATCCGGCCCGCTCCCGGGCCACCGGCGGCACCGGGCTGGGGCTCGCGATCGTGAAGCACATCGCGACCAACCACGGCGGCAAGGTGACCGTACGCAGCGCACTCGGCAAGGGCTCGACGTTCACCCTCCGGTTGCCGGTACGCCCGTCAGGCGCCAACGCCACACCACGAATCTCCGATAAACCCCAGGGATCGGACGATCCCACAACCACAGATGTGAGGCTGTAAGTGACGCGAGTGCTGGTGGTGGAGGACGAGGAGTCGTTCTCCGATGCCCTGTCGTACATGCTCCGCAAGGAGGGCTTCGAGGTTTCCGTCGCCGCGACCGGCACGGAAGCGCTCACCGAGTTCGAGCGCACCGGGGCCGACATCGTGCTGCTGGACCTGATGCTTCCGGAGATGTCCGGCAGCGAGGTGTGCCGCCAGATGCGGGCCACGTCGAACGTACCGATCATCATGGTCACCGCCCGGGACAGCGAGATCGACAAGGTGGTCGGCCTGGAGATCGGCGCCGACGACTACGTCACCAAGCCGTACTCGCCGCGGGAGCTGGTGGCCCGGATCCGGGCCGTACTGCGCCGGCACAGCGAGCAGCCGGAGCTGGTGCAGGCCACCCTCGAAGCCGGCCCGGTACGCATGGACGTGGACCGTCACGTGGTGAGCGTCGACGGCGGCGCGGTGGCGTTGCCGCTCAAGGAGTTCGAGCTGCTGGAGATGTTCCTGCGCAACGCGGGACGGGTGCTCACCCGGGGTCAGCTGATCGACCGGGTGTGGGGCGCGGACTACGTCGGCGACACCAAGACGCTCGACGTACACGTGAAGCGGTTGCGGTCGAAGATCGAGCCGGAGCCGTCCACCCCGCGCCACATCGTCACCGTCCGCGGCCTCGGCTACAAATTCGAGCCCTAGGCCCGCGGACCCAGGCCGGCGTCGACGTGATCGATCAGGCGTTGTCCATCCTGCAGCAGGGATATCGATTACCACGACCGCACCTCGGACGGTGCCTGATCGACTATTCCCCGATTCGCTCCTCACGCAGCTCCGACACGACTTCCACCGAGTCGCGAGCAGCGCGGTCAACGTACAGCCGGTCAGCTCACCGAGCCGGTCGCCTTCGGCGCGTACCCGCCGCTGCGTCCCGGCGACCGCCTGCCGAAGCGCCGCCGGGCCGGGATGCGCAAGAGCAGCGAAAACCTCCACGGCGATACGCGATGCCACCGCGTTTCCCTCGCCGCTGCCCATCCCGTCGCGACCACGACGAAGGGCCGTCGCTGGTCCACGTACAAGGTGTCGAAGTTGGCCCGGTAGCGGCGGCCGATCTCGCTGCCGGCCGCGATCCGCGCACTCAACCCGCCAGCGGTCAGCTCAAGCACGCCGGGCGGCGGTGGCCGGGTGCACGGCGATCAGCCCCTGCTCGAGCCGGGCGGCGCACAGCTCGGCGAGCTTGCCGTACGCCTCCTTGCCGACCAGGGCGGTCAGCTCGGGCTCGTACTCCTGGTAGAGCGGCCGGCTGCCACCGTGGGCCTCGGGAGACGAGGTGCACCACCAGTGCAGGTCGAGCCCGCCCTCACCCCAGCCGCGCCGGTCGAACTCGCCGATCACCGACAACAGGATCCGGCTGCCGTCGGGCCGTTTCACCCACTCCTGCTCCCGGCGTACCGGCAGCTGCCAGCACACGTCCGGTTTGTAGTCGAGCGGGTGTACGCCGTCCCGCAGCGCCTGGCCGTGCAGCGCGCAGCCGTACCCGCCGGGGAAGTCTTCCCGGTTGTGGAAGATGCAGGCGCCGTCCACGATCGCGGTACGCCGGGCCGGCTTCCCGTCCAACTCGTCCATCTCCGTGTACGCCTCGAACCGCCGCTGGTAGTGCTGCCAGGTCTGCCTGGTCAGTTTCTTGGCGGCGTGCCTGACCCGCTTCTCGTCGTCGCCGTCGGTGAAGAACGCCCCGTGGCTGCAGCAGCCGTTGGCGGCGCCGCCCTTCACGATCCCGTGGCAGCCCTTCGCGAAGATGCACGACCAGCGCGACAGCAGCCAGGTCAGGTCGGCCCGGATCAGGTGCTCGGCATCAGCCGGGTCGACGAACTCCAGCCACTCCCGTGGGAAGTCCAGGTCCACCTCGTCGACCGCGGGCTTCGCCGGCTTGCGCTCATTTGGCACCCGGCTAGCGTACGCCCGGGTGCTTGTGGAAGAGCCGGATAAGGCAGCATGGGCGACGTGACCGATGAAGACATCTCCACGATCGACTCGCTCCGCGCGCTGGCGCTCGAGCACGGCTTCGAGTACCGCGACGCCGACCCCGCGCTGGTGGACCGGTGGGGCACACCGCCGTTCGCCGCGATCGGCCACCGCCGGGCGCTGGACGTGGCGACCGGCGAGCGCGACGGATTCGAGGTGGTCGCGTTCCGGTTCGTGGTCGGCGAGGCGGCCCGCAGCGCGGACGCGGCCGCGGGGTACGGCGGCGGCCTGAAGCTCAAGCTCCCGGAGCTCTACGACGCGTACCTCGTGGTGGCGGCCGCGCTGCCCAGCCCGCTGCCCCGGTTCGCGCTGGTGCCGCACGACGACGCGGTGGACGAGGTGCCGTACGGCCTCGGGTTCGAGTGCGAGGACGAGGATCTCGCCGAGCGCTACGAGGTGTACGCCGCCGACGCCGACACCGCCGGCTCGGTGCTGCACCTCGACGCCGTCGCGAAGATCCGCAACCACCGTACGGTCGACTGGCGGGTCGAGGGGCGCGACGTGATCGCGGTCGACCCGCTGCATTCGCTGGAACGTTCGGTGGACGAGGTGCTCGCCACCGTCGACGCCGTGGTGGGCATCGCCCGCGGCATCGGCACCGACGCGTACGCGCGTTACAAAGCACCTGCGGCGTATCCGCCACCGGCGTAGCGGTTACGGCGGCGAGCCCACCGGGATACGGTGCAGCCATGCGGCTCGGGGTGCTCGACGTCGGCTCGAACACGGTTCACCTGCTGGTGGTGGACGCGTACCGCGGCGGTCACCCGTGGCCGGCCTCGTCGGAGAAGACCGTGCTGCGGCTCGCCGAGCAGATCCTGCCCAACGGCGAGCTGTCCGAAGCCGGGGCCGACGCCCTGGTCGAGGCGGTCGCGGGCGCCCGCGACCACGCCGAGAAACTGAACACCGACGACATGCTCGCCTTCGCCACCTCGGCGGTACGCGACGCGAGCAACGTCGCCGACGTGCTGGCCCAGGTGCACGACGCGACCGGCGTACACCTGGATGTGCTCTCGGGAGACGACGAGGCGCGACTGACCTTCCTGGCCGTACGCCGGTGGTTCGGCTGGTCCGCGGGCCGGCTGCTGGTGCTCGACATCGGCGGCGGCTCGCTGGAGCTGGCATCCGGCATCGACGAGCTGCCCGACCTGGCGCAGTCCCTTCCGCTGGGCGCCGGCCGACTCACCCGGGAACGGCTGCACGGCGACCCACCCCCCGCCGAACAGGTCGAGGAACTCACCGAGTACGTGGAGAAGACGCTCCGCGCCGCGGAGGACGACCTGCCCGCAACGAAGGACCTCGACCGCGCCGTGGCCACCTCGAAGACCTTCCGTACGCTCGCCCGGCTGGCCGGCGCGGCACCCTCGGGCGCGGGGTTCCGGGTGCCCCGCAAGCTGACCCTGCGCGGCCTGCACCAGGTGCTCGGCTTCGTACGCCGGATCCCCTCGGACGGGCTCGCCGAGCTGGACGGGGTGAGCCCGCGGCGGGCGCACCAGCTGCTCGCCGGCGCCGTGGTCGCCGAAGTGGTGATGCGGCGGCTGGACCTCGACGAGCTGGACATCTGCCCCTGGGCGCTGCGTGAGGGCGTCATCCTCCGCCGCCTCGACTGGCTGGACCGCGCCTGATCTGTCCGTTCCGTCGGGTGTCACGCATCGATCGTGACCGCACCGCTACCCTGGGCGGGTGACCTCTTCCTCCGAGGCGGACACCGCACGGCACGTGCCCGTCCTGCTGTCGTCCTCGTCGGTGTACCCGGAACCCACCACCGCCGCGTTCGAAGTCGCGGCCAACCTCGGGTACGACGGGGTCGAGGTGATGGTCTGGACCGACGGCGCCAGCCAGGACCCTCGTACGTTGTCCCGGCTGGCCGACCACTACGGCGTACCGGTGCTCGCCGTACACGCCCCGTGTCTGCTGATCACGCAGCGGGTGTGGAGCTCGGATCCGTGGCAGCGGCTGCGGCGCGCGGTCGAGATGGCCGACGAGCTGGGCGCGCCGACCGTCATCGTGCACCCGCCCTTCATCTGGCAACGGGAGTACGCTCGCGCGTTCCGTACCGGCCTCGACGACCTCGCCGACGAGTACCCCGAGATCGCGGTCGCCGTGGAGAACATGTACCCGGTACGCGTCGGCAAGAAGCGGGAGTTCGTGCCGTACTCGCCGCACTGGGATCCGACGACGGTGGGCTACCAGCACTACACGCTCGACTCGTCGCACTGCGCGGCGTCGCGGAGCGACTCGTTGGCGATGGCCGAGAAGATGGGCGACGCGATCGGTCACGTACACCTGGGAGACGGCAACGGCGGCGGCGTCGACGAGCACCTGGTGCCGGGCCGGGGCACCCAGCCGTGCGGCGCGATGCTGGAGCACGTCGCGGGCAACGGCTTCACCGGCGCGGTGTCGGTCGAGGTGAACACCCGCAAGGCGGGCAGCCGGGAGCGGCGTGAGGCTGATCTGGCGGAGTCACTCGCGTTCGCCCGCCACCACCTAGCCATCGAAGCCACTCACGCCTGACCGCGTCTAGTCAGAACTCGCCGTCCTTCGCGCCACCGATGAACGCGCCCCACTCGGCGGGCGTGAACACCAGCACGGCACCGCCGGGATTCTTCGAGTGACGCAGGGCCACTGATTTGTCGCCCAACATCGCGACCTCGACACACGCACCGGAGCCACTGCTACGTGTGCTCTTACGCCATGTCACGTTGGCCAGGTCTGTCTCACTCATGGGTGCACTGTAATCAGGCTGCGCCGCCGACTAGTCGAACTCGCCATCCTTGGCACCACCGATGAACGCGTCCCACTCGGCGGGCGTGAACACGAGGACGGCACCGCTGGGGTCCTTGGAGTCGCGTACCGCCACCGCCCCATCGCCCAACACTGCGACCTCGACGCAATTCCCTTGGCCGCCACTACGAGAACTCTTCCGCCACACCGCGTTGATGAGGTCGTGCGCCACGTCTTCTCACCCCTCGTTCGCCGCTCTCGCGATGAGCCTCAACGAGTCATCCGGGCTTAGCGCCAGGGCTCGCAGGTGCTCGAACGCCAGGGTATATCGACGCACGGCGATCTCGGAGTCTAGGAACAGGTCACCCGCCATGTTCTCGAGGTAGACAAGATCCGTGTCCGCAGCATCGGGGAACTCAAGTAGCACGAACGCGCCAGGCATGCCGGGATGCCCGCCCTTGTCGAAGGGGATCACCTGGAACGTGACATGAGCCTGTTGACTTGCTTCGAGGATGTGCAGAAGCTGCGCGCGCATCACACCGCGTCCACCGACCTGGCGCCGTATCGCCGCCTCGTCGACGATAGCCCAAAGCCGCAGCGGCTCTCCTTTCGTGAGCGCCACCTGCCTTGCAAGCCTTGCATCCACATATCGCTCAACCTGCTCCGTGCTGGCCCATGTCACCACGCCTTTGACGACTGCCCGCGCGTATTCCTCCGTTTGCAGAAGACCAGGCATGAGCAGTGACTCGTAGTTTCGAGACGATCTGGCTTCTGCCTCGAAACTGATGAACGCGGTGTAGATCTCCGGAAGCTCGGACTGGTACTGACGTAGCCACCCTGGATACTCGGCGGCCTGGCTGAGTTCCAGTAGGTCTACTCGATTGGCACGATCCACATCGTAGAGGTCGAGCAAGGCGAGCAGCGTTCGGCGCTGCGGCCGTGAGCGTCCTGTCTCCAGGCGGTAGAGGGTCACGTTGTTGATGCCGGTGCGCTCGGTGACCGCCTCGCGGCTCAGCTTCGCGACCTTCCGCAGTCTGAGGAGCTCGGAGGCGAGCCTGCGCAGGCGTGCGGTCGGTGGGTTGCGGCGGCTAGCCATGGGCACTGCATTTCATTTGCATGACTCCCTATTGCAAATCTATGGGGTTTCGCATCCCGTTCGCGTGGGCAAGCACTTTAGCGAACCCGTACGACTTCCGTCGACTTCATCGGGAATTGCATTTCATTTGCAAGGAGGAGCCGCGAAATTCGTATGGTGCAATCCTTGCGTGGCTTCTACGTTCGTTCCATGGACGACGTGAAGCGCTTTGCGAGCCAGCTCGAATTGATGTACGAGTTGGGCCGGCAACTACAGGCCGTACCCCTGATAATGCGCAAGCACCAAATCATCGGTGAGCAGCAATTGTGCAAGTGCGGCCGGCTGCCGGTGCGCAGCCTGCCCGACCTCGGGCTGCGTTGCGAGGTCGCGTCCGCCCACTGGGCCGCCGTCCACGAAGCGATGCGCCGCATGGTCCGCCACACCGACGCCCGCCCGATCGGCCGCGCCACCGTCCCGCGCTCGTGACTCTGAACGGATCTTGGACAGTTTGGGTTGCCAGAGCAGCCAGAACTGTCCAAGATCGGGCGGCGCGTTAGACCGAGACGGGGGTGGCGTCGGCCTCGGCGCGCTTGCGGGCGCGGTGCGCCGCCACGTGCGACCGGGTCGCGCAGCGTTCGGAGCAGAACCTGCGGCAGCAGTTGGACGAGGTGTCGAGGTAGACGTCCTGGCAGCGCTCGTCGGCGCAGATGCCGAACCGGGAGCTGCCGTACTCGCACAGCCACACCGACAGGCCCCACACCGCGCCAGCGAGATACTCGGCGCTGACCGAGGCTCCGCGGCCGGTCACGTGCATGTGCCAGTCGCGGGCGTCGTGCCCGGAGATCCGGGGCTGCACCGGGTACGCCGCGAGCAGCGCGTTGAGTTCCTCGACGACTTCTGCGTCCTTGCCGGAGACACCGAGCTCGAAGACGTCCCGGAGCCGCTTTCTGGCACGGCGCAGTGCCGTCAGGTCGCGCTCGGAGGCCTCCTCCGCCCACCAGGTACGCGCCCCGAACAGGGTCCGGAGATCATCGAGCTCTTCCAACGGCGCGTTGACCAGTTCGATCGCTTGCTGTGCGTACGCCTCGAAGTCCACCCCTTTACCGTAGCCAATCGAGCGCCACAAGCGGATATCCCCGGGGG
>WNGA01000657.1_pt1 | contig 52514 bp, 43 predicted proteins | sample 5400061 | NCBI WGS metagenome assembly WNGA01 (sample SAMN13153366, study PRJNA577476) | soil metagenome | isolation source: 100 cm soil or saprolite under grassland replicate 2 | place: USA:California | collected 2016-06-15
TGATCTTGAAGACGATCTTCATGAGGTCCGAGCCGATGTCGGCGATCTTCGTGAAGATGCCGCCGGCGATGCGGAGCGCGGACGCGCCGAGCGACTCGCCGATGGCGAACCCGATGAAGCAGTTGCCGGCGAGGTCGCGGGGGATGAAGAGGAGGATGAAGAGCATGATCATCAGCTCGACGCTGATGAGCATCGTGCCGATCGACATGCCCGCCTTGAGCGGGATGGCGTAGGTGGGGAACGGCTTGCCGCCGAGCGAGGCGAAGGCGGAGCGGCTGTTCGCGTAGGTGTTCACGCGGATGCCGAACCAGGCGACGCCCGAGGAGCCGAGGATCCCGACGAGCGAGAAGAGGAGGATGACGGCGACGCGGGTCGCGCCGAGCCCCTGCGTGCCGCCGGGGCCGGTGGTGAGGAACCCGAAGTAGGCGACGATGATCGCCGCGATGAAGACCCACAGCATCGCGATGAACTTGCCCTGCGTGACGAGGTAGGTCTTCGCCGTCTCGTAGATGAGCTCCGAGATCTCGAGCATCGAGCGGTGCACCGGCAGCGCCTTGAGCTGCCTCGCGGCGACGAGGCCGAAGACGAGGCCGAGCGCGGACACGACGATGCCGACGAGGAGGAGCGAGTGCCCGGAGACGCCGAGGAACTTCTCGCTGCTGAGATCGGGGAGGACGAGGCTCGCCTCACCTCCGCCGTGGGCCCCCGCGGCGAGGACGAGGGACTGGGCGATGGAGGACAGGTTCATGGCGTTGACGGCTCCCGGAATCTCGGAGAAGTCGTTGAAAATCGGTCCGTTGCGCTAAGTTGCGCCGCCGGGGACAAAATGGGAGTCCGGATACTACAGATCCGAACGGGTTCTTGGCAAGCGTGCGGCCGCCGCGAGCGCGGCGGCGCGCCCGGCCTGCGCGTGAAGGGCGAAGGAGGCCTCAGCCGGTCGGCTTGCCCTGCTGAGCGGCGACCGAGCCGGCGTCGAGTGCGGCGAAGTTCACGTTGAAGTAGCCGGCGACGCCGCACGAGTACATGACGCGCTTCACGATCCGGAAGGGAACCGCCCGGTCCGCCTGGATGTTCACGAAGCCGTCCCACTTCGAGCTCGGGTCGGACTTGTGGATGAACTCCCAGCGCTTCTTCTCGTCGCGGAGCCGCTCCTCGAGGGCGGGGATGTTGAGGTAGCCGGAGTCGCGGTCGAGGTCGGGGATGTCCGCGACCTTCACCCCGGTCACGACGATCTGCTGCGCGCTCACCGCGACGACCGGGGCGATCTCGATCATCTGCCCGTGGTTCGCGTCGGGCAGCTTGATGTCCTTCTGCATGTACAGCACCTCGCCCGTGGACGAGAACTGCTGCAGGAGGAAGATGACGAGCATCGTCATCATGTCCACCATCGGCACGACGTTCAGCTCGGCGTTCGTGGACTTGTGGCCGCGTACGATCTTGCCGCCGAGGATCTTCGACTTCTCGAACCGCTTGGCGGGGCGCTTGCCTGGCGTGACGATGGGCATGTTCTCAGGCCCCGCTCACCGAGACGGCGACGAGCCCGACGCCCACGGCCGTGTCGATCACCTGGACGAGGTCGCCGTAGCTCACCGTGTCCTCCGCCTGGACGGTGATGGCGGAGGTGTCGGGGTAGTTTCCCTTGAGCTGCTTCAGCCGCTCCCCGAGCACCTTCAGATCGAAGCGGATCCGGTTCTCCGCGTCGCGTCCGAGGGTGGGGATGTCGACCGACTCGCCGCCGGAGGTGGAGAGGTTGAACCCGCGCTCGCCCATGGCGAGCGTGACGAGGAGCGTCTTCTGCTGCTCGGTCACCTGCGGCTCGGGCGCGCCGGTGCCGAGCTGCTGCACCTGGAGCCGCGAGATCTGGGTCCAGACCGCGGTGTAGAGGAGGAAGGTGATGCAGCAGGAGAGGAGGTCGATCGCCGGGACGACGTTGATCGTCGCGTCGAGCGACTTCTTCTTGGTCTTTCTGCCGCCCTGCTCGGGCATCGCGCCGCCGCTCATCGCCTACCTCCTTTCCGGGGGAGTGAGAGGAGCGTGCGCTACTCTTCGAGGGCCAGCGTCGCGGGCATCTTCATCTTGTCCTTGTTCGCGACGATGAGGTTCAGCACCGCCACCGCGCTCTCGTTCACGTCCTCGAGCATGTGCTGCGAGCGGCCCTGGAGGATGGAGTACGCGACGAGGGCGGGGATCGCGGTGAGGAGCCCGAAGGCGGTGCAGTTCATCGCCTCCGAGATCGACGCGGCGAGGATCGTCGCCTTGTCGGCGGGGTTCGCGTTCGCCACCGCGCCGAACGCGCCGATGAGGCCGATGATCGTGCCGAGCAGGCCGAGCAGCGTCGCGACGTTGCCGATCATGGCGAGGTAGCCGGTCCGCTTCTCGATCTTGGGCGACTCGCGGAGGGTGGCCTCGTCCATCGCGGCCTGCACGTCCGCTTCGCCCTTCGGGACGTTGATGAGCCCCGCCTTGATGACGGAGGTGAGCGGCGTCTTCTTCTGCGAGGCGGTGAAGCTGATCGCCTTGTCGAGGTCGCCCGCGTAGACGTGCTTCTTCAGCTCGCGGAGGAAGGCCTCCTTGTCGATCGCGGTCTTGAAATAGAGCGCGAGCACGCGGTCGATGACGAGCCCGAATACGAAGAAGAGCGAGACGAGGATGAGGTGCATCACCCATCCGCCCTCGTGGTAGTGCTTCGCGAGCGTACCGAACATTTCGCCCATCTCGACCTGCCTCCGGGAGCTGGGTCGGGCGCGGCGAACCCCCCGCGCTTTCGACCGAATCTTTGGATCACCTACCACGGGATTTCGCCCGCGGTCAACGGAACGGGGTGGGCCCTGACCCCACCCCTCGCCGTGAGGGTCGTGCATCCTCGCGCAGGCGCGGCAATTGCCCGCGGCGGTACCCCGTCGTACCCTCGCGCTCGCCCCCGCGTCGAGCCGAGCGGATCCGCGCCAGCCGAGGCGGGCGGGGGCCACACGCCATGGCCGTCGAGCCCGCCTTCGCGCCGTACCGCCTCGCTCCGGGGGCTCTCCCCGAGGAGGGGGCCCGCGCCGCCGCCGAGGCCGAAGCCGAGCCGCTCGTCGCAGGCGCCTCCGAGCCACTCCCATCACTCATGGTGAACCGCGCCCTTGCGGACGTCGCCTGCGGACGGGCGCCCTCGCCCGGGGAGGCCTGCCGCGCCGCGGACGGCTCGATCGCCGGCGGAGGCGGCCCGCCGCGCGCGTGCCTCTCGTCGCCCCGGCAACGAGTGCGCGTCGCCGACGCGACCCGCGCCGCGCTCGCGGCAGGATTCGCGGGCGTCTGCCTCGATCGGCCGGACGCGTCCCTCGCGCTCGGCCTGCTCGGGGCGGGGTTCTGCCCCGAGTGCCAGCGCGATCTCGGACGCCATCTCTCGCGCGAGTATGGCGATCAATTCCAGCCGGTGGACTATCTCGCCCTCGCACGCAGCGCGATCGCGCAGGCGTCCGGCGCGATCTCGTTCGAGCAGCTCCCGTTCGGGCGCGATTTCTGGCGCATCAGGAACGAGGCGCTCCCGCGCGCGGTCTGCCAGTACGCGCGCGACGCGCGCGACGCCGCCCGCGCCGCCGCCCGCCCGTTCGAGGTCGTCGCGCAGTTCGAGGCGGTCGGCCACGCGCAGCTCCAGGCGGCGCGGCACCTGGACGCCGCCGTCTTCCCAGCGCAGCCGGCCGCCGGCGCGACCGGCCTCGGCCTGGCGCGGCTCCTGCGCGCGGCGATGGGGCGCCGCTCCTGCGCCGTCGCGCCGGCCCCGAACGCCGCGCCGGCGGCGGTCGCGCGCGCCGCGGCCATCGCCGCGACCTGCGGGATCGAGCTGTCCGGCGTCGAGCCTTCCGGGCAGGGCGGGCGCGAGGTGGCCTCCATCCGACGCCTCGCCCGGCGCCTCCAGGCGAACGCGCTCTCCGCCGCGGGGGGCGAGCCGATCGTGGAGTGCGCGGTGCTCTTCTCCGCCGAGGCCGACCTCTGGACGGGCGGACGCCACCGCGCGGCGGTCGAGCGGGCTGCGGAGGCGCTCGCGGCGCTCCACGTGCAGGCCCCGGTCGTGCTCCGCGTCCAGGACGCGCCCCCGGACGCGGCGCTCGTGCTCGCCGGGGCAGGGGCGCTCTCCGCGCTCGAGGCCAAGGAGACGCGGCGCCGGCTCGAGGCAGGGGGGAGCGTGCTCGCCTTCGGCGAGCCTTCCGCGGTGGACGAGATGGGCCGGCCGGGCTCGCCCTTCCTCCCCGCGGCCAAGGCGACCGGCACGCGCGTCGGCGAGGCGACGGTGGCGGTGCTGCCGGCGCTCGAGAAGGACGGCGCCCCCGCCGTTCCCGAGTCCGCCCTCCTCGAGAAGTCCCTCGCGGCGGTGCTCGGCCGCGGGCGCCGCGCGGCGAGCGTCGCGGCCCGCGTGCCGCTCCTCGTCGTGCTCCACCGCACCCCGGGCGCCCTCCTCGCGCACCTCGTCGCCCCCGAGGGCGAGCGCGCCCAGGGAGCGACGCTGTTCCTCGGCGTCCACGTCGCGGGCGGCGCGCGCAGGGCGCGCTTCGTCTCCGCCGACGGTCAGGACGCGCGCATCCCCATGAATCCGTCCGGCAACTCGGTCTCCACCATCCTGCCGGCGTTCCGCGGCTACGCGGTGCTGTCGCTGGGCGGGTGAGGACCTGACCCGGACGCGGATTCGCGAAACACCCGTTCGCCCTGAGCGTAGGGGCGCGGAGCGCCCCGCAGTCGAAGGGCGACGCGCGAGCCACGTCGCGTGCTTCGACTCCGCGCCCGCTGCGCGGGCGCTACGCTCAGCACGAACGGCGCCGCAACGCTACTTCCCCGCTCGGTACGCCGCCATCGCCGCCTGGATCACCTCGCGCAGCGCGACGCCCTTCTCTCTCGCGAGCGCGAGGCAGTCATCGTGCTCGGGCTGCGCCCCGAGCTCCACCCCGTCGAGCAGCGCCACCTTCACCCGCACCGGTCCGTGGCGGGTCTCGACGGTGCGCACCTCGCGGGCGAGGACGTCACGCTCGACGCGGCGGCGCCGGATCCCGAGCGTAGTGGTCTCGGCGAAGAGCACGCGCGTCACGGCGGCGCGGCGCCCCTCCGGGACGAGCGCGGCGACGAGCACCGCCGGCCGCCCCTTCTTCATGGTGATGGGCGCCGACCACGCGTCGAGCGCGCCCGCCTCGAGCGCCGCGTCGACGGCGCGGGCCACGATCTGCCCGCTCGCGTCGTCGAGGTTCGTCTCGAGGAGCCACAGCTCGCCGTCCTCCGCCGGCTCGGCGAGCGTCGCGCGGAGCACGTTCGGCCGGTCCGGCCAGCTGCGGGTGCCGACGCCGTAGCCTATGCGGGCGGCCACGATGGCGGGGAGCGGTCCCACCTCGGCCACCTCGGCGAGGATCGCGGCACCGGTCGGCGTCACCGCCTCGCCGGGCGGGCCGCCCGGCCGCACCGGCCGGCCGGCGAGCAGCTCGAGCACGGCGGGCGGCGGGATGGGCAGCGGGCCGTGCGCGGAGCGCGAGAGGCCGTGGCCGAGCTCGGGCGGCGCGCACAGGACGCGCGGCCAGCCGAGCAGCTCGAGCGCCACCGCGGCCCCGCACACGTCGATGATCGAGTCCACCGCCCCGACCTCGTGGAAGTGGATCTCCTCGAGCGGCACGCCATGCACCTTCGCCTCGGCCCGGCCGAGCCGCTCGAACATCGCCCGCGCCGCCGCCTTCGCGCGCGGCGACAGCCCGCTCCCGTCCACGACGGCGAGGATCTCCTCGAGCCCGCGCGCGTGGGGCTGCTCGCCCATCACCACGACGTCGACGTGCGTCCCGGCGATGCCGCAGTCCGTCCTGCGCGCGACCTCGAGGCGCCAGCCGCCGACGCCGAGGGTCCGGAGCGCCCCCTCGAGCGCGGCGGGGTCGACCCCGACGTCGAGGGCCGCGGCGAGGAACATGTCGCCGGCGATCCCGCCGATCGGCTCGAGGACGAGGAGGCCCATCGCCATCCCTTATAAGCGGCTCACTCGCGCGCGACGAGCCCCGCCACGAAGGCGGCGCCGAACCCGTTGTCCACGTTCACGACGGTGACGTTGGGCGCGCACGAGTTGAGCATCGTGAAGAGCGGGGCGAGGCCGCCGAGCGAGGCGCCGTAGCCGACCGACGTCGGCACGCCGATGACGGGCCGCCCGACGAGGCCGCCCACGACGGACGGCAGCGCTCCCTCCATCCCGGCGGCGACGATCACGGCGCGGGCGCGCTCGAGCTCCTCGCGCCGGCCGAGGACGCGGTGCAACCCGGCGACGCCGACGTCGTAGACGCGGATCGCCTCGACGCCCATGACGTCGAGCGTGGCCGCCGCCTCCTCGCACACCGGGATGTCGGAGGTCCCGGCGCAGCAGATCACCACCGGGCCGCGCGTGGGGAGGTCCATCCGCCCGCGCCGGAGCGTGCGCGAGACCGGATCGTACGTCGATCCCTTCACCGCGCGGCGCACCGGTCCGGCCTTCTCGGGCGCGAGCCGCGTCACGAGGAGCGGCCCCTTCCTCGCGAGCTTCCGCGCGATGGCGGCGACCTGCGCCGCGGTCTTCCCCTCGGCGAAGATCACCTCCGGCATACCGACCCGGAGCGTGCGGTGCACGTCGAGCGTCGCGAGGTCGCCGAGCCGCTCGTACGGCGCGCCCTTCAGGCGGCGGACCGCGTCCTCGAGGGGCGTCTTCCCCGCGCGCACCGCGGCGAGGAGCCGTCGCAGGGTCGTCTCGTCCATCCCCGCTCTCTACCGCACCCGGAGGTGCGAGAGGAGCCTCGCGATCCGCTCCGGCTCGGGCATGACGAGGATGAGCCCCTCGAGGGCGGCGCCCGTGCCTGCCGCGGCGGCGGAGAAGCGCGTGGCGAGCGCGACCGATCCGGCGTGGGCGACGAGCTGCTCGACGCAGTGGCGCCCGCTCCCGCGAGCGAAGCGCGGCACCGAGAGGAGGAGCGTCTCCTTGACGAGGGCGGCGACGGCCGAGACGAACGCGCTCCCGACGATGTTCCCCGACTCGAGAAGGGCGCTCTCCGCGACGCCGCGCCAGCGCCCCGAGGGCGGATGGCCGAGGAGGGCGGCGAGGGTCTCCGCGTCGCCCTCGGGCAGGGCGAGGAGGAGATCGCCGGTGAGCGGCCCCTCGAGCTTCACGCCGACGGCGACGAGGTCCTGGCCGAGCGCACCGAGGAAGGCGGCGATCGAGCCCGGGCCGGTGCCGACCCACGCCTCGGGCACGTCCATCTCGAAGCGGCGCTTCGCGAGCTTTCCGAGCGCGGTGAGGGCCTGCCCGCAGCCGATGGAGGCGACCTCCTGGAGCGCGTCCACGTCGCGGGAGGCGAAGCCGGCGTTCATGCGGCGAGGCCCCCGTCCGTTCGCCCTGAGCCCTTCGACTTCGCCTGCCCTGAGCATAGCGCCGGTGCAGCCGGCGCGAAGTCGAAGGGCTCAGGGCAGGCGAAGTCGAAGGGGCGGGGATTCATGCGGCGAGGAGCCTCTGCACGTCGAGGATGAACACCGGGAGGCCGGTGCCGAGCACCGTCACGGCCGACAGGCCGATCACGCTGTCGAGCGGCTGGCCGAGCGGCTTCAGCACCGCCTCCTGCTGGCCGATGAGGGCGTCCACGGCGAGGCCGATCCGCCCCTCGGCGCCCTCCGCGACGACGACCGATCGATCGTCGCGCGCGACGCCCGTGAAGCCGAGAAGCCGCTCGAGGCCGTACACCGGCACGAGCTCGCCGTCGTAGGAGAGGACGGGCGCGCCCCGGCTCCGGTCGAGCCGCGACATCTCCACCTGCGCGGCGCCGTGCACCTTCGCGATGGGGAGCCCGACCACCTCGCCCGCGACGCGCACGAGCAGGACGGGCTGCACCGCCACGGTGAGCGGGAGGCGGAGCGTGACGCGCGAGCCCGCGCCGGGAGCGCTGTCGATCTCGATCGCCCCGCCCACCGCCTCGACCGCGCGCTTCACCGCGTCGAGCCCGACGCCGCGGCCGGAGACGTCCGTCACGAGCTCGGCGGTGGAGATGCCCGGCAGGCAGGCGAGGAGCAGGGCCTCGCGGTCGCCCAGGGCGTCCGCCTGCTCCTTGCCGATCGCGCCGCGTGCCACCGCCGCGCCGCGGAGCTTCGCCGGATCCATCCCCTTCCCGTCGTCGCCCACCTCCAGGATGACCCGGTCCCGCTCGCGGCGCGCGTGGACCGTCACGCGGCCCGTGGCGGGCTTGCCGGCGAGGAGCCTCAGGTGCGGCGCCTCGATGCCGTGGTCGACCGCGTTGCGGAGCAGGTGGAGGATCGGGTCGGAGAGCTCCTCGAGGAGGGCGCGGTCGAGCTCGATCTCCGCGCCCTTCACCTCCAGCTCGATCTGCTTGCCGAGCTTGCGCGCCACGTCGCGCACGGTGCGAGGGAGCCGATCGGTGACGAGCGCGAGCGGCGTCATCCGCACGGTCATGACCTTGTCGTGGAGGTCCTTCACGATCGCGTGGAGCCGGTCCACGCCTTCGTCGAGCGCGGCGTGATGCCCCTCCGGCAGCGTGCGACCCACCTCGCGGATCCGGGCCGTGGCGAGGATCAGCTCGCCGATGGCGTCGAGGAAGCCGTCGAGGATCTCGGTCCGGACGCGGACGGTGCGGGCCGCCTCGGGCGCCTGCGCCGCCGCCGCGGCCGGGGCGGCGCCCGCGGGCTGGGCTCGCTCCGCCTCCGACTCGCGCAGCGCCACCGCGGCGATGTCCGAGATCTGCGCGAGGGCCCGCTCCACCGTCTGGAGCGTCTCGCCGGTCTCGAGCTGGATCTGGAGCCGCTTGCCGGGGATGCGGCCGGCCTTGAGGTCGTCCACGGACGGGGTCGCGCGCGCCACGGTGCCGAGCGCAGCGAGCTTCTTCACGACGAGGAAGCCGCGGACGGCCGGCACGGGGCAGCTCCCCGCGATCTCGACCTCCACCTCGACACGCCTCGAGGGGCGCGCCTCCGCGACGGCGGGCGATGGCGCCTCCGCGGAGGGAGCACGCTCCGGCGCGGACGCGGGCTCCGCCCTCTCCGGGCCGCGGGAGGAGGCGTCGGAACCGCGCGTCCCCTCGCGCAGGCGGCGGGCGGCGCTCGCGAGCCGCTCCATCGTGACGTCGTCGCGCGGGAGGCTCTCGCCCCGCGCCGCGGCCTGGACCATCTCGTGGAGCCGGTCGCCAGCCGCGAGGAGGAGGTCGACCGCGCCCGCATCGAGGCGCGCCGGGTCGCAGCGAAAGACGTCGACGAGATCCTCGGCGCGGTGGGCGAGCGCGCTGATCGCGTCGAGCTGCATCGACGCGCTCATGCCCTTCACGCTGTGGGCGTGGCGGAAGCAGGAGTCGATCGCGTCGCGGGCGCCTTCGGCGCCGCCCTGGCGCGCCGCCTCCTCGAGCCGCACGAGGTCCTTCGCGAAGCCGGCGAGGTGCTCGCCCGCCTCGGCGACGAACAGGGTCAGGTACTTCTGCAGGTCGAGCGTCACCGCGAGCCCCGGCCCCGGTGCGCTCTACGCGTCGCCCAGAACCTTCTTGACGACGGAGAGGACGTCCTCGGACTTGAACGGCTTCACGATGAAGTCCGACGCGCCCGCCTCGATCGCCTCCATGACGAGCGACTCCTGGCCGAGCGCGCTGCACATCACGATCACCGCGCGGGCGTCGTGCTTGATGATCTCGCGCGTCGCCTCGATACCGCTCTTGAACGGCATCACGATGTCCATGGTGGTGAGGTCGGGCTTCAGCTCCTTGTACTTCTCGACCGCCTCGAGGCCGTTCGCCGCCTCGCCCACGACCTCGAAGCCGGACCCGGAGAAGATGTCCTTGATCATGTTCCGCATGAAGATCGCGTCGTCGACGATCAGGACTCGCTTCGCCATCGGAACCGGTCCCTCCCAGGAAGGAGGCTCGACGTTACACCGGCGGCGACCGCCCCACAAGGCGGCCGCTCGGCGCTTCTAAACGACCGATCGCGATTCGGAAACACCGGGAAGATTCCGTTCGCCCTGAGCCCTTCGACTTCGGGGCCGCGATACGGCCCCTACGCTCAGGGCAGGCGAAGTCGAAGGGCGCCATGTGTCCCAAGGCGCGTGCTTCGACTCCGCGCCCGCTGCGCGGGCGCTACGCTCAGCACGAACGGTTTCTGGTGATCGCGAATCGTGCTCGCCCGTTTAACGCCCGCCGAAGAGCCGCTCCGCCTCGCTCGCGAGGGCGTCGGCGGCGAGGACCGTCACCGCCCCCGCGCGCGCCGCGGCGACGCCCCGCACGACGCCCGGCGCCGCGTCCTCCGGCGGCGCGAGCGGCTCCACGCCAAGGACGCCGGCGATGAGGAAGCCGAGCGCGCGCTTGCCGTGCTCGAGGATGAGGACCTGCCCCGCGCCGCCCTCGAGCCGCTGCGGCGCGAGCCCCATGAGCGCGGCGAGGTCCACCACCGCCACGACGCGCCCGCGCAGGTTCATGACACCGCACACCGCCTCGGAGGAGCGGGGCACCCGCGCGAAGGGCGGCTGCGGGAGCACCACCTCGCGCACCGCGCCGAGCGGCAGCGCGAACCGCTCGGTCGCGACGCGGAACACGACGTGCCGCACCGGTCGATGCTCCTAGCCGAGCCGGAAGCGCGAGACCACCGTCTGCAGCTCGACCGAGAGGTTCGCGAGCTCCTGGGCAGCGCTCGCCATCTGGGCGACGGCGGCGGTCTGCTCGGAGGTGACCTTGCGCACCTGCTCGGTGGCGCTCGCGTTCGACGAGGCGACGTCCGAGATGTGGTCCATCGCCTGGACCATGTCCGCCGAGCCCTCGAGCTGCTCGCGCGCCGTCTGGGAGATGACGCCCACCTTGTCCGCCCCGCTCGCGGCGATCTTCGCGATGTCGGCGAGGGCGCGGATGATGGCGTTCAGGTCCTCTCGGCCGTCGCCGAGCTCGGAGACCGACTCCTTCATCGTCTCGACGACCTGGGCGGCGCGTCCGGAGATGTCCGCGGCGAGCGAGGAGATCTGCTCCGCGGAGCGCCCCGCCGACTCGGCGAGCTTGCGCACCTCCTCGGCGACCACCGCGAAGCCGCGGCCGTACTCGCCCGCGCGCGCCGCCTCGATGGTGGCGTTCAGCGCGAGGAGGTTCGTCTGGTTCGCGACCTGGGTGATCGCCTCGACGATCTTCGAGATCGCCTTCGTCCGCTCGCCAAAGGCGAAGACCTGCTCGCTCGCCGCCTCGATGCGGGCGAACACCTTCTTCACCTTCTCGCCCGCGAGCCGCGCCGCCTCGCCGCCGGACGCCGCGCTCGACGAGGTCTCGGCCGACGCCCGCGTCGCCTCCTCGGCGCTGCGGGCGGTGCGCTCGATCGACGCGGCGATCTCGCCGATCACCTTGGACGTGCGCTCGACGAGGTCCGACTGCTGCCCCGCGCCCTGCGCGATCTTCTCCATCGAGGAGGCGACCTCGTCCGTGGAGGCGTTCACCTCCTCGGCGGAGGTCTGCAGGTCGCTCGCCGAGTCAGAGACCGACTGCGCGGTCTTCTGGATGCGGGAGACGAGGTCGCGCAGGTTCTCCTGCATCGTCCGGATCGCCTCGGTGAGGTCGTCGATCTCGTCGTGGAACGCCCGCTGCTCCTCCGACACCACCGCGCGCGAGAGGTCGCCGCGGCTGATCTCCACCGCGCTCGCCTTGAGCCGGCCGATGCGGGCGACGCGGGCGATCGCGATGGTGAGGCCGAGCCCGAGCGCGAAGGTGAGGAGGAGGACGACGAGCCCGCTCAGGACGTCGTTCTCGACCCTCCGGTCGATGATCGGCTGGGCGAACACGAGCACGCCGCCGACGATGAGGTAGGAGACGAGGATCTTCGTCTGGAGCGAGACGGTGAGGCCGGTCGCGGCCGGCACCGGCCGCGGCGGCTCCGCGGCGGCCCGGCCGCGCAGCGCGACGAGGTGCGGCGCGTCCTGCCAGCGCGCGCTCGGGCGCGTGGAGGTCATCCGCTCTTCCCTCGGCGATCGCGCCACGCTCTCCTCGCTTCCGTTGGAACGGACCGCCGCGCCTGCGGCTTGTGCCGGCCGATCCTAGACGACCCCCGGCGGAACCGGAAGCTCGCCCCCCCCTGCGCGCGGAGGTGGTCGTGTCCGGGCGGCGCCGCGATGGCCTCGCCACGCGGCCCGACGACCCGCACGCCGCGCCCACGAACGAAGCGTCCGATCACGGTGAGCGGCGCGCCCGCGCGCGCCGCCGCCGCGCGAGCGGCGGCGAGCAGCGCGGGAGGAAGCGCGACGACGAGCTCGTAGTCCTCGCCGCCACCGAGGGCAGGGGCCCACGGGTCGAGGAGGCGGCGGGCGGCGCGGCGGTAGGCGGCGGAGAGCGGGAGCTCCGAGACCCCGATCCGCGCCCCGACCCGCGACGCGCGGCAGAGATGGCCGAGGTCCTGGACGAGCCCGTCCGACACGTCGATGCCGGCGCGCACGAGGCTCGCGAGGGCGAGCCCCGCCGCCACGCGCGGGGTGGGACGGCGCTGGCGGCGCGCGAGCGCCGCCTCGGCGCCGGACCGGAGCCCGAGAGCGGCATCCCCGAGGGTGCCCGTCACGGCGACGAGATCGCCCGGGCGCGCGCCGCTCCGCAGCACGGCCCGCCCCGGCTCCACCGCGCCGAGGACGGTCACCGTGACGGAGAGCGCGCCGGCGCGCGTGACGTTCCCGCCCACCACCGGCACCCCGTGTGCGCGCGCGCACGCCCCGAGCCCGCGGGCGATGGCGCGGACCGTCTCGCTCCGGATGGCGCGGGGGAGGCCGAGCGCGACGAGGGCCGCGAGCGGCCGCGCGCCCATGGCGGCGAGATCGGAGAGGTTGACCGCGAGCGCCTTCCAGCCCACGTCGGCGGGGGTCGCGCGGCGATCGAAGTGGACGCCCGCCACCACCGCGTCCACGGTCGCGACGAGATCCTCGCCCGCCGGCGGCCGCAGCACCGCGGCGTCGTCGCCCGGACCGACGAGGACCCCGGGCCCCTTGACCGGGAGCGCGCGGGTGAAGAGCGCGATGGTCTCGAACTCGCCGGCCCGCGGCGCGCGCCTCACGGCGTCACGCTGGGGAGGCCGGTCGGCGTCACGGACAGCCCGCCGCCGGGCGGGTTGAGCGGCAGCTTCATCGTGAAGACGGAGCCCGTCCCGGGCGTGGAGCGGACGTCGATCTCCCCGCCGTGCGCCTCGACGAAGCTCTTCACGATCGCGAGCCCGAGGCCGGCGCCGCCGTACTCGCGCGTCGAGGAGCCGTCCACCTGGTAGAAGACGTCGAACACCTTGTCGATGTGCTCCTCCGGGATGCCGATGCCGGTGTCGGAGACGCGGATCGCCACCCGCTGGCCCTCGACCGCATTGGCCGCCAGCGTGATGGTGCCGCCCGGCGGAGTGAACTTCACCGCGTTCGAGCAGAGGTTCACGAGGCACTGGCGCAGCTTGTCCCGGTCCGCCTGGATCCGCGGGATGGTCGGCGTCTCGCAGGCGATGCGCAGCCCCTTCTTGCGCGCGAGGGGCAGCACGGTCGCCACCGCGTCGCGCATGAGGTGCCCGGCGTCCACGTCCGTGAGGACGAGCCGGACCCGGCCTGCCTCGATCTTGGAGATGTCGAGGATCGAGGTGATGAGCTGGAGGAGGTTCTCCCCCTTCTCCATGATGATCCCGAGGTACTCGCGCTGCTCGGCGGTGAGCGGACCGCCCAGCCCCTCGAGCATCATCTCGGAGTACCCGATGACGCTCGTGAGCGGCGTGCGCAGCTCGTGGCTCATCGTGGCGAGGAAGTTCGACTTCAGCCGATCGAGCTCCTTCAGCTTCGCGTAGCTCTCCTCGAGCTGCCGGTTCTTCTCGGAGAGCTCGCGGTAGCTCTCGGTCACCGCCTCGATGTGGAGCTTCGCCGAGATGAGGTTCTTGTGGCCGGTGAAGACCATCACGTCGAGCAGACCCATGAAGTGCTTCAGGATCTTCTCGGCGGTGAGGACTCCGACGCGGCGGATCTTCTGCACGTAGCTCTCGGCCAGCTTCGCGTCGAAGTCCGAGGCGATCCGGCGCAGCGTCACGGGGAGCTCGGCCTGGTCGTCCGGTACGAACGGGCCGAACACGACCCGGCCCATGACATCGCCCTCGTACAGCACGGGCTCGACGACGTAGCGACACCCGGAGAAGCACTCGAAGGTGACGGGCTTCGGCTCCTCCCCGAGGTCCTGCGACTTCACCCGCCCCACCGTCGCGACGCACTGCTCGCGCCCCAACGGCTTCGTGAAGATGTAGCCGCAGAAGTCGGCGTTGCCGACCTTCACGTCGACGAGCCGGTTGCCGGACTCGTCGAAGACCTTCAGCCCCACGCGGTAGAGCTCTGCGAACGAGCGACAGACCTCCTCGAACGCCTTCAGATCGAGGAGATCGGCGAGCGGGACCCGCTGCTGGAGAAAGGAGGGCGCGAGCCTCATCCGGGCGGCGCCCCCGGCGGCGGCGCGAGCCGCGTGCCCCTCATGTCCACGTGGGAGAAGATCTTGTCGAGGAACTCACCCTCCGAGACGCGCCACTTCGCCTCGAGCCCGAGCGACCGGTCCAGGCTGCGATAGCAGCGCTGGAGGAGCGCGTGGAGCGTCTCGACGACGCCCTCGCCCCGGATCGCCACGGCCGGCACGACCTGCGGCTGGATGATGGCGCGCAGGTCGCCGAGCTCCCCGTCCCCGCGCGCGTCGTCGAGGTCGCGCTTGTTCATCTGGATGACGATGGGCAGGGTCCGGTAGTCGAGCCCGTTCGCCTCCAGGTTCTTCAACATGTCGTTCCAGTAGGCGAGCGTCGCGGCCGCCTCGCTCCGCCGCGAATCCGCGACGAAGACGACGGCATCGCTCCCCTGGAGCACGATGCGGCGGGTGGACTCGTGCATCACCTGCCCCGGCACGGTGTAGAGCTTGAGCTTCACCTTCACGCCCGCCTCGGTGCGGAAGAAGACGGGCATCATGTCGAAGAACAGGGTGCGGTCGTCCTTCGTGTCGAGCGTCATGAGCCGCCCGCGCACCTTGGGATCGATCTTCTGGAAGAGCGCCTGGAGGTTCGTCGTCTTGCCGGAGAGCGCCGGGCCGTAATAGACGACCTTCACGGCAAGCTCGCGGGCGTGGGGGTTGAGCTGGACCATTTCGGGGGGCCGGAGCGCGGGGAGCCGGGGCCTCACTTTACCCGATCCCCGGCCTCCCCTGCGGGCGCGGTGATGTCCGGTCGGCGGCCGGCACGCCGATCGCCCGGTTGGTAGCTGCCCGACGTTGGCGTAGACTCGCCCTGGGGGAAGACGAGGGTCACCGGTGCATGGAGCAGCCGATCGCAGCGCGGTCGGACGAGGTCGGCGCAGAGGAGATCGCGGAGCGGCTGCACTGGCTCCTGCGGCTTCGCTGGCTCATCGTGCCAGTCTTCGTCGCGGTCGACCTCGCGAACGACCTCCTCATGAACCGCCGCGCGCCCTGGACGGCGCTCGCGGTCGGCGCCGTCCTGCTCGCCGCGAACGGGACCTACTCCGTCCTCCTCTCCCGCCGCCGGCACGACGCGGCGGTGATGATCCGCTGGGCCCGCTTCGAGTCGATGCTCGTCACCGCGGTGCCGATCGTCGTCGTGCTCCTGCACGGCGATCCCGGAAACGCGCTCCGCTACGGGGTCCTCGTGGGCGTGGTCGGCGCCGCCGCCGTGCTGCCGCGCACGGGCGAGGTGTACGTCGTCGGCACGTGGGCCGTCGCCGCGCTCATCATCTCCGACGCGATCTCGATGGGGTTCGACCCCGCCCGGATCGAGCAAGGGATGGTGGCGCGCTGGGCGATGGAGGCCGGGATCATCATCACGATCGCGGTGATCGCCGGGTACCTGCACTCGACGCGCGAGTGGAGCGCCCAGCGGCTGCGAGGGGCGGCCCACCTCCTCGACCGGGCGAAGGGCGAGTGGGAGGCCGCCTTCGGCGGGCTGCACGAGATGGTGTTCGTGAGCGACGCGGAGGGGCGGGTCGTCCGCGCCAACCGTGCCTTCGCGAAGGCGCTCGGGGTCCGCACGCACGAGGTGGTGGGCCGGGCGCTCTCCGAGCTGCTCGCCGGTCACCCCGATCGCTGGTGGTCGATCACCGTCGACGGGATCCAGGAGATCGAGGATCCGCTCTTCGACACCCTGTTCGAGGTCACCTCCACCCGGCTGGGCGAGCGGCTCGTCCACATCGCCCGCGACGTCGGCGAGCAGCGCCGGCTCTACGCGCGGCTCGTCCAGGCCGACAAGCTCGCCGCGGTCGGCATCCTCGCCACCGGCGTCGCGCACGAGATCAACAATCCCACCGCCTTCGTCACCTCGAACCTTACCGAGCTGAAGCGCTACATCGCGGCGTACGAGGCCGCGATCACGGAGGTGACGGAGCTCTCGCTCCAGGCCGGCATCGCCGACCGCGTGCGCGCCCTCCTCGCGCGCTCCGACGTCGCGCTCGCGCGGCGGGAGGCGGCGAGCGCGATCGGCGAGAGCCTGCAGGGCATGGAGCGGGTCCGCCAGATCGTCGCGAACCTCCGCTCGCTGGCGCGGCGCGACCAGGCGGGGGAGCCCGCCGCCCCGGTCGAGCTCGGCGACGTGGTGCGCGCGGTGGTGCGGACCGCCGCGAACGAGCTCCGCTCCGCGGCGTCGCGCCTGGACGTGCGCGGCCCGGTGTGGGTGGTCGGCCACCGCGGCGAGATCGTCGACGTCGTCTTGAACCTCGTCGTGAACGCGGCGCAGGCGCGCGACGTGGGACGGCCGAACCAGATCTCGATCGAGCTCATGCGCGAGGGCTCGAGCGCGGTGCTGCGCGTCTCCGACACCGGACGCGGCATCTCGCCCTCGCACATGAAGCGGCTCTTCGAGCGGTTCTTCACGACGAAGGCGCCCGGCGAGGGAACAGGCCTCGGCCTCTCGCTCGCCCGCAAGATCGTGCTCGCGCACGGCGGGTCGATCGACGTCGCGAGCGAGCTCGGCGAGGGCTCCTGCTTCACCGTCCGGCTCCCGGCGGCGGAGGTCGACCTCGCCACCCCGGGCCACGCCCCGCGGGAGGAGGGGGCAGCCTAGATCAGCGCCGCTCCCACCAGCGCCGCGCCTCGTCCACGCTTCGCAGGAGCGGACACCGCGGCAAGGTCGCGAGGAACGCGCGCCCGTAGCCCTTCGTCACGAGCCGGCGGTCGAGCACCGCGACGAGGCCGCGATCGCCCTTCGTGCGGATGAGGCGGCCGAAGCCCTGGCGCAGCGCGAGGGCGGCGGCGGGCACCTGCAGCTCGGAGAACCCGTCGCGACCCTCGGCCTCGAGCGCGCGCACCTTCGCGGCGACGACGGGATCTCCCGGGGGCGCGAACGGCAGCCGGTCGATGACCACGAGGGAGAGCGCGTCGCCGGGCACGTCCACCCCCTCCCAGAAGCTCGCCGTGGCGAAGAGGACAGACGGCTCCTCGCGGAAGAGCTCGAGCAGGCGACCCTTCGGCCGCTCGCCCTGCAGGAGGAGACGGTAGGGCAGGCCCTGCGACGCGCGGTGGAGCGCCTGCATGTTGCGGTTCGAGGTGCAGAGCACGAAGGCGCGCCCCCCCGTGATGGCGGTGAGCGCGCGGATCGCCTCGGCGGCGCATGGGACGAAGGAAGGGTCGTTCGGCTCGGGCAGCCCCTCCGGCGAGACGAGGGCCGCCTGGCGCGCGAAGTCGAACGGCCCGGGGAAGCGCGCCTCCTCGACGTCGAGCTCCGGCGCGAGCCCCACCGCGCGGCGGAAGTACTCGAAGCGACCCTGGGCGGCGAGCGTCGCGCTCGTGAAGACGACGGTGTCGGTCCGGCGATAGAGCCGCGCCTGCAGCTCTTCGGCGATGTCGATGGGGGCGGCGCGCAGGAACACTCCGCGGCCGTGCGCCTCGCCGAAGTAGACGCGCGACGGCTCCTTCATCGCGGTGACGGCGGCGAGCTCGACGCGGAGCTCCCCGGCGCGGCGCGCGAGCTGTGCGAGCTGCGGCGAACCGGCGTCGGCGACGAGCTCGCGCAAGGCCGCGAGCGCCTCGTCCACCCGCTCCTGATCCCGGGCGAGCGGCAGGAGCACATCCTCGCTGAGCGTCCCGCGGATCGCCTCGTCGCCGGCGAGCGCCGTGCTCCTTGCCCTGAGCCCCCTCGTCCTGCCCTCTCCGCCGGTGCGTGAGTGCGGGTTACGGTGCGCGGGCCTTCCGCGGAGCGCGTCGGCCACCCCCTGGAAGAAGCGCTCCCCGGCCTTGCGGAGATCCGAGGTCGCCGCCTTCACGAACGAGGCGAGATCGGGGCGATCGGCGACGGCGCGCTGGGCGTCGCGTCCGAGCTCCTCCACCCGGTACGAGGAGACCTGCACGCCGAAGTACTCCGTCGCCACCTCCTCGAGCGCGTGGGCCTCGTCGAACACGACGGCGTCGTGCTCGGGCAGGATCTCGACCCCCGCGCGCGAGGTCCGCATGGCGAGGTCCGCGAAGAACAGGTGGTGGTTCACGAGGAGCACGTCCGCGTCGGCCGCGCGGGCCCGCGCCCGCGTGACGAAGCACTCCTCGAAGCGGGCGCACTCGCGCCCGACGCAGCTCTCGCTCGTCGCGGAGAGGTCCTTCCAGGTGAGGAACTGGTCGGGCAGGTCGATCTCGCTGCGGTCGCCCGTCGTCGTCTCGCGCGCCCACGCCTCGACGCGGGGCCACAGCGCCGCCTCCTCGCGCACCGGGAAGGTCGGGGCCCTGGCGAAGTCGTCGGCGCGGGCGAGGCAGTAGTAGTTCGAGCGGCCCTTGAGATACGCCGCGGCGAAGGCGAGGCCGCACGCGTCGCGCAGGAGCGGGATGTCCTTCTGCCAGATCTGCTCCTGCAGGGTCTTCGTCGCGGTCGAGATGATGACGCGCCGACCGGAGAGGACCGCGGGCGCGAGGTAGGCGAGCGTCTTGCCGGTGCCGGTCCCCGCCTCGGCGACGAGGTACCCGCGGCCCGAGAGCGCGCGCTCGACCGCGTGCGCCATCGCGAGCTGATCGGCGCGGTGCTCGTAGCCGGGCAGCGCGCGGGCGAGGCGCCCGGCGGGCCCGAGCACCTCCTCGATCGTGAGCGGAACGGTCTCGGGGATCGGGGGCGCCGCCATCGGGGCGCGGAGTGTATCGCGTCCGTTTCCCAGTTGCCCAACGTGGCCCTGGTCGTGGTCGTGGACCTCGACCTCGACCTGTTGGTTGAGGACCAGGTCCAGGTCCAGGTCCAGGACCAGGACCAGGTCGAGGTTCGTCGCGCAGTCGGCGCGATCAGAACGAAACCGGCACCGGCACGAACGTCAGCGCGAACAGGACGAGCGACAGGATCGCGACGGCGCGCCGCGCGGGATCGAGCGGCTCCTCCACGACCGAGGGCGGGTGGCGTAGCCCGATGAGGAAGCGGGTGAGGAGCCACCACACGATCCAGTTCCAGGAGAGGAACAGCCCCGCGGCGAGGAGGCCCGCCGACACGAGCCGGCTGCCGACGAGCGCCGCGCGCCGCCCGACGAGGGCGTAGAGGACATGTCCGCCGTCGAGCTGGCCGAGGGGAACGAGGTTCAGCGCGGTGACGAGCAGCCCGAGCCAGGCGGCGAACGCGACGGGGTGGAGGAGCACGTCCGTGCCGGGCGGCAAGGAGCCGTGCACCGCGAAGCGCGCCGCGAGCGTGAGGACGCTATCGCCGAAGAACTGGGCTCCGGCCGGCTCGGCGAGGAGCGGGCGCCCCTCCCACAGCGCGCGCACGATCGCGAAGGGCGAGCCGATGGCGCTCGCGACGGGAGCGTGCGCGACCTCCCTCACCTCGGAGTGCGCGAGCCCCCACAGGAGGAGCGGCACCGCGAGGGCGAGCCCGGCGAGCGGCCCCGCTGCCGCGATGTCGAGCGCGGCGCGCCTCGACGGGATCGCCGAGCGCATGCGGATCACCGCTCCGAGGGTGCCGGCGCCGAACGGGACGGGGATGAAGTAGGGCAGGGTGGCGACGACGCCGTGCCGCCGCGCGACCACGTAGTGCCCCATCTCGTGGGAGAAGAGGATCGCCACGAGCGAGGCGGCGAACGGGAGCCCCCCGCGCACCACGTTCGGCACGCTCGGGGCGTACGCCGCGAGCGGAGACAGCTCGAACCCCGCCCAGAGCGTCGTCACGATCGTGGCGAGGAAGAGCGCCAGATGGAGCGCGGGGAAGCCTACCCGCGGGCGCGGGCGCACGAGGACGTCGTCCATCCGGCAAGGAATCTAATGCGGCCCGGGCGGTTCGGCGCACCCCGGCGCGCGCCCGAGGGAAGCGGCGGGTGGGGGTGGCGCTAACCGCCGCCGGAGCCGGCCGGCGCGAGCTCCTCCTTCTTCATCTCGCGCAGCCCGTTCGCGTCCACGGTGAGGAAGAACAGCTCCTTCTCGGGGGTCCGCTTCGGTCCCATGGCGATGTCGCCCGTCGCCCCGTGGAACCCGCGCAGCGAGGCGAGCGCATCCCGGAACGCGGCCCGGGTCGCGACACGCGTCTCGATGAGCTGGCGTGCCATCCGGGCGGCGTCGTGGGCGGAGGCCTCGAGGATGGTAGGGGTCTGGCCGGGATACTTCTTGCCATAGGCCTCGACGAACCGCTTCGTCTCGGGTCGGGCGGAGCCCGCGAAGAACCCGTCGACGAGCACCGCGCAGCGGACGTGTCGCCCCGGCCCGCCCGGCGCCATGTCGAACAGCGACGGGTCGTTCCAGCCGTTCGCGCCGAGGAGCTGGACCGGCGCGAGATCGGGGCGGCCGGTGGTCTTGCGGATCTTCGCGACCGCCTCCGGATCGCAGGTCTGGGTGACGACGTCCTCGACCGCGAGCGAGGGAGCGATGAGGCGCACGTTGCTCGCGAAGTCGGGGATGAAGATCGCGTCGAAGTCGGTGATGGGGGGCAGCTTCTCCCTCGCCTTCTCGAGGGCCTTGCGGCGCCGGAAGGGGTCCTTCTCGTTCTCCGCGATCTGCCTCTGCTGCTCGTGCCAGTCGGTCCGCTCGTCGAGGAACAGCTTCCCGACCATGTCCTTCACGAGCGGGGTGAAGGTGGTCCGGTCCGAGGCGTAGGTCTCGGCGCCGCGGACCTCGCCGCCGCGCGCCTCGACCTCGTCCCAGAAGGCGTTCGCGAGCTCGACCCCGTAGCTCACCTGGGGGAACATGATCGCGAAGCGCCGCATCCCGCGCCGGGCGACGGCGAACTCCGCGAGCGCCCGCGCCTGCGCGCTCGCGGTGAGCATGTTCTGGAAGACGTGCGGACCCGCCTCGGTGAGCCCGTCCTGCTTCGAGAGCGAGATGAAGGGGAGCTGCAGCGCCTCGGCGGCGGAAGCGGCCCGCTCGGCCTCGGCGTTCGTGACGCCGCCCACGACCACGATCGCGCCCTCCTCGAGCGCGAGCGCCTCCAGGGCGGCCGCGGCCCCGTCCGGCTCTCCGCGGGTGTCGCGCACGGCGAGCTTCGCCTGCGAGCCCTCGAGCGCGACGCCGATCCCCTGGAGGATCGCGTCGCCCCAGCGCTTGTACGGGCCGGAGAGCGGCACGGCGACGCCGATCACGCTCGGGCGCACGAAGGTGAGCTTCGAGATCCGCTCCACGATCGCCTTCGCCTCCGCGGCGTACGGTCCCTCCGGCCAGCGCAGGAACACCTCGCGGGCGGCCTCCTCCGCGCGCGCGTAGTCCCTGAGGTGCAGGTGGATCCGCGCGAGCTTCATCGCGAGCGGCTCCTGCACCGGCGCGTCCCGGGGAAGCTCATCGCGGAGCTTCGCCACGTCGAGGAACGGCAGCCGGTCCACCGCGTCGGCCGCCCGCCGAAGTACGTTCGGGCGGGCGTCCGGCGGAGAAGCGCGGGCGAGCTCGGAGAGCCAGCGGACCGCTTCGGCGTCCGCGCCGAGGGAGAGCGCCGCGTCCGCCGCGCGGGCGGCCGCCTCAGGCCGCGCCTCGGGCGGCAGCTTCGGATAGAGCGAGCGGAGCGTGGCGAGGCCGTCCCGCTCGCGCCCGAGCTCGAGATCCACGAGGGCGAGGAGGTACTTCGCCTCCACGGCGCGCGGGTAGAGCGGGTAATCGGTGAGGAGCGACTGCAGGTCCTGGGCGGCCTTCGCGGCGTCGCGGCCGTCGCGGCCGTCGCGGCGGAGCGCCGCCGCTTCGTGGAGCGCCTCGGCCGCAGGCGCGGCCCCGCGGCGCCGCCCGGCGAAAGCCTCGAGCCGCGCCGCCGCCTCCGCCGCCGGGAGCCCGCGGGCACCGGTGCGGATCTCCTCGAGCTCGCTCCGCGCGGCGTCGCGCTGGGTCGGCCGGGTCGGCTCGGGGGTCGCCTCGGGAGCCGGCTCCTGCCCCCTGACGAGGGCGCGGTTCGGACACGCGGCGAGGGTGGCGACGAGGAGGGCTGCTGTGAGCGTGCGGACCGCGACGCGCATGGTTCGGGGATCTACTGCGGAAACGGACGGCCGGGAAGGATCTTCCCGTCACTTCTCTCTTACCAGGTCCTGAACCTTCTCCCAGAAGGTCCGGGCGCGCGGGTGCGTCTCCTCGCCCGCGCTCGCGGCGAACCGCTCGAGCAGCTCGCGCTGCTCCTTCGTGAGGTGGGTGGGGGTCTCGACGAGGACGCGCACGTGCTCGTCGCCCCGCCCTCCGCCGGCGAGGGCCGGAACTCCCTTCCCCTTCAGCCGGAACACCTTTCCGCTCTGGGTACCGACCGGGATCTTGAGCTTCGCGGGCCCGTCCAGCGTCGGGACGTCGACGCTCGCGCCGAGCGCGGCCTGCGTGAAGGAGATCGGCAGCTCGCAGAGGATCTCGGTGTCCTCGCGGGTGAACACGGGGTGCTCGCGCACCTGCACGACCACGTAGAGATCGCCCGGGGCTCCGCCCTGCACCGGGGCGGGCTCGCCCTCGCCCGCGAGCTTCAAGCGGGTGCCGGTGTCGACGCCGGGCGGGATCTTGACCTCGACCGTCGCCTCCTCGCGCGTCGCGCCCATCCCGCCGCAGTCGGGGCACTTGTCGACGATGACGCGCCCCTGGCCCTGGCAGTGGTGGCAGGTGCGGGCGATCGAGAAGAACCCCTGCGTGAGCCGGATCTCGCCCGCGCCGCCGCAGGTGGGGCAGGTGCGCGGGCCGGTGCCGGGCTTCGCGCCGGAGCCCTTGCACGTCGCGCACGGCCTCGGCCGCGGGATGGTGATGCGCGAAACCGTCCCGAACGCCGCCTCCTCGAACGCGATCTCGAGGTGGTAGCGGAGGTCGGCGCCGCGCGTCCGGGGACGCGCGCGGCGCCCGCCGCCACCGAACATCTCGCCGAAGATGTCGCCGAAGATGTCGTTGATGGAGGAGGCGGAGGCGCCGCCGAACCCGAAGTCCTGGAACTGACCGCCGTTCGCGTGGCCGACCCGGTCGTAGCGGGCGCGCCGGTCGGGGTCCGAGAGGACCTCGTAGGCCTCGCTCGCCTCCTTGAACTGCTCCTCGGAGCGGTGATCGCCGGGGTTCTTGTCCGGGTGGTACTGGTGCGCGAGCTTGCGGTACGCGCTCTTGATCGCTGCCTCGTCGGCAGAGCGATCGACGCCGAGGACCTCGTAGTAATCCCGCTTTTCCACGTGTTCTCGCGCCCTTCGCTGCCGGCCGGAGCCCGGCGGAGCGCAATATAACGCATGAAGGACCGCTGACAATCCGTCCGCAGAAGAGACCAAGATCGGTCACGGGCACGGGCCCAGCGCAGCGCTCGCCGTCTTGCTCGGGCACGGGCACGGGGAAGGACGGAAACGGGACACGGGCGAGCCGCTTTCCGTGTCCCGTGTTCCGGTTCCCGTCTTCCGTCAGTTCCCGTGCCCGTGCCCGTGCCCGACCGAGCTCTCCCAGGTGGCGACGGCCCGTGCCCGGTCGTTCGCTTTTCAGTTCAGCCAGCGCGGCTATGTGCCGCCCTGCTGGGCATAGATCGCGTCGGCGATCCGGTAGGCGCTCCCCTCGAGCCGGGTGAGCGCCTCCTTGATGGCGACGGGGTCGGGCCCGGGGAGCAGCGCCTTCAGCGCCTCGAGGTCGGCCCTGATCTCCTGGACGTCCTCGGGCTTGAGGGCGCTCGCGTACTCCTCGAGGCTCTTCTCCGTCGTGTAGATGAGCCCCTCGCCGCTGTTCCTGAGCTCGGCGAGCTCCTTCTTCTTCGCGTCGTCGGCCTTGTTCGCGTCGGCGTCGCTGATCATCCGCTGGATCTCGGCCTCGCTGAGGCCGGAGGAGGCGGTGAGCCGGACCTGCTGGCTCTTGCCCGTGCCGAGGTCCTTCGCGGAGACGTGGACGATCCCGTTCGCGTCGATGTCGAAGGTGACCTCGATCTGCGGGACGCCGCGCGGCGCCGGCGGAATCCCGACGAGCTCGAAGCGGCCGAGGGTCTTGTCGTCGGCCGCCATCTCGCGCTCGCCCTGCAGCACGTGGATCGAGACGAGCGGCTGGTTGTCGACCGCCGTCGAGAAGACCTGCGACTTCTTGCACGGGACGGTGGTGTTCTTCTCGATGAGCTTCGTGAACACGCCGCCCGCGGTCTCGACGCCGAGCGAGAGCGGCGAGACGTCGAGGAGGAGGACGTCCTTCACCTCCCCCTTCATGACGCCACCCTGGATGGCGGCACCGACCGCGACGACCTCGTCCGGGTTCACGCCCTTGTTCGGCTCCTTGCCGAAGAACCGGCGCACCGTCTCCTGCACCTTCGGCATGCGCGTCATGCCGCCGACGAGGATGACCGTGTCGAGCTGGTTCACCTGGAGCCCGGCGTCCTTCAGCGCGAGCTTGCAGGGCTCGATCGACTTCTCGACGAGATCGCCGCAGAGCTCCTCGAGCGCGGTCCGGTCGATCGTCTCGGCGAGGTGCTTCGGTCCGCTCGCGTCGGCGGTGATGAAGGGCAGGTTCACCTCCGTCTCGCCGGCGGAGGAGAGCTCGTGCTTCGCGCGCTCGGCGGCCTCCTTCAGCCGCTGGAGGGCCATCCGGTCGCGCTTCAGGTCGATCCCGGTCTGCTCCTTGAAGCGCTTCGCGAGCCAGTCGATGATCCGCTGGTCGAAGTCCTCGCCGCCGAGGAAGGTGTTGCCGTTCGTCGCCTTCACCTCGAAGACGCCGGAGTTGAGCTCGAGGATGGTGATGTCGAAGGTTCCGCCGCCGAGGTCGTAGACGGCCACCCTCTCGGCCTTGCCGTCCGGCTTCTGCTTGTCGATGCCGTAGGCGAGCGCGGCCGCGGTCGGCTCGTTGATGACGCGGAGCACGTTCAGGCCGGCGATGCGGCCGGCGTCCTTCGTCGCCTGCCGCTGCGCGTCGTTGAAGTAGGCCGGGCAGGTGACGATCGCCTCGGTGACGGGCTCGCCGAGGTAGTCCTCCGCGGTCTGCTTCATCTTCGCGAGGATCATCGCGGAGACCTCGGCGGGCGAGTACTTCTTGCCGCCGCTCTCCACCCAGGCGTCGCCGTTGTCGCTCGCGACGATGCGGTACGGCACGAGGCCGACCGACCGCCTCACCTCCGCGTCCTCGTACTTCCGCCCGATGAGCCGCTTCACCACGTAGACGGTGGACTCGGGGTTCGTGATCGCCTGCCGCTTCGCGATCTGCCCGACGAGCCGCTCGCCACCCTCGGTGAATGCGACCATGGAGGGCGTCGTGCGCGACCCCTCGCTGTTGGGGATGACGACCGCCTCCCCGCCCTCCATGACCGCGACGCAGCTGTTCGTGGTGCCGAGATCGATCCCGATGACCTTGCCCATCGTCTGCCCTTACGTGGTGGAAGGTTCGGAAGGGTCCGCGCGGCGTGGTTCGACCGCCACCCCCACCATCGCCGGACGGACGAGCCTGTCGTGGAGCTTGAAGCCGCGCGCGTGCTCGAGGACGACCGTGCCCGGCGCCTGGTCCGCGGTCGGCACCTGCAGGAGCGCCTCGTGGAAGGCCGGGTCGAACCGCTCGCCCAGCGCCGAGAACGCGGTGATCCCGTGCTTCGCGAGGGCCTGCTCGAGGCTCTGGCGGACGAGCCGTACGCCCTCGCCGAGCGGATCCTCGGCGGGCGCCGCGGCGAGGGCCCGGTCGAGGCCGTCGAGCGCGGGCAGGAAGTCCTGGAGGAGCTTCTCGTTCGCGAACTTCTGGAGCTCCTCCCGCTCGCGGGCCGCGCGCTTCTTGTAGTTGTCGAGATCGGCGGCGGTGCGGAGCACCCGCTCGTGCTCCTCCTTCAGCCGCTCGAGCATCTCGCGCCCCTTCGCGGTCGAGAGCTCGAGCTGGGCGCGCAGCGTCGCCGCCTCGCGCGCGAGCGCGGCGGAATCCGCCGCCTCCACCTCGACCGGCACCGGCTCGTCCGCAGCCGGGGGCGCGTCCTCGCCCGTCGCGATGCGCTCGACCGACCGCAGCGCCTCCTGCACCGCGTCGGCGGGGATGTCGGCCTGGAAGGCGCCCTTCTTGTCGCTGTCGGCCATGGGGAAGGGGGCGCGCAGGTGGGAGACGACCTTCGGCGCGTCTTCGCATCTTCGCACACGCGGCGCGCGCCGAACAAGCGCCGCCCGGAGGCGATCACTTCTCGGAGAGCGCCGAGAGCGCGCGGGAGATCTGGCGCGCGGTGAGGTCGACGAGCGGGATGACCCGCGCGTAGTTCATGCGCGTCGGACCGACCACCGCGAGCGTGCCGAGCACGCGGCCGCCCTGCCCGTAGGGCGCCGCGACCACCGACACGTCGAGCAGCGAGGCGAACTCGCTCTCCGCGCCGATGAAGATCTGGACCTCCTGCGCGGAGAGGACGCGATCGAGCACCCGCAGGATGCGGTCCTTCTCCGCGAACGTCTTGAGGAGCGCGCGCGCCTTCTGGACGTCGGCGAACTCGGGGGCGTCGAGGAAGCTCTCCTCGCCATGGGCGAGGACCCGCTCGACCCCCGCGTCGGCGGAGAAGGTCTGCTCGGCGAGGACGAGCGCCTTCTGCAGGAGATCCGAGAGCGCGCTCTGGTCGGCGCGCATGTCGGAGATGATCCGCTCGCGCAGATCGCCGAGGTCCGGAGTCGCGCCGTGGACCTGCTGGATCTTCTCGTTCAGGTAGTTCGCGGCCCGCTCGAGGTCGCCTGGCTCGAGCGGGAGCTCGAGCTGGACGAGCTTGTTCGTGACGATCCCTGCCTCGGAGACGAACACGGCGATGACCCGGCTCTCGCGGAGGCGTACGAACTCGAGCTGGCGGACGGGGTCGGCCCTCGGGCGCGGGGTGGTGACGACCCCGGCGTGATGAGAGAGGTCGTGGAGGAGGTCGGCGGTCCCGTCGAGGAGCGCCCCCACGTCGTTCGCCTCGGCCGCGAGCCGCTCGATCCGCTCGCGGTCCTGCGAGGACGGCGGCCGGATCTTGAGGAGCGAGTCGACGAACAGCCGGTAGCCGAGCTCGGTCGGGATGCGCCCCGAGGAGGCGTGCGGCTTCTCGAGGAAGCCGAGCGCCTCGAGATCCGCCATCACGCTGCGGACGGTCGCCGGCGACCACTCGAGATCGTGGCGTGCGAGGAGCGGCTGGCTCGCGACCGGCTCGCCGGTCTGGATGTAGTCCTGCACCAGCGCGCGGAGGATCTCGCGCTCGCGCCTGTCCAGCTCGCCGCCCGGGCCCGGCATCACGACCCCTGTGCTAATTCTATTCGCCCGCGAGGTGCCGCTCGGCCGCCGCCGCGAGCGCCGCGAAGCGGCCCCCGGCGAGCTCCCGCCAGCGGTCCGTCGCGGTGCGCTCGCCGGCCTGCTCGGCGACGAGCGCCTCGAGGTGCACCCGCTCCTCGGGATACACGTAAGCGAGCGCCGCGCGCGCCGCACCGCCGTCGTCGCGCCGGAGCGCCTCGCGCACCGTCGAGCGCGCCGCCGCGAGATCGCCGCGGCCGTCCGCGAGCAGCGCGAGCGCGTAGAGCGGCTCGGGGCGGCTCGGCTCGAGGCTCCGCGCGGTCTCGAGATAGGCCTGCGCCGCCGAGACGTATCCCTCCGCGGCGTAGAGCTCGCCGAGGTTCACGAGCGCCGCCTGCTGCGCGAGCGGATCTCCGCTCGCGACGACCTCGTCGAGGAGGCGCCGCGCGGCGTCGCCGTGCCCGTCGAGGACGTACGAGACGGCGAGATCGTTCAGGGCGGAGAGCCGGTCGGGGTCCTGCGCGAGATCGGCCTCGAACAGGGCGCGAGCCACGGCAAGGTCACCCGCCCGGAGCCGCTCCGCGCCCGTGCCGCCGCGGGTCGCGAGCGTCGCGAGCACCGGGACGCCGTCGCCGCGCGCGACGAGCCGCTGCTCCGCGCCGCCGCAGGCGGCGAGGAGCAGCGCGAGCGCCATGGCGCTCCTCCGCTGGGGGATCGAGCTTCTCAAGGGTCGGTCGCCAGGTCCTTTGGCCGCGTCGAGTGTAGCCACCACCCCCCGCACGATCAAGGAAGGGGCGCGAGCGGGCGGAGCCCTGCGGCGGATCCTAGACTGAGGATGGGCGCCGGGCGCGGCGAGGATCGGCGCGGGCGCACCTCCGAAGGTCGGGTCCCCGAGAGGACCGGGGCGACCTCGGCGGCGCGGCCGCGGCGAAGGTCGTTCGAGCCCGGCGCCCGTTTCCGCGCCGAGCGCTATAACTGCGCCGCCCCCCCGGGGCGCGCTCCGATGACCACCGCCTCCGAGACCCCCACCGCCTCCCCCTGGGCGCGCGTCCGCCGCGCCGTCGCCGCGGGCGGCCGCGCCGACGTGACGGGGCTCGTCGGCGCCGCGCGCGGCCGGCTCCTCGCGGAGCTCCTCGCGTCCGGCGAGGGGCGGGCGCGCGCGGTCATTGCGGTGGCGGCCGACGAGGACGACGCGGATCAGCTCGCGCGCGACGCCGCCTTCTTCGTCGGCGCCGACGCAGTGCTGCGCATTCCCGCCGACGCGGTCCTCCCGTACGACGATCTCTCCCCCGACCGCGGCATCGAGCTCGAGCGGCTCTCCGCCCTCTCCCGCCTCCACCTTGCGCCGGAGCGGAGCCCGATCGTCGTGGTCTCGGCGCGGGGGCTCGCCCGCCGCCAGCTGCCGCGGCGGGTCTTCGAGTCCGGCTCGGACCTGCTCGGCCCCGGCGTGGAGATCGCGCGCGAGGCGCTCGCCGAAAAGCTCGTGCTGCTCGGCTTCTCGCGCGTGCCGCTCGTCGAGGATCCCGGAACCTTCGCGGTGCGCGGCGGCATCGTGGATCTGTGGAGCCCCGCCGACCCGGCGCCCGTGCGGCTCGAGTTCTTCGGCGACGAGGTGGAGAGCTGCCGCAGCTTCGAGCCGCAGACCCAGCGGAGCGAGGGCGACGTGGCGGAGGTCCTGCTCTGCCCCGCGCGCGAGGCGCTCTTCACGCCCGAGGGGAAGGAGGCGGCGAAGGCGGTGATCCGCGACGCGGCGGAGCGGGTGAACCGGCCCACGTCGAGGGTGCGCGAGGCGCTCGAGCAGGTCGATCAGGGGACGCCGTTCTTCGGCATGGAGGCGCTCCTCCCCGGCTTTCATCCGGGCGGGCTCTCCACGCTCTTCGATCACCTGCCGGCGGGCGCCGTCGCGTACGTGGACGACGCCGCGGGCGTCGAGGAGGCGCTCCAGGACCTCGACGCGGAGCTCGCCCGCGAGCACGAGTCGGCCCTGCGCCGCGAGGAGCTCGCGCTGCCACCCGAGGCCCACTTCCTCCCCGCCGCCCAGGTCCTCGCCGGCCTCGCGGCGCGGCCGTCGGTCGCGCGCCATCACGTCTGGCTCGGCACCGCCGAGCCGATCCGCTTCCCCCTCGTGGAGACCTCCGGGTTGCGCGCCGAGATCGAGGGGGCCCATGGCGAGGAGGGCGCGCTCGCGCCGCTCACGCGACGGCTCGAGGAGTGGCGCCGACGCGGGCTCGCCGCCGTGGTGGCGTGCGGGACGCCGTCCTCCGCGGACCGGCTCCGCCGCCTCCTCGAGGACCGCCGCCAGCACGCGCGGTCCCACCCGGGGCCGCTCGCGGCGGCGGGGCTGTACGACCCCGCGGTCCACGCCCACCTCGTCCCCGGCGAGATCTCGGGCGGCTTCGTCGACGGGGACGCCCGGCTCGCGCTCGTCGCGGACGAGGAGATCTTCGGGCGGCGCGTCCGGAAGCGGGCGCGCAAGGCCCGCGAGGAGAACGCCTTCGCGGCGGCCTTCCGCGAGCTCGACGAGGGAGACCTCGTCGTCCACGTCGAGCACGGCATCGCGCGCTATCTCGGCCTCACCAAGATGCAGATCCGCGGGGTGGAGGGCGACTTCCTCGTCCTCGCCTATGACGGCGCGGACCGGCTCTACCTGCCGGTCGCGAAGCTCCGGCAGGTGCAGAAGTTCACCGGCGCTTCGCCGGAGACGGTCCGGCTCGACCGCCTCGGCGGCCAGTCGTTCGCCCTCCGCAAGGCGCGGGTGAAGGAGCAGCTCCTCAAGATGGCGGCGGAGCTGCTCGACATCTACGCGGCGCGCGCGGCCCACCCGGGGACGCGCTTCGGCGCGCCGGACGAGCTCTTCCGCGAGTTCGAGGCGGAGTTCCCCTGGGAGGAGACGCCCGATCAGGCGAAGGCCATCGAGGACGTGCTCCGCGACATGCAGAAGGAGCGGCCGGGCGCGGCCGCCGCCGCCCCGATGGACCGGCTCGTCTGCGGCGACGTCGGCTACGGGAAGACCGAGGTGGCGATGCGCGCCGCCATGCTCGCCGTGCTCGCGAAGAAGCAGGTGGCGGTCCTCGTCCCGACCACCATCCTCGCGGCGCAGCACGAGCGGAGCTTCCGCGAGCGGTTCAAGGGCTACCCGGTCCGCATCGAGGCGGTCTCGCGCATGAAGACCCCCGACGAGGTGCGCGGGGTGCTGAAGGAGGCGGCCGCCGGGAAGGTGGACATCCTCATCGGCACGCACCGGCTCCTCGCCGCCGACGTCTCCTTCCCGGATCTCGGGCTCATCGTGGTGGACGAGGAGCAGCGCTTCGGCGTCGCGCACAAGGAGCGGCTGAAGAAGCTCCGCAAGCTCGTCGACGTCCTCACCCTCACCGCGACCCCGATCCCGCGCACGCTGCACATGAGCCTCGCGGGGGTGCGCGACCTCTCCATCATCGCCACGCCGCCGGAGGACCGGCGCGCCATCCGCACCTTCGTCATGAAGTTCGACCCCGCCGCGGTGCGCGAGGCGATCGAGAACGAGCTCCGGCGCGGCGGACAGGTCTTCTTCGTCCACAACCGGGTCCGCTCCATCGCGGCGATGGAGAAGTTCCTCTCCGACATGGTGCCCCGCGCCCGCATCGGCGTCGCCCACGGCCAGCTGGCGGAGGGGAAGCTCGAGGAGGTGATGGCGAGGTTCGTGAACAAGGAGCTCGACATCCTCCTCGCGACCTCGATCATCGAGAGCGGCCTCGACATCCCCAGCGCGAACACCATCGTCGTGAACCGCGCCGACCGCTTCGGGCTCGCCGAGCTGTACCAGATCCGCGGCCGCGTCGGCCGCTCGCGGGAGCGAGCCTATGCGTACCTGCTCGTTCCGGCGCGGCGGCCAGTGACGAAGGATGCCCAGAAGAGGCTCGAGGTGCTGCAGCGCTTCAGCGAGCTCGGCGCGGGCTTCAAGATCGCGAGCCACGATCTCGAGATCCGCGGGGCGGGGAACCTCCTCGGCAAGGACCAGTCCGGCCAGATCGAGGCGGTCGGCTTCGAGCTCTACTCGGAGCTCCTCGACGAGGCGGTGCGGGAGCTCCGGGGCGAGCCGCCGCGCGAGGAGGTGGACCCGGACGTGCAGCTCCCCGTCCCCGCGTTCATCCCCGATCCCTACATGCCCGACGTCCACCAGCGGCTCTTCTTCTACAAGCGGCTCGCCCAGGCCGGGAGCGACGAGGAGCTGGAGGAGATTCGCGCCGAGATCGTGGACCGCTGCGGCGAGCCACCCGAGGAGCTCGAGGCGCTCCTCGAGGTCATGGCGGTGAAGGTCCGCCTGCGCGCGCTCGCCATCCGCGCGCTCGAGGCGGGCCCGGGACGGCTCGTCCTCACCCTCGGCGAGACGGCGGCGCTCGATCCCTTCCTGCTCGCGAAGCACGTCCAGGCGTCGGCGGGGCGGCTCCGCCTCACGCCGGACATGAAGCTCGTCGCGACGATCGGGGCGCCGCCGCAAGCGAAGCCGGCAAAGGGGGCGCGTGCCGCGAGCCCTTCGACTTCGCCGCCGCGTCGCGGCGGCTACGCTCAGGGCGGACGGACATCCTCCTCCCGGCGCGGCGCCGCCCCGGCCGCCGCCCTCCCCGTCCCGGTCTCGCCCGCCGCGGAGGCGCACGCCGCGCGAGAGCTGCTCGATGCGGCCAGCGCCCTCCTCAAGGACCTCGCCCGCTGCGCCCGCGCGGCCTGAGCGCCGCCGCGCAGGGGTCGGTCGCAGGGTGCTCCCCGTCCTTGATCCCGGCGTCGTTCCGTGCTTTTTTCGTGCGCCTCGACACGGCCGCCGGCACCGGGAGCGGAATGAGGTCCCCGGCCGGCGCGTTCGCGTCGTGCGATTCCATCGAACCCCGGAAGGAGCCTTCGTCATGCGTCGCTTTCCCGTCCTCGCCTTTTGCGCGCTCGGCATCGCTTGCCAGCCGCCTCACGGCACCAAGAAGTCCGGCGCGCCGGTCGCCCGCGGCGCCGGGTTCACCATCACGACGGACGAGTTCAAGGCCCGGCTCGACGAGCAGTCGCCGTTCATCCGCGCCCGCTACTCGACGCTCGATCGCAAGAAGGAGTTCCTCGACAACCTCATCCGCCAGGAGGTGCTGGCGGTCGAGGCGGAGCGGCAGGGGCTCGACAAGGATCCGGACGTCCGCGCCACGCTGCGGAAGATCATGGTGCAGAAGCTCGTCCAGAAGAAGTTCGCGCTCGACCAGGCGGCCCCGCCGGACGTGCCGGAGGCCGACCTGCAGAAGTACTACGACGACCACCGTGGCGAGTACGTCCGCCCGCGGAAGGTGCGCGTGAACGCGGTCGTCTTCAACGCGCCGGCGGCCTCCGCCGAGCGCACGAAGAAGCTCGCCCTCGCGAAGAAGGCGCTCCAGAAGGTGAAGACCGAGGAGAAGAAGAACCCGCAGGCGTTCGGGCAGATCGTCGCGGAGTACTCCGAGGATCCCGCCACGAAGGCGTCTGCGGGCGACTTCCAGTTCAGGTCGCACGACGAGCTCGAGCAGGCGTACTCGAAGCCGGTCGCGGACGCGGCGTTCACGCTGAAGCCGGGCGAGACCTCCGGCGTCGTGCAGTCGCCCACCGCCCTCTACCTCCTCCGCTTCACCGGGGAGCAGCCCGAGGTGAACCGCTCGTTCGACCAGGTGCGCGCCCAGATCGCGAACAAGCTCTCGCGCGAGAAGAAGACGAAGGAGTTCGACGAGTGGCTGAAGGGGCTCCGCGAGAAGGCCAAGGTCACGGTCGACGAGAAGGCTCTCGAGACCGTCGAGGTGGCCGCCGCGCCGCCGCCTGCCATGGGCGCCTCCGGCCCGGGCGGCCCGATGCAGCTGCACATGGGACCGCCTCCGGCTGGGCCGGCGCAGGTCGCGCCGGCGCCGCCCGGGGCGCCGCCCGCCCGGTAGCGTGCGCTCCCTCTCCTTCACGATCGCCACGCTCGCCCTCGCCGCCGGGTGCGCGCGGTGCGCGCGGTGCGGCGGCTCGCGGGAGGCCGCCCAGGCCTCCCGCGCCGTGGCGATCGTGAACGAGGAGGCGATCCCGGCGGAGTCGCTCGCGCGCGAGCTGCGCGAGGCGCGCGTCGGCACGGGAGCCGCCGAGGGGCAGGGCGACCTGCTCCGCCGCCGCGTACTCGACGAGCTCGTCGATCGCGCGCTCCTCCTCCAACAGGCGCGCGCCCGCTCGATCGTGGTCGGCCAGGACCAGGTGGAGCGGGCCTTCCTCCGCATCCGCGCGGAGTATCCCGGCACCCACTTCGACGATCTCCTCGCGCAGGAGCGCCTCAGCCAGACCGAGCTCAAGGCGCGGCTCAGGGAGCAGCTCGCCATCGAGCGTCTCTTCGAGGAGGAGGTCTTTCCTCGCGTCTCGGTGGTGGACGCCGAGGTCGAGCGGTACTACTCCGACCACGTGGCGGACTTCCAGGAGCCGGAGCGCGTGCGGGTGCTGCAGATCGTCGTCGCGGCGCGTGACGAGGCGCTCCAGCTCCGCGACAAGCTCCGGCGGAACCCGAACACGTTCGCGGAGGTCGCGCGCAAGTCCTCCATCGCCCCCGAGGGGCAGAACGGCGGCGACCTCGGCTACATCGGCCGGGGCGGCGGGTTTCCCGAGGTGTTCGACGCCTGCTTCGCGATGCCGGTGAACGTCGTCTCCGAGGTGACCCCCTCGCCTTACGGGTTCCACCTCTTCAAGGTGACGGATCGCAAGCCCGCGCAGCGGCGAACGCTCGAGCAGGCGAAGGGCGAGATCGCGGAGAAGCTCACCCGCGAGAAGCGCGCCCGCGCCCAGGAGGAGTACCTGAAAGCCCTCCGCCAGCGCGCGCGGATAGAGGTCGATGAGAAGGCCCTCGCGGGGGTGACGCCTTGACGATGCTCCTCCCCCTCCTCGCGCTGCTGGCCGCCTCTCCGGGCGAGGTGGTCGATCGCGTGGCGGCGACCGTCGACGGCGACGTGGTGACCCTCTCCGAGATCGAGGAGCGCGCCGGCGCCGAGTACGAGCGCGCCGAGCGGCTCTCCGCCGGCAAGGAGCGGGAGGAGGCGCGCGCCGCCGCGCTCAAGCGCGCGTTCGACCTCATCGTCGCGGAGAAGCTCCTCGCGAAGCAGGCGCAGGCGCTGCAGCTCGAGGTCACCGAGAAGCAGGTGGACGCCGCGGTGGAGGACGTCCGCAACCGCAACCGGTTCAGCGAGCAGGATCTCGACCGCGCGCTCGCCGAGCAGGGGCTCGACCGGGCCGCGTTCCGCGCCCAGGTCCGCCGCGAGCTCGAATCGTACCAGGTGCTCCAGGTCAAGATGCGGGGCCGCGTGAAGGTCTCGGACGAGGATCTCACGAACTACTATCGAACCCACCCGCAGGAGTTCGGCGGCGAGCAGGAGATCCACGTCCGCCACATATTCCTGCCGCTCCCCGAGGGCGCGTCGGCCCAGGAGGAGGCGCGGGCGCGCGCCGCGGGCGAGAAGGTCCTCCAGCGGCTCAGGACCGGCGAGGAGTTCGCGAAGCTCGCGCGGGAGGTCTCGAAGGGCCCCTCTGCGCAGGACGGGGGAGACCTCGGCTGGCTCCGGCGCGGGACGATCCAGAAGGCGCTCGAGGACGCGGCCTTCGCGCTGAAGGACGGCCAGATCTCCGGCCTCGTGCGCGCCGGCCCCGGACTCCACGTGGTGAAGGTCGACGGTCGGCGGACCGGCGGGGAGCGGAGCTTCGAGGAGGCGAAGGACGAGATCCGCGCCCACCTCACCGACGAGCAGGTCGGCGCGACCCGACAGCAGGTCCTCGACGAGCTCCGGCGCGCCGCGGTGATCGAGGTGAGGATCCCGGAGCTGCGCGGGTGAGCATCGAGCCCAGGCGGCGAGCGGATCGGATCACCCCGCGCGTCGCCATCAGCCTCGGCGATCCCTCCGGCATCGGGGCCGAGGTGACCACCCGCGCGCTCGCCGCCCTGCGCGGCGAGATCGTCCCCTACGTCTTCGGCGACGCGCGCCTGTTCGCGCGCGGGCTCTCCGCGCTCGGTCTCCCCCTCGTCCCCGTGGGCGCAGCGCTCCCCGCGGGCGGGGCGCTCGTCGCCGTGACGCAGCTCCCTGCCGCCGCGCTCCGCCCCGGCCGTCCCGCGCCCGCCGGCGGCCCCGCGCAGCTCGCCTTCCTCGAGGCGGCGTTCCTCGCGGTGCGGCGCGGGGACGCCGACGCGCTCACGACCGCGCCGGTGTCGAAGGCGCAGGTGGCCCGCGCCCTGCCGGGGTTCGTGGGGCACACCGAGTGGCTCGAGACGCGCTGCGGGGTGCGGCGCTCGGTGATGATGCTCGCCGGGGAGAAGCTCAAGGTCGCCCTCGCGACGAACCACGTCGCCTTCGGGCGCCTGCGCCGCCTCCTCACCCCCGCCCGCATCGCCGACACCATCGCCATCGCCCATCGCGCCATGCGCGAGGACCTCGGCATCGCGCGCCCGCGGATCGCGCTCGCGGCGCTGAACCCGCACGCGGGCGAGGAGGGGGCGTTCGGGGGCGAGGAGGGGACGCTGCTCCAGGCCGCGCTCGCGCGCGCCGCCCGCGCCGGCGCGCGCGCGGCGGGCCCGTTCCCCGCCGACTCCGTCTTCTTCCGGGCCGCGCTCGGGGAATTCGACGCGGTGGTCGCGCTCTACCATGACCAGGGGCTCATCCCGGTGAAGCTCCTCGACGCGGTGGGCGGCGACCCCGCGGTCAACGTGACCCTCGGGCTTCCCATCGTCCGGACGAGCCCCGACCACGGCGTCGCCTACGACATCGCCGGGAAGGGGAAGGCGAGCGCCGCGTCGATGATCGCCGCCCTCCGGCTCGCGGCGCGGATCGCGACGGTCCGCCGCCGCGGCCGCCCCTCGGCGCGGCCGCGCTCCCGCGCCTGAACCGCCGACGGCGGAGGTCGCTTCCGATCCCTGGGTCTCCGGCCCCTGGACCCGGTGCCCTCGCGACCCGGGTCCGGGCATCGCCACGCGCCACCGTCCTGCCTCGCCGTCGGATCCGAATCCACGGCGCAATACGAGCGATGGCGCGGCCGGCGCCGGCCGGCCTGCGGCGTGCAGTCGCAGGACGGTAGGTCAACCGGACGGGAGCACGGCATCATGAGAGTCGGGCTGGGTGGAAAGCTCGTCGCGCTGCTCGTCACCGCGCTCGCCTTCGTCTGCGTCGTGGGCGCCGCCGGACTGCTCGCGACGCGCTCGATGGGCGACATCGTCGACGACTACGGCGACGCGAAGGTCCCCCGCCTCCAGGCGCTCGAGCGGCTCGCCGCCGCCGCGGGACGGGCGAGCGCCGCCGCTTCCGCGGTCGAGAACGGCGCGCTCCCGGCCGAGCAGCACGCCACCGCCCTCGACGTCCTGAAGGCGCAGGCGGTCGAGGCGAGCGAGGGGACGCGCGCGTACGAGGGCGCCCAGCGCGGTGCGGCGGCCGCCATCTCGCCCGTCCTCGACGCGTGGCGCAGGGACATGGACGGGCTCGCCTCCGCCGCGCGCGATCGTGCCGCGGCGAGCGACGCGGGACGGTTCGCCGAGATGGCAGCTTCCCAGCACACCGTGACCGAGCGGCACGAGGCGATCCGCCAGGACATCCAGAAGCTCTTCGAGCTGCTCGACGACAGCGGCCGCGCGATCCGCCGCGACGCGGACGACCTGCACGCGCGGGCTGCCGCCACGGAGGCGAGGGCGCGCCGCTCGATCGTCATCGCGTTCGGGGCCGCGTTCCTCGCGCTCGTCGGCGCCGGGTTCTTCCTCGTGCGCGGCGTGCGCCGCGCGCTCTCCGTCGCGGTCGGCGCCGCCGAGCGCATCGCACGGGGCGACCTCCGCGAGAAGGTCGCGGTGACGAGCGACGACGAGATCGGCGACCTCCAGAAGGCGATGCGGGCCATGGGCGAGAAGCTCGCGATGGTGATCGCCGAGGTTCGCGGCGGCGCCGACGCGCTCGGCTCGGCATCCGGGCAGGTGTCCGCCACCGCCCAGCAGGTCGCGCAGGGTACGGGAGAGCAGGCGGCGAGCGTCGAGGAGACGACCGCTTCGCTGGAGCAGATGACCGCCTCCATCGAGGCGAACGCCGCGAGCAGCCGTCAGACCGAGCAGATGGCGACGGAAGGCGCGCGGAGCGCCGAGCAGAGCGGGAAGGCCGTCGCCGAGACGGTCGACGCGATGCGCGCCATCGCGGAGCGCATCTCGATCGTGGAGGAGATCGCCTACCAGACGAACCTGCTCGCGCTGAACGCTGCGATCGAGGCGGCGCGCGCCGGGGATCACGGCAAGGGCTTCGCGGTCGTCGCCACCGAGGTCCGCAAGCTCGCGGAGCGCAGCCAGAAGGCGGCGAAGGAGATCGGGGAGCTCGCCGGCAACTCCGTCGCGGTCGCCGAGCGGAGCGGGGCGCTCCTCGTCGAGCTCGTCTCCACCATCCGCAAGACGTCCGACCTCGTGCAGGAGGTCTCCGCCGCATCCCAGGAGCAGTCCACCGGCGTCGGGCAGGTGTCGCGCGCGATGGCCGTGGTCGACCAGGTGACGCAGCGGAACGCGTCCGCGGCCGAGGAGCTCTCCTCCACCGCGGAGGAGGTCTCCTCGCAGGCCGAGACGCTCCAGCAGCTCGTCGCGTTCTTCGAGCTCGCGGACGACGCGCCTGCCAAGCGTCAGGCGCGCGGCGCGCGCCCGTCGTCGCCTCGTCCCCCGGCGAGGGCGCCCGTCACGGACCCGCACCCCGACGCACCGCTCGCCCGTCCCGCGGTGCACCGCCTCCACGCGCCGACGAACGGCGCCGCCCACAAGAACGGCGCATTCCGGCCGTTCTGACGCTCACGAACCGAAGGAGAGCCCCCATGCGCAAGCTCGTCGCCCTCGTCGCCCTCGTCCCGCTCCTCGCCGGCGCCGAGGAGCTCGCCACGACGAAGGACGCGGAGATGATGGTCCACCAGGCGGTCGCCTTCATGAAGAAGGAGGGGACCGACAAGGCGTTCGCCGAGTTCGACGACTCGAAGGGGCGCTTCACGTACCGTGATCTGTACGTGATGGTCTACGACATGAGCGGGAAGTGCCTCGCCCACGGGGCGAAGAGGGAGCGCATCGGGAAGAGCCTCCTCGAGGACAAGGACGCGGATGGCAAGCAGTTCGTGAGGGAGCGCGTCCGCATCGCGAGGGAGCACGGCAAGGGATGGCAGGACTACAAGTTCCAGAACCCCGTCTCGAAGCAGGTCGAGCAGAAGGTCGCTTACTTAGAGCGGGTCGGGGACCTGATCGTGGTGTGCGGGGCCTACAAGAAGTAGGCTCGCGGCGCGTTGCGAGCGCGAAGCGGACGCGGGCGAGTGTCCCCCCGCTCATAGCGCCGCTCGGTTGGACTGATCCCGTAAACGAGCCCGCGCCCGCGCCCGCGCCCGAACAGCCGGGCTCGGACTCGGGCTCGTTCACGGGCTCGGGGCTCAAGCCAACTGGGCACCGCTTGTCATGATCAGACGTTGAACCGGAAGTGCATGACGTCCCCATCCTGCACGACGTACTCCTTGCCCTCGATCCGGAGCTTCCCCTTCTCGCGGCAAGCCGCCTCGCTCCTTAGCTCGACGAGGTCCTCGTAGCGGATCACCTCCGCCTTGATGAAGCCCTTCTCGAAGTCGGTGTGGATGACCCCCGCCGCCTGCGGCGCGAGGGCTCCCCGGCGCACCGTCCAGGCGCGGCACTCGTCCTCGCCGACCGTGAAGTAGGTGATGAGCCCGAGCAGCCGGTAGCCGGCATGGACGAGGCGGTCGAGGCCGGGCTCTTCGAGCCCGAGCGAGGCGAGATACTCGGCGCGCTCCGCGGGCGCGAGGGCGACGAGCTCCGCCTCGACCTTGCCGGAGATCTCCGCCCACTGCGCGCCCTCCGACTCGGCGAGCGCCTTCACCGCGAGCACGTTCGGGTCCTTCGCCTCCTGGCCGAGCTGCGACTCGTCCACGTTCGCGATGTAGAGGACTGGCTTCGCGGTGAGGAGGAATAGATCCGCCACCGCCGCCTTCTCCTCCGCCGAGAGCGGCTGCGCCCGCACGGGCGTGCCCGCCTCGAGCCCTGCCTTCACCCGGTCGAGGACGGCGAGCTCGGCGCGCGCGAGCTCGCCCGGCTTCCCGGGGGTCTTGGTGTTCTTCTGGGTCCGCTCGCGGCGCTTCTCGACCGACTCGAGATCCTTCAGCATGAGCTCGGTCTCGACGATGTCGCGATCGCCGCGGGGATCCACCTTGCCCGCGACGTGGACGACGTCCGGGTCCGCGAAGCAGCGCAGGACATGGGCGATCGCGTCGACCTGGCGGATGTTGCCGAGGAACTGGTTGCCGAGCCCCTCCCCCTTCGACGCGCCTGCGACGAGCCCGGCGATGTCGACGAACTCGAGGACCGTGGGGGTGGTCTTCTTCGGCTTGAAGAGCGAGGACAGCCGGTCGAGGCGGGGATCAGGGACCGGCACGACGCCCACGTTCGGCTCGATCGTGCAGAACGGGTAGTTCGCGGCCGCCGCCTGGGCGGCGCCGAGGAGCGCGTTGAAGAGGGTGGACTTCCCGACGTTGGGGAGCCCGACGATGCCGATGGAGAGGCCCATGTTTCTTTCGTAGCGGGGGGACCCTCGCTCCGCGGAGCCTTCGGCCCGCGGAGCTCGCGACCCCCCGAACCCCCCGCTCGCTCCGGGGCAGCCTCATCCGGCTGCCCCTGCGCTCGCCAGGGTATCGGAGATAATGAAAACGCTCCGGCGGACGCGGTGGCCCGCCGGAGCGCGAACTTCGTGGCGGCCCGCCGCTCAGGCCGCGCGGTTCGCCGGGAGCTGCGCGATGTACTCCTCGACGAGGGCGCGCTGCGCCTTGTCGTCGAGGTTCGCCTTCACGAGCCGGGCGGCGGCGGCGATCGCGAGATCGACCACCTGCGCCTTGAGCTCGCCCTTCGCCTTCGCGATCTCCTCGGCGATCTGGCGCCGCGCGGTGGCGACGAGCTCGTCGGCCTCCTTGCGGGCGCGCTCGGTGAGCTCCTGGCGCAGCTTCTCGACCTCCTGCTGGTTGCGCTTCGCCAGCTCGGCGGCTTCGCGCTGCGCCCCCGCGAGCGCCTGCTTCTGCTCCCCGAGGAGACGCTCCGCCTCGGCCCGCTCCTTCTTCGCCGACTCGATCGCATCGCGGATGGTCCGCTCGCGCTCGTTCAGCATCTTGACGATGGGTCCCCAGGCGAACTTCGAGAGCACCGCCAGGAGGAAGAGGAACGTGATCGCGGTCCAGACCGTGAGGCCCGGGTTCAGATCCGTGATCCCGCCTGCGGCGAGCACCGGGGTGAGGGACGCGAGAGGCATGACGGCTCCGAGCGAGAGAGGGATGCTGGAGTTACCCCGCCTTGATGGCGAGGAGGACGCACACGACGATCGCGAAGAGCGTCACGCCTTCGATGAGCGCGGCGGCGATGATCATGGTGGTGCGGATGTCGCCGAGGGCGGTCGGCTGGCGCGCCGAGCCCTCGAGGGCGGCGGCGGCGAGCTTGCCGATGCCGAGACCGGCACCGATGACGGCGAGGCCGGCACCGAAGCCGGCGGAGAGGAAGGCAAGAGCAGCAGCGGACATCGTCGTTCTCCTGAGCAGCGGGCGGGATTACCGGGCCGCCATTTCCCGTGGCGCTTAGCGCGCTCGACTACCCATGGCCGGGGGACGCCCCCGCCACGTGAGAACCGTGACCGGCCGAGCCCATTCCCGGCTCGGCGTGGCCGTGCTCGCCGTGGGCCTCGTCGTGCCCGTGGTGGGCGAGACCCTGACCGATGAACAGCGAGGACAGCATGGTGAAGATGTACGCCTGCACGAACGCGACGAAGAGCTCGAGCAGGAAGATGCCGAGCGCCATCGGGACGGACCCGAGCGCCACCCACTGGCTGTTCAGCGCGTAGATGAGGCCGAGCAGGGAGAGGATGACGATGTGCCCGGCGAGCATGTTCGCGAAGAGACGGACGGTGAGGGCGAACGGCTTCGTGAAGAGGCCGAGGATCTCGACCGGGATCATGATCGGCCAGAGCCAGACCGCGACCCCGCCGGTGAGGTGCTTCAGCCAGGCCCCGACGCCCATCGCCCGGATCGCCGCGTACTGGGTGATGAGGAAGGTGAACACCGCCAGCGCCAGCGTGACCGCGAGGTTGCCGGTCGCGGTCGCGGCGTAGGGGATGAGGCCGAAGAGGTTCACGAAGAGGATGAAGAAGAACGCGCTGACGAGGTACGGAACGAAGCGGTCGCCGTCCCGCTCGCCGATGTTCTTGATGGCGATCTCGGTCCGCACGAACTGCACGAGCGTTTCGAAGAAGTTGTAGAGGCCGCGCGGCACCACGCTCCGCCGGCGCACCGATCCGACGAGGACCACGAGGAGCAGGAGAGAGGCGAGCCACATCATGATGACGTGCTTCGTCGGGGTCATGTCGAGGGTCGTCGCGCCGAGCTGGACGACGAACGGTCCGGAGACGGCGTGGCCGGCGTCGTCGCGCGTCGTCCCGAAGACCTCGTCGAGGTCGAGCTCGCAGTTCCAGGCGAGCTCGCCCTGGCAGAAGCCCGGATACTCGAGGGAGTGACCGTCCGTCACGTGGTGCATGAGCACCTCGGACAGGCCGCCTCCGTGGCCGCCCTCGCCGTGCGCCTCGTGCGCGACGGCGGCGTCGGGCCGCTCCGGCGTCTCGGCGCCGTGGGCCTGGCCCAGCGTGAGGGTGAGCGCAATCGTGACGAGGCTGGCAGCGGTCATGCGGTCGGTCCCGGGGTGTGGCGGAGCGAGTGGAGGTAGGCGATCTCGATGGCGCTGAAGGCGAAGTAGGGGATGAAGAAGGCGAGGATGTAGGCGACGACATCTTCCCCTCCGCGCACGACCACCGCCGCCCCGAGGGCGACGAGGACGATCCGGGCGAGGAAGGCGAGGACCATGACGAGCAGCGCGCCCTTCATCTGGTTTCTCGCGAGACGCGCGGAGCGCGCCATGGCGAAGAGCGAGGCGACCGCCGTGAGGCTCGCGATGCCGGCACCGATCGTGGCGGCGCGCCGGTGCGCGCCGGACGCGAGGGCGAGCCCGATGACGGCGGCGGCGAGGATCGCGGTGGCGACCTGGTGCTTCACGGTTTCGTCTTCCTCGTCCCCAGCACGGTCTTGAAGAAGCTGATGAAGCCTGCGGTCATCCCCACGAGCGCCCCGAGCATCGTGAGCCACGGCACGGTGTTCCCGAGCTTCTGGTCGAGCCAGTATCCGAGCCCCAGGAACGCGCCCACGGCGACGACGAGGCTCGTCGAAGCCGCCATGTAGGGCCCTGCCTTGCGGTAGCCTTCCGCAAGGCTCGAGAGCCCCTTGTCCTCCGGGCTCCCGCGCTGTCGATCACCAGGGCCCGGCACCCAGACCTCCGACCCTCGGAGCAGGGAACCGCCGGGTTTTCCGGGCGTTTCCTCGGTTCGAAGGGCACGCCCGTATAGCAGGCGGCGTCCGGCACGTCAATGCCTTCGGCCGTTTGCTACGCGAGCACCGCGAGGAGCCGATCGACGTCCTCCGCCGCGCTGTAGAGGTGCGGAGAGACCCGGATCCGATCGCCGCGGAGCGCAGTCCAGACCCGCGCCGCCCGCAGCCGCTCCTGCGCTGCCGCCGTCTCGTTCGGCGATCGCGCCCGCAGGCAGACGATGTGGCTCCGCGCCGCGGGCTCGAGCGGGCTCGCCGGCTCGAACCCGGCTGGCAGGGCGGCGAGCAGCCGATCGCACAGCGCCCGCGCGTGGGACTGGACGAGGGCCGGGGTCGCCTCGTGGAGGAGCCGCAACGACTCAGCGAGCGGCAGCAGGTTGTTGAAGCTCGCCGGCTCGTGCGCGTCGTAGCGCTGCGCCCCGGGCCTGAGGACGACGTCCGTCGGCAGGCGCTGAAAGTCCTCCGCCCCGATGACGGACCACCAGTTCACGTCGGTGACCGCGAGCCGATCGAGCACCGCCGCGGAGAAGAGTCCTACCCCGGTGCCGTAGGGACCGAGGAGGAACTTGTAGCCGCTCGCCGCGTAGACGTCGATCCCGGAGGCGCCGAAGTCGAACGGGAGCGCGCCGGCGGCCTGGCTGCCGTCCACCACCGTCACCGCCCCCACCCGGCGCGCTACCTCGACCACCGGGCCGGGGTCGATCCGTCCGCCGTGCAGGTACGAGACGTGGGCGAACGCCACGACGCGCGTCCTCGGGGAGATCTCGGCCGCGAGCCGCTCCGGCGAGACCGCGCCCGCCTCGCGGTCCGGCTCGGCGACGCGGACCTGCACACCGCGGCGGGCGAGCCAGCGCCAGGGCAGGTCGTTCGAGGGGAACTCGTGGCGGGCGAGGAGGACCTCGTCGCCCTCGCCGAGATCGAGGCCGCGCGCCACCGCGTTCACCACCTGACCCGCGCCGGTGACGAGGGCGACCGACTCCTCGCGCGCGCCGAAGAGCCGCGCGGCGAGGGCGCGGACGTCGGCCACCGCCGAGAGGTAGGTCGCGCTCGTGATGCGGTACGGGCGCTCCTTCAGGCCGAGCGCCTCGCGCCCGGCGCGCGACGCGGCGAGCGGCAGCGGCCCCTGGCTCGCCGCGTCGAGGTAGGCGATCCCCTCGAACGCCGCGAACCGATCCGCGAAGGGAGCCGCGCCGCCCTGCACCATCGGCTCCGCTACACCTTCGCCGCGGCGACGAACGCCGCCTTTGCCGCCCCGATCGTCGCGTCCACGTCGTCCTCGGTGTGGGCGGTGGAGAGGAAGGCCGCCTCGAACTGCGAGGGCGGGAAGTAGACGCCGCTCTCGAGCAGCGCGTGGAAGAACGCGCCGAAGCGCTTCGTCGACGCCGCCCGGGCGCTCGCGGCGTCGAACACCGGCTTCTCGGAGAAGAAGACGGTGAGCATCGAGCCGACCCGGTTCACCTGCACCGGCACCTTGGCGTCCGCGGCCCCCCGGGCGAGCCCGTCGGCGAGCCGAGCCGAGAGATGCTCGAGCTTCTCGTACGCTCCGGGCGTCATGAGCCGGAGCGTCGCGAACCCGGCCGCCATCGCCATCGGGTTCCCGGAGAGCGTGCCCGCCTGGTAGATGGGGCCGGCCGGCGCGACCCGGTCCATGACCTCGGGCCGTCCGCCGAAGGCGCCCACCGGGAGCCCCGCGCCGATCACCTTCCCGAAGGTGACGAGGTCGGGCCGGATCCCGTACAGACCGCAGGCGCCGCCCGAGCCGACCCGGAACCCGGTCATCACCTCGTCCACGATGAGGAGCGCGCCCGCCTTGCGGCAGACGGAGAGGAGCCCCGCGAGGTACCCCGGCTTGGGGACGAGGACGCCCATGTTGCCGACCACCGGCTCGACGATGACGGCGGCGATCGTCGCCCCGCGGGAAGCGAAGAGCTTCTCCACCGCGGCGAGGTCGTTGAAGGGGAGCGTGAGGGTGTGCTTCGCGAGATCGGCCGGCACGCCGGGCGAATCGGGAAGGCCCAGGGTCTCCACCCCCGAGCCCGCCTTGACGAGGAGCGAATCGCCCGCGCCGTGGTAGCAGCCGTCGAACTTGAGGAGGTCGTCGCGCCCGGTGAAGCCGCGCGCGACGCGGATCGCGGCGGTGGTCGCCTCGGTCCCTGAGGAGCAGAAGCGCATCTTCTCGACCCACGGCATCCGCTCGCGCACGAGCTCGGCGAGCTGGATCTCGCGAGGCGAGGGGGCGCCGAAGGACGAGCCGTCCTTCATCGCGTCCTGCACCTCGCGCATCACGTCCGGCTGGCAATGGCCTGCGATGAGCGGGCCCCAGGAGAGCACGTAGTCGACGTAGTCGTTCCCGTCGACGTCGAAGAGATGGCTGCCGCGTCCACGCGCGATGAAGCGGGGGGTGCCGCCCACGCCCTTGAAGGCGCGGACCGGGCTGTTCACGCCGCCCGGAAAGAGGTCCTTCGCCTTCGCGAACAGCTTCTCCGAGAGCTCGGTCTTCATGGCTCCTCCCTGGGATTCCCCTTCGCCTTGCCTTTGTCGAACGCGGCGGCCCGATCGCCGGGCTTTCCCGTCTTGGCCTTCTCGCGGCGCTCGCGCACCGCCTCGATGTTCGTGCGGATCGCGTCGGGGTTCGGGTGCGCGGGGAGCGCGAGCGCGTAGAGCTCGAGGGCGCGGTCGAACCGTCCCGCCTGGGCGTGGATGTGCGCCTGTCCCTCGAGAGCGCGCGCCTTCAGCTCCGGGCGCGGCTCGCTGTCGACGAGCGCCTGGAACGCCCCGAGCGCCTCCTCGTCCTTGCGCTCGAGCGCCCACGCCTGCGCGGCGAGGAGCTGCGCCTCGTCGGCGAGCTCGTGCGTCGGCCACCGCTCGCGAAGGACGCGCGCCTCGGTGCGCGCCTGCTCGAAGTTCGCGAGCGCGAGGTAGCCGCGCGCCACCTCGAGCTGGTAGCGCGGCGCGAGCGGGCTATCCGAGGCGGCGACGTCCGCGTACTGCGCGACGGCGGCGAGGTTGTCCTTGAAGCGGTCGCGGTAGATGTCGCCGATGACGCCGCGCGCCTCGTGCGCCTCCTTGCCGCCCGGCTGGAGCGAGACGATCCGGCGGTAATAGGAGAGCGCGCCCGTGTAGTCCCCGAGCTCGAGGTACGAGACGTCGCCCGCGAAGCGGAGCGCCCTCCCGCGCACCGACGCGCGCGCGGCGCCGAGCGGCCCGTCGCCGAGGTCGGCGAGGATCGCCTTGTAGGCGGCGAGCGCCCCTCGGGCATCCCCGGCGTGGCGGAGCGCGTTCGCCTGCTCGAGCCGTCGCTCCGGCGAGCCGCAGGCGAGGGCGAGCGCGGCGAGAAGGAGCAGTACGCAGCGAGGGGTCGGACGGAGGATCAACCCTGGCCCTCCGGCTCCTCGCCGTCGCCGTCGCCGGGCTCCTCGCCGTCCACCGGCGCGCTCTCGACCGGCGCCTGACCTTCGGGCGCCTCGCGCACGCCTACCGCCTCGGCGGCGGCGGTGGTCTCCGCGACCTTGGCCACGGCCACGACCTGCTCCTCCTTCGACTCGAGCGTGATGAGCCGGACGCCCTGGGTGTTCCGGCCGATGACGCTGATGCCCTTCGCCGGCATCCGGATGAGCATGCCCCGGTTCGTGATGATCATCGCCTCCTCGGCGTCGCTCACCGCCGCCGCCGCGACGACCGGCCCGTTCCGCTCCGTCGTCTTGATGGTGATGAGCCCCTTCCCGCCGCGGGTCTGGACCCGGTACTCGGAGAGCTCGGTCCGCTTGCCGTAGCCGTTCGCGGTGACGGTGAGGATCGGCTCGCTCGGCGCGCCCTCCACGTCCGGGTGGAGCGACTCGGCCGAGACGACCGCGTCGCCCTCGCCGAGCGTGATCCCCTTCACGCCGTAGGCGGTGCGCCCCATCGGCCGGACGTCCGACTCCTCGAACCTTATCGCCATCCCCTGCGCGGTGGAGAGGAGGACGTGGCTGTTGCCGTCGGTGATCCGCGCCGCGATGAGCTCGTCCCCCTCCTCGATGCCGAGGGCGATGATGCCGGCGGCGCGCGGCCGCGCGTACTGATCGAGCCGCGTCTTCTTGATGAGCCCGCGCCGGGTCGCCATGAACACGAACTGCGGCTCCTCGCCCGCCTGGGCCTTCTCCTCGCCCGGAGCCGCGTCGACCGCCTCGTCGCCCGCAGGCGCCGGCAGACGGCGCACGGGGAGGATGGCGGCCACCTTCTCACCCTGGGCGAGCTGGACGAGGTTCACGATCGGCTTGCCGCGCGCGGCGCGGCCGGCCTGCGGGATCTCGTGGACCTTCAGCCAGTAGACCTTCCCCTTGTCGGAGAAGACGAGCAGGTAGCTGTGGGTGGAGGCGACGAAGAGGCTCTCGAGGAAGTCCTCCTCGCGCGCGACCGCACCGGTCCTCCCGCGGCCGCCGCGCCGCTGGGCGCGGTAGAGCGACACCGGGTTCCGCTTCACGTAGCCGGCGTGGGAGACGGTGACGACCATCTCCTCCTCGGCGATGAGGTCCTCGGTGGAGAGGTCCTCGGCCTCGCCCTGGATCTCGGTGCGGCGCTCGTCGGCGAAGAGCTCCTTCACCTCCTTCAGCTCCTGGACGATCACCTCCTGGAGCACCTTCTCGGAGGAGAGGATCTCCTTCAGCCGCGTGATCGTCTTCTGGATCTCGACGAGCTCGTCCAGGATCTTCTGTCGCTCGAGCCCGGTGAGGCGCTGGAGCTGCATCTCGAGGATGGCCTTCGCCTGCACCTCGGAGAGCGTGAAGCGGGCGATGAGCTCGTCGCGCGCCGCGTCGCGGTCCCTCGCCTTCTTGATGAGCTCGATCATCTCGTCGATGTGGTCGAGCGCGATCTGGAAGCCGAGCAGGACGTGCTCGCGCTCGCGCGCCTTCTTCAGCTCGAAGCGGCTGCGGCGCGTGACGACGTCGCGGCGGTGGGCGATGAAGCGGTCGAGCAGCTCCCTCAGGTTCAGGGTGCGCGGCTGCCCCCCGTCGATGGCGAGCAGCGTCACGCCGAAGCCCGACTGCATCGCGGTGTGCGCGTACAGGTTGTTCAAGACCACCTGCGCGACCGCGTCCCGCTTCAGCTCGACGACGATGCGCATTCCCTCGCGCGAGGACTCGTCGCGCAGATCGGAGATGCCCTCGATCTTCTTCTCGCGCACGAGGTCGGCGATGTGCTCGACGAGCTTCGCCTTGTTCACCTGGTACGGGATCTCGGTGACGACGATCGCCTCGCGCTCGGTCTTCGGGTGGACCTCGATCGCGGCGCGCGCCCGCACCTGGATCGTGCCGCGCCCCTTCTCGTAGGCGGCGCGGATGCCGTCGCGCCCCCGGATGATCCCGGCGGTGGGGAAGTCCGGCCCCGGGATGAAGCGCATGAGGTCCTGCACCGTCGCCTTCGGGTGCTCGAGGAGATGGCCCACCGCGTCGATCACCTCGCCCATGTTGTGGGGCGGGATGTTCGTCGCCATCCCGACCGCGATCCCGGACGACCCGTTCACGAGGAGGTTCGGGAAGCGGGTGGGGAGGACGAGCGGCTCCTTCGTCGAGTCGTCGAAGTTCGGCCCCCACTCCACCGTCTCCTTGTCGATGTCGGCGAGGAGGAAGTCGGCGAGCCGCTCGAGGCGCGACTCCGTGTAGCGGTAGGCGGCCGCGGGATCGCCGTCCACCGAGCCGAAGTTGCCCTGGCCGTCGATGAGCGGGTAGCGGAGGTTCCACTCCTGGGCGAGGCGCACGAGCGCGTCGTAGACCGCCGCGTCGCCGTGGGGGTGGTACTTCTTCAGCACCTCGCCGACGACGCCGGCGCACTTCGAGTAGCGCTTGTTGTGGTGGAGCCCCTCGGTGTGCATCGCGTACAGGATGCGGCGGTGCACCGGCTTCAGGCCGTCGCGCACGTCGGGGAGCGCGCGGCCGATGATGACCGACATCGAGTAGTCGAGATACGACTTGCGCATCTCGTCCTCGATGTTGACCTGCGCGCGGTGGCCGTCCGGAGGGGACGGCGGCGCGGGCTCATCGGGAGGAGGCGGGGGCGGCAGGGTCTCGTCGGGCATCGGCCTGTTCCGCCGCCGGCGCGCGCGGCGCGCGCGCTTCCGGCGGGGCGTCGGTTGTAGCCGAATACCCCCGGATTTTCAATGGCTTTCGCGGTGTCCGGCACCGCGATTCGCGCCTGATTTCAAGCTGTCCGGCACCGCGGCGCGGCGCCGCGTGGCCGCGGAGCTGCGCTACTTCCCGGCGACCGAGATCCGCGCCGCGGCGCGGCGGACCCGCGCCGACTCGACGCCGTGGTTCTCGTCCTGCTCGGTGAGGCGGAGCAGCTTCTCCTGCGCCTCCTGGAAGGTGCGGCGCGCCCGCTCCACGTCGATCTCGGTGGCCGCCTCGGCCGTGTCGGCGAGGACGACGACGCGGTTGTCGGCGACCTGGAGGAACCCGCCGCCGACGGCGAAGTGGTGCTCGCGCCCGCCCTCGACGTAGGTGAGCCGGCCGGGCTCGAGGGCGGTCATGAAGGGTTCGTGGTTCAGCCGGACGCCGAATCCGCCCTGGGCGCCGGGGGCGCGCACCTCGTCGCAGCTGACCGAGAGGACGCGCCGCTCCGGCGTGACGATGTCGAGGGTGAGAGCCATCGGTTGCCCCCGGCCGTTACCCGGCCGCCAGCTTCTTCGCCTTCTCCACCGCCTCGTCGATGCCGCCCACCATGTAGAAGGCCTGCTCGGGGAGGTCGTCGTGCTTGCCTTCCACGATCTCCTTGAAGCCGCGGATCGTGTCCTTCAGCTCGACGTACTTGCCCGCGTTGCCGGTGAACTGCTTGGCGACCTCGAAGGGCTGCGACAGGAAGCGCTGCATCTTGCGGGCGCGCGCGACGGTGAGCTTGTCGTCTTCGGAGAGCTCGTCCATGCCGAGGATGGCGATGATGTCCTGGAGGTCCTTGTAGCGCTGGAGCGTCTCCTGCACCTGCCGCGCGACGGTGTAGTGCTCCATGCCGACGACGAGCGGGTCGAGGATGCGGCTCGTCGAGTCGAGCGGGTCGACGGCGGGGTAGATCCCGATCTCGGTCAGCTTGCGGGAGAGCACCGTGGTCGCGTCGAGGTGCGCGAACGCGGTCGCCGGGGCCGGGTCGGTGAGGTCGTCGGCGGGGACGTAGATGGCCTGCACCGACGTGATGGCGCCGTTCTTCGTGGAGGTGATCCGCTCCTGCAGCTCGCCCATCTCGGTGGAGAGCGTCGGCTGGTAGCCGACGGCGGAGGGGATGCGGCCGAGGAGCGCCGAGACCTCCGAGCCTGCCTGGGTGAACCGGAAGATGTTGTCGATGAAGAGGAGCATGTCGCGCTTCTCCTCGTCGCGGAAGTACTCGGCGATGGCGAGCGCGGAGAGGCCCACGCGCGCGCGCGCGCCGGGCGGCTCGTTCATCTGGCCGTACACGAGCACGCACTGGCTCTTCGACAGGTCGTCCTTGTTGATGACGCCCGAGTCGATCATCTCGTGGTAGAGGTCGTTCCCCTCGCGCGTCCGCTCGCCGACGCCGGCGAACACCGAGAACCCGCCGCGCTTCTTCGCGACGTTGTTCACGAGCTCCATGAGGAGCACGGTCTTGCCGACGCCCGCGCCGCCGAACAGGCCGATCTTGCCGCCGCGCAGGTACGGGGCGAGAAGGTCGAGGACCTTGATGCCCGTCTCGAACGCCTCGATCTTGACGTTCTGCTCGACGAGCGTCGGGGCGAGGCGGTGGATGGGGAGCTTCCGCGTCGCCTTCACCTCGCCCCGCTCGTCCACCGGCTCGCCGACGACGTTCAGGATGCGCCCGAGCACCTCCTTGCCTACCGGCACGGAGATGGGGGCGCCGGTGCTCCGCACCGGCATGCCGCGGACGAGGCCGTCGGTCGAGTCCATTGAGACGCAGCGGGCGGTGTTCTCGCCGAGGTGCTGGGCGACCTCGATGACGAGGTTGTCCGTGCGGGCGTCGATCGCCGGGTTCGTCACCGAGAGCGCCGTGTAGATGTCGGGCAGCGCGCCGGGCGGGAACTCGACGTCCACCACCGGGCCGATGACCTGGGTGATCTTGCCGCTCTGAACGTTCGTCGAAGTGGCCATGTCTTCCTTTCCCGAAATCTACTTGAGCGCCTCGGCGCCGCTCACGATCTCCATGAGCTCCTTCGTGACGTAGGCCTGGCGCGCGCGGTTGTACTGGAGGGTGAGCGCCGCGATCATCTCTTCCGCATTCTTCGTGGCGCTCTCCATCGCGCTCATGCGGGCGCCGTGCTCGGAGGCGGCCGACTCGAGGAGGGCGCGCCAAACCTGCGTCGCGATCTGGCGAGGGAGGAGCTCCCGGAGGAGCGCCTCGCGTGACGGCTCGTACTTGAAGTCGATCCCGGCGGACGCCTCGGCCACCGGTGCGGTCTCGATGGGGAGGAGCTGCACCACCACCGGCTTCTGGGAGATCGCGCTCTTGAACTCGTTGTAGGCGAGGAACACCGCGTCCACGTCGCCCGCGAGGTAGCGCGCGGTGTACTCCTCCGCGATCGCCTCCGCCTTCTCGTAGCGCAGGTCGGCGTGGATCCCGGTGAAGTCCTTGCGCACGGAGAGCTTGCGGGCGCGGAAGAAGTCCCGCCCCTTCTTCCCGATCGTGGCGAGCTGGAGTCCCTCGAAGCGATCGCCGTTCTCGGTGAGGAAGCGCTGTGTCCGGCGCGCGATGTTCGAGTTGAAGCCGCCGGCGAGGCCGCGGTCGCTCGTGATGACGACCACCTCGGCCTGGCGCTGGACGCGGGGGGCGAGCAGCGGGTGCGCCGCCGCCTCCTCGGCCGCTGCGCGCGCGGCGACGCGCGCGAGGGTCTGGTCGAGCAGCATGGCGTAGGGACGCGTCTTGAGAATGGCGTCCTGGGCGCGCCGGAGCCTCGCGGCCGCCACCATCTTCATGGCCTTCGTGATCTGCCGCGTCGACTTCACCGAGCCGATGCGGTTGCGGATGTCGCGCAGGGAGGGCACGGGATCCTCGTCCTCGGCTTTCGAGAGCTGCTACGCCTCGGCCTGGAAGATGCCGCTGAACTCGCGGAGCGCGGTGTCGAGCGACTTCCTGATGCCGTCGTCGAGGGCCTTCTTCTCGGCGATCGACTTCGCGACGCCGGGGTGGCGGGTGTCGAGGAACTCGATGAGCTCCCGCATGTAGCGCGCGACCTGATCCACCGCGACGGGGGCGATCCAGCCCTGGCCCTTCTCGTCCTTCTGCGTCGCGGCGTAGAGCTGGATGACCTGCTTCTCGACCGTCATCGGCTGGTACTGCCCCTGCTTCAGCACCTCGACGAGCCGCGCGCCGCGGGCGAGGGTCTCCTGCGTCGCCTTGTCGAGGTCGGAGCCGAACTGCGCGAAGGCGGCGAGCTCGCGGTACTGGGCGAGGTCGAGCTTGAGCGTGCCGGCCACCTGCTTCATCGCCTTGATCTGGGCGGAGCCGCCGACGCGCGAGACCGAGATGCCGACGTTAATCGCCGGCCGCTGCCCCTGGTAGAAGAGGTTCGACTCGAGGAAGATCTGCCCGTCGGTGATGGAGATGACGTTCGTCGGGATGTACGCCGACACGTCGCCCGCCTGGGTCTCGATGATGGGCAGCGCGGTGAGCGACCCGCCCCCCTCCTTGTCGGAG
>WNGA01000975.1_pt1 | contig 52495 bp, 55 predicted proteins | sample 5400061 | NCBI WGS metagenome assembly WNGA01 (sample SAMN13153366, study PRJNA577476) | soil metagenome | isolation source: 100 cm soil or saprolite under grassland replicate 2 | place: USA:California | collected 2016-06-15
CTCGAGTTCACCGAGGGTATGCAGTTCGACAAGGGCTACATCTCGCTCTACTTCGTCACCGACCAGGACCGCATGGAGGCGGTGCTGGAGGACCCCTACATCCTGATCGCCAACCAGAAGATCTCCTCGGTGCAGTCGCTGCTGCCGGTGCTCGAGAAGGTCATGCAGTCCGGCCGGCCGTTCCTGATCATCGCCGAGGACGTCGAGGGCGAGGCCCTTGCGACCCTGGTGGTCAACAAGATCCGCGGCACCTTCAAGTCGGCCGCGGTCAAGGCCCCAGGCTTCGGCGACCGCCGCAAGGCGATGCTGGGTGACATCGCCACCCTCACCGGCGGCCAGGTGATCAGCGAGGAGGTCGGCCTCAAGCTCGACAACGTCGGGCTCGACCTGCTCGGCCGGGCGCGCCGGGTCAGCGTGACCAAGGACGACACCACCATCGTCGAGGGCGGCGGCTCGGACCCGGACATCAAGGGCCGCATCAGCCAGATCAAGCAGGAGATCGAGAACACCGACTCCGACTGGGACCGCGAGAAGCTGCAGGAGCGGCTCGCCAAGCTGGCCGGCGGCGTGGGCGTGATCCGCGTCGGCGCGGCCACCGAGGTCGAGCTGAAGGAGAAGAAGCACCGCATCGAGGACGCCGTCTCGGCCACCCGTGCGGCCATCGAGGAGGGCATCGTGCCCGGCGGCGGGGTCGCCCTGCTGCGCGCCCAGTCCGCGCTGGACAAGCTGGACCTGGTCGGCGACGAGGCGACCGGCGCCGAGATCGTGCGCCGGGCGCTCGAGCTGCCGGCCTACTGGATCGCCCAGAACGCCGGCCACGAGGGCGCCGTAGTGGTCTCGCGGGTGCGCGACCTGAGCGACGCCCAGGGCTTCGACGCCGCCGCCGGCGAGTACACCGACCTGTTCAAGGCCGGCATCATCGACCCGGCCAAGGTGACCAGGTCGGCGGTGCAGAACGCCGCCTCGATCGCGGCCCTGCTGCTCACCACCGAGACCCTGGTGGTCGACAAGCCGGAGGAGAAGGAGGCGACCCCCGGCGGCCACGACCACGGCGGTGGCGGCTTCGGCATGTAGGCTGCGGCACGTCGGAGAGGACCCCGGCCAGACGGCCGGGGTCCTCTCCCGTTCCGGGGCCGGATGCGCCCAACGGGCTCCAGGCGGCCCGCGCATGCTCCGAAGCACCACATGGCGGCGCGTAGCCCGGCCCGACCTGGATTGGCCTGGGTTCGGACAATTTGGTAGCGCTGCCCGGCCTCTGCGCGCATGTCGTAAGCTACGAACCCCCACTCCCCGGTCGTTGCCGTCGGAGCCGAGAGCCTGGAGGTCACCCTGTCAACAGGCCGTTGGGGCGGTTCGGCGATCGTGTCGCTGGCGCTCGCCCTCTTGCTGGCGGCCTGCTCGGCCGGTCACGACTCCACCGCCGCCTCGTCCGGCCAGCTCGGAGCCAGGCCTGCTGGGCCGACCATCCCGAGCACGCTCCCCTCCGGCTCGCACAAGCGCTGCCTGACCAGCGAGGAGCTGCGCGACGAGGTGTGGTTCGACGCGCCCGACGGTGCGCACCTCTCCGGCGTGGTGCTCGGGCAGGGCAGGACCGGCGTGCTCCTCGCCCACCAGCGCTGGTTCAACCTCTGCTCCTGGATGCCGTTCGCCCGGACCCTCGCCCAGCAGGGCTTCCGGGTGCTCGCCTTCGACTTCCGCGGCTTCGGCATCTCCCCGCCCATGTCCGGCAGGGCCGGCCGCAGCCTCGACCTCGACGTCGCCGGCGGCGTCGGCTACCTGCGCCGCCAGGGGGTCGACCGGGTGGTGCTGGTCGGCGCGTCGATGGGCGCCACCTCCGCGCTGATGGTCGCGTCCCAGGACCAGCCCGCCGGCCAGGCCTCGGTGGCCGGGGTGGTCAGCATCTCCGGGCCGTCCCTCTTCTACGAGATGGACGCCGCCCAGGCGGTGCGGCAACTGCGCGTGCCGCTGCTGCTGATCGCCTCGAGCGAGGAGGGCTCCTACGCCCGCTCGGCGCGGCTGCTGTACAACAACGCCCGCTCCCACTCCAAGCGCATGGTGCTCGTGCCAGGCAAGGTGCACGGCATCGGCCTGCTGGCGAGCAGCACCAACGGCGCCCAGATCCGCCAGCTCATCACCACCTTCATCCAGGAGCACGCCGCCCCGGTCGCGGCCCTGCGCTAGCGGAACAGGCGGCCCTCCAGGTAGGCGGCCCAGTAGCGGGCCTGGTCGCGGACGCTGGCGGGGAGGTGGCGGCTGGAGCTCGCGTCCCTGAGCAGCCAGGCGACGGTCTGCAGGTCGCCGCGCTCCATCTCCGGGTCGACCTCGGACGACCAGAAGCCGGCGGCGCCCCTGATCTCGTCGGGGGTGCCGGCGGACCGCCCGATCTCCCGCAGCAGTCCGCACACGGCGGCGGCGTCGTCCCGCCCGATGGTCGGCTGGATCACCAGCCCGCTCCTCTGCTCGGCCATGTACCCGCTCCTCGTCGATACCCTGCCCGCCGCCCGGCCGTCGCGCCAGCGAGCCGGTCGGGTAGCGGTGCGCCCTGTCGGTGACCCCGTGGCTCGACAGCGGCGGGCACGGCCCGGCGCATCGCCGCGGGTGCTCTGGGGTGTGGCGCCGATGCTCGACCGGCCCCCTCGCTCGGTGCTCGAACATATGTTCGAGCACCGAGCGGCCCGCCGTCAAGCTGGCTGCTCGTCCTGTCGAAACGGACGGACGGCGGCCTCGGCCGGCGAGTGCCGGCCCGAAGAATTGGCGAGGCGAGAGGAGCGGCCAGCGCGGTCGACCGGGCTGGCCGCCGCGCCGCTACCCAGGGAGCGAGCGTGAGCCGGGCACAACTGGACAGGGCACTGGGCGAGGGCGAGCGGACCGCCGTGCACGGCTCCCCGCTGGCGGCCGCGGAGCTGCTGGCCGCGGCCCTCGACACGGCCGTCGAGGTCGGCGACCGCGCCGCGACGGGGAGAGCCCGCTGGCTGCTCGGCGTGGCCGAGCAGGGCGCCGGGCGCTGCGGCGCGGCCCTGCGCCTGCTGCACGCCGCCTGGCCGGAGGCCAAGGCCACGCCGCTGGCCGTCCACGTCGCCGGCAGCCTCGCCGAGACCTACAGGCAGCTCGGCGAGCACGCCAGCGCCCGCGCCTGGGACCAGCGGGCGCTCGACCTGGCCGAGGGCGAGGCGATCGTCTGGCCCCTGCTCGGCCTTGCCGCCGACGCGGTGGGGGCCGGGGACGCCGGCGAGGCCGGCCGCCGCCTCGCGGCCGCCGCGCCGCTGGCGGTCGACGGCGAATGGCAGGCCGAGGTCAGGACGGGCTGGGCGGCGGCGGAGCTGGCCCTGCTGGAGGCGCGACCGCGCGACGCGGCCGACGCGGCCGCGGGGGCCGTCGCCGCGGCCGAGCGCGCCGGTGCCGCCCCCTACGTGGCCAGGAGCCTGCTCTTCCAGGGCGGCGCGCTGGCGCAGGCCGGCGACCCGGAGGCGGCCGCCACCCTGGCCCGTGCGGCCGTCCTCGCCGAGCTGCTCGGCGTCCTGCCGGTCGCCTGGCCGGCGCGCGCCCTGCTCGGTGCCCTGCTGGCCCGGTCGGGCCGTCCCGCCGAGGCCGCCGCGGAGCTGGCCGCCGCCCGCGGCTCGCTCGACACCATCGCCGCCGACCTCGACGAGGACGCCCGTCCGCGCTGGCTCGCCCAGCCCGCCGTCGTGGCGGTCCTCGAGGCGACCACCGCCCCGCATGGAGGGTGACCCCGAGGTGCGGGCGACTCGCTCAGGGGCTGGCCCGCCGGCGGCGGCGCAGCGCCGTGGCGACGCTGCCGCTGCCGACCAGGAGCACCACCGCCGAGGTGAGCGCGACCGTCACCGGCGTGCGCTGCCTGCCCGCGGCGGCGCCGGCGGACGGGCCGCCGGCGACCCCGGCCGGGCTCGCCTGGGCGACGGCGGCCGGCGGCCGTGGCAGCAGCAGCAGGGCGGCGACGTCCGCTGGCGGCGTGTACGGCGGCAGGCGCAGCCCGCTGCGGGCCGCCCGCCCGGCACCGAAGCCCCAGTTCATCATCTGGGCGGCGTCGCCAGGGGGATCGGGGCTGTGCAGCACGACCGCGATCAGGGTGCGGCCTCCCCGGGTCGCCGCGGCGGCCAGGCAGCGGCCGGCGCCGTCGGTGAAGCCGGTCTTGACGCCGACCGCCCCCGGGTAGTCGCGCAGGAAGTTCGAGTGGGCCGAGAGGGTGTGGCGGTGCCCGTCAGGGGTCACGAAGGCGAGCCGCCTGGTGCGCACCATCCGCGCCAGCCAGGGGTCGCGCAGCACCGCCCTGGCCAGGATCGACAGGTCGTAGGCGCTGGAGACGTGCCCGGGGGCGTCCAGCCCGTCGGGGACGTGCCAGCGCGAGCGGCGCAGCCCCAGGCGCCTGGACTCGGCGTCCATGGCCTGGCTGAAGCGCGGCACCGAGCCGGCCGCCTCATCGGCGAGCAGGACGGCCATGTCGTTGGCCGAGACGATCAGGGCGGCGGCGAGCGCCTGCTCCACCAGGATCTTCTGGCCGGGCTTGAGCGAGAGCCTGGTGGCGGGCCTGGCGGCGGCGTCCCTGCCGGCCACCGCCACCTGCCGCTGCGCCAGGCTGGCATGCGCCACCAGCACGGTCAGCATCTTGGTCAGGCTCGCCGGCGGCCTGGGCACGTGCGGGTTGCGTGCCCAGAGCACCTCGCCGCTGCCCGCGTCGACCAGGATCGCGTAGCGGGAGCCGACCTTCGGCCCGGCGGCCACGGCGGCCGCCCGCGCGGTGGAGGCGGGCAGGCCGGCCGCCCGCGCCGGTGGCGCGACCGCCAGGGCGGTGGTCAGGGCGAGCAGCAGCAGGGCGGCGCCGCGGCGCCGGCCGGCCGCTGCGAGCTGGCTTTCGGGCGTGGTGCGGGCTGGCCCGGGCCGGCCGTGCGGCGCGAGGTCAGGCCGGACTGTCATGGGTCGTAGGAGTCTCCATGCCTTTGCGGGCGGACGTCGGGAGGGGCAGTGTGTCATCGTCACTTCAGTCGGACAACCAGGCTGATCCAGCCGGATGGGGGCCGACGCGGCCGCCACGGCGCCACCTCGATAGAATCGCGTGTCCTCCAGCCGATACCGGTTCGGGGCCCCGTAGCCCCGGATGCAGTAGCGAGGTGGCCCGGAGCCGCGCGCTGGCTGGACTGAGGAGCGACGAAGGAGCGACGAGGGAAGCCAGCGCACAAGCGGCGCAGGGCCACCGAGCGTCTTAGCAAAGGAGCGAAGCGAATGCGCGTCACGGTCATCGGAGCCGGCCACGTCGGGCTCGTCACCGCCGTCTGCCTGGCTCGGGCCGGCCACGAGGTCCTCGCCGACGACGACGACCGGGCCAAGCTCGAGCTGTTGCGGCAGGGCACGGTGTGGTTCTACGAGCCGCAGCTGCAGGAGCTGATGACCGAGGCCCTGGCCAGCGGCCTCCTCGAGTTCACCTCGGACAAGGCCGCGGCGGTGCGTCACGGCGAGGTGATCTTCATCTGCGTCGGCACCCCGAGCCGCGACGACGGCAGCCCCAACCTGCGCCTGGTCGAGGCCGTGGCCCGCGACGTCGCCCGCCACCTGCCGGTGGGCCAGTTCCGCCTGGTCTGCGAGAAGAGCACCGTGCCGGTCCAGACGGGCCAGCGGGTGGCCCAGGTGATGTCGCGCGAGGCCCCGCCGGGGGCCGACTACGAGGTCGCCTCCAACCCCGAGTTCCTGCGCGAGGGCACCGCCGTCGAGGACACCCTGCGGCCCGACCGCATCGTGGTCGGCACCGACTCCCAGCGCGGCACCGACGTCCTGCGCGAGCTGTTCGGCCCGATCATCGAGGCCAGCGGCTGCGACTTCCTGGCCACCGACCGCGCCACCGCCGAGCTCATCAAGCACGCCTCCAACGCGTTCCTGGCCACCAAGATCAGCTTCATCAACTCGGTGGCGGCGGTCTGCGAGCGCTCCGGGGCGGACGTGGAGCTGGTCGCCAGGGGCATGGGCCTCGACCCGCGCATCGGTCCGAAGTTCCTCAGTGCCGGGGCCGGCTACGGCGGCAGCTGCTTCCCCAAGGACGTGGCCGCCTTCGCCCACCGCTCGCGGGAGCTGGGGGTGGACTTCGGCATCCTGCGCGAGGTCGCCAAGGTCAACCTGGAGGCGCGCCGCAACGTGGTCGAGAAGGTGCGCGACGCCCTCTGGCACCTGGAGGGCAAGCGCGTCGGCGTGCTCGGCCTCGCCTTCAAGCCCGACACCGACGACCTGCGCGAGGCACCGGCGGTCGACGTGGTCCGCGGGCTGCTCGACGGCGGCGCCGACGTGGTCGCCTACGACCCGGTCGCCGGCGAGCAGGCGCTCGCGCTCCTGCCCGGCCTGCAGCTCGCCGCGAAGGCCCACGAGGTGGCCGACGGCGCCCACGCCCTGGTCCTCATGACCGAGTGGGCCGAGTTCGCCGAGCTCGACCCCGCCAACCTGAAGAGCCGCATGCGCTACCCGATCGTGGTCGACGCGCGCAACTTCTTCGACGTCAAGCGGTTCGTGGCCGAGGGCTTCACCGTCGCCGGGGTGGGGCGCCCGGTGGCCGGCCCGCCCTCCGACGCACGGAGCTGAGCCGTGCCGCGAGCGGTCATCACCGGAGGCGCCGGCTTCCTCGGCTCGCACCTGTGCCGCAGGCTGCTGGCCGAGGGGTTCGAGGTCGTCTGCATGGACAACCTGATCACCGGCCGGGCGGAGAACGTCGAGGACCTGATCGGGGAGCGCTTCCGCCTGGTCCACGTCGACGTCACCGACTACCTCCACGTCTCCGGGCCGGTCGACGCGGTGCTGCACTTCGCCTCCCCGGCGAGCCCCATCGACTACCTGCGCTATCCCATCCAGACCCTGAAGGTCGGCGCGCTCGGCACCCACCGCGCCCTCGGCCTGGCGAAGGACAAGGGCGCCCGCTTCCTGCTCGCCTCGACCAGCGAGGTCTACGGCGACCCGAAGGTCCACCCCCAGCCGGAGAGCTACTGGGGCCACGTCAACCCGATCGGCCCCCGCGGCGTCTACGACGAGGCCAAGCGCTTCGCCGAGGCCCTCGCCACCGCCTACCAGCGCAGCCACGGCGTCGAGGTGCGCATCGTGCGCATCTTCAACACCTTCGGGCCGTTCATGAGGATCGACGACGGCCGGGCGTTCTGCACCTTCGCGGTGCAGGCGCTGCGTGGGGAGCCGCTCACCGTGCACGGGGACGGCAGCCAGACGCGCTCGCTGAGCTACGTGGAGGACATGGTCGAGGGGTTCTGGCGGCTGCTCTGGAGCGACGTGGAGGGGCCGGTGAACCTCGGCAACCCGCGCGAGGTGACCATCCTGGAGCTGGCCCGGATGGTGGCCGCGGCGGCGGGCGTCGGCGAGGTCAGGGTGGACTACCAGCCGCGGCCGGTCGACGACCCCGAGGTGCGGAAGCCGGACATCACCAGGGCCATGACCGAGCTGGGCTGGAAGCCGTCGGTCAGCCTGGAGGAGGGCATCGCGCGCACCCTTCCCTGGTTCAGCCAGGCACTGGAGCGGGCGGCGCGATGAGCGCGCGCCGGACCAGGAGGGCGGCGTTCTTCGACGTCGACAAGACCCTGCTGCCCGGCTCCAGCCTGTACCTGCTGGCCCGTGGCATGTACAAGCGCGGCTACTACACCTGGCGCGACATCGCCGGGTTCGCCCTGGCCCAGCTCACCTTCCGGGTGACCGGCGCCGAGGGCAAGCGCGGCGTGGAGGCCGCCCGCGAGTCGGCGCTGGCGTTCATCGAGGGCAAGTCCCAGAGCGACATGCTCCAGCTCGGCCACGACGTCGTCGTCGAGGTGATCGGGCCGCGCATCTACCCGGGCATGCGCCGGGTGATCGACCTGCACCACGCCGACGGCGACAAGACCTACCTGGTCACCGCGGCCCCGCGCGAGCTGGCCGAGCGGATGGCCGCCTACCTTGGCATGGACGGCGGCCTCGGCACCGAGGCGGAGCTGGTCGACGGCAGGTACACCGGCCGCCTCATCGGCCCGCTGCTGCACGGCCCCGCCAAGCTCGACGCGGTCACCAAGCTCGCCGCCGAGCAGGGCATCGACCTGCGCGACTGCAGCGCCTACTCGGACTCGCTCAACGACCGCCCCATGCTGGAAGGGGTCGGCCACCCGGTGGCCGTCAACCCCGACAGGCAGCTCCGCGAGCTTGCCCGTGAGCGCGGCTGGCCGGTGCAGGACTTCCGCAAGCACCGCCGCCTCTGGCTTGTCTGGCTGCCCGCCGGCGTTGCCGGTGGGACGGTCGCCGGCGTCACCGCCAGGGTGGTCGCGCGCCAGCGGCGCCGCGGCAGCCAGGAGCCGGAGCCGCTCGCGGAGGCGAAGGAGGGGCTGCGCCGCCGCCTGGGCAGGTAGCGACGAGGGCGTCAGTGCCTGGTGCTCAGTCCGGCTGGTCGTTCACCGGCAGGCCGCCCTCGCTGAGCACCTCGGCCACCTCGTCCTCGGTCAGCCCGCGAGTGGTGAGCGCCCTGCGGATGCGCCGGGCGGCCTCGGTCGGCGAGGTCCAGCCGTCGCGCAGCGAGGAGCCGGTCTCGTTCTCGGCCTCGAGCACGCCGTCCACGAACCCCTTGCCGTAGTCCCAGGTCACGTACCTGTTCCAGCCGAAGTAGTGGTCCTCCTCGCAGTCCGGGCAGGGGATCACCACACCGCGGAAGCCACGCGACTCGAGCGCCTCACGGAACTCGGCGAGGTCGGCCAGGTCCTCGAGCAGCGCCGCGCGTTCCTCCTCGTCGATCGGGGCGGAAGTTGCGTCGTCGTCGTCGAATCCGAACGGATCGAGGGGATCGGACACGGGCACCTCGTGGGAAGAACGGTCGTGCTGGCCGCTGGGAAACCGGCGACCGCATCGCATGGTACAGGGAGTTGCGATGGGCTGGGGACCCCAATCTTGCGCCTGTCGAAAGCCCCCTGGCGACCCTGCCGAAAGGGGCCGTGCTACGCTCTGGTATGGACCGTGACCTGGACCTGTCGCCCGACGGACGGGTCACGCCGGCTCCCCACTTCCCCGCCCCTTGCTGGCCGCTCCGCGGCCTGCTTTCCAGTACCGGCCGGGCGGGTCAGCCCCGGCCCTCGGCACCGTCATCGGGAGGGACCATTGGCTGAGGTCGAGATCGGAATCGGCAAGAGCGGCCGCCGCGCCTACGGCCTTGACGACATCGCCATCGTGCCCAGCCGTCGCACCCGCGACCCTGACGACGTCGACATCTCCTGGGAGATCGACGCCTACCAGTTCAGCCTGCCGGTGCTCGCCTCGGCGATGGACGGGGTGGTCTCGCCCCGCATCGCCGTCGAGCTGGGCCGCCTCGGCGGCCTCGGCGTGCTCAACCTGGAAGGCCTGTGGACGCGCTACGAGGACCCTGACCCCGTCTACCAGGAGATCGCCGGGCTCTCCAACAGCGACGCGACCAAGCGCATGCAGGAGCTCTACGCGCAGCCGATCAACCCGGAGCTGATCGGCCGCCGGGTCGAGGAGGTCAAGGGCGCCGGCGTGGTCGCCGCCGCGTCCCTCACCCCGCAGCGCGTCGCCCGCTACCACACCTACGCCCTGGAGGCCGGCCTGGACATCCTGGTCATCCAGGGCACGGTGGTCTCCGCCGAGCACGTCTCGGCGACCACCGAGCCGCTCAACCTCAAGACCTTCATCGCCCGCTACGACCTGCCGGTGATCGTCGGCGGCTGCGCCTCCTACGCGACCGCGCTGCACCTGATGCGCACCGGCGCGGCCGGCGTCCTGGTCGGGGTCGGCCCCGGGGCGGCCTGCACCACCCGCGGCGTGCTCGGCATCGGCGTGCCCCAGGCCACCGCGCTGGCCGACGCGGCCGGCGCGCGCGTGCGCCACCTGGAGGAGACCGGCCGCTACGTCCAGGTGATCGCCGACGGCGGCATGCGCACCGGCGGCGACGTGGCCAAGGCGATCGCCTGCGGCGCCGACGCGGTCATGCTCGGCTCGCCGCTCGCCCGGGCGGTCGAGGCGCCAGGCCGCGGCTACCACTGGGGCATGGCCACCTTCCACCCGGACCTGCCTCGGGGCACGCGCGTGCGGACCTCGTCGATCGGCACGCTCAAGGAGATCCTGCTCGGCCCGGCACCGGTCAACGACGGCTCCATGAACCTGTTCGGGGCGCTGCGCACCTCCATGGCGACCTGCGGCTACGCCAGCGTCAGGGAGTTCCAGCGGGCGGAGGTGATGGTCGCGCCCGCGCTGCAGACCGAGGGCAAGCTGCTGCAGCGCAGCCAGGGCGTCGGCATGGGGTGAGGGCGGCGGCGTCGGCGCCCGCGGCCCCATCGGCGCCGACGCCGCCGAGTCGGGTCAGGCCTGCGCGCCGTTCTGCTCGGCGCCGTTCGCGCTGGTCCTGCGGCGGCGGGTGATCACCTGCCGGTCCCAGCCACGGTGGACCGAGCAGAAGCTGTCCGGGTTGTAGCGCGACAGCTGGGTCTCGCAGCCGTCGGCGGCGCAGACCCGTGCCTCGCCGAACGAGCGGACCTCCGGGTCCGCTCCGGGCGCGCGCCGGCGCGCCTTGGCGCCGGCCTCGCCCGCGTCGTCGGCGTCGACGCCCCCCTGTGCGATCGGGTCTTCCCCGTATGGCACGTTGCGCGCTCCTCCAGCCGTCAGACCCGCCCCGCGCTCGCGCGGGCGCTGGTGGCGCAGCCGCCGTGCCCTGGAAAAAGAAGCGCACCACGCTGACCGGCGTGGTGCGAGGTCCAGGCACCATTGGGGGGGCGGCGACGCCCCAGGCAGGGCATCAACCGTACTCCCTCGGAGACGGGGCAGGCAACCGATCCGGGCATTTCACCGGATCCCGGGCACGGGAAGACCGGCTGCTATGCTCAGCGGCATGAGCGCGCCGCCGGCCGGGCACGACACCGTCCTCGTCCTCGACTTCGGGGCACAGTACGCCCAGCTCATCGCGCGCAGGGTGCGCGAGTGCCACGTCTACTCCGAGGTCGTCCCGTGCGACCTCGACCCGGCCGAGGTGCGCGCCAGCGGCGCCAGGGCGCTGATCCTCTCGGGCGGCCCCGCTTCGGTGTACGAGCCCGGCGCGCCCGCCCTCGACCCCCGCCTGCTCGAGCTCGGCCTGCCCGTGCTGGGGCTCTGCTACGGGCAGCAGGCCATGGCCCGGATCCTCGGCGGTCGGGTGGAGCCGACCGGCGTGCGCGAGTACGGCCGCACCGCGCTCAGCGCCAGCGGCGACAGCGTGCTCTTCCGCGACCTCCCAGCCGAGCAGACGGTGTGGATGAGCCACGGCGACACGGTGGCGGCGCCGCCGCCTGGCGCGCGGGTGGTCGCCTGGACCGAGGCCACCCCGGTGGCCGGCTTCGAAGACCCCGGCCGGGGCCTCTACGGGGTGCAGTTCCACCCGGAGGTGGCCCACACCCCCCGCGGCCTCGACCTGCTCAAGAACTTCCTCTACCAGGCGGCCGGCTGCCGGCCGAACTGGACAAGCACCTCGATCATCGAGGAGCAGGAGGCGCTGGTCCGAGACCGGGTGGGCGACGACCGGGTGCTGGCGGCGCTGTCGGGCGGGGTCGACTCCTCGGTGGCCGCGCTGCTCGTCCACCGAGCCGTCGGCGACCGCCTCACCTGCGTGTTCGTCGACACCGGGCTGCTGCGCCACGGCGAGGCTGAGCAGGTCGAGGAGACCTTCCGCCGCGACTTCCAGGTCAACCTCGTCCACGTCAAGGCGGCCGACCGCTTCCTGGAGCGGCTCGCCGGGGTGGCCGACCCCGAGACCAAGCGCAAGGCCATCGGCACCGAGTTCATCCGGGTGTTCGAGGAGGTCGCGCGCGAGCACGGCGACGCGCGCTACCTGGTCCAGGGAACCCTGTACCCGGACGTGGTCGAGTCGGGCGGCAAGCGCAACGCCACCATCAAGACCCACCACAACGTGGGCGGCCTGCCCGAGCGCATGGACCTGGAGCTGGTGGAGCCGCTGCGGCTGCTGTTCAAGGACGAGGTGCGCCGCGTCGGGGTGGAGCTCGGCCTGCCGGAGGACGTGGTCGGGCGCCAGCCGTTTCCCGGCCCCGGCCTGGCGGTCCGCATCATCGGCGAGGTCACCGCCGAGCGCCTGGAGACCCTGCGCGCCGCCGACCGCATCGTGATCGAGGAGGTGCGCCGGGCCGGCCTCGACACCTCGCTGTGGCAGTACTTCGGGGTGCTGCCGGCCGTGCGCACGGTCGGCGTGATGGGCGACGGCCGCACCTACGCCTACCCCCTGATCGTCCGCGCGGTGACCAGCGAGGACGCCATGACCGCCGACTTCGCCCGGCTGCCGTGGGAGCTGCTCGAGCGCATCGCCACCCGCGTGGTCGGTGAGGTCCCCGGCGTCAACCGCGTCGCCTACGACGTCACCTCCAAGCCCCCCGCCACCATCGAGTGGGAGTAGCCCACTGAACTGAGCAGGAAGCCCCTGAAGTGGGAAGATGCGCCCTGTAGGGCGTCTACCAGCGGGTTTGCTAACAGGGGTGCTAACGGATGGCCCCGCTTGCACCCTCAGCGGGCATGTGGGGGGGCGGGCTGCCCTGGTCGTGCTCGTGGTTCGCGCCGCGCTCGTGCGCCCGAGCGTGCACCGGCACCGCGTACTGGCCGAAGGCGACGATGACGCCCGGGGTGGCGTGCATCCGGAGCTGGTGCAGCGCCTGCTCCTCCGCCGTCATCACCGCGAACGCCCTCATGCCGAGAGGTTCCCAGCTTCGCCACAATATGACAAGGCTCGTCAACTCGTCCCGGGGTGCGCACCAGCCGATAGTTCACGTCATGGAGCGCCAGCAGTACCAGGACGACGACCTGCTCACCAAGGTCCAGCTGGCCGCCGCGCTCAACGTCTCCTCGCGGACCGTCGACCGGTGGCTGGCCGAAGGCGAAGGGCCGCCCTACATCAGGTTGCCCCGCAACCGGCTCCGCTGGCGCTGGGGCGACGTCCGGACGTGGCTCGACCAGCGCCGGGAGTCCTAGCCGGAGGTTCCCAGGATCGCCGCCGCGGCCAGGGTCGCAGCGTCCCGGTCCTGCCGCTCGTTGGTGTGGACGTAGACGTCCTGGGTGATCGAGATGCGGCTGTGCCCCAGCCGCCTGGACAGCACCTCGATCGGGACGCCCGCGGCCAGCGCCGAGCTGGCGTATGAGTGCCGCAGGTCGTGCAGGCGGATCCTGGGCAGCCCGGCCACCTTGGCCAGCCGCCGGAACTCCGACGTCAGCCACTCGGGGTTGAGCATCGTCCCGTCCTCGCGGACGAACACCAGGCCCGTGTCGGTCCATGCCTCGCCCCATGCCAGCCGCTCTTCGAGCTGGACCTTGCGGTGGGCCTTCAAGGCGGCGGCCGTGACCGGATCCAGCTCGAACGTGCGCCGGCTCGACGCGCTCTTGGTGTCTCCGACCAGCGTCGGGGTGCGGTCGACCATCACGGCCGTCTGCGTGACCGACAGGCGGCCGGCGTCCAGGTCCAGCGCCGCCCAGGGCAGCCCGCAGACCTCCGAGCGGCGCATCCCGGTCGTGGACAGCAGCAGCCAGCACGCCGCGAGTCGATGCTCGTGCGTGGCGGCGAGGAAGGCCCGGGTCTGCTCCGGCCACCACACGCGCATCTCCCGGCGGGGGACGGGCGGCTGGTCGGCGTAGGCGGCGACGTTGCGGACCACCTCGCCCTTCCGGACCGCGTCGTCGAGGGCCTTGTGGATCAGCGTGTGGACCCGCCGGACCGTGTTCGGCTGAAGGGGCTTCCCGCCGCGCCCGCCCCGCTCGAGCAGGCGGGTGTAGAGCCGGTCGAGATGGCTTGGGGTCAGCTCCTGCAACGCCACCGCGCCGAGCGTCGGGATGACGTACGCGCGGGCGAAGTTGGTGTACATCGCCGCCGTCGTCGCCCTGCGCTGCCGGCGCACGGCGGGGAGCCAGTCGTCCTCGAACCACTCCCGCACGGTCTTCTTCCCCGGGCGGACGTACGTGCCCTGATCGAGCTGGCCGAGCGCTGCCCGGAGCGCCTTCTCGGCGTCCTTCCGGGTCGGGTAGCCGCCCTTCCACCGCTGCCGGCGCTTCCCCGTGACGGGGTCCCGGCCTTCGTCGTAGACGACCGACCAGGTGTCCCCGCGCTTGATCACACTGCCGCGCATCACACCCCTCCTCACCTGCGGATTCTCTCATTCGTGCAGGACAGCGGCCCGGGTACCTCCTCGGTCACCCGGGCCGCTCGTCGGTCAGCTTCGTCGTAGGTCTGAGGCCCACCGGTCGAGTGCCGCGACGGCATCCCGCACGGTGGGCGGGACCCGCAGCTCCAGGACCATCGCCTCCGCGATGATCATGCTCAGGTTCTCCCCGGCCGCCTCGACGTCGGTGATCAACGCGGCAACGCGGACCTTCCGCGGGTCGGTCATGACGGCCGCCCGTTGGTGCTCGGCTCGCCCTTGGAAAGCCGCTGGTCCAGGACGTACCGCTCCCCGGCCCACAGGTGCAGGCCCAACCCGGCCCGCATGGCGCACCGCTTGATCGCGTCGCTTGCGGCCTGCTTCAACCGCTGCCCGTCGTGCCGCCAGTTGTGCGGGTCCTCGACGTCGCCGGCCTCTTCCAGCCGCACGGTGCGGCCGTCGACCTGCAGGGTGAGCCGCCACACGCCCCCGACGACCACCTGGTGCAGGTCGGGCGTGCCGTCCCTGGCCCGCCTGGACTTGCCCTGCGGGTCGGGCGGGATGCCCGGCACGTCGCCGCGGATGATCTCGACCAGCTCGAAGCTGAACGGCCCGACGACCCCCAGGAGCCATTGGGTCACGTTCTCGTGGGCGACGTAGCGGTTGCCGCCCGGGTCGCGCTGGACCAGCTCCCGGGGGAACCGCTGCGCCAGCCGGGTCAGGTCGCTCACGCCGACCACGGCCCGTCGTCGGGGCCGAGGTCGTAGTGCCGTTCCTCGAGCTTCCGTTCGGTGTGCAGGTCGGTCAGGTCGCCGTACCGCTCCCTGGTGACCTCGGGAAGGCTCGCCAGCTCGTCCACGGTCGGGATGTGGTCAAGGATGTGGGTGGTGTCGACCAGCCGGCCGTCCACCTGGTAGCGGACGTGCTGGACGGGGCCGAGCTGCACGCCGGCCGCTTCCATCGCGGCGCGTTCGGCGGGGTCCATGCCGTTGACGGCGACCAGCCGCCCGTGCTGAGACTTCTCCTGCATCAGGACCAACCTCCTGGTGTCAGGGGGTCGGCTGTTCACAGCAGCGCGGCCCCCGCTTCCGTGTCAGGGCAGTTCGGAGACCACCTCCCCCGTGCGCTCCGAGATCCACTCGCCCAGCCGGACGCGATGGCACCACGCGCCCGGCTTCCGCAGGTCCTCCCAACACAGCAGCGCGATCGGCCAGCCGTCGTACTTCGCCAGCAGCTCCTGCAGCTCGGCCAAGATCCGAGGCGTCCGCCGATGGAGCCTGGCCCTGTACTTGCGCCTGAAGACGTCCGGGTCGGTGACGTCGAGCAGCCCCCACGGCATGACAGCCGGCCACGGCTCCACCTCGTAGGAGATGGACCGTGGCCGGCTGAGGCTCGTCTGGACCGGCACCATCAGGGTCGGGTCGACCGTGCGGTAGCTCGCGGTGATCAGGCGACCGCGGCCGGCTCCTTCCTGGGCCGGCGGGCACGAGGGCGCTTCGCCTTCGGCTCCTCCGCCTTCGGCTGGACCTCCACCTCTCCCGGCTTCCACACGAACCGGTCCGGGTCGAGCGCGGCGATAACCTCGACCTCACCGACGGGGCGGGTGTGCGGCTTCCCGAACACCCGCTCCCCCTTGCTCGTCCAGGTCAGGCGGTAGCTCACCTGCCCGTCCTCGACCTTGTCGACCACGATCGGGTCGACGCGCTTGCTGCCCTGCAGGCGGACGCGGTACGCCCTGCCGGCAGCCAATTCGATGGCCTCTGCCATCTCGCACCTCCGGGTCTGAAACCCCCTCTGAGCAGGGGTTTCTGTGAGATCATCCTAATTGACGGCCTTCGCGGAGTACAGGGTTACGGGCTATTTGTTCGCACGAATTTCGGGCTTCGGTGGCGTCCAACCGGGCCCGGAATTACCTCCGCCAGCGGGTCACCAGGCACCGCGAATTTCCAGGAGCGGGCCGGCGCAGTCCTGGTTGCCCGAACCGGGTCGCTGTCCCAGGACCGACGTACACTGCCGCGACCCCGGAGGTGCGAGGTGCGAGGAGGCCCCTCCCAGCATGTTCAAGTGGGCCGCAGACCATCCCGACGCTGCCGCCGCCATCGCCATCGCAGCCGTGTCCCTCGGCTTCTCTGCGTTCGTGTTCTGGCGGCAGACCAGCCTGCAGGAGCGCGTGACCAGGATCGAGGAGGAGCGGCGGGAGGAGGAGCGGCGCAGCCAGCAGCGGGCGGATGTGACGGTGGAGTGCTCTTCACGTGGCGAGAGGTCGCGCGTCGCCCATACCCTTCTCGACTACTTCCTGGTGCTGCACAATCGCGGTCCGGCTGTCGCCCGCAACGTCAACCTGCGGGCCGAACTGCTGGACGGCTCCACGACCCTCCCGAGCATCCGTGACAATGGCCTGCTTCCTGTCCCGTTGCTCGACAGCGGGCAGCGATACCCCATGGCCGTAGACGTCGCCATGGGTGATGCGATCGTGTTCGACGTGGTCGTCACCTGGGAGGACGATGAAGGCCCGAAGGAGAAGCGCCTCCGGACGAACTGGCACTGAGCCCCCAGGCGGCAAGCGAGGGGCATTAGACCCTCACCACCGAGAAGGGGAACCCCTCCCCCAGGCGATGTGGGCCTTCGACAACGGTCTCGCCCGTGGCGACCGTCACCGCGACGGTCAGCGGTGCGGACGTGTCGAGGAGCGCAGCCGAGATCCCATCGGAGAGGACTTCCACCGTCCGAGCGTCCCGAGCTGGGACCTCACCGGGTAGGTCATTGCCCTTGGCCGCCATCGACATCTGGCCCTCCTGCTGGGGACCGACCTTGTCCTGACGGATGCGGACGCTGGTGACACGGATTGGGAACGCGCTCACGTTGATGACCTCGATCCACAGCACCCAGCCCTTCTCGTTCGGCGGGGTTGAGCGGAGCTGCACCTTGAGGCGGACCTTCCGATCGCCCCGCCACCGCACAACCTCCCAGACCAGCGCGCCCGTCCCGACTAGGGCTGCATACCCAGCGATCAAGTCGCCAGCGTCCATAGTTCTCCTCGCACCTCCCAGGATCCGGGGACCTTCGCATGGTGCCGATCCGGACGCAACCGGCAAGAGCCCTCGTCCGAGAAGCCCGTTACACTCCTTCGGTCCCGGAGGTGCGAGAAGAGGCGGCGATGAGCGAGCAGAAGTCTGCCCGCGGGGAGGAGCAGCCCCAGCCGGAGGGGCCGTTCCGGCAGTCCGATCCCTGGCCGCCCCTGTGGGGGCCGCGGGTCAGCACCGTAGCCGTCGAGGTCCGGTGGGACACCTGCGCTGAGGACGACTGCATCGGCGTCCGGCTGCCCGCCGCGGCCTGGTGCCTCGCACACGCCCACGAGCAAGCCCCGGACGCCTGCGACGCGGAACTCAAGCGCATCGGCGAAGAGGGAACTGTCGATCTGCGTGGCGTGCCCATCAGCGCCGAGCTGCTGGGCCGACTCCTGAACGCTGCGCCGCACGAGGACAATCGACCCGCCTTCGCGACCTGCCAGTTCGACGGGGCGACCTTCCAAGACTTGGCTCGGTTCGGCGGCGTGACCTTCCATGGCAGGGCCGGGTTCAACGAGGCGACCTTCGAGGACGCCGCCGAGTTCGCTGGGGCGACCTTCCACGACGAGGCCAGGTTCGTGAAGGCCAATTTCCACGCCGATGCGGAGTTCGACGGGGCGACCTTCAACCGCATGACCTGGTTCGCCCTCGCGACCTTCCAGAGCGACGCTGGGTTCGACGGGGCGACCTTCCACAGCGAAGCCGAGTTCTCACTGGCGAACTTCCAGGACTTGGCTAAGTTCGCCGAGGCGACCTTCCATGGCAAGGCCGGGTTCAGTGCGTCAATCTTCCACGACGTCGCTGCGTTCGAGGGGGCGATCATTCGGGGCTGGGCCGACTTCGTCGGGGTGACCTTCCACAAGGGGGCCGTGTTCGAGGAAGCGGCCTTTCAGGGCAGAGCCGACTTTAGGGGGGCGACCTTCCACGCCTGGGCCAATTTTGAGGAGGCGACGTTCCACGGCGAGGCGAGGTTCGGTGGGGCGGCCTTCCACAGGGAGGCCCGGTTCGACGGGGCGGCCTTCCAGCGTGCCGCCCGGTTTGACGGGGCGGTCTTCCAGGGCACCGCTCGGTTCCGAGGGGTGACCTTCCAGCAGGCGCGTCAGCTTGGCCCCATGCTGGTGCGCAAGGCTCTGGTGCTCGACCAAGCCGTCTTCCAGCAGCGGGCACAGATCGAGGTAGCAGCTGCGGCGGTGTGCTGCCAGCGCACCCGGTTCCTTGCCGGCGTGCAGCTCCGGGTGCGCTACGCGCAGGTCGTCCTCGACGATGCCGACCTTGCGGCTCCCTCGATCCTGGCCGGCGTTCCTTCGTTCGTCTATCTCGACGAGGAAAGGTTCGCTCGCGCCTGGCGGCGGCTGCGGCCTGCGATGGCCAGCGACGACCTGCCCCGTCTGCTGTCCCTGCGTCGCGCCGACGTGGCAGGACTGACAGTCGCCAGCGTTGATCTCCGTGCGTGCAGGTTCCTTGGCGCGCACAACCTCGACAAGCTCCAGATCGAAGGTCTCGCGAGGTTCGGATACACCCGCAGCGCCTGGCAAGTGAGACGGCAGACCATCGCGGAGGAACACCACTGGCGTGCAGGTCGCACCCGATCAGCGCACCGTCGAGGCTGGTACCCGGCTGCGTACCAGCCGCCAGCCTGGCTCGAGGTCGAACCGGTCACGCCAGAGCAAGTCGCAAGGCTTTACCGGGCGCTGCGGAAGGGTCGTGAAGACAACAAGAACGAGCCCGGTGCCGCCGCCTTCTATTTCGGCGAGATGGAGATGCGCCGCAACGCCCGCCACGAGAAGGCCAAAGAGCGGCGACGAGACCGGGACTTCCCAGCCTGGTCGGCGAACAGAACCGAGCACGGCATCCTTTGGCTGTACTGGCTCGTGTCCGGCTACGGGCTGCGAGCCTGGCGAGCGCTGGCAACCTTCTTAGCCGTGCTCGTGGTGGCCGCCAGCCTGTTCACCTTCGGCGGCGGCTTCGCCTCCTCCACGACCGCCACGGTTGCATCTCCCAGCGCGACGACTCTCCCTGCTTCCACCAGCCCGCCAAGCATGGCGACCACCGCAACAGCGGACACGTCGTTTGGCGGGGCGCTGGTCTACAGCGCACGGACTGTGATCGGGCTGACCCGCGACCCGCAGCCCCGCCTGACCCGCTTCGGTGACGTCGTGCAGATCCTGCTCCGGATTCTCGGGCCGGTCCTGCTCGGCCTGGCCGTGCTGTCAGTCCGCGGGCGGGTGAAGCGCTGACAGATGACGGCTATCGTCCGGCGGGCGGTCGGAAAGTGAGGGGTCGACATGACGAACGGAGTCGTGCTTGAGCCGGAGCAGGAGCAGCTACTGCGAACGTTCGTCGAGGCCGCGAGGAACGTGCCACGTGACCAGCGGGAGAAGTTCCTCTTCGTGACTGTCGGGGAAGGAAGCTTCGTCCAGCATCCAGGACTCCCCGGACAACAGATGGTCGTCTATGAGGGCGACGTCGACGTCCTTGAGGCCACGGGCCTACTCCTCGTGACCCATGCAAACCTGAGCAGGGACTTCGATGTCAGCCCAATGGGGTTTCGCTTCTACGAGGAGATGCAGCGTCGTTCGGGTGCTCCAGCGCAGCAGGTCGAGGAGGAGTTGAGGCGCTACCTCGAGGCCGATGCTTTCCAGCAGTCCTACCCGGAGGCGTACCGGAAGTGGGCAGAGGCAGCGGCGAAGATGTGGGCGAGCGATACCGAGCAGCAGCTCACCACGATCGGGCACCTGTGCCGGGAGGCGATGCAAACGTTTGCGACGGCGCTAGTCGACAGGCATCAACCTCCCGGCGTCGACCAGCACAAGGCACACGACGTCAACCGCGTCCGAGCTGTCCTGAGCCAGCATTCCGCCCGGATCGGCACGACCACGACCCCGTTCCTCGACGCGCTCCTCGGTTACTGGAAGGCCGTCAGCGAGCTGGTTCAGCGCCAGGAGCACGGCGGCCAGAAGGAGGGCCGCCCGCTGGTCTGGGAGGACGGGCGGCGGGTGGTGTTCCAGACCGTGATCGTGATGTTCGAGGTCGACCGGGCGCTGACAATCGAGCGACCGAGCACCTGAGCCTCCTGCCAGCCAGCCCGTCCGTCGCGACGTCGCTCACCGCCACCTCCCCGTCAGCAGCACGCACTCGGGGGAGCAGGGCCGGAGGTAGGCCGTCGCTGAAGCCCCCGCCCTGGAGCCCTGGAGCCTCCTACCGGCCGGTAACCCGCTGGCGGGAGTGGAGGAGTGCCCGTGCGCGTCTGCAGCCTTCTGGCGTTTGGTTCGCGACCGCCGCGCGGGATGCGGGTCGCCGGAGGTCTGGTTCAGCTCACCCCTGGCCGCGGCCTCGAGCGCCTTCGCCTCCCCGATCCGCTTGGCGACCTGGCCGAGCCTGGCCGTGCGCGCCGCCTCCACGCCACGCGCCCACTCGTCCACAGACCGCCAGGCCATCAGCGCCTCCTTCGTTGGTTCGTGCGACCGGGCCGCGCGGACGCTGGGCAAGCTCCATGCGCGACCCGGCCACAACTCACACGTTCTTGCCCTTGCTGGGCCGGGCCGGGACGCGGCTGCCCTTGTTCGGCGGCGGCGCACCCGCCGGCCGGTTCCCGCTCGCCTTCGTGTTGGCCGGGACCCGCCCGGTCGCACGCGGCGGCTGCGCCCACGGCTGCGTGACGCTCCCGTCAGGGTGGAGCTTCCACAGACCCATCAGCACTCACCTCCTCCCATCGTTGGCGTTGCGGAGCATCCGCGACCGGGCATCCCAACCCCGGCCCCGCAGCACATCCAGGTGGTCTTGCGCCGTCTCCGGCGCGGTCATCTCCTCCAACACCCGCTGCCGCTCCCCGTCCGGGAGGCCGTCCAGGAGCTGGCGGAGGTGCCATGGCACGACGCTGGCACGCTGCTCCCGCTCCCGCTCGGCCTCCTCCCGCGCCCGGAACATCGCGGCCTGCTGGACGTCGTCCTCGCGCCGCAGGTCCTCCTCCCGCTGCCGCGCTACGGACGTGCGGGCCTCGTCCTCGGGCAGCGTCGGCTCCTGCCTCGGGGCGGGCCGCTGGGCCGGCTGCGGAACCCGGGCCGCTTCCCGATACTCCCGCTCCTCGTGCGCGACCCGCTCCGGCGGCCTCGCTGGTCGTGCCTGGCCGTCCACCACGCCCCGCTTGATCGTCTCTCCGACGTGCCGTGCCAGGTCGATCACGTTCACTTCGTCGGCGTCGTCCGGGATTTCGAACAAGTCGGCGAGCGTCAGCGCCTCCTCCTGCTGGAACTCCTGTTCCTGCTCCTCCACCACCGCCACCGCAACCAGCTGCGGCATCGCGTGGCGCAGCACCGTCTGCGCCGCCGCGACCTTCACGCCATCCGACGCCGCCTGCGACTGCATGACCTCGAGCAGCTTCCCCAGCGACACCTGCGCCAGCCGGTCGAGCAGGTTCAGCGTGTCGCTGCGCCGCCGCCTCCGCTCCGCCTGGTCGTCCTCCCGCCGCTCCTCAACCCGCCTGCGGAACTCCGGATCCTTCATCCGCAGCGTCACCGTCGAGGGCGCAACGTTCGCGGCTTGCGCGGCCTTGCGCCACGACAGCCCCGACGCCAACGCCTCGACCAGCAGCGAGTCGTTCGCTTCGCGGCTCCCCCCCGGGTGCTGTGCGCTCATCCGCGCCTACCCGCCTTAGCCCGCCTGCTTCGCGGCGTTCTTGCGGATCTGCTCGACCAGGCCCTCGTCGACGCCTTCCCCGACGCGCTGGACGAGCGGACGGGTGCTCGTGTCCAGCTTGCGGACGCCCCGCACCAGCCGCTCCCGCATCGTCGCAGGCGGAGCCGCCCCCTCCCGCTCGCGGACCTCACCCGGGTCCACCTCCGTGTTCGCCGGGGTGATCGTGACCCTCGGCCCGTCGGAGGAGGTGCCGAGGACGGGGACGCCGTGCCATGCCGCCTCGAACGCCATCTGCGGTGTGACCGCGTGCGGCCTGAGCGGCGCGGCGGGGCGTTCGGTGGTCTGCTGCCCAAGCGACCGGCACGTCTCGTACGTCGTCGCCAGGCTCTGTAGCTCGTCCAGGACGGGCTGCCAGGCGGTCTTCCCCTTGCCGTCCAGGGTCGCGCGGAGCTTCCCGAGCAGGGCGGCTTCCACCTCCGGCGCTGCCTTGGCGACGTGGGGCCACAACTTGCCCAGCAGCTCCCGCTGCTCCTCCGCGAGCTGCCGGCGCTCGGCCCCGAACGTGTCAGTCATGTCGATCGTGTCGCGGGGCGGTTCGGGTCGCGGCCCGGGGTGTGGCCCGTCACCCTTGCGGAACGCCTCGTACTTCTTCCACCAGGCGGCGTCGGCCTCCCGGTATGGCCGCATCCGGTTGTTGTGGTCGGTGCGCCAGGCGGCGAAGGCCCGCTCGTGCGCGGCGGCCCGCTCGGCCAGCTCCTGCCACTGCTCGGTGCTCGAGACCACGTCATGCAAGGCTCAGCCCTCCCGGGTCAGTCCAGCAGCTCGTCGAGCGCGTCGCGCAGGCGCTGGCTGGCGGACCGCTGCTGCTGCTCGAGCAGCTGCTGGAACGCCGCCATCGTCACCGGCCGGTTCGCGGTCCCTGCCTGGCGTGCCGCGGTCGCCCGCCGGATCCGCTCGCTCGCCTGCTGGTCCAGCTCGCGCGAGCCGGAAGCCCGCGCCGCCGCCTTCAGCGCGCCCAGCTCGGCCTTGGACAGCTTCTGCCTGCTGAGCAGCGCGGTCGTCTTCTCGTGCTGCTCCCGCATCTGCCGCTCGTGTGGGTCTTCTCTCGCGCCGACCGTCACCCGGTCGCCATCACGTGCGCCGATCTGCGTCATCACGGCCCTCCCTGTTGCGGTGCCTGGGATCCAGGCTCTAGCACCTTGTCAAGCATGCGCCGTCACCCCGACGCCGCCCTTCGCTCGATGATCAGCAGCTTCCGGCCCTCCCGCAGGTAGTCCCACAGCCGCGGCAAGCTCGCGTCCGACACCGGCATCCGCAACGCCCGCTCACCCTTGCGGGTCAGCCGGACCGTCTGCCCGTAGCGCACGACCAGCCCGGCCTCGACCAGCCGGTCCCACGAGCCGGGCTCCACCTCGACCACTGCCCTAGTCACGTCGCCCACGCCGGCCTCCTTGCCATCCGCTCCCACGCCGGCAGCAGCCATACCACTGCCGCGCCCTCCAGGAGCCCTTCGTCGCGGAGCTTCACCGCCATCGCCGCGTGCTCGGCGTCCAGGGCGTAGCCGGTGTTCGTCACGTCCAAGGCCACGTCGCCGTCCCACGCGATCACCAGTACGTCGCTTGCCCCGCTGTCCACAGGCTCGTCCACAGGTTCTGCGGCGGTCCCTGCGTCCAGCGCTGCGCAGTGCGCGCAGTCCGCCTCCCACGTACATCCACCCGCCGCGTAGGCGCGCTCCCGCTCGGGCGAAGCGCCGCCCTCCAGCCTCGCCGCCACCTCCGGCCGGTCCACCCACGCTCGCCGGACGTGCGCGGGAGCGTCAACGCAGTGCCGCCACCAGCTCACCTTCACCCGTCCCGGCTCGCCGTACCTCGGGTTGCGGCGTACGAACTCCTTGAACCGCCACGCATGCGCCGTCATGTCGTTGCCGAGGCATGGACCCTCGATCAGGCCCTGGTACTGCTCGGTGTCGGCCTGGAGGTCGGGCTTCCAGCCTGGGATCGACCAGAGAACGTCCAGGGTCTCCTGGAGCATGGCCGGGGCGTCCCAGGGGATCTCCTGCTCTTCTTCATGGCTTGCCTTGGAAGGGGTCGGTCCGTCGTCGGTCGCTCGACCCTTACGGTGAGTGACAGACAGACGTTCTTCTTCAGTCTTCGCTACCTCAGTGGTTACTAGATCGGCTGGTTTTCCACCGGTGGAAAACCGACCGATGGGCTGAGCTGGGGGAACGTCCCCGGGCTGCCCATTGGCTGAAAACCGACCGATGGGCTGAGCTGCACGGATGCGCCCGCCCTCGGTGCGCCGCTCCTCCGGCACCGGGACCTCGTGGACGACGCTCTTCCAAGTCCATGTCCCCGTCTCGGGGTCCTTGTGCCGGTGGCGGGTCAGGTAGCCGGCGCATTCCAGCTCCTGCAGGCCGGTCCGGACCGCGGCGACCCCGTCCGTGGACGCAGCGGCGAGCTGGTCGCGGTTGGTCTTCCAGTGGTCGGGCTTGGACAGGATGTACGCCAGGAGCCCTCGGGCCTTGAACGACAGGCTGGCGTCCTCGAGGGACCGGTTGCTGATCGACGTGTACCGCTCGCGGCGGCTCTCCCGCTCGATCACCTGGCGTCACCTGGCCTTGGCGTCACGCTGGTCGTGTACGCTGCCAATGCAGCCTCCTCTGCTGCTCGGTACGCGGCCCTTGGCGATCCGCTCGCCTTGGGCCGCGCGGCTGCGAAGGGCTGGCGTCCCCTATGTGGGGTGTCGCTCAATGGCGCTCCCGCCGGCCCGGTTTCAGTCCCGCCTCATGCACTTCTCCGCTGGGGCCTTGCCGGGGTCCTGCTTCCACGCGCCGGGCCTTCGTTGGCCGGCTATCTCCTCCGTCGCCTACTGGTTGTGCTGCTGCCAGGCGGTCTCGGGCGGGCGCTCACCTCCCCCGTAGCAGCGCCACCAGCTCCTGATCCGGGTCGCCGCCCTCAACCAACGTCTTGAGCCAGCCCAGCGCGTTCTCTACCTGCTCGATCCCTCGTAGGACCAGCTCGTCTCGTGGGTTGTTCATCCGCTGGACTTCCTTCGCGGCGTCCACGATCCGACCCCTGGCCATGTTCAGGTGATGCGCCGCGCCATACGTCGGCAGGGCTGGGTTCCGCTCCGCCGCACGGTCCTCCGCGGCTTTCACCTGCTGCCGGCCCTCCGCCCGGAACGCCCTGCTGATCTGCGCCGCCGACCTGGTGTCCCGGACGACTTCCCGGGCGATCTTGGGGTCAGCCAGGGCCGCCTTGACGGTCGCTGCCCGCTGCTTGGGGGTCGGTGCCTGCCGGGGGGGGCGTGCCCGACGGCCTGTCGTGCTTCCTCGACGGTCCACCGGTCCCGGCTCTGGATCAGCCTCACGCGGTCCGGCGCGGCGGCCAGCTCCTTGTACACCGACCAGGGGTGCCCTGCGCTACGTAGCGCAGGAGGCCATGCGACGGCCACGTCGCGGTAGCGCCGCAAGGTGTGGAGGGCGATGCCGATCTCCTCGGCGTACCGCAACAGGTCGCCGCGGAAGTGCTGCGCCTCCACGCCGTGGAAGTGCTGCGCCTCCAGCGCCAGGTCTCCCAGCGCCCACTTCGTGTCGCCTTCCTGGCGGACGAGGTCTCGGCCCTTCTCGACCAGGTCACTCCACCTATCCGCATTCATGACACGGCCTGCTCGGCGGTGGCCGGCTGCTCGTCGAGGCCGAGGACGCGGCGCAACTCGACGGTCGGGACGACGAGCTTCACGCCGACCTCGAGGACGCGGACGGGCAACTTGCCGGCGTGCGCGACCCTGTACGCGGTGCTGCGGCTCTTGATGCCGAGCGCCTGGCCGGCGTCCGGCCACAAAGGAATGGTTGGCTGCTCGGATGGCAGCGGGATCATGCGTCGTCCTTCCCTTGATGCGGTGCGAGCGTTCACGCAGCTCGCTTCACGCGCACCTCCGGGAAGAGCCTGGACCGGCATCCGGGAGACAGACCCGGGCGTCCAGCAGCGCTCATGACGTCTTGTGGGCTGATCTTACCATGATGGCGACGGCAATGCCGGTTGCATTTGGGTGCTCACATGATGCTAACGAGACTGTCGCTACAGGGCTGATGATACTGCACCGAATTTCCGCTCTGCGCGGTGAAAGGGGAGGTAGAAAGGGGTTTTCTGACCCGATCTATTCCCCATGAACTGGTCACATGAAAGAGTGGGAGTAGCGGGCCGGCCGCGCCGTCTTCGCTCAGTCGCCGTCCAGCCTGGTGACCAGGCGGTGCAGCATGCCGCTTATCCACTCTGGCTGGGTGAGCATCGCCAGGTGGGTGGCCGGCTCGCGCTGCGTCGGCCAGCCGCGCCGCTCGGCCTCGTCGGCCACCTCCCGGTAGCCCTCGCTGAGCTGTAGGTAGCCGCAGTGAGGCGGCGGCCAGCTCTCGACCTCGGGCGCCCGCTCCTCGAAGTAGGCCAGCGGCAGCCGCGGCAGCTCCGCGACGAAGCGGGCGCGCAGGTCGGCGTCGGGCAGCTCCGCGGCGATGGCCTCCGGCGGGAACCACTGGTGCCATGGGGGGAGCCAGCCTCCGCTGGCGGAGCCGCGAAGCTGGGCGCGCAGCGCCGCCGGCGCGGTGTCGAACCAGCTCGCCTTGGGGTGCGGCAGGATCGCGTCCACGAACACGGCGGCCTCGACCTGCGCGCCGGTGGCCTCGGTGATCGCCGGCAGCAGTGCGCCGGCGCCGCTGTGGCCGACGAGGGTGACCGGCTCGGCCAGCGCCAGCGGGTGCTCGTCGATGACCTGGCCGACCCTGCTGGCGAGCCTGCGGTAGTACGGCTGGCTGGTCCCGACCGCCCCGTGCAGGGACGGCACCACCACCTGATAGCCGAGCGCCTGCAGCCTGTTCGCGGCAGGCTCCCAGGTCAACGGCCCGACCAGCGGGCTGTGGAGCAACACGAGTACCGGCGTGGTCGTCATGGCCCGATCCTGCCCCAGGACGGTTGCTACCGCCAGCGCGCCGTCACCCTGACGCCTCCGTGCTTGACCCCGACCACGACGTTCGGGTGCCGTTCGAGGATCTCGGCCTCACCTCCTGAGCGGAGCGTTCCTCACACACCTACCTGCGTCAATCGGCTCTCAACAGACTGTGGAAAGCGGTCGACAAGCGTGGCCGGCCGAGGGAGGGTGGTCGTATGGGCTGGCGCTTCACCGAGGACGTCGAGGAGTACGCGCGTGCCGCGGGGCCGTTGCTCGCCGAGAGCCCGGCGGAGCACACCGTCTCGCTGACGGTGGTCGAGAACGCGCGAGCGAGGAGCGGGGCGGTTCCCGAGCAGGGGGAGCCGGAGGTGTTCGGCTGGTGGACCGATGCCTCGGGGGTGGTGAGCGGGGCCGTCTCCCACACGCCGCCGTACGAGCTGCTGCTCGGCGTCGTGCCCGACGAGGCGATGCGGCCGCTGGCCGGGGAGCTGCTCAGCTGGGAGCGGCGGCCGACCGGCGTCAACGGCGCGACGCCGCTGGCGATCGAGTTCGCCTCGGTCTGGTCGGCGCTGGCCGGTGAGCGGGCGGTGCTGGGCTTCGCCATGCGGCTGTACCGGCTCGGTGAGCTGGTCCCACCGGACCCGGCTCCGCCGGGGCGTGCCCGCCCGGCGACGGTCGACGACACCGACCTGCTGGTCGCGTGGATGCACGGGTTCGGCGAGGACGCGGCGGCGCAGGTCCACGACGTCCCCAACGCGGTGGCTGACCGGCTGAGCTACGGCGGGCTCACCCTCTGGGAGGACGAGGAGGGCTCCCCGGTGTCGCTCGCCGGCCGCACCCGGCCGGCGGCGGGGGTCGTCCGGATCGGTCCCGTCTACACCCCGCGCGCGCGGCGCCGGCACGGCTGGGGGGCGGCGGTGACCGCCGCGGCGAGCCGCGCCGCGCTGGACGAGGGCGGGCGGGAGGTCGTGCTCTTCACCGACCTCGCCAACCCGACCTCGAACGAGCTCTACCAGCGACTCGGCTACCGTCCGGTCGCCGACCGCGCCGTGCTCGCCTTCGAGGCCGCCACGCCGTAGCGCCCGCCCGCCACGGGCCCGACCGGAGCCGCGAGCTGTGGCGGGACTGGTGGTGGGCTGCCCAGCAGGGCCTGGGTCAGCCAGGCCTGCAGCCGCGTCAGGCCACGGATGGTCCAGGCCATCAGCGGGAAGATCGTCACCAGGAACGAGCCGGCGTGGTACGCCCAGGCACCGGCGAGGGTCGGACCGCCGTCCGAGGTGGGGTAGGTGGCGGCCCAGATGCTGCCGTGGTGCGGGACGCGATGGAGCGTCGACCACAAGGCCCACGGCGCCGGCGGTCCTCCTGAGGCGGATTCCTTGATCCAGTAGGCCAGCCTGAACGGGAAGCCGAGGTTGGCCAGGGCGAAGAACGCCAGGTAGCTCAGCAGCGTCAGGCAGGCCAGGCCGACCATGATGCCGGCGATCGACTGGACGGCCACCCGCGCGCTCATCCACCTGGGCGTCGACCCGGCGGCTGGCCCGTGGGCGCGGCGACGGCGGAAACGAGCCGGGCGCCTGCCCGTCAGGACCAGCGCCAGCAGGCTGCCAGCGAGCGGGATTGGCAGGATCGCGTAGGTGAACCGCCACAGCAGCAGCCAGCAGGCAACGCCGACCGCCGTGATGACGGCCGAGACCGCGATCAGGGCCGGGCCGGCCGGCCGCCTCGGGGGCTCGTCGGCCGGCATCCCGACCAGCCTGCGCACCAGGTGGCGCTGAGACCGCGCGGTCGCCTTGCCCAAGCCGACCAGGGCGAGCAGCAGGCTCACGAAGCCTGCCAATACCGCGACCACCGCATAGGCGAACCGCCGCCAGGTGCTCGCCTCGTATGGGACCAGCAAGAAGCCGAACAACGTCCGCAACCTCGACATCGCGACACCACCAGGGACGGGGTCTGGAGCCTGGGAGCACGCCGGTCGAAGTCCCGCCGCGTCGCTCCGGCGCGCGTGCCGTGCCGCCGAGCCCGGTGGAGGGCCCTCCCGCTCGTGGTCCCGCGGGTGCAGCCTCGCACCCGGCCGCGGAGCGCGGTATCGGGGATCGCCCTGGAACGACCCGGAGGGCACCCTGAGGGTCCCTGATGCGCCACGCCGGCGGCCGGCCGCGCGGCCGGCCGCCGATCGAACCAGGACCGCGACGAGCGCCGCCTTCCTAGGCCTGGCGTCCTGTCGGCTGGTCGCCCGACTCCTGCTCGGCGGGCACCGTCGCCTGGTCGAAGGCGTAGTACAGCGCCATCAGCCCGCACAGGGCCACAGACAGCGGTGCCGACACCCACGACAGCGCGAAGGCGACGGCGTAGACGACCAGGCCGGCCATGAAGCGCAGGCGGGTCGCCCGCACGACCTGCACCGGCGGCCGCCGGTGCATGAGGCGGTCGTCGTGGGTGACCCAGGCGAACATGGCCGCGAACGAGATGCCCATCAGCAGAAGCACCCCGGCGTAGAGGGCGGCCGCCGTCCGCGCGGGCTCGCCCCCGCCCTCCAGGCTCTTGGCCACCACCGCCGTGGGGAACGGGATCAGCGCCGTCCACAGCAGCAGGTTGAGGTTGAGCACCAGCATCGGCCCGTCGACGCGCAGCACCTGCTCGAAGAAGCGATGGTGGTTGAGCCAGATCACGCCGATGGTGAGGAAGCTCACCAGGTAGCCGACGTAGCTGGGCCACAGCGCCCAGAGCGCGTGCGAGAGCCGTTCCCCCTGCTGCAGCTCTGGCGCGCGGATGTCGATCACCAGCAGGGTGATGGCGATGGCGAACACGCCGTCGCTGAACGCCTCCAGCCGGTTCTTGGTCACGGGTCCACCGTACCCTGACCGCATGGAGCGAGGCACCGGGACGATAGCGTCCGACCAGGCCCTGAAGGCGCTGCAGGAGGCCTACCAAGGCGTGACCGGGTTGGTCGGCGGTCTCGGCGACTGAGGGTAGTTGGCCCGCAGGGTCGACGTCGCGGACGTGCCCCGAACGCATCGATGGCTCCGTGGGTCTCCCGCTTGGGGCCTGTGCCCGATAGGGCCGTGGTGGAGCAGGGCAGGCACGAGTCGTGACGGTCGCCTGGCCCGCACTCTCGGTTGCTCACCCCCTGCGGGGCGCTGGGTGGTGAGCGGGTCGCTGCCTGTCCCGGGGTGCGTGGCTGCGGCGGCCGGGCCACGCGGGCAGGTCGCGGCAGCGATTCTCACCGTCCACAGATCCCGCGAGGAGCCTGGGCCGGGCGTGCCCAGCCGGGTAGCCTCACGCGCATGAGATCGAACACCAGTTCGCCAAGCAGTCCGGCCGCCAGCCCAGGCGGGCCGCCCGCCGGGGTGGAGGGCCTGCCCGCCGGGGTGGAGGGCCTGCCGCCGCGGTTGGAGGCGCTGGCCGCCGTCGTCGACGAGATGGCCGCCGACGACCCCGGCGAGGTGGGCGACGCGCTGCTGGCCGCCGAGGTCGTGGCCATGCGGCGGCTGGTCGACCGGCTCGAGGCCGACTGGCTGCGTCGCCTCGCCACCGTCGACGGCCGCGGCGCCGCCGGCGCCGAACTCGGCGCCCAGGCGCCCTCGGCGGCGGGCTGGCTGCGCGCGCGGTGCCGCCTGAGCCCCGCTCTGGCCGGCCAGCAGGTCCGCACGGCGCGGGCGCTGCACCGCGGCCCCCTCGCTGGCACCGCGGCCGCGCTGGCCGCCGGAGAAGTGTCCCCGCAGCACGCCGCGGTGCTGGCCGACGCCACCCACGACCTCCCCGTTTCGAAGGTTACCGAGGCCGAGCCGGTGCTGGTCGACGCCGCCCGCCGGCTTGACACGCCGCGGCTGCGGCGCCTGGCCGCCCACCTCCGAGAGGTCATCGACCCCGACGCCGCCGAGGCCCGGGCGCAGGCCCGCTTGGACCAGCGCGGGTTGTCGCTTGCCGCCACCTTCGACGGCATGGTCGCCGTCGACGGGCTGCTGGACGCCGAGGCCGGCGAGGCCACCATGGCTGCCCTGGCCGCCCTGGCCCGGCCTTCGGGGCCCGACGACGAGCGCTCGGCGCCGCAGCGGCGCGCCGACGCGCTTGGCGAGCTGGCCCGCCACGCCTTGCAAACCGGGGACCTGCCGCAGAGCGGCGGGCTGCGGCCGCAGCTGACCGTCACCGTGGACCTTGCCACCTTCCTCGCTCAGCACGGTGGGGTTGGCGCCGTCGGCGGCTGGGGCGCAGTCCTGCCCGGGGAGACCGCCCGCCGGCTGGCCTGCGACGCCGCCGTCACCCGCGCCATCGTCCGCCGCCACCCCCACCCCGCCCCCCACGGCACGGGGACGGTGGGGGGACTGGCCGCGGAGCTGCGCGCCGCCCTGGCCTTGCTCCCGCCACCCTTGGGTGCGCCGGCCGAGGTGCTGGACCTGGGCCGCGCCACTCGCATGGTTTCTCCCGCGCTGCGCCGCGCCCTGGCGTTGCGCGACGGCGGCTGCGCGGTCCCCGGCTGCGACCGGCCCCCGCCGTGGACCGACGCCCACCACCTGGACCACTGGCTCCACGGCGGCCCCACCTCGCTCGGTAACCTGGTCTTGCTGTGCCGAACCCATCACCGTGCGGTCCACGAGGGCGGCTGGCACCTTGGCCGCGACCCTGCCAGCGGCCAGCCCACCCTGGCCCCACCAACCCGCGGCAGCCTCCACCGCGGCCCTCCACCCGCCGCGTAACCCGCCCCACCCGCCACCGGCCACCGCGTGACCCCGCCACCAGGGCCACGCACCCATGCCCGAGCTCGGCTGGCTGGTCCGCCCCGCCGCCGGGGCCCCCGCAACCACCCGCACGCTGGGGCGAACGCCCCGCCGCCGGCCATGGCCACCAACTGGCGCAGGCTCTGAGTCACACCGGTCGCCTACTGTGCCTGGATGGGGACGGGAGAAGGGAGCGGGCATGGAGGTTCGCAACCTGCGCTGGGTCGGCGTGCAGACCACCAACTACGAGGCGATGGTGGGCTTCCTGCGGGACGTGCTGGGCCTGCGGGTGAACTTCGAGGAGCCGACCACGGTCGAGCTCTCCACCTCGGAGGGGGACCAGGTCCAGGTGATGGCGCCTGGCCACCCGTACTTCGAGTTCTTCGGCCGGCACGCCAGCGGGCCGGTGCCGCTGTTCGAGGTCGACGACGTCCACGCCGCCCGCGAGGAGCTGGAGGCGGCCGGCGTCGAGATCGTCGGGCAGCTCGACCGGGACTCCAACTGGGAGTGGGTCCACGTCCGCGCCCCGGACGGCCACCTCTACGAGCTGGCCAGCCGCCGGGCCGGCTGACAGCCTGCTTGGCCGCGGAGGGTCAGCGAACGATCACTCGGGTCCCCGGGTGCGCCCCAACGTCGGGCTACGCCTCGCGGACGACCACGTGGCCGTTGTCGCTCGAGGCAGTGATGGTGCTGTTCGCGGCCGGGTCGCTGCGCACCGCGACGGTCGTCCTGCCTGGCTCCGAGCGCGCCTCGACGCGGTAGGGGCCGCTGCCTGCGGGCACGGTCACGGCGGCCTGGGCGTCGCCAGCGCGGGCCACCACCCGACGCGGGGCGGTGGCGAAGCCGAGCCGCACGGCCTGGCCGGCGCTCGCCTCCACGTCGGCGCTGCGCAGGCCGGTCGCGTCGATGGTCCCGGACGGGGCGCGCAGGCGGACCTGCCCGCTCGCGCCGTCGAGGGTGACGTTCTCGGCCGCGAGGTCGAGGTCGCCGGCGATCCCTTCGACCCGGAGCCCGCTCGACGGCGCGTCGACCCGCAGCGACACGGTGCTCGGCACGCGCACGGCGTAGCGGGCCTCGCAGCGGACGAGCTGGACGTTGCCGCAGTCCAGGCGCAGCCGCAGCCGGTCGCCCTCGAGCGACTGGGAGGCGCGCGGCGCCGGCGGCGCGTACGACAGGTGTCGGTCCACCTCGACCACCCCGGCGGGCCCGGGGGTGACGCGCAGCGCGCCGCCGCCGCGGACCTCGATCACCAGCCGCCCGCCCGACAGGGGGTAGCGCCGCTGCTCGTCCCTGCTGCCGACGGTGGCGAGGCCGACCAGGACGCGGGCGCCGGTGGCGATGACCAGCACCACCACCGCGAGCTCCAGCACCCGGACGAGCCGGCGCCGGCGTGCCCGCTGCGCGAGGTCCGCGCCGGGTCGAGCGAGTCGCATCTGGGCTCCTGGCCGCCTCGAACTTGCCGCCGTCACCACCTTCGCCACAGCGTAACCGCCGCCTCCCCGGCACCCCATACGGGTACCTGGACCGGTCGCGTATGGCTAGCCCCACCATCCGGGCGCTGCGGTCACGGGCGGACCGGTCGGCGCCCGACCCCACCTCGCCGGCCCAGGTCACCGGCCACGGTGCGGCCGTCGCTGGGCCAGCCGCGGCCCCCCGGGTCAGGCGCCGCGTCGGGGGTTGAGCGCGCCGAGCAGCTCCGGTTGGTGGCCGGCGAGCCACTCGGCGCCGAGGCGCAGGCCCGCCTGCCACAGGATCAGCCCGTAGCCGATGCCGAGCAGGGGGGCGGCGACCAGCGCGGGCGGCCACACGAAGAGCCCGACCAGCACCAGCGCGATCACCGGGGTGATCATCACGCTCTGCACCGAGAACGCGGCGAGCTGGACCAGCGCGGTGGTGGCGCCCTGGCCGGTGTTGCTCAGCGCCCAGAGGTTGCCGGTCATCTCCGGCAGTGGCTGCGGCACCCGCACCGAGGCGTAGTTGCCGACGCCGAGCATGGTGGCCAGCAGCCCGGCGCCGACGCCGAGGGCGACCGGGAGGTAGGCCCAGCCGCCGGTCAGCGCCGCCAGGGCGAGGCCGTCGACCAGCACCAGCGGGAAGGTCAGCAGGGCCGCCGCGAGGTTCTTGCCGAGCAGGTCGGCCTTGGGGTCGTCGGGCACGGCCACGTGCATCCAGTAGGCGCGGCCGTCGAAGCCGAACTGGTTGAGGGTGTTGACGTTGGTCAGCCAGACCAGCGTCGGCACCACCAGCACCAGCTCCGGCCTGCGCAGCGGGCCGGCCAGCGCGACCGCCGACGGCAGGACGAGCGCGAACAGCCAGGCGAAGATCCAGCTCACCCGCAGCCGGGGCTCGCGCACGGCGTAGCGCAGCTCCTTGGCGGCGACCACGCCGACGCGGCTGCGGGGCAGGAACCCGGCGAGGCGCGGGAACAGGTCGCCCGGCCGCTCGCCAGCCCCAGGCCGCGGCTCGACGGTGGTGGCCAGCCGCCGCGTCGCCGCCAGCCAGGCCCAGGCGAGCGCTGCCACGATCGCGCCGGTGGCGGCCAGCTCGGCGGTCGCGGCGGCAAGGCGGCCCTTGGCGGCGTCGATCATGGCGCCGGCGGCCAGGCCGGGCGGCAGCCAGCGCGCCAGCGCCAGCACGGTGCGGCCCTCGCCGTGCGACAGGGCCCGCAGCAGCCCGCTGAACAGCGGGCCACCGAGGCCGACGCCCAGCAGAGCGAGGCTGAACAGGACGATCGAGAGGTCACGGGCGCGGCGCGAGCGCAGCACGGTCGACAGGGCGGTGGTGACCGCCCGGCTGGCGACCATGCACAGCAGGAACTGGGCGAGCGCGGCCGCCACCACCAGCGGCAGGCCGGGGCTGAGCGGCGCGAAGCCCGCCACCGCGCCGGCCAGGACGATCAGGGTTGCCACCGGGGTGACGCCGAGGCTGGACGCGGCCAGCAGGCCGGGCATGAGCTGCCGCGGGCGCAGCGGCAGCAGGGCGAGCCGCGACGGGTCGAGGGTCTCGTCGGTGCCGAACGCGACCAGCGGGCCGGCCACCCAGCCGAGCGCGAGCAGCAGGAACAACGCGACCAGCAGCGCCTCGCCGAGCAGCGGCTGGGTCCGTGGCGCGACCGCGAGCAGCGCCGCGGCGGCCAGCGACAGCGGCAGCGCCACCAGCGCGCCCACGACCAGCCCGACCACCTGCTGCCAGCCGAGCTTGAAGCCGTTGCGGACCAGGCTCAGCTTGAGCAGCGCGAAGTGGCGGATCACGCCTGGAACGGTACCGCCTGGCGGCGCTCAGCGCCGCTCGGCCGGGCCGGCGCCGTCGGCCGGGCTGCAGACCCAGGCGCGCCCCTGGCGGCCGGTCGCGGCCCGGTAGCGTTCCAGGATCTCGGCGCCAGCCTGCTCCGCCCTGGCGGCCTCGACCAGGTTGACGGTGCAGCCGCCGAACCCCGCCCCGGTGAGCCGCGCCGCCGCCACCCCCCGGGTCGCGGCGGCGAGCTCGACCAGGAGGTCCAGCTCCGGGGTCGAGGCCTCGTAGTCCTCGGCCATGCTGCGGTGGGCCGCGGCGAACAGGGGACCCAGCTCGGCCGTCGCCCCCGCCTCGAGCGCGGCGGCGGCCTCGAGCACGCGCGCGTTCTCCGTGACCACGTGGCGGGCGCGCCGGTAGACCACCGGGTCGAGCCGCTCGCGGTGGCGCTCCAGCAGCGCTTGGTCGGCGTCGCGCAGGGCCGCAACGCCCAGGATCTCTGCCGCCTGCTCGCACTGGGCGCGGCGCTGGTTGTAGGCGCTGTCGCTCAGCTCGCGTTGCACGGCCGAGTCGAGCACCACCACCCGCAGGGCGCTGGGGAACGGCACCGGCCGCACGGCCAGGCTGCGGCAGTCGATCAGCAGGGCGTGGCCGGACCTGCCCGCCGCGGAGGCGAGCTGGTCCATCACGCCGACGCGCATGCCGACGTAGTGGTTCTCTGCCCGCTGGCAGATGCGGGCCAGCTCCGCCGGAGGCAGCTCCTCGGCGAGCACGGCCCGGGCCACGGCCAGCTCCAGCGCCGCAGAGGACGACAGCCCGCCGCCGAGCGGCAGGTCCGAGGCGAGCACGCCGGCGAAGCCGCGCAGGGCCACGCCCGCGTCGCGCAGCGCGCGCACCACCGCGGTGACGTAGCGGCCCCAGCTCTCGTCCGGCCCGGCGCCGCTGGCCAGGTCCACCTCGACCGTGCCCGGCCGGTCGAGCGAGTCGAGCCGCAGCACCCCGTCGGCGGGGCGGCCGCACACCCAGGTGGCCAGGTCAAGGGCGACCGGCAGCACGAAGCCGTCGTTGTAGTCGGTGTGCTCACCGATCAGGTTGGCCCGGCCGGGGGCACGGAACGCGAGCCAGGCGCCTGGGCCGGCCGCGGCGGCCACCCGCGACGGCACCATCGCCCCGGGGCTCACCTGCCCGCCTCTTCCAGCACGGCCACCCCGCCGGGCTCGAGGGTCACCTGGCCCAGCTCCCGCCCACCGTCGAGCAGGGAGCGGCAGCCGGCGGGGAGCGGCACCTCGGCCGCCTCGGCGCCGTGATTGAGGTTGTAGTCGCCACCGTAGAGCAGGCCGCCCACCCGCCCGGTGACGACCGGCCCCCGCAGCCGGCCGCTCGTCTCCTCGCGCACGGCCGCTCCTCTCGCTCGACGCCGCCGCACCGCCCGCGGCTCCTCCAGGGCCGAATGTAACCAGGTAACCGCCGCCGAATAAGTTGACCGGTTGCCGCCGGGCTGCAATGGTCCCACGCTGCGCCGACGTCCGGCAGTCAGGCGGTAACCGGTCAACGTTTCAATGCGGCGGTTACCAACCGGAGTCGCAAACGTGTCGCGGAGCAGGTTTGCGACCGCCACTCACGGAGCATCACCCCAATCCGTGAGGCGGGGACGGAGCCTGCGCCGGTCCGGCTGCCGATGGACTCCGACGGTTGGGGGACCGTCGTCGCAGTCCTGGCATGGCTCGCTACCGTTCCCCGCCTCGCGGCTTTGCGACCCGGGCGTCAGGCCGGTGGTGCGCCCAGCCAGTCCAGCTCCCCCGCGGTGCGCTCGTCCGCGCCGACCAGGCTGACGAAGGCGTCCTCGAGGGAGCGCCCGCCGCGCACCTGTTCGATCGGGCCGGCGGCGATCAGGCGGCCGGCGTGCATCACCCCGACGCGGTCGCAGAGCCGCTCGACCAGCTCCATCACGTGGCTGGAGAACACCACCGTCGAGCCGGCGGCGGTGTAGCGCTCCAGCAGGGCGCGGATGGTGCGCGCGGACACCGGGTCGATGGCCTCGAAGGGCTCGTCGAGGAAGAGCACCCGGGGCGCGTGCAGCAGGGCGGCGGCGAGGGCGAGCTTCTTGCGCATCCCGTGGGAGTAGTCGACCACCAGGCCGCCGGCGGCGTCGTCGAGGCCGAGCACCTCCAGCAGCTCGTCGCGGCGCTCGGCAACGGTCGCCACCGGCATGCCCCGCAGCAGCCCGTTGTAGGTCAGCAGCTCGGCGCCGGTGAGCCGCTCGAACAGGCGCAGGTCCTCCGGCAGCACGCCGATGCGCCGCTTGGCCTCGACCGGGTCGCGCCAGACCTCGATGCCGTCGACCAGCACCATGCCCGCGTCCGGCCGCAGCAGCCCGGTGACCATGCGCAGGGTGGTCGTCTTGCCGGCGCCGTTCGGCCCGACCAGCCCGAAGAAGCTGCCGTGCGAGATCTCCAGGTCGATGCCGGCCACCGCCAGCTTGGTCCCGAACGCCTTGCGCAGGCCCCGCACGGACAGCGCGGATGGGGTCATCGCGCTCCTCGTCGGGTGGGGCCAGGGCCGCTCACCAGCCTACGACGACCCACTCGGTACGGCGAACGCGGATAAGGGTCCCCTGCGGCCCATATACTCGGGGCGTGATGGACACACCCCACCTTTCCGACCACGCGGCCGACGGCTCGCTCGACCTGCTCGACGGCCTCAACGACCCCCAGCGCGAGGCGGTGCTCGCCAGCGACGGGCCGACCCTGATCGTGGCGGGCGCCGGCTCGGGCAAGACCCGCGTGCTCACCCACCGGGTCGCGCACCTGGTCAAGGACCTCGGCGTGCCGCCGACCGCGATCCTCGCGATCACCTTCACCAACAAGGCGGCAAAGGAGATGCAGGAGCGCCTGCGCCTCCTGGTCGGGCCGGTGGTCAAGGCGATGTGGGTGATGACCTTCCATGCGGCCTGCGTGCGCGTGCTGCGCCGCAGCGGCGCGCCGCTCGGCTACGGCTCGAACTTCACCATCTACGACGAGAGCGACGCCGAGCGCCTGATGACGGCGGTCTGCCGGCAGCTGGACCTCGACCCCAAGCGGCTCGCGCCGCGGGCCGTGCGCCACGCGGTGAGCGCGGCAAAGGACGAGCTACGCGACCCGGACGGCTACGCCGACATCGCCATGACCTGGTTCGACAAGAAGGTCGCCGAGGCCTACAAGCTCTACCAGCGCCGCCTGGTCGAGTCGAACGCGGTCGACTTCGACGACCTGATCATGCAGACGGTGCGGCTGTTCACCGAGCACCCGGAGGTGCTCGCCGAATACCAGGCGCGCTTCCGCTACGTGCTGGTCGACGAGTTCCAGGACACCAACGTCGCCCAGTACGAGCTGCTCAAGCTGCTCACCGCCGAGAGCCGCAACCTCTCGGTGGTGGGCGACGGCGACCAGAGCATCTACGCCTTCAGGGGCGCCACCGTGCGCAACATCCTCGACTTCGAGGCCGACTACCCAGAGGCACACGTCATCATGCTGGAGCAGAACTACCGCTCCACCCAGACGATCCTCTCCGCCGCCAACGCGGTGATCGCCAACAACCTCGAGCGCAAGCCGAAGAACCTGTGGACCGCGCTCGGGACGGGGCAGCCGATCGTCCGCTACCAGGCCGAGAACGAGCACGACGAGGCGGCCTGGGTGGTGGAGGAGGTCGAGCGCCTGCGCGCCGGCGGCCACGACTACGGCCAGGTGGTCGTCTTCTACCGCACCAACGCCCAGTCGCGCGTGCTCGAGGAGGTGTTCGTCAAGGCCGGCCTGCCCTACAAGGTGGTCGGCGGGGTCAAGTTCTACGACCGCCGCGAGGTCAAGGACCTGCTCGCCTACCTCAAGGCCACCGTCAACCCGCTCGACACGGTGAGCCTGCGGCGCGTGCTCAACGTGCCCCGCAGGGGTATCGGCGATACCTCCGAGCGCTACCTCGACAGCTTCGCCGGCGAGGAGGGCATCCCCTTCGTCGACGCCCTGCGCCGGGCCGGCGAGGTCGTGGGCCTCGGCAACCGGCAGACCCGCTCGGTCGCCGATTTCGTGGCCGTGCTCGACGAGCTGCGCACGGGCATGGACGAGGGACGCTCGCCCGCGCGGCTGGTCGAGGACGCCTGGTCGCTGTCTGGGCTGATGCGCGAGCTGGAGGCCGACGACTCGATCGAGGGGCAGGGCCGCGTGGAGAACGTGCGCGAGCTGCGCTCGGTCGCCGAGGAGTTCGCCGAGCGCGAGCCCGACGGCGGCCTCGCCGAGTTCCTCGAGTCGATCGCGCTGGTCAGCGATGCCGACGAGGTCGAGTCGGGCAGCACCGCCGTGACCCTGATGACGCTGCACACCGCCAAGGGGCTCGAGTACCCGGTGGTGTTCGTGGTGGGGCTGGAGGAGAACGTCTTCCCGCACATCCGCTCGCTGACCGAGCCGCGCGACCTCGAGGAGGAGCGCCGCCTCGCCTACGTCGGCATCACCAGGGCGCGGGAGCGCCTCTACCTGTCGCACGCCTGGAGCCGCTCGCTGTTCGGCGCGACCAACTACAACCTGCCCTCCCGGTTCCTCAAGGAGGTCCCCGACGAGCTGGTCACGGTGGCCGCCGCGCCGTCGTCGGCGCGGGAGCGCCGCTCCTCCTGGTCGCCGTCTGGCTGGGGCGACGCCAGCCCGGCGTTCGGCGGCGGGCGCTCGTCGGTCGGCCCGCGCTCGGGGTCGCACGGCCGCGCGCCGTCCGGGGCGCCGAGCAGCCCCGCCGCCCGGCTCGCCGACCAGCAGCGGGGCGCGCTCGACCTGGGCCTCGCGCCGGGCGACGCGGTGGTCCACCGCCAGTGGGGCCAGGGCGAGGTGGTCGCCGTCTCCGGCCAGGGCGAGCGGGCCACCGCCGAGGTGGACTTCCCCAGCCTCGGCCGCAAGCGCCTGCTGCTGCGCTACGCGCCCCTCACCCGCCCATAGCCCCGGCAACGTGAAGCGGCGCCCGCTGGCAGCGGGCGCCGCTCGCAGTCGTTGGGTCGGGATCAGCCGCTCAGGCCGCGCCGCCTGCCGGAGATCACGAAGGTGGCGCCACCGGCGACCAGGATCAGGCCGACGACCAGCATGGGCACCGTGCTCTTGCCGGTGAAGGGCAGCGGGGCGCCGGCGGTGGTCGTGGAGGGCGCCACGCTGCTCGGCGGCGCGGTGGTCGGCGCGACGGTGGTGGTCGGCGCGACCGTGGTCGTGGTCGCCTCGGTGGTCGTGGTGGTCTCGCAGTTGGTCGGCGCCTTCACGGTGGCGCTGCGCGACTGTCCCGGCGCGACGCCGTTGCCCCACGAGGCCAGCGCCGTGGCCTTGATGTGGGCCGTCTGGGGCGTGCCGAGCTCGACGGAGCCGGTGAACTGGAAGTTGTTCTCCGGCGAGAACGCGCCGTGCTGGACCAGCTGGCCGTTGACCTCGACGCCGATGTCGGAGTTGGTCCTGCTCTCCGGGGTGGGACCGTTCCAGGCCGTCACCGTGTAGCTCAGGTGGCCGTTGCAGTCCTCGGTGCCCTGGACCTCAGGAAAGTGGGCGAACGCGATGCGCGGGATGGCGGCGACGCACAGAGCCAGGACCAGAATGACGAAAACACGCCTCTGCATGAGCGATCCCTCAACACCTCTCGCTGTCGTCGGCGGTCGGTCGACCTGCCTATGGGGGAAGCTCGCGCACGCGACCAGGGGAATTGCATGCAGACGAGCACGATCGTGATGGTCTGGGACTCTAGCCCATGAGTTGCCCCTATCCGGCCAACCGGGCATACGGGGCGGGCACGGGTGGGTATCGCTTCGATAAATAGTTCCCGAAAGGGGCGAAACCAACAGTAGAACGAGCAAACGCCCCGATTACCCGTCCTCGCAGCGCTGTGGTACTGGTGACGCCGGGACCCCGCGGAGCCCGGTCAAGGACCGGGCATCGCGGCAGAATCGCACAGTTCCAGTAAGAGGGGCAGAATTCTCCTCTGACAGTCCCTGGCGCGACGAGGGAGCAGACTCCGTGCGACGTGGTATCGGGCTTCTGGCCACCGTCACCTGCCTGCTGGTGGCGGGCTGCAGCTACAAGCTCGACCCCAACCTGTCGCGGCCGACCCCGCCGGTCGCGACCATCCCCGCCCCGACCACCACGCTGCCGCCGACGGTCCCGTTCGACCCGGAGCCGCTGCGCGCCGTCCTCGCGGGCAGGGACAAGGTCGTCAAGGCCGGCACCGTCCAGATGCGCATCAGCGCCGCGGTGGTCGGTGGCGAGCCGGAGCAGATCGCCGGCAAGGGCTCGTTCGACCTGCCCAAGCGGGCGGGCACGCTGACGCTGACGCTGCCCAACGACGAGGGCAGCATGGCCGTGATCCACGTCGGCGACATCTACTACGTCAAGAGCCCGCAGCTCAGCCACTTCGCCGCGGGCAAGCCGTGGGTCGGTGCCAACGTCGCCAACCTGCCGGTGGAGCAGCGCCAGCTGCTGCTCGCCACCGCCCGCCTGCCCGCCGCCAGCGACCCGGCGGCCGAGCTGCTGCTGCTGAACGGGCTCACCGGCCAGGCCGAGGACCTGGGCGCGAACGTCATCGGCGGCCTGGGGCCGGTGCGCGGCTACCGCATGACCACCGACCTGCGCAAGCTGGGCCGCGAGCTGGCGCCCGACCGGCGCCTGCGCTTCCAGCAGCTCAACATGACCACGATGACCATGGACATGTGGCTCGACGGCTTCGGCTACCTACGCCGCATCCGCTACCAGCTCGAGAAGGACCGCCTGCGCAGCGCCCCGGCGGTGGCCATCACCGCCGACTTCGCCGGCTTCGGCACGCCGGTGAGGATCACCATCCCGCCGGCCAGCAAGGTCCACCTCTTCGGCGAGTGAGGCGCGGCAGCGGCCCCGGCTCCCGGAATGAAGCGGCCTCCTCGTCGGTTTGAACCGCCGACATGTGGAGGATGTACCGCCAGGTCGACATCGAGCCTGGCACCAAGCTGTCGCGCGGGGTGGTCCGGCGCGTCTGGGGCTATGCCCGCGCGTACCGCCTGCACATGCTCGCCTTCCTCGTCACCATCGGGCTGCTGGCGCTGCTCGGGGTCGTCCCGCCCCTGCTGGTCCGCACCCTGATCAACGACGCCATCCCGCGCCGCAGCTTCCACCTGGTCGACCTGATCGCCCTGGCGGCGATCGGCGTGGCCTTCGCCAACGCCCTCCTCTCGCTGGCGCAGCGCTGGATCTCCGCCCGCGTCGGCGAGGGGCTCATCTTCGACCTGCGCACCTCCCTGTTCGACCACGTCCAGGGGCAGCCGCTGGCGTTCTTCACCCACACCCAGACCGGCGCCCTCGTCAGCCGCATGAACAACGACGTGATCGGCGCCCAGCGGGCGCTGACCGGCACGCTGGGCTCGGTCGCCTCCAACGTCATCGGCCTGGCCACCACGCTGGGGGCCATGTTCCTGCTGAACTGGCGCATCACCCTGGCGGCGCTGGTGGTGCTGCCCCTGTTCCTGATCCCCGCCAAGCGGGTCGGCAAGCGGCTGCAGGCGATCACCCGCGAGTCGATGAACCTCAACGCCGCCATGAACACCACCATGAACGAGCGCTTCAACGTCGCCGGGGCGCTGCTGGTGATGCTGTTCGGCCGGCGCGACCGGGAGCTGGGGGAGTTCTCCGACAAGGCCGGCAAGGTGCGGGACGTCGGCGTGCGCGCCGCCATGGTCGGCCGCACCTTCTTCATCGCCCTCGGCCTGGTCGCGGCGGTCGGCACCGCGCTGGTCTACTGGCTCGGGGCGCGCCTGGTGCTCACCGGCCACCTCCGCCCCGGCGACGTGGTCGCGCTCGCCGCCTACGTCGGGCAGGTCTACGGGCCGCTGATCGCGCTGACCAACGCGCGCATCGACGTGATGAGCGCCTTCGTCTCCTTCGAGCGCGTCTTCGAGGTGCTCGACCACCCCAGCCCCATCACCGACCGGCCCGGCGCGCGCGACCTGATCGACCCGACCGGGCGCATCGAGTTCGAGCGGGTGCGGTTCTCGTATCCGAGCGCGGACGACTCCTCCATCGCCAGCCTGCTCGGCGCCAGGCCCGGCGAGCCCCCGGCAAGCCCCCAGACGAGGTCGTCGGGGCAGTTGGGGCGTCCGGCGGGCTCGAGGGGCGAAGCGCAGCCTGAACCACAACAGCGGGTCGCCGACACAGCCGCAGTCGCCCTGCCTGCGGGGCAGCCGGCGGTAGCCCCTGGGTCAACGAGCAGCGACGGCCAGCGCCCTGCCGGGCCGGTGCTGCGCGAGATCAGCTTCACCGCCGAGCCGGGGGAGCTGGTCGCCCTGGTCGGGCCGTCCGGCGCCGGCAAGACCACCACCGCCATGCTGGTCGCCCGGATCTACGACGTGAGCGCGGGTGGCGTGCGCATCGACGGAGTCGACATCCGCGACCTCACCCTGGAGAGCCTGCGCGGCGCCATCGGCCTGGTCGCCCAGGACCCGCACCTGTTCCACGACACCATCCTGGCCAACCTGCGCTACGCCAAGCCGGAGGCCACCCTCGAGGAGGTGGCGGCCGCCTGCCGCGCCGCCCGCATCATCGACCTGGTCGAGAGCCTGCCCGAAGGGTGGGACACGATCGTGGGGGAGCGCGGCTACCGCCTCTCCGGCGGCGAGAAGCAGCGCCTCGCCATTGCCCGCCTGCTCCTCGCCGACCCGGCCATCGTGATCCTCGACGAGGCCACCGCCCACCTCGACTCCGAGTCCGAGGTGCACATCCAGGAGGCACTCGCCGAGGCCCTCGCGGGGCGCACCAGCCTGGTGATCGCCCACCGCCTCTCCACCATCGTGCGCGCCGACCGCATCCTGGTGCTCGACCGCGGCCGCCTGGTCGAGCAGGGCACCCACACCGAGCTGCTGGCCGCCGGCGGGCTCTACGCCGAGCTGTACGAGACCCAGTTCGGCCGCGCCCCGACCTCCCCTGGACCCGGTGGCGGGCGCGACCAGGTGCCTCCGCCAGTTGACGGCGGCCACGCGCTGGTGAGCGGCGACGGCGCCGGCATGCGCGAGGAGCCCGGCGGGCCGAGCTGACCGGCCGGCCGTGGGGAAATTTCGGCGATCCCGGCATAGACTGCCCAGATGCTTCCGGTCCGCCAGCTCGGCGGGCGCCTCCCCCGGCTCGCCGAGCTCTCCCCCCTCGGCGGACGCCTCCCCAGGCGTGCCCCCCGGTCGTCCGCTGCCGCCTCGGCGCCGCGCCCGGCGCGGCTCACCGGGTTCAGCGGCGCGGCCGGCCGGCTCCGTGAACTCCTGGATGGCGTCGCCGTTCGCCGGGGGCTCGCGCCACGCCGGCCCGCCGGCGGCCCGCCCGGGCCGGCCCTGCTGGCCGGCCTGTGCTGCGTCTCCGCGCTGTTCCTGCTGCTCGGGATCGCGGTCACAGAGCGGGTGGCCTACCGGGGCCGGGTCCTGCCCGGCGTGCGGCTCGACGGCGTGGCGGTGGCCGGCCGCCCGCGGGCGGCCGTGCGCGGCGCCGTCGCGGCCACGGCGGCGAGGCTGGAGCGCGCGCCGCTCGGAGTCCGCGCCGGCGAGGCGCACCTCGAGCTGCGGCCGGCCGGCGTCGGCGTCACCGCCGACGAGCGGGCCACCACCACGGCGGTGCTCGCCGCGGGGCGCCACGGCAACCCCGTCGGGCAGCTCCTCGGTCCGGTCCTGCGCCACCTGCACGCGGCCCAGGTGCCCTGGGCGGTGCGCTACGACCGCGGCGCCCTCGCCCACGCCGTCGACGGCTGGGCCGCGCAGGTCGACCAGGCGCCGGTCGAGGGCGGGCTGCGCCTCGACGGGACCACCGCGCTGCCGGTGACCCCCCGTACCGGGTCCACGCTCGACCGGCCAGGCGCGCTGGCCGCCGTGGCGGCGACCCTGGCCCATGCCGGCGGCGGCCCGGTCGAGCTGCCGCTGCGGCAGACCGCGCCGCGCATCGGCGGCGCCGAGGTCGACCGGGTGGTCGCGCAGGCCCGCGCCGTGCTGGCGGGACCCGTCACGATCACGGTGGACGGCCGCGAGCTGACGGCGGACCCGGCGGCCCTGGCCGCCGCGCTGCGGGCCGTCCCGGACGGCGGGCACCTCGGCCTCACGCTCGACCAGGGACGCCTGCGCGCCGCCATGGCGGCGCAGCTCGGCCAAGTTGAGCAGCCGGGCAGGGATGCGGCCTTCCGGGTGGCGGGTGGGCAGGTCCAGATCCTGCCGTCGATCGCCGCGCACCTGCTCGACCTCGGGCCCGTGACCAGCGCCATCCTGCAGGGCCGGCGCTCGGCGCAGAGCACCCTGGTCACGGTCGAGCCGCGCCGCAGCACCGCCTGGGCGCAGTCGCTCGGCATCCGCGGCAAGGTCTCCGAGTTCACCACCAGGCACCCTGCCGGCCAGCCGCGCGTGTCCAACATCCACCGCGCCGCCGACCTGCTCCGCGGCCAGGTGGTCGAGCCCGGCCAGCGCTTCTCCCTCAACCAGGCGATCGGCCCGCGCACGCCGGCACGCGGCTTCGTGCGCGCGCCAGTGATCGACCAGGGCGAGTTCAGCGAGGACTTCGGCGGCGGGGTGAGCCAGCTCGCCACCACCACCTTCAACGCCGTCTTCTTCGGCGGCTACAAGATCGTCACCTTCCAGCCCCACAGCTTCTACATCAGCCGCTACCCGATGGGCCGCGAGGCGACCGTCTCCCTGCCGGCGCCGGACCTGTCGTTCGTCGACGACACCCGCGCCGGGGTGCTGATCGAGACCTCCTACACCGACTCGTCGATCACGGTGACCTTCTACGGGGACAACGGCGGCCGGGTGGTCCGCGCGGAGGGGCCGCACGTCCTGGCAACCCACCAGCCGACCGGCCAGCCCGAGCAGGTCGACGACCCGGGGCTGCCGGCAGGCAAGGTGATCACCGAGCACGCCTTCACCGGCTACGACGTCGAGGTGTTCCGGGTGATCGAGACGCCGGGCCAGCCGGCGACGCGCGAGCGCTTCTTCACCCGCTACAAGAGCTCCAACCCCAAGGTCATCCGCGGCACCGGCCCGCCCGCCTGAGCGGGCCTGCTCGACCGCGGAAGTGGCTCCGGGGGGCCGAGGCGAGGAGTGAAGCAGTGGCCCCCCGGAGCACGACGGTGTGGGTCTGGGGGCGAGCTGGGTGCGACGCCCGCGCGGCCTTCGCGGAACGCTTGCCGGTCCGGCCGCGTGGACGCCGCCTGCCCCCGCCTCCAGGTCTACGGTCGCCTCCTAACGAGGCACCAACGCCGCACCCGGCGGCGGGAGCGTCGACCCAGGGTCGATCGGCGCGCCCGGCAGCGGCAGAATGCGGCTGCCCACCGTCCGGCGTCCGGCTACGCTATGACCGCGGTGACGGGCGATGGTTCGGCAAGGTGGTGTGTCAGGGTGGCGCCCCAGGTCAGGCGTAGCGCACGGGACTACGAGCAGGAGCTGCGGCGGCGCGAGCTCGCGGTCGGCCGCGCGCTGGTGCGGATCCTGCCCGCCGAGCGACGGGTCACCGTCCGCGAGCTGGCCGAGGCCCGCCGCGTGCTCGCCAACGCACTGCGCGACCTGCGCCACCTCGAGCGCCAGGTCGCGGCGGACATCCAGCAGCTCAGAAACCGTGCGGCGGGCACCCGCGGTGGCGCCACCGCGGCCAACGGCGGCCCCGCCGCCGCCCGGCCGCGGCCCGCCGCCCGACTGCCGCGTGAGCTGCCGGAGTACGAGGCGGCCAGGAACGCCATCGAGGACGTCCTTGCCCGCTGGGAGAGCCGCGAGGCGCAACTCGACGCCGAGGTTCATCGCCGCGGCGCGCGCAAGCCCCGGCGCTGACCTCTGGCGGGAAGGCGGGAAGGTCGCCACGGCAGCAGCGACCTTCCCTGCCGCTCGCGGCCGTCTCCAACGGGTGACGCGAGCGGCCAGGACAGGCTACCTGCACCTTCCCCCGCGCTCACCTCGGACGGGAGGTGCTTTCCGGTCATCCACAAGCCCGACCACCACGTCCACAAGGTTGTCCACAACATCGTGCACAGCCCGCATCGGGGAGCTGGCCTCGGGCTCCCCCCGGATCAATCAACCTCCAGCTCGGCGTCGTCCTGGCCGGTGAAGACCGGCTTTCCTGGCGGTGGCGCCTCGCGCAGGCGGTCCACGTCGATCCCGAGACGGGGTGGTGGGAGACGTCGGGCGGCCAGCCCGGTCGCGCCGGGGAGCGGCGGCATCCAACCGCCGGCGGCCCGCTGCGGCAGCGGCCGTGGCGAGGCGGGCCAGCCCCAGCTCAGCTGACGGGGTTGCGCACCGGCGCGTCGGTGGGCGCCGACGGCGAGCGACCGGCTCGACGGCCAGTCGGGCGGCGCCCACCACAGCCGCAGGAAGGCGCCGGTGGTCACCAGCAACGCCAGCAGGGCCATCCAGAGGAACGGGACCACCGAGGCCGGCTTCAGGTCGCGCAGCTCCTCGGTCACCAGCGCGACCGCCTTCTTGGTGGCCGCCACCGGCTGGCTCTCGGCCAGCTTGCGCACGGCCGGCAGGCGCACCAGCTTGCGCACCGCCGGCAGGACCATGCGCTCGGCCGCCGTCGCCGCGGTCGAGCCGATGGTCGTCACGGCCGACTTGAACGCCGCCGCCGGACCCGAGGTCGCTCCAGGCTGGGCGCCGATCGCCACGGAGCCGCCACCAGCAGGGTTCGAGGGCGGGTTGCCGGTCGGGGTCGACCCGGGCGGCAGGGTGTTCGGGCCGATCACCACCGGCGCGGTGGTCGCCGGCGCGGTGGTCGGCGGGTCGGTGGGTGGAGGCGCGGTGGTCGGCGGGTCGGTGGGTGGAGGCGCGGTGGTCGGCGGGTCGGTGGGAGGTGGCGCGGTGGTCGGCGGGTCGGTCGCCGTCACCAGCGTGGTCGCCGGGTCGGTGGCCTGCGGCAGCACGGTGACCGTGGTGTCCACCTCGAGCCCAGGCACGGTCGGGTCCGACAGCAGGTCCCCTGCGGCAATTGCCGCCACGGCGGTCGTCCCCGCGCGGTCGCCGCCGGCGCCGGCGCCCGCCTGGATCAGCAGCACGGCGAGGACCGCGATCGCCACGACGCCCAGCGACCCTGGGAAGGATGATTTCTTCTTCTGCACGATGCGCTCCTGGCCGCCTGGATCAACCGATCCGATCAGCGGTCGCCCCCCCGAGGTGCGTCCCCGAGATCCCCGCGCCCCGCGACCGAATGGTGCGGGGCAGGCAGATCGTCCAAATATGCGCGGATCAACGCGTCAAGGGACGAACAGCCCGTGCCTGGTATAGCCGACAGTCAGAACAGAGTCAACGGTCACCGCGGCTTGGGTCGTAACCGCCTCAACCGCGCAGCCTCTCGGCCGCGTCCGGCGCCTGCCTGACCAGGCCGGCGAGCAGGCGCTCGGCGGTGGCGGCGGCCTCGTCGGTCACCCGCGGGACGGCGCCGCCGCCGGCGACGTCCACCAGCATGGTGGCAAGCCCCGCGCGGCGCTGGAAGAAGCTCGAGCGCACCCGCACGCTCTGCGCCTTGGCGACCGGCACCACCGCCGTGGACCGGTTCAGCGCGCCGCGGCGGGCGCTGAGGAAGCCGTCGTGCCTGGCGTGGCCGAGGTTGCGGTAGGCCGCCTCGCCGGCCAGGACCGCCAGCAGGGCCGCCGCGAACGCCACGACGACGCCGGCCCGCTGCGCCAGGCCGTCCAGGGGCCACAGCGCCACCGCGAGCACGACCGCCACCGCGAGCACCGGGACAACCCGCCGCACGATCGCCCGCCGGCGTGCCGCCGGCGGCGGGCGCAGCAGCGCGGGGACCGGGGCGGCGCCGGGCAGCAGCTCGCCGAGCAGCTGGTCGATCCGGGCGGTCGGCAGGATCGGGACGGTCAAGTGGTTGGCGGTGGCGTCTCCGTGGCCGGCCCGGCCCGCGCTCTGGATGCGCACGGCGGCGAAGCCGAGCCAGCGCCGCAGCAGCGACTCGTCGACGCGGACCACCTGGACGCGGGCGAGCGGGACCACGGCCTCCCTGCGCTCCAGCAGCCCGCGCCTGACCACCAGGTTGTCGCCGCCGCGGGCGAGCACGAAGCCGAAGTCGGTCACCAGGCTGGAGGCGGCGGCCAGGCCCAGCAGCAGCGCGACCACCAGCAGCCCGGCCAGCGCCAGCGCCGGCGGCGTCGACGGCGCCAGCGCCTGTGGGTCGAAGCGGCTGGTCAGCCGGTCGATCAGGGAGCGCGGCGCCTCCTGGAAGACCCAGCCGAACACGGCCAGCGCGGCCACCCCGCGCATGCTGGTGAGGCCGGCAAGGGCCACCTGCCCGGGCGAGAGGCGCACCAGCACCCGCTCCGCCGGCCGCGCCGGCGTCGGCTCCATGCCTGCCGCCGTCCCCGCCGGCGCCTGCACCGCCGCGGCGCGGGCGCGTAGCAGGGTGGCGCGCAGCCGCTCCGCCTCGGCGAGCGCGATCACCTCGAGGTCCGCCTCGGAGCCGCCGCTGCCCCCGGCCGTCTCCACCCGCAGGGTGGCGACGCCGAGCAGCCGGTGCAGCGGCTTGCGCACCAGGTCGACCTGCTGGATGCGGTCGAACGGGAGCAGGCGGCGCCTGCGTGCCAGCACGCCCTCCTCGATGCGCATGGCCGAGGAGTCCAGCGCGTAGGTGCGGCGCAGCCACTCGGCCACGACCACCGCGACCATCACGCTCGCGGCGAGCAGCAGCAGCCACAGCTCGCGCCGGGCGAGCACCAGCAGGGCGATCGGCCACAGCCGCCGGCCCTCGCGCACGGCCAGGAACACCGGACTGAGCGGGTGCAGGCGCTGTGCCCTGCCCAGCCACGGCTCGCCGGCCGCGGCGGGACCGTCCACCGGGGCGGCTTCGCCGGGCTCAGACCGCATCGCCGCTCCCGGCCCGCTGCAGGATCACCTGGCGCAGGGCGTCGGCCTCGCCGGTGGCGATGCCGGGGATGGTGGCGTCGCTCGACGCGGCCGCGGTGTGGACCCGCAGCCGCGCCAGGCCGATCAGCCGCTCGAGCGGCCCCTGGTTGATGTCGACGTACTGCACCCGGTAGTAGGGGATCGCCGAGTGGACCCGCTCGACCACGCCGTGGCGCAGCTCCAGCGCCTCACCGGCCACCTCGTAGCCCCAGTTGCGGTAGCGCACCCTGGGGACCTTCCAGGTGGTCAGCGCACCGAGCAGCAGGATCGGGACCGCCGCAAGCCCGGCCGGCCATGGCAGCTCCAGCCCGGCGGCGCGGACGCCCACGTCGGCCACGGCCGCCAGCACCACCAGCACGGCGCTCAAGGCCGCCTCCTCCACCGTCCAGACCGTGAGCATGCGCCGGTCGAGCGGCCGCACGCCCGTTGGGCCGGTGGCGGCGTTGCCGCCCTCCGGCGCGCCACCCTCGCTGGTCACGGTCACCTGCACCTCGACTTCGGTGAGCACTCCTCCAAGCAGCGTACCCAACCGGCGCCGGGTGGGCGGGCGCCGCGCGGCCCTCGCCTACAATGGGGCCCATGGGCAGTGACCAGATCCCCGACTTCAGCGCCCCGCCGCGCGTGCTCCTCGCCGCGCCGCGCGGCTACTGCGCCGGCGTCGACCGCGCCATCGAGATCGTCGAGGTCGCGCTCGACACCTACGGGCCACCCATCTACGTGCGCAAGCAGATCGTCCACAACCTCCACGTCGTGCGCCGCCTCGAAGGCCGCGGCGCGGTCTTCGTCGAGGAGCTGGACCAGGTGCCCGAGGGCTCGTGCGTGGTCTTCTCCGCCCACGGCGTCGCCCCCGAGGTGCACCGCGAGGCCAAGGCCAGGAGGATGCGGGTGATCGACGCGACCTGCCCGCTGGTCACCAAGGTCCACCAGGAGGCCCGCAAGTTCGCCGGCCAGGGCTACGACGTCGTCCTCATCGGCCACCAGGGCCACGAAGAGGTCGTCGGCACCATGGGCCAGGCCCCACGCGCCGTCCACCTGGTCGGCGACGCCGGCGAGGCGCGCGCCATCGACGTCCCCGACCCCGACAAGGTCGCCTACCTCACCCAGACGACCCTCTCGGTCGACGAGACCGCCGGCGTGGTCGACGTCCTGCGCGAACGCTTCCCCGTGCTGGCCGGGCCGCGCTCCGACGACATCTGCTACGCCACCCAGAACCGCCAGACGGCCGTCAAGGCCCTGGCGGAGGAGTGCGAGCTGGTCCTGGTGATCGGCGCGGACAATTCCTCCAACTCCAAGCGCCTGGTGGAGGTGGCCCGCGACCGCGGCCGTGCCGCCCACCTGATCGCCGAGGCCGCCGCCGTCGACCCCGCCTGGTTCGACGGCGTCACCACCGTCGGCGTCACCTCCGGCGCCTCCGCCCCCGAATGGCTGGTCGACGAGCTGGTCGAGGCCCTACGGCAGCGCGGCGCCGCCGAGGTGCACGAGCTCGCCGTGGTCGACGAGGACGTCCACTTCAACCTCCCCGGCGCCCTGCGCCGCGACGCCGAGGCGGTCCGGACCGCCTCGGCCGGATCCGCCGGGTAGGCGGCGCCCCCGCCACCCGCACGACTGCAGCGACGCGGGCAGTGGCGAACTCAAGAAACTCTCATGGTTCGCGAGGAACCTTTCCGCGCCGCTTGGCGTCACATCCGGCGGCAGACGTCGCCAAGACAGCGAGGTGGCCACTGGCGCGCGCCGGCTGGACTGAGGAGCGACGAGGGAAGCCGGCGCATCGAGCGCCGGTGGCCCACCGAAGCCTTTGAGTAGAGGAGGCGGGCATGCGAGCGGGGCGCTGGTGGACCGTGCTGGTGGTGGCCACCGTGGTGGGGATGGGGCTGGCCGGCTGCTCGGGCGGCCGCGGGGACAGCGGCGGTGGCGCCGGGAGCGCGTCCCGGTCGGAGGCCGGGCCGACCGCGGCGCCCGCCCCGTCCGCGAACGGGGACACGGCGCAGGCGAGCAAGGCGGCCGGCAGCGTCCACCTGGTCGACCTGGGCAACCGCATCGTCCGAACCGCCACCGTCAACCTGGAGGTGCGCAAGGGCGGCATCGGCGACGCCATCTCCCAGGCCACCGAGGTGGCCGCCAGGAGCAAGGGCATCTACGTGGCCGCCTCGACCTCCCTGCCGTCCGACGGCGTCGCTCGCGGCCAGGTCACCTTCCGCGTACCGGTGGAGGCGTTCGAGGCGGTGCTGAGCGACCTCAAGGCGCTCGGCACCTACCGCGGGGAGAAGTCGAGCACCGAGGACGTGACCAGCAACTACATCGACCTGAAGGGCCAGCTCACCGCGTGGCGGGCACAGGAGCGCGTGTACCTGAGGCTGCTCGACCGGGCCAGGTCGATCGCCGACGTGATCTCGGTCCAGAACCAGCTCCAACAGGTGCAGTCGAACATCGAGCGCCTCCAGGGCCAGGTCAACTACCTGGAAGACCAGTCGTCGTACTCCACCATCGTGCTCGCCTTGACCGAGCCGGGCGCCGGCGCCGCGGGCAGGCCCAAGGGCACCTTTGCCAAGGCCTGGGACCTTGCCCTGACCGGCCTGGTCAGGATGTCCGCTGCCGCGCTGGTGCTGGTGGTCTGGCTGGTCCCCCTGGCCGCGCTCGGCGCGGTCGCCCTGCTGGCGGTCCGCCTGGCCCGCCGACCGCGCGCGGCGGCAAGCACGGCCGGCGTCGGCCCCGGCTCCGGACCGGCCGGCGCCTGAGGCGCGCTACCCTCCCCGGGAAGATGCTGGCCTCGACCCGGGGAGGCCCCATGCGGGACCTGGCGCCGAACATGACCGACTACCTGGAGACCCGGGCGTCGTTCCGGCTGGAAGTGCCCGACGAGTACAACTACGCCCGCGACGTGGTCGACGCCTGGGCCGCCCGGGAGCCGGACAAGCT
>WNGA01000659.1_pt1 | contig 52470 bp, 51 predicted proteins | sample 5400061 | NCBI WGS metagenome assembly WNGA01 (sample SAMN13153366, study PRJNA577476) | soil metagenome | isolation source: 100 cm soil or saprolite under grassland replicate 2 | place: USA:California | collected 2016-06-15
GCGGCGGGCCATGCCTGCTCCTGACCAGCGACCCATCCGATCTCGCAGCGCTTGTCGGCAACCGCCCCTACGTGCGCATCGTCGGCGTTTGACGGAGGCCGCAGCGCCGTGGACCGGCACGGGTCGGAAGAAGGGGACGCCGAGATGCCCGGCGGGGCTGCACGTCGAGCAGGCGCGGCGCGCCTCCGACGAGCAGCCGGCGGCGGCGCTCGCCAGCGCGACGGTCGGCGACGCGCGGCGGCTCGACCGCCCGGACGCCAGCGTCGACGCCGCGCTGCTGCTCGGCCCGCTCTACCACCTCACCGAGCGCGGCGACCGGGTCGCGGCCCTGGCGGAGGCGCGGCGCGTGCTGCGCCCCGGCGGCGTGCTCGCCGCGATCCGCCGCGTCGAGGCCGAGCCGAGCCTGCTCGGCGCGAGCGCCCACCTGCTCGCGATCGCCCAACGGCCCAGTTGAGCTCTGGCATCTCCGGCGCCATGGGGAAAACCCCCGCGGCGAAGACGGGTGGTAGCCGCGTTCCGCGCGCCGCGCCGAGCTCCTAGCGTCGTCGGCGACGGCATACACCCGACCCGACCAGGAGCTCTCATGATCCAAGCCCGTGACCTGACCAAGCGCTACGGCCCGACCGTCGCCGTCGACGCGCTCAGCTTCGCCGTGCGCCCCGGCGGCGTGACCGGGTTCCTCGGCCCGAACGGGGCCGGCAAGTCCACCACCATGCGCATGATCCTCGGCCTTGACGCGCCGGACGCCGGCGAGGCGCGGATCGGCGGACGGCGCTACCGCGAGCTGCGCTGGCCCCTGCGCGAGGTGGGGGCGCTGCTGGAGGCGAAGGCGTTCCACCCGGGCCGTAGCGCCCGCGCCCACCTGGCCGCGCTCGCGGCCGCCAACGGCATCCCGCGATCCAGGGTGGAGGAGGTGCTCGGCATCGTCGGCCTGGAAGGCGCCGCCCACCGGCGGGCGGGGAAGTTCTCGCTCGGCATGGCGCAGCGGCTGGGCATCGCCGCCGCGCTGCTGGGCGACCCCGGGGTCCTGCTGCTGGACGAGCCGGTCAACGGCCTGGACCCCGAGGGGATCCGCTGGGTCCGCAACCTGCTGCGGTCGCTGGCGGCGCAGGGCCGCACCGTGTTCGTCTCCAGCCACCTGATCGGCGAGATGGCGCTCACCGCCGACCACCTGGTGGTGATCGGCCAGGGACGCCTGCTGGCGGAGACGTCGGTCGCGGAGCTGTCCGCCCGGTCCGCCTCGCTGGAAGAGGCGTTCCTGGAGCTGACCTCGGGCAGCGTCGAGTACCGGGCGGCACCTACGGACGGCGCGCCGTCCACCCACGACGACTCGAAGGCGAGGACATCATGACCACCACCGCGATCACCCGGATGCCCCGCGGCCGCTACGGGTTCTCGCACGCGGCGAGGATGGAGTGGATCAAGCTGCGCAGCCTGCGCTCCACCTGGTGGGCGCTTGCCGCCACCGCCGCCGGCGCGGTCGGCATCGCCGTCGCCGTCGGGGTCAACACCAAGGACGCGAGCGCCGACCTGACCAACAACGCGCTCGCCGGTATCTCCCTCGGCCTGCTGCTGACCGGCGTCCTCGGCGTGCTGCTGATGACCGGCGAGTACTCCTCCGGGATGATCCGGGCGACGCTGGCCGCGATCCCGAACCGGCCGCTGGTGCTGGCCGCGAAGGCGGCGGTGTTCGGGGTCGTGGCGCTCGCTGTCGGGGAGGCCGCCGCGTTCGTCGCCTTCCTCGCCGGGGGAGCCGCCCTGCCGGCCGGGATCGCGGCCCCCACGCTTGGCCAGCCCGGCGTGCTGCGGGCGGTGGTGCTGAGCGGGGCGGGCTACTGCCTGATCGGGCTGATCGGCCTCGGCCTCGGCGCCGTCATCCGGCACACCCCGGCGGCCATCGCCGTGCTCGTCGGCGGCGTGTACGTCGTGGCGCAGATGGTCGCCGCGTTCGCCCCGGCGATCATGCCGTACCTCCCGGTGGCGATCGTGGCGAACTCGCTGGGTGCGGTCCAGCCGGTGGCCATCGAGGGCCAGCTCCACTTCCTGTCGCCGTGGGCCGGTCTCGGCATGCTGTCCCTCTATGCCGCCGCGACCCTCGGCGCCGGCGCCTGGCTGCTGGCGAGGCGGGACGCCTGAGCAGGACAATGAGGTCATGGCCACCATCGGCCCGATGAGCGCGACCGGCCCGCCGCCCGACAGCCGGGCGGGCGGCGGGCCGGTCGCGCTCGCCCGCGGGCTGGTCCTGGAGCCGTTCACGCGCCGGGCCCATTTCGAGCTCCTGTTCTGCCTCGTCGGGATCCCGTTCGGGTTGGCCACCTTCGCCCTGGCGCCGCTCGCGCCGATCGTGGTCATCTCGATCCCCGTCCTGACCCGCATCGCCCGGCTGCTCGGCGAGGTCCACCGCGGTCTGGCGGCGCGACTGCTGGACGAGCGGGTCCCGCCGCCACCGCCGCAGCGCCCCGGCCGAGGCCAGCTCGGCTGGCTGTGGGCCGGACTCCGCGACGGTCCAGGCTGGCGGGCCGCGGCCTACCAGGTGCTGAAACTCCCCGCCGCGTTCCTCGAGGGCTACGGGGCCTTCCTCTGGCTCGGCGGGCTGGCCAACCTGACCTACCCGTTCTGGTGGGGGCTGTTCCGCAACCACCCCACCGGCGTGCGCCTGAGCCCGGTGCTGGTCGCCACCCCGTTCCCCGGCCGCGCGCTCCACGTCGGCACCTTTCCCGGCACCTTCGCCGCCTTCGCGGTCGGCCTGGTGATGGTGCTTGCCGCCCCTTGGGTGACCAGGTGGGTCACCTCGGTCGACCGCTGGCTCGTCCGCGGGCTGCTCGGCCCTGGCAGGCTCACCCAGCGGGTCCGCGACCTGGAGCAGACCCGGGCGCTGGCGGTGGACGACGCCGCCGCGCGCCTGCGGCGGGTCGAGCGCGACCTGCACGACGGCGCGCAGATCCGGCTGGCCACCCTCGCGATGAACCTCGGCATGGCCAAGGAGAAGCTCGGCGCCGGCGGCGAGCCGTTGGACGTCACCCAGGCCCGCGAGCTGATCGACGCCGCCCACCGAGGCGCCAAGGAGGCGCTCGTCGAGCTGCGCGACCTGGCCAAGGGCATCCACCCGCCGGTGCTCGACAACGGCCTCGAGGACGCGCTCGCCACGCTCGCCGCCACCAGCGCCATCCCGGTCGAGCTGAGCAGCGACATCCCGGAACGGCCCACGCCGGCGATCGAGACCATCGCCTACTTCTGCGCTGCCGAGCTCCTGGCCAACGCCGCCAAGCACAGCTACGCGAACCAGATCAGGATCCAGGTGGCCGGACGGGGAGCGGTGCTCCTGCTCGGCGTCAGCGACGACGGCGTCGGCGGCGCCGACCCGGCGGGCGGCAGCGGCCTGTCGGGGCTGGCGCAGCGGGTGCGCACCGTCGACGGCCGCCTGGAGATCGCCAGCCCGCCCGGCGGCCCGACGCGCATCACCGTCGAGCTGCCGCTACGCACGTGAGAGCGCCGAAGGCATGCGCGTCGTGATCGCCGAGGACGCCGCCCTCTTCCGAGAGGGCCTCGTCCGGCTGCTCGAGGACCGCGGCCACGAGGTGTGCGCCGCCGTCGCCGACGGCGACGGGCTCCTCGCCGCCACGGCCGAGCACCGCCCCGACGTCGCGGTGGTGGACATCCGCATGCCGCCGACGCACAGCGACGAGGGCCTGCGCGCCGCCCTGGAGCTGCGCCGCGAGCATCCGGGGACCGGCGTGCTGGTGTTCTCGCAGTACATCGAGACCAGGTACGCGGCCCGGCTGCTGGCGGGCAACGCCTCGGGCGTCGGCTACCTGCTCAAGGACCGGGTCGCCGACGTGGCCGAGTTCGCCGACGCGCTGGCTCGGGTCACGGCCGGCGGCACCGCGCTCGACCCCGAGGTCGTCGGCCAGCTCCTCGGCGCCGGCCGGCACGCGCAGGGGCTGGCCGGGCTCACCCCGCGCGAGCGCGAGGTGCTCTCGCTGATGGCCGAGGGCAGGTCCAACGCCGGCATCGCGGGCAGCCTGGTGATCTCCGCCGGCGCGGTCGAGAAGCACGTGGCCAGCATCTTCGGCAAGCTCGGCCTGCCGCAGGCCGAGGGCGACAACCGCCGCGTGCTCGCGGTCCTGCGCTACCTCGGGTCCTGAGCCGACCGGCAAATCGGTTGCCCTCCGTGGTGACCATCTGCTGCACTCTGGACGACAGCCGACCGGCCGAGCCAAGGAGAAGAGCGTGAGGCAGGCGTTCATGTCCACCCGCAAGGGACTTGCCACCTATCTCGAGGACATGACGCTCGATGCGCACGTTGAACCTGGGGATCCTGGCGCATGTCGACGCCGGTAAGACGACCCTGACCGAGCGGCTGCTCTACGCCGCCGGCGTCATCGACGAGATCGGCAGCGTCGACGACGGCAGCACCCAGACCGACTCCTTGGCGCTGGAACGGCAGCGCGGCATCACCATCAAGTCCGCCGTGGTGTCCTTCGTCGTCGACGACGTCACCGTCAACCTGATCGACACGCCCGGCCACCCCGACTTCATCGCCGAGGTGGAACGGGTGCTGAACGTGCTCGACGGCGTCGTGCTGGTGATCTCGGCCGTCGAGGGGGTGCAGCCGCAGACCCGCGTGCTGATGCGGACGCTGCAGCGGCTGCGCATCCCCACCCTCATCTTCGTGAACAAGATCGACCGCGGCGGCGCGCACGACGAGCGCGTGCTGCAAGGCATCTCCGAGCGGCTGGCCGCGGCGATCATCCCGATGGGATCGGCCAGCGGGGTGGGCACCCGCGCCGCCAGCTACACGCCGTTCGGCGCCGCCGACACCGGGTTCACCGCCAGGCTGGTCGACCTGCTCGCCGACCACGACGACGCGATCCTGGCCGCCTACGTCGACGGCGGGACGACGGTCTCCTACCGCCGGCGCCGCGGCGAGCTCAAGGCGCAGACCGGGCGGGCGCTGGTGCACCCGGTGTTCTTCGGCTCGGCGATCACGGGCGCGGGCGTGGACGCCCTGATCGCCGGCATCTCCGAGCTGCTGCCCGCGGCCGAAGGCGACGCCGACGGCCCCGTCTCGGGCTCGGTCTTCAAGGTCGAGCGCGGTCCGGCCGGGGAGAAGGTCGCGTACGTCCGCATGTTCTCCGGCACCGTCCGGACGCGGGACCGGCTGCGCTTCCGCCGGGACCACGAGGCGAAGGTCACCGCGGTCAGCGTGTTCGACCGCGGCGCGGCCGTCGAGCGCCCGGCGGTCGCCGCGGGGCAGATCGGCAAGCTCTGGGGTCTCGGCGACATCCAGATCGGCGACGCGATCGGCGACTCGCCGGCGGCCTCGGAGCGGCACCACTTCGCCCCGCCGACCCTGGAGACGGTGGTCGTCCCCTGCCGCCCCGCCGACAGGGGGGCGCTCCACGTCGCGCTCGCCCAGCTCGCCGAGCAGGACCCGCTGATCAACCTGCGGCAGGACGACATCCGGCAGGAGGTGTCGGTCTCGCTCTACGGCGAGGTGCAGAAGGAGGTCGTCCAGGCGACGCTGGCGAACGACTTCGGCGTCGACGTCACCTTCCGGGAGTCGACCACGATCTGCATCGAGCGGCCGGCCGGCACCGGTGCGGCCTTCGAGATCATCGGCAAGGACCCCAACCCGTTCCTTGCGACCGTCGGGCTGCGCATCGAGCCGGCTGCGATCGACACCGGCGTGGAGTTCCGGCTGGAGGTCGAGCTCGGGTCGATGCCGTTCGCGTTCTTCAAGGCGGTCGAGGAGACGGTGAGGGAGACGCTGCTCCAGGGGATCCACGGATGGCAGGTCACCGACTGCACGGTCACCATGACGCACTCCGGCTACTGGCCACGGCAGAGCCACTCCCACGCCGTGTTCGACAAGAGCATGTCGAGCACCGCCGGGGACTTCCGCAACCTGACGCCGCTGGTGCTGATGAGCGCGCTGGCGCAGGCCGGCAGCAGGGTGTACGAGCCGATGCACCGCTTCCAGCTCGAGCTCCCGGCGGACACGCTGGGACAGACCCTGCCCGTGCTGGCACGGCTGCGCGCCGTCCCGCAGACGACCGCGGCGCGGGGTCCTTCGTACCTGCTGGAGGGTGAGATCCCGGCGGCCCGGGTGTACGAGCTGCAGCAACAGCTGCCGGCGCCGACCCGGGGCGAGGGCGTGCTGGAGTGCGCCTTCGACCACTACCAGCCGGTCCGCGGCACGATCCCGACCCGGCCGCGGACGGACCACAACCCGCTCGACCGCAAGGAGTACCTGCTGCACGTCCTGCGTCGGGTCTAGCCTGCCCCGGCCCGCTGCGACGCCTGCTCGCGGGTGAGGCGCCAGACCAGCTCGACGCCGGCCTCGCCGGGGGCGGACGCCGGCTGCGTCTGGGCGCGCCGCTCCAGGAGGTCGAACCCGAGGCGGCGCGGGATGCCCCTGCTGGAGGTGTTGGCCACGTCGTGCACGATCACCACCTGGTCGACGCCGGGCAGCGCGAATGCCTGCTCGACCAGGGCCGCGGAGGCGTCGGTGGCGAGGCCCCTGCCGGTGTACGCCGGGTGCAGCCAGTACCCGATCTCCATCCCATCCGAGCCGGCACCCACCCGGCGCATCATCCCGCAGCTCCCCGCGACCGCGCCGTCGCTGAGGACCGCGTAGTGGTAGGCCAGGCCGTTGTCCCAGTCGTGCTCGCACAGGGCCATGAAGCGCGCCGCCTCGGCGCGGTCGTACCCGTGCGCCCACGGCATCCACGGGCGCAGGTGGTCGAGGCAGTCGCTGGCGACGCGGTAGACCGTGGCGGCGTCGGCGCCACGCCAGCGGCGCAGGCGCGCCTGGCCGTGGCTGAGGACCTCCGGTGGTCGCTGCATCCCCCGAGGGTGCCGGCGCGGCGCCGGGAGGGCAAGTGCATTGGCTCACCCCTGCTGGCGGGGCGAGACCAGGCCGGACTCGTAGGCGAGCACGATCGCCTGTGAGCGGTCCCGCAGGCCGAGCTTGGCGAGCACCCGGCTGACGTGCGTCTTGACGGTCTCCTCGCTGACCACCAGGCGCTCGGCGATCTCGGCGTTGGAGAACGCCTCGGCGAGCAGGCGCAGCACCTCGGTCTCCCGGGCGGTCAGCGAGGCGAGCAGCTCCGGCCGGTCGGGCCGCCGCGGGCGCAGCCGCGCGAACTCGCCGATGAGGCGGCGGGTGACCGCCGGCGCCAGCAGCGCCTCTCCCGCCGCGACCAGGCGCACCGCCTCGAACAGGCGCTCGGCCGTCACGTCCTTGAGCAGGAAGCCGCTGGCGCCGGCGGCGAGCGCGTCGTAGACGTACTCGTCGAGGTCGAAGGTGGTCAGCACCAGCACCCGCGGCCCGCCGTCGCCGTCCGCGGCGAGCTGCCTGGTCGCCTCGATGCCGTCGGTCCCCGGCATGCGCACGTCCATGAGCACCAGGTCGGGACGCCGCTCGCGGCAGACCCTCAGCGCCTCGGCGCCGTCGGACGCGGTGCCGACGACGTCGATGTCCGGCTGCGTGGCGAGCAGCGCGGCGAACCCGTCGCGGACGACCTCCTGGTCGTCGGCGACCACCACGCGCACGTTCACGGCGCCGCGCTCCCGGTCCCGTGCGGGGCCGCCGCCTCCCCGCCCGAGCCTCCCGGGACCTCGGGCGCGCCGCCCGCCGGCCGCGGCAGGGACGCCACGCCCGCCGGCAGGTCGGCCTCGACCACGAAGCCGCCGCCGCCGGCGGCGCCCGCGCGCAGGCTCCCGCCGGCCATGGCGGCCCGCTCGCGCATGCCGAGCAGGCCGTGCCCGTCACCGCCGCCGGCGGCGCCCGGACCCGGCCCGTCGTCGCGCACGCGCAGGTGCAGGGCGTCGGGCGCGTAGGACAGCTCGACGTCGACCGCCGCGCCGGGCGCGTGCCTGCGGGCGTTGGTCAGCGCCTCCTGCACGATGCGGTAGGCGGCCAGGTCCACGCCCGGCGGCAGCGGCACGGCCTGGCCGCGCAGGGTCAGGCGGCAGCGCGTGCCGGCGGCGCGGGCGCTGTCGAGCAGCTCGTCGAGCCGGTCGAGCCCGGGCTGCGGGGCGCGCTCGGCGTCGCCGCCGGCGTCCGCGCGCAGCACGGCGAGCAGGCGGCGCATCTCGCCGAGCGCGTCGCGGGCGGTGGCGCCGATGGCCTCGAGGCGGCGCCTGCCCTCCTCGGGCATGCCCGCGGTGGCCAGCCGGGCGGTCTCGGCCTGGACCGCGATCATGGAGACGTGGTGGGCGACCACGTCGTGCAGCTCGCGGGCGATGCGGGCGCGTTCCTGGACGGCCGCCTGCTCGCGCAGGGCGTCGGCCATGGCCCGCCTGGAGGCGTCGCGCTCCGCGAGCGCCTGGCCGCGCTGGCGGCTGGCGTCGCCGAGCGCGAGGGCGGCACCGGCGATCACCAGCAGCAGCGCCCCGGACAGGGCGGCGCCCGGCCCGGACGTGCCGAGCGCGACCAGCAGGAACGGCACGGCGACCAGCAGCAGCACGCCCCGGTGGTAGCGCGCCGCGACCAGGTACAGCACCACCACCTGGCCGAGGAGCCCGGCGACGGTCCACGTCACCGTGCTCGAGACGGTCGCGACGGTGGCCGCGGTCACCACCACCGCCGCCAGCGGCAAGCGCCGGCGCCGCAGCGCCAGCGGCACGGTGGCGAGCAGGTTCAGCAGCAGGGCGGTGGAGCCGTCCGAGGTGAGCGGCAGGCCGGTGCGCAGCAGCGTCTCGACGGTGGCGGCGAGGCCGAGCCCGAGCGCGGAGGCCAGCGGCCAGTCCGGCCGCGCCACGGCGCGTCGCACCAGCGGCGGCACGCGGGCGACCGAGGCGGACACGCGCTCGGCGACGGTCCCTCGCTCCGCTGGCATGGGTGCTCCTGTCCGCGCCGGCGTGGGCGCGCCTGGTGGCCGGCTCACGGTGCCATTGTGGCTCCGGCGGGGTGTCCGGCGCGTCACCTCTGGTCGGGACGTCCGCCGTCCCCCGCGCGGGGGACGGGAAAGCCGGCGGTCACCGCCGCGCGCCCGCTCGAAGATGGCTCCGCCGCGCGACGCGCCGGACGCCCCGCGAGCCGTACCGTCCCAGGCCATGGACGCAACCATCCAGGCGCGAGGCCTCACCAAGCGGTTCGGCCGCACCGTCGCGGTCGACGACCTCTCGTTCACCGTCCCGCCGGGCCGGGTGACCGGGTTCGTCGGCCCCAACGGGGCCGGCAAGTCGACCACCATGCGCCTGATCCTCGGGCTGGACGCCGCGGACGCCGGCAGCGCCCTGGTCGGCGGCAGGCCGTACACCAAGCTCCGCAGCCCGCTGCGCGAGGTGGGGGCGCTGCTCGACGCGACCGCGCTGCAACCGGGCCGGCGAGCCTGCGACCACCTGCTGTGGCTGGCGCAGGCCGGCGGCCTGCCACGCCGACGGGTGCACGAGGTGCTCGAGACCGTCGGGCTGGCCACCGTGGCCCGCCGCCGCACGGGCGGCTTCTCGCTCGGCATGCGGCAGCGGCTCGGCATCGCCGCCGCGCTGCTCGGCGACCCGCCGGTGCTGCTGTTCGACGAGCCGGTCAACGGCCTCGACCCGGAGGGCATCCGCTGGTTCAGGGGCTTCGCCAGGGAGCTGGCCGCGCGGGGCCGGGCGGTGTTCGTCTCCAGCCACCTGATGAGCGAGCTGGAGGACACCGCCGACCACCTCGTGGTCATCGGCCGTGGCCGGCTGGTCGCCGACACCGGCGTCGGCGAGCTGCTCGCCGCCGCCTCGGGCGACCGCGTGGTGGTCCGCACCCCGCAGCGGTCCGAGACGATGACCGTGCTGGCCGGCGCGGGCGGGACGGTCACGGAGAGCGGCCAGGACGCGCTGACGGTCAGCGGCCTGCCCGCCGCGCGCATCGCCGACCTGGCGGCCGAGCGCGGGCTGCGCCTCTACGAGCTGTCCCCCTACCGGGCCTCCCTGGAGGAGGCGTTCATGGAGCTGACCAGGGACGCGGTGGAGTACCGGGCCGGCAGGGACGGGGAGGTCTGAGGATGGCCGCACGGGTGCTGCTCGCGGAGTGGACCAAGCTGCGCACGGTGCGCTCCACCACCGTCTGGGCGCTGCTCGCCGTGCTCGGGCTCACCGTCGGCCTCAGCGCCTTCGTCTGCTCGGCGCTGGACACCGACGCCGGCGCCCTGAGCGACAACGACAGCATCGCGCCCAGCGTCGCCGGGGTCTACATCAGCCAGATCGCGGTGGTCGCGCTGGCCGTGCTGGCGATCACCGGCGAGTACGCCAGCGGCATGATCCGCACCTCGTTCACGGCCGTCCCGCGGCGGCGCGAGGTGCTGGCGGCCAAGGCGCTGGTGCTCGCCGCGGTGACCCTGGTCACCGGGCTCGCAGCGAGCCTCGTGTCGTTCCTGGTCGGCCAGCCGATCCTGGCCGGCAACGGCTTCGTGGCCACGCCGCTCGGCGATCCCGAGGCGCTGCGCTCGGTGGTCGGCAGCGGGTTGTACCTGGCCGTGCTCGCGATGCTCGGCCTCGGCGTCGGCACGGTCGTGCGGCGCCCGGCCGGCGCCATCAGCGCCACCCTCGGGCTGCTGTTCGGCCCGCTGGTCGTGGCCATGTTCCTGCCCGGGCAGCTGCAGAAGGCGGCGCTCGACTACGGCCCGATGACCGCCGGGCTCGCCATCCAGCTCACCAAGCCGGCCGGCATCATCGCCGGGACGGTGCCGGTCGCGCCGTGGACCGGGTTCGCGGTGTTCTGCGCCTACGCGGCCGTGGCCCTGCTCGCCGCCTTCTGGGTGATCGGCCGCCGCGACGTGTAGCGACGAGAGGAGCAGCACCCCAACCTGCGGGGCAGTCCTCGGGGTAGCATCGCGGCGTGCGCCTGGCCACCCACCGCCTGCCCGGACTGGTCCTCAGCGACCACGAGTTCGCCGTGCCCTTCGACCACGAGCGGCCCGACGGCGAGCGCATCGCCGTGTTCGCCCGCGAGGTGGTGGCGCCGTCGCGCGAGCGCGACGAGCTCCCCTGGCTGGTGTACTTCCAGGGCGGCCCGGGAGGTGAGGCGAACCGGCCGACCTCCCCGCGCGAGTTCTGGCTGCCGCGCGCGCTCAAGGAGTACCGCGTGCTCCTGCTCGACCAGCGCGGCACCGGGCGCTCGACGCCGCTCAGCCGGCAGACCCTCGGCGCCGCCGGTGACACCCGGGCGCAGGCGGCCTACCTGACCCGGTTCCGTGCCGACGCGATCGTGCGGGACGCCGAGTGGATCCGGCGCGAGCTGCTCGGCGAGGATCGGACCTGGACCGCGCTCGGGCAGAGCTACGGCGGCTTCTGCGTGCTCACCTACCTCTCGCTCGCGCCGGAAGGGCTGGCCGAGGCGCTGATCACCGGCGGGCTGGCGCCGCTGCTCGCCGGCGCCGAGGAGGTCTACCGCGCCACCTATCCGCGGGTGCTGGACCACAACCGGCGCTACTACCAGCGCTACCCAGCCGACGCCGAGGTGGCCGCCGACGTGGTCGCGGCGCTGCGCGCCGAGCCGGTCCGACTGCCGAGCGGGGACCCGCTGACGCCGCTGCGGCTGCAGCTCCTCGGCATGTCGTTCGGCATGGCCGACGGCTTCGAGCGCCTGCACTACCTGCTGGAGTCGGCCTTCGTGCGCGGCCCGGGCGGGCTGGTGCTGTCCGACCGGTTCCTCTACGGGGTCGACAGGGCCACCTCGATCATGGCGACCAACCCGCTGTACGCGGTCCTGCACGAGGCCTGCTACTGCCAGGGCGCCGCCTCGCGCTGGGCGGCCGAGCGGGTCCGCGCCGACTTCCCCGAGCTGGACCCGGACGCCGGCGGGCAGGTGAACTTCACCGGCGAGATGATCTACCCGTGGATGTTCGAGCAGTACGCCGCGCTGCGCCCGCTGCGGGAGGCGGCGGAGCTGCTCGCCGCCTTCGACGGCTGGCCGGCGCTGTACGACCCGAAGCGGCTGGCCGACAACGAGGTGCGGTGCGCGGCGGCCGTCTACCACGACGACCTGTACGTGGACGCGGACCTCTCGCTCGAGACCGCGCGGGCGGTGCGCGGCCTGCGGGCCTGGGTGACCAACGAGCACCAGCACGACGGCCTGCGCCGCGACGGCGAGCAGATCCTCGACCACCTGATCGCCCTGGCCCGCGGCGAGCGCTAGACCTGGGGAGGGCACCATGATGGAGCCGGCACCACGGCAGCGAGCCGCCGCCACCGCCCCAGCCGCCCTGCCCGCGGGGCAGTCCTCGGAGGCGCTGATCGAGCGGATCCGGGCCTCGATCGTCGGCGACGACCAGGTGATGGACGGGCCCTACGGCCCGCGCCGGGTGACCTACGCCGACTACACCGCCTCGGGCCGCGCCCTCGGCTTCATCGAGGACTTCATCCGCTACGAGGTCCTCCCCCGCTACGCCAACACCCACACCGAGAGCTCCGGCACCGGCCTGCAGACCACCCGGCTGCGCGAGGACGCGCGGCGCATCGTCCGCGAGGCGCTCGGCGGCGGCGACGACACCCTGGTGCTGTTCTGCGGCTCCGGCTCGACCGGCGCGATCGACAAGCTGATCGGCATCCTCAACGTGCGCATCCCCGCCGACCTCGACGACCGCTACGGGCTCTCGGCGGGCATCCCGGCGGGCGAGCGGCCGGTGGTGTTCATCGGGCCGTTCGAGCACCACTCCAACGAGCTGCCGTGGCGGGAGTCGATCGCCGAGGTGGTGGTCATCCCCGAGGACACCGACGGGCACGTCGACGTCGAGCGGCTCGAGGCCGAGCTGCGGCGCCACGCCGACCGGCCGCTGCGCATCGGCAGCTTCTCGGCCGCCTCCAACGTGACCGGGATCGTCACGGACACGCGGCGGATCGCGGCGCTGCTGCACCGGCACGGCGCGCTGTCGTTCTGGGACTACGCGGCGGCGGGCCCCTACGTGGCGATCGACATGGGCAGCCCGGCGGACGGGCTCGGCTGGTACGACGCCGTGTTCCTGTCGCCGCACAAGTTCATCGGCGGCCCCGGCACGCCCGGGGTGCTCGCCGTCCGCCGCGAGCTGGTGCGCAACCGCGTGCCGACGGTGCCAGGCGGCGGGACCGTCTGGTACGTCAACCCGAGCGAGCACCGCTACCTGGACGACCCGGTCCACCGCGAGGAGGGCGGCACGCCCGCGATCGTCGAGTCGATCCGGGCGGGCCTGGTCTTCCAGCTCAAGCAGGCGGTCGGCACCGAGGCCATCCGCGTGCGCGAGGAGTCGTTCATCCGCCGCGCGATCTCCTCGTGGGGCGACAACCCCAACATCGAGCTGCTCGGCAACCTGGACGCCGAGCGGCTGTCGATCGTCTCCTTCGTGGTGAGGCACGGCAATCGCTACCTCCACCACAACTTCGTGGTCGCGCTGCTCAACGACCTGTTCGGCATCCAGTCCCGGGGCGGCTGCTCCTGCGCCGGCCCCTACGGCCACCGCCTGCTCGGCATCGACCTGGAACGGTCGCACCGCTTCGAGCGCGAGATCACCCGCGGCTGCGAGGGCATCAAGCCCGGCTGGGTGCGGATGAACTTCAACTACTTCATCTCCGAGACCGTCTTCGCCTACCTGCTCGACGCCGTCAACCTGGTCGCCGAGCACGGCTGGAAGCTGCTGCCCGACTACGCCTTCGACCCGGCGACCGCCCTGTGGCGCCACCGGCGCGGCCTGGTCGAGCCGCCGCTGCGCCTCGGCGACCTCCGCTACGACGAGCAGGGCCGGCTCCACTACCAGGTCCCGGCCGCCCGCGCCCCGGAGGAGGCGCTCGCCGGCTACCTCGAGGAGGCCCGCAAGCTGTTCGCGGCCACGCCGGACCCCGACACCGACGACGCCCCCCACCCCGCCCTCTCGGCCGACTTCGAGGCGCTGCGCTGGTTCCTGCTGCCGTCCGCCTGCCTCGAAGGGGCCGAGCCGCACGATGCCGGCGCCGTCGCAGGCTCGTAAGGACCACGACCGGGGCTCGTCAGATCCTGCCACGACACTGGGGCCATGACCCGCTCGCGGACCGTCAGGCCCTTCGGGCCGTTCCGGCCCGGGGCGTTCGCCTCGGCGCTGCACGACCGGCGCGTGGCCAGCATCCTCAGCGTCGCGCTCGGCGTCGCCTTCACGGTCTGCTTCGTCACCGGCCTCGTGTCCCACTGGGCGCAGCTCTCGCAGCCGGCGGTCGCCTGGCCCGCGGCGCCGCGCGACCTGTACCGCTGGACGCAGGGGGCCCACGTGGTCACCGGGGTGATCTCGGTCCCGCTGCTGCTCGCCAAGCTGTTCTCGGTCTACCCGAGGCTGTGGGCCTGGCCGCCGCTCACCGGTGTCGCGCACGCGGTCGAGCGGGCCGCGCTGGTCCCGCTCGTCGGCGGCGCCCTGCTGCTGCTCCTCACCGGCCTGCAGGACGTCTACTACTGGTACCCGACCCCGTTCGCCTTCACCGTCACGCACTACTGGATCGCCTGGGTCACGATCGGCGCGCTGGTCGTCCACGTCGGCGCCAAGCTGACCGTGGCCGCCGACGCCCTGCGCCGCGGCGACCGCCCGCGCGCCGGGGCGGCGGCCGCTCCGGCTCCGGCCACCGGCCCGGCGGCGGTGCGCGACCGGCGCTGGTTCCTCGGCGCGGTGGCCGCCGCCGCCGGGGTGGTCGGGGTGGGCTTCCTGGCGCAGGTGGTCTCGCCGCTGCGCGTGCTCGCGGTGCTGACCCCGCGGCGGTCCGACGCCGGCTCCCAGGGCGTTCCGGTCAACAAGGACGCCCGCACCGCCGGCGTGGTGGAGCTCGTCCGCGACCCGGCGTTCCGGCTCCACGTCGGCGGCGCGGTCGCCCGGCCGCTCCGCCTCGGCGTCGACGACCTGCGCGCGCGGGCCTCGCGCCAGGCCGACCTGCCGATCACCTGCGTCGAGGGCTGGAGCGTCGGCGCGCGCTGGCGCGGCGTGCCGCTGCGGGCGCTGCTGGCCGAGGCGGGCGCGGGCACGTTCGCCAGCGTGCTGGTCACCTCGGTGCAGCCCAGTGGCCCGTTCCGCGCCTCGCGGCTGAGCCGCGCCCAGGCGCTCCACCGCGACACGCTGCTCGCGGTCGAGCTGAACGGCGAGCCGCTCGACCTCGACCACGGCTTCCCGGTGCGGCTGATCGCGCCGAACCGGCCGGGGGTGCTGCAGACCAAGTGGGTCGGGAGCGTGCGGGTGGAATGAGCGCCAGCCGACCGGAGCGGCCGCGCGGCCGGTGGTCCTGGGCCGTCTCCGCCGCCGGCGGGCTGGTGCTCGTCTACGGGCTCGCCGGGCTCGTGCGCCACGGCGCCGGCACGATGCCCGCGGCCTGGGCGGTCTGGCTCCTCGCCGTCCTGCTCGCCCACGACCTCCTGCTGCTGCCCACGGTCCTGCTGGCCGGCCGCCTGCTCGGCCGGGCCGCGCCCGCGTGGCTGCGGGCGCTCCGGGCCGCCCTGGTCGTCTCGGGCGTGGTCGTGCTGGTGAGCCTGCCGGCGTTCCTCGGCAACGGCCGCGCCACCCAGCCGGGCAACGACTCGGTGCTGCCCAACGACTACGCCGCCGCGCTGGCCACCGTCCTCGCCCTGGTCTGGGCCGCGGCCCTGCTGCCCGCCATCTTCACCACCGGCCGCCGCGTCACGCGGCGGCTCCGACGACCCCGCGGCGGTGCTCGATAGCCTCCGGTACACCGGACCCATCCGAGGGCCGCCTGGTTCCTCGCCTGGTCGACGGCGTCCAGCGCCGCCTCGACGCCGGCGGTGACGAACAAGGACCGGCGGCACGCGACGGGTGGAATCCGTCGCGTGCCGCCGGTCCTGTTCGCCGGCCCCGGGCGCCTGCTACAGCCGGTCGGCGAGGCGGTGCAGCGCCGACGCGGTGCCGCGGCGGATGCGCCGCCGGGGCGCCTCCTCAAGGCTGACCAGGATCGTGGGAGCGTCCGGCAGGGCCGAGTGGGCCAGGTCGCGGGTCAGCCGGTAGGTGGTCAGGTAGGCCATCGAGATCACGTGGCTCTCCTCCCTGAGCTTCTGTGCCACCAACGAAAGTTCTTTCGGTGGTAGTATACACAAGTGCCACCTTCGAAACAACTTTTGGTGGCAGCACGAGGCGAAGGCGTGCCTGAGGCGGGAGGAGGCGACCATGTCCGACGACGGACCGGCCGGCCCCAAGGAGATGCGCAAGCTCTACGGCGGGAAGCTGTGCCTGGACTTCGCCAACACCGTGGAGCCCCGCGCCGCGCAGCCGCAGTACGACTACCTGCACGGCTACTCCGACCTGGTGCGCTGGGCGCGGCATGCCGGCACGCTCGACGACGCGCAGGCCGGGCGGCTGCTGGACGCGGCGGCGGCGCGGCAGGCCGCGGCCGAGGCCAGCCTCACGAAGGCGCTCACCCTGCGCGAGGCGTCCTACGGGGTGTTCGCGGCCATCGCCCACGGCGCCACGCCGGACGGCGACGACCTGGACGTCCTGACGCGGGCCTACGCGGAGGCGCTCGGCCACGCCCGCCTGCGACCCGTGTCCGACAAGCTCGCCTGGACCTGGGAGGACGACGCGCTCGACCGGGCGTGGTGGCCGGTGGCCCGCGACGCGGTCGAGCTGGCCTCCACCGGTCCGCTCGACCGGGTCAAGCAGTGCCCGCCCGGCTGCGCCTTCCTGTTCTTCGACGCCACCAAGAACCGCATCCGCCGCTGGTGCAGCATGGACGAGTGCGGCGGCCAGGAGAAGGCCAAGCGGCAGACGGCCCGCCGGCGCCGCTCCCGCGCCAAGGCATGACGACCGCCTGACCGTGCCGCCGTGGCCGACCTCCTCGAGGCGCTCGCGCGCGTGGCCCCGGCCCGCGCCGGTGCGCTCACTGCGCGATGGGACCAGGGCGCAGGCGCTGCGCTTCGCCCGCACCTGCTACGACCACCTCGCCGGGCGGGTCGGCGTCGCGGTGATGGACTCGCTGCTCGAACGGGGATTCCTCGAGCCCGATCGCAACCTGGACCCGCTCGCCTCCGGCGACCGGCTGTCGTCGCCCGGCCGTGCCATCCGCTACGGGCTCACCGAGACCGGCACGGCGTTCCTCGAGGAGTTCGGGATCGACCTCGACGCGCTGCCCGCCCGGCGGCCGGCGGTGCGCTACTGCATCGACTGGAGCGAGCAGCGCCCGCACCTCGCCGGTGGCGTCGGCGCCGCCCTGACGACCCGCCTGCTCGACCTCGGCTGGATCCGCCGGGCCGAGCGCGGCCGCGCGGTGCACCTCACCGACGAGGGCCACGCCGGCTTCGCCTCGGTGCTCGGCGTCGACACCACCAGGGTCGCGGCCGCCTGAGCGCTACCCCACCTCCACCCGTAGCCAGCGGATGCCGCGCAGGTCGAGCTGGAGGCGGCCAGGGCCGCGGCCGATGCGCAGCATGACGCTCTCGCAGCCGGGGCAGCACAGCACCGCGCCCATGCCGTGGACGTAGGCGAGCAGCGCCCCGAGCATGTTGCTCGCGCCGCAGCCGGCGCAGTTGGCCAGGCTGACCGTGGGCTCGGCGGCGAGCGCCTCGGCCAGCATGCCGGCGACGGCGTTGCCGTCCAGCCGCAGGTCACGATCGTCCATCCCTCACGCTCCCGTGGGCCCGAAGCGCTCGGTCCTGACCCGGGCCGGGTCGTGGCCGAGCTCGACCAGGGCGTTCGCCACCGCCTCGACCAGCCTGGTGGGGCCGCAGACGAAGGCCAGCGGGCGGTCGGCCGGCGGCCAGGCCACCTCCGCGAGCATGTCAGCGTCGATGCGGCGGTCGTAGCCGTCCCAGCCGGGTGGCCGGGCGCGGGTGAGGGTGTGGGTCACCCGCAGGGCCGGGTCGGCGGCGGCGAGCCGCTCCAGCTCCTCCCGGTAGAGGATCTCCTCGAAGCTCCGTGAGGAGTGCAGCAGCCGTGCCGGCACCTCCGAGCCGGACGCGGCCCGGTGCCGCAGCATGGCCATCAGGGGGACGATCCCGGACCCGCCGGACACCAGCAGCAGCGGCCCGCCGAGGCGCGGCTCCCAGACGAAGTAGCCGCCGACCGGCCCGCGCAGCTCCAGCAGGTCGCCGGGGCGCAGATCGCCGACCAGGTAGGGGGAGACCTCGCCGTCGTCGATGCGCTCGACGGTGAGCTCGACCAGCTCGCCGTCGGGCGCCGAGGCGATCGAGTAGCTGCGCTCGGCCTGGTAGCCGTCCTCGGCGGTGAGGCGGACGTCGACGTGCTGGCCGGGACGGTGGCCGGGCCAGTCCGGCACCTCCAGGGCCAGGGTGGTGCAGCCGGCCGTCTCCGGCCTGGCCTCGGCGACGCGCGCCAGGCGCCAGGTCAGTCGCCCGAGTAGCGCTGTTCCAGCCATGGGTCTCCGCGGTTGTGGTAGCCGAGCGTCTCCCAGAAGCCCGGCTGGTCGTGGTCGAGCAGGCGCAGGCCAGCCACCCACTTGGCACTCTTCCACAGGTAGAGGTGGGGCACGAGCAGCCGCACCGGGCCGCCGTGCTCAGGCGGGAGCGGCTCGCCCTCGTGCTCCCAGACCAGCCACGCCACGCCGCCGCGCAGGTCCTCGAGGGGAAGGTTGGTGGTGTAGCCGCCGTAGGAGAACGCCACCGCGTGGCTGGCCTCGGGGAGCGGCTCCGCCTGGTCGAGCAGGACGTCGAGGGAGACCCCGCCGAAGCTGGTGTCGAGCTTGCTCCACTTGGTCACGCAGTGGATGTCGCCGCTGAAGGTGGAGCCGGGCAGTGCCTGGAGCTCGGCGAGGGACCACGCGCGCGACGTGCGCACCAGGCCCTCGATGCGGAAGCTGTACTCGGCCGGGTCGATCCGCGGCGTCGGACCGGCGGTCAGCACCGGGAAGCCGGGCTCGGCGTACTGCCCCGGCGGCAGCCGGTCCTGGTCGCCCGGCTCGGCGCGGCGGCGGCGCCGGAACCCTCGTGAGACGAACCCGCCCACCGTCACTCCCCTCCGGCCGTCACCAGACACGCTCGCATTGTGCCCGTCACCGAGCCCTGGAGTCTCGCCGGAGCGGAGGTTCGTCCGGGCGGCCTCGCTCAGCCCGCGGCGGCGAGGCGCTGCACGCCTCCGGAGAGCGACAGCAGCAACAGCTCGCCCGCGCCGTCCTCGGCGAAGGAGACCAGGCCGGGGAGGCGGACGCCGAGGTCGCGCAGGCGCGGAGCCTGGCCGGGGACGCGCACGAGCGCCCTGACGTGGCCGTCGCACACGTCGCCGTACAGGTAGGCGCCGTCCAGGCCGGCGACCTGCCTGCCACGGTAGACGTGGCCGCCGACCACCGCGCAGCGGCCGCTGTTGTGGTTGTACTGGTGGAAGGGCGGCACCGCGCCGGCCGGCCGGCTGCCCTTGAAGCGGCGACGGCCCTCCAGCCTGCGCCAGCCGAAGTTGGCGCCGGCGGCCCTGCTCGGCGCCACCACGTCGATCTCCTCCATGACGTACTGGCCGACGTCGCCGATCCACAGGTCACCGGTCGCCCGGTCGAACGAGAACCGCCACGGGTTGCGCAGGCCGTAGGCCCAGATCTCGGAGCGGGCACCCCGCCGGCCCACGAACGGGTTGGTCGCCGGCACGCTGTAGGGCGCCCTGCCCGCGGGCTTCGGGTCGATGCGCAGCAGCTTGCCGTTGAGGACCGCGAGCGACTGCGAGGCATCGGCCGGGTCGCCGCCGTCGCTGCCGTCGCCGAGGCCGAGCCAGAGGAGCCCGTCGGGGCCGAAGACGACGTTGCCGCCGTGGTGGCGGACGGAGGCCTGCTGCACGGTGAGGACGTCCCGTCGCGAGGCCGCGCTGGCGAGGTGGCCGGCGACGGCGAACTCGACCAGCCGGACGGCGTGCCGCCGGTCGGTGAAGCTGGCGTAGAGGTGGCGGCCGTCCGGCGCGAGGGCCAGGCCGAGCAGGCCCCCCTCGCCCTCGGTCACGACCTCACCGGACAGGTCGAGCAGCGGCCGCGGCTCCACCCGGCCCTCACGGACGACCCGCACCCGGCCGGCCCGCTCGCCGACGTAGAGCGTGGTGCCGTCGGCGGCGACGGTCAGCGCCACGGGCTGGTCCAGCTTGGCGATCTGGTGCAGCCGGACGCCGACTCCGTCGAGCTGCCGCTGGGTGGGCGGCACGGCGGGCTTCGGCGTGGTGGACGGCGGCGCCGGCGGGACGCTGGTCGGGCCGGACCCGTCCTGGCCGGCGTCCTGGCCGCCGCCGCAGGCAGCGGCCGCCAGGACGAGCAGCGCGAGCAGGCACGGCCTCCAGAACGGCCGGTGAGCTGCCATGTGGGACCTCGGGAGGGGCACGGTATCAGGACGATCGGCGCAAGGTATTCGATCATCGTCCTCCAGGCAACTCGCCCGATGATCGCCAGTCAGCCAGCAACGGCGCCGCTGCACGCTTGTTTACTTTCGACGCTAACGTCACGTAAAGTCCTTCTGTGTAGTTCGCAGGTGGGGGGACATGGTGGGCGGAAGCCGGGCAAGGTCGGCGGCGGTCGCGCTCGGCCTCCTGCTGGCGCTCCTGCTGTCCTCGGCTGTGGCTGCCGGGTCGCCCAAGCGGCGGGCGCCGGTGGTCGACGGTGCTTCGGGCCCCGCCAGGACCACGGCCGCCGTCCCCACCGAGCTGACCGCGCTCACCGCCGACTTCGACGGCGACCACCGCTCCGACCTGTTCTGGTACGGGCCCGGCGGCCTGCCGGACCATCTCTGGCTCGGGCGGCCCGACCGGGCCTTCGTCGGCGCGCCGGTCAACGTCACCAGGCGCTACCAGCCGCTGGTCGGCGACTTCAACGGCAGCGGTCGCGCCGACATCCTCTGGTACGGGCCCGGCGCCGACCCGGACGTGCTCTGGCTGGGGCAGGCGGGTGGCCGCTTCGCGGGCCAGGCGCTGACCGTCCCCGGCACCTTCGAGCCGTTCGTGGGCGACTTCAACGGCGACCACCGCGCCGACGTCTTCTGGTACGCGCCGGGTGGCGGCAGCGACCTGGTCTGGTACGGGCGCGCCGACAACCACTTCACGGCCAGGGCGGTGACCGTGACCCCCACCTTCCAGCCCCTGGTGGCCGACTTCAACGGCGACGGCCGCCAGGACGTCTTCTGGTACGCGGCAGGCTCCGACCCCGACGCCCTCTGGCTGGGCCTCGGCGGCGGCGGCTTCCAGGTCCGCCCGGTCTCGGTCATCGGCACCTACCAGCCGCTGGTCGGGGACTTCGACGGCGACCACCGCCGCGACATCGTCTGGTACGCGGCCGGCACCGCCCCCGACGCCCTCTGGCTGGGGCGCTCCGACGGCAGCTTCGCCATCCGCGGGTTGACGGTGAACGGCACCTACCAGCCGTTCACCGGCGACTTCGACGGCGACCACCGCCGCGACATCGCCTGGTACGCACCCGGCGCCGCGGGCGACTCGGTGTGGTACGGCGGCGCCGGCGGCGCCTTCGCCTCGCGCGTGATCACCGTGGTGGCCAGCTACCAGCCGAAGGTGGCCGACTTCGGCGGCGACGGCCCCAGCGACGTGCTCTGGTACGCACCCGGCGACCCCGACGACATCCTCTGGTTCGGCCACTCGAACCGGGTGTTCACCTCCAGGGCCACCACCGTCGACATCGGCCACACCCGGGCGCTGCCGCTGCGTCAGGAGACCATCGCCAACCAGTTCAACCCCTACGGGTTCGTCGCCCACGCGATGGGCTCGGTCGACCGGCACACCTACACCAACAGCCTGGAGGCGTTCCAGCGCAACTACGGCCGCGGCTTCCGGGTCTTCGAGACCGACCTGGTCCGCCTCAAGGACGGCACCGCGCTGCTGGCCCACACCGGCCTGGAGGCCAACTACGGCCTGAACAAGCCGTTCCAGGAGTCCACCTGGGCGGACCTGAGCGGCCACAAGTACATCGGCAGGTACACCATCCTGCGCAGCCAGGACCTGGTCGGCCTGCTCCGCAGCCACCCGGACGTCTACGTGGTCCTCGACTCCAAGTACGCCGAGGTCGAGATCCTCCGGACCATCATGCGCCAGGCGCCCGAGCGCAGCCTGCGCGAGCGCATCCTCCCCCACGTCGTCGACCAGGCGATGCTGAACGCCATGCGCACCGTCTACCCGCTGCAGAACTACGTCCTGGCCCTGTACCGGACGCAGTTCCACAACCGCTACGACGACCCGGTGGTGGTCGACTTCACCCGCCGCAACCGCGCGCCGTCGATCTCGATGTGGTGGCGCACCCGCGACCCCTCGATCAGCCTGAACGCCAACCACTTCCAGGAGCGCCGCTACACTGCCTCGTTCGTCGCGGCCCTGAAGGCCGCCGGCGCGGTCCCCTCCGTGCACAGCATCGACAACCCGGCGGACGCGCAGCGCTTCTGGGACCTGCGCGTGGCGCTCTACTCCAACGAGCCGTTCCCGCCGTTCGGCGCCACCGCGCCGCAGCTCCTGACGCCGAGGTTCGCCAAGGACGTCACGCCGGCGTAGCGCGCCAGCGCAGGAACAGGAAGCCGTCCTGCTCGCAGACGGAGCGCAGGCGCAACGCGCCGTCGCTGGCCAGCGTGGGGCCGTCGAGGATGCGCTTGGCGGCGCCGCCGACCAGGCGGGGCGCCAGCGTGAGGCACAGCTCGTCGATCAGGCCGGCATCGGCGAGCTGCGCGTTCAGGGTGGGGCCGCCCTCGGCCAGCACCGAGCGGAACCCCAGCGCCCCGAGGGCTTCCAGCGCCCGCGCCAGGTCGACGTCGCGCTCGCCGGCGACCATGACGTCGGCGACCTCGGCGGCCCGGGCGCGCAGGTGCTCGGGCGCGGCGGCCACGGTGACCACGATGGGCCGCGCCTTCTGGGCGCTGAAGAAGGGCGCGTCCCAGTCGAACCGGCACGAGCGGGAGACGACCGCGACCGGCACGGAGCTGGGGCCGTAGCGATCCGCCCGCACCGTGCCCGCCGCCACCAGCACGACGTCGGCAAGCGAGCGCAGCAGCGCGAACAACGCCCGGTCGGCGGCGCCGCCGAGCCCGCCGGAGGTGCCGCCCACCGTGGTCGCCCCGTCGGCGCTGGCGATCATGTTGAGCCGCAGCGCCGGCCTCGACCCGGCGGCGGGCAGGTCGCCGTAGACGCCGGCCGGGTCGACCGGGTCGACGAACGCCGGGAACAGCTGGCGCACGCGTCAGGGCTCCAGCAGCGCCCGGCCGCGGCGCAGGAACGCCAGCGCCGCGGCCCGCTGGTCGGCCGCGTCGACCAGCGCGCTCAGCGGCAGGATCGCGCCGCGGAAGCTGGTGGCGTTCCAGTACTCGTCCGGCGGGGCCGCCTCGAAGCTCTCGGGCAGCGCGTAGAGGTACGGCTCTGGGACGGCCGCGTCCCCCGGCGAGGCGCCGAAGGTGGCACGCCGCCCCTCCGGCAGGCACTCGAACGCGGCGTCGAAGTGCTCGGGCCAGAGCTGCACCCGGCTGGCGTCGACCGAGGCAGGCTCGGCGCGCAGCTCCTCGAGCACCGACCAGGCGAAGCCGTACCAGTCGCCGAGCAGGGCGGCGGCCTCCGGGTCGACCGCCAGGCGCTCGTCGAGGTCGCCGGGCGGCGACACGTCGAAGCGCTCGGCCCAGGCGGTGTCGGCGGGCCCGTCGAGCACGAACGCCGCCGCCTCGCGCAGGCTGGTGACGGGCGCGGCCGCGGCGGTCCCGCCGCGCTGCCGCAGCAGCGTGGTCCCGGCGATGCGCACCTGCTCGCCGGCGCCGAAGAACGGCGTGCCGAGCCCGCCGAAGGTGAAGCGCAGGGCCATCTTGCCGTTGCCGTGCTGGCGCGCCGGCGAGACCACGTAGACCACCAGGCGGTGCAGGGCAAGCCGCGTGTCGGCGTAGGTCGCCGGCGGGGACCCGAGGCGCCGGTACGCCCCCAGCCAGCGCGCGCCCGCCCAGGCGCGGTGCTGCGGCCGGCCGGTGAGCCACTGCTCCCAGGTGAGCGCGCCGCCGGCGACCGGGGAGACGAGCTGCCGTCCGGCGGCCGCCGCAACGGCGGCGACGGGGTCGTCGGCGAACCACTGCGGGTCGGAGTCGGCCGGAGGGGACGGCTCGAGGACGCGGGCGTCGAAGCCGTCACCGACCAGGTCCTGCGCCTCCCGCCTGGGGTTGCGGGCGAGCGGCGCGGCCGGGTCGTCGCTGGCGCCGCCGGCGGCCCGGGGGCGCTCGTCATGGGTTGTCATGCCGTCCAGTCTCACATCCCGCGCCTTCGTTACGCACCTGTTCCCGACCTGTTCCCGGCCGGGCGGTCGTGGCCTGCCGCTATCGTTGACCGCTCGCTGCTGGACCGCTGGGACGGAGGCGCGGTGGACAGGACGCCCTGGGGCAAGGTCGTGCTGGTGTGCGCCGCGGGCGTCCCCGCCGCCGTCGCGCTCGGCAAGGTCGGGGTGGTGGGCCCGCTCCTGCGGCCGGACCTGGGCCTGTCGCTGCCGCAGCTCGGCCTGGCCGTGTCCGCGATCACCGTGGTCGCCGCCCTGCTCGGGACGCCGGCGGGCCTGTGGACCGGCGGTTACGGCGCGCGGCGGACGCTGCTGGCCGGCCTCGCCGTCATGACCGCCGCCGCCGCCGCGGGCGCGGTCGCCTGGGGCCTCGGCGCGCTGGTGGCCGCGCGCGTCGTCGAGGGCGTCGGCTTCCTGGCGGTGGTCGTCGCCGCCCCCGACCTGCTCGTGCGGCTGACCCGGGGAGCGGACCGGGCGGCCGCGCTGGCGCTGTGGGGCACGGTGATCCCCGTCGGCCTGGCCGTCGGCGGCGCCGGCGGCGCGCTCGTCCCGGCGGTCGGCTGGCGCGGCTGGCTCGGCCTGACCGGCGTGCTGCCGGCGCTCGCCGCCGTGGCCGTGGCCGTGGTGATCCCAACCGACCCGCCGCGGCCGGACGGCGCCAGGGCGCCGCTACGGCTGGCCGGCCTCGGCCGCATCCCACCGCTGGCCGGCGGGTTCTGCGGCCTCTGCCTGATCGGCATCGCGATGGTCAGCCTGCTGCCGAGCTTCCTGGTCGGCGAGCGGGGCACCGGCCTGGGCACCGCCGGAGCGGCCACGGCGGTCGTCGCCTTCGCCAGCGTCCCGGGCAGTCTCGCGGCGAGCTGGCTGCTGCGCCGCGGGACCGGCCTGCGCACGCTCAGCCTGGCCGCGCTGGCGATGCCGCTGGCCGCGCTGCCCGCCTTCCGCGCCGGCGGCGCGCTCGCGCTCGTGGTCGCCGGCGCGGCGGCGGTCATGCTCGCCAACGGTGTGGTGGTCGCCGCGGCCTTCGCCGCCGTGCCGGAGGTGGTCCGCGATCCCGGCCAGATCGCCCTGGCGATCGGCCTGATGACGCAGCTCGGCAGCACCGGCACGCTGCTCGGCGCGCCGCTGTTCGGCGGCGTCGTCGCCGCGGTGGACTGGTCGGCGTTCGCCCCGCTGGTGCTGCTGGTGACGCTGCTGACCCTCGGCCTGCTGCTGGTCGCGAGCCCGCGGCGCTCCCGGGTCCCCAGCCCGTAGGGGTCTCGGGCGCCTCCGCCTTGGTGGCATGGTGCTACCATTTCGGTATGGCTATGACACTGCGCCTCACGGACGAGGAGACCGAGCTGCTCCGCCGCCAGGCCGAGCGCGAGCGCCGTTCGATGCACGAGGTCGTGCGGCTCGCCATCCTGGAGCGCGCCCGCCGAACCGAGCACGGCGAGCGGGTGCTCGCCGAGACCCGCCGGGTGCTCCAGCGGCACGGGGACGTCCTGGACGCCCTGCGGGACGCCTGACCTGTGGAGTTCCTGACCGCCGAGGACCTCGTCGAGATCGCCACCCGGATTCTTGGAGCACCTGCTCCCGTTCGCGACTACGGGCTGCTCGACGCCGCGGCCCATCGCCCGCAGGCCACGTTGTTCGGTCAGGACGTCTACGCGACGACCCACGAGCGGGCCGCCGCGCTGCTCGAGTCGGTCTCCCGCAACCACGCGCTGGTGGACGGCAACAAGCGGCTCGCGTGGGCGGCGACAGCGGTGTTCTACGGGCTCAACGGCTACGACCTCGATCCGCCATCGACCAGCGAGGCGGTGGAGCTGGTCGTCGCGGTCGCCTCCGAGCACCCGGAGCTCGCCAAGGTCGCCGAGCGGCTGGCGGCCTGGGCACGGCCGCGCGGTTAGACCGGGCAACCGCTGGGCCGGGAGGCTCGAGGAGCGCAGCGGCAGCCCTCGGTCAGCGCGGGGTCACGCCGGCGCGCGCTGGACCGTCCGGCGATCGTCACCAGCCTGGCCAGACCGGCTCGACAGCAGCCGCCGTGCCAGCAGGGCGCCCAGGAGCCCGCCGGCGAGCTCGACGGCGAGGTCGGCGACGGCGGTGTGGCGCCCGTGGAAGACGAACTTGCCGGCCGCCAGCGCCACGGCGATGCCGGTCGCGGCCAGGGTCGCCGGCAGCGGGCGGAGGGGAGGCCGTCGCGCCAGCACGACCAGGAAGCCGACCAGGACGAACAAGCCCAGGTGGAAGAGCAGGATGGCCCACTCGGTCTTGCTCGGCGGCGGGAACGGCAGCACGTGGTCGCCCACGTAGAGGTAGCGCTCGGGGATCGCCAGCGCCCCCGGGCGCAGGTAGTCGACGGACTGGCTCGGGGTGCGGACCTCCGCCCTGCGGATCTCGCCCTGCCAGGGGCCGCCCCGGTGGATCTCGCGGCCGAGCGCCAGGCGCGCGTCGTCCCAGCGGCGCAGGGAGCCCTCGGGAAGGGAACGGGCGAGCCGCGTGACGCCGTCGACGTCGACGCGCACGGCCGCGCCGTCCAGGCGCAGCCGTACCTGGACCCAGCGGTGCGGGCGGAACACCCCGGGGACCACGAGCGGAGGAGCGCCGTTGCCGCGCGACCCCGTCCGGCGCAGCCACACGAGCAGCAGGTCGCGGTCCTGGCCGATGACGAAGTCGGCGTGCCAGTAGTCGTCGGCGAGCATCATGATCGCGACCGGGCCACGGTCCGCCGCGACCCAGGAGCTCGCCTCCAGGTCGACCTCGACGCGCCCGCTCGCCCGCGCCTCCCGCAGCCACGACGGCGTGCCGGCGGTGGTGGCCCTGCTCGACGCCTCGAACCGGAGGGTGCCGGCGGCGGTCCTGGTCACGTGGTTGCGGACCGTGCGCGGCGGGTCCCAGTCGAACGGGTAGTAGGCCGTGACGGCGAGCAGGGCGACCAGCCCGAGGAGCGCGGCCGCCCAGCTCCGGCCGGGCCGGAGACGGGTCGGCCTCCCGACCCGCCGCAGGGGTTCGACGGCGAGCCGCATCAGCTCACCAGGTAGCCGGCGAGGTTGCCCATGCCGGGAGCCTATCGGAGTGGCGCAGCGGCGCCAGCGACCAGGTCGCGTAGGCTTGGCGCATGCCGATGAACGCCTTCCACCGCCGCTACTGCGCCTCCGCCGGGTGGGCGCGCAAGGTCGAGGACGAGCTGCTGCCGTGGGCGCTCGACGGCGTCGCCCTCGGCGACGACGTGCTGGAGATCGGGCCGGGCCTCGGCGTGACCACGCGGCTGCTGGCCCGGCAGGTGCAGCGGCTGACCGTGCTGGAGGTCGACGAACGCTTCGTCGCCCGGCTGGGCCGGGAGTTCGGCGGGCCGGACGGGCCGGTGGCGGTGGTCGCGGGCGACGGCGCGGCGATGCCGTTCCCCGACGGCCGCTTCAGCGCGGCCGTCTGCTTCACCATGCTGCACCACGTGCCCTCGCCCGCCCTGCAGGACCGGCTGTTCGCGGAGGCGTGCCGGGTGCTGCGCCCCGGCGGCGTGTTCGCCGGCTCGGACAGCCAGCCCAGCGTGCGGTTCCGCCTGATCCACACGTTCGACACGATGGTCGTGGTGGACCCGGCGACCCTGCCGCAGCGTCTCGCCGCCGCCGGCTTCGCCGAGGTCGAGGTCGAGGCGCGCCGCTCGGTGCGGTTTCAGGCGCGCAAGGGGTAGGGCGCGCGCGTCCCCGTGGCCTCCTCCGCCTGGGCGATCGCCCAGGCCGCGTTCACCAGCCCGATGTGGCTGAAGGCCTGGGGGTAGTTGCCGATCAGCTCGTCGCCGGGGATCGGCTCGACCTCCTCGGCGAGCAGGCCGACGTCGTTGGCGTAGGCGATGGCGCGCTCGAAGGTCGCCCTGGCCCGGTCGACCTCGCCGGCGAGCGCCTGCGCCTGCGCCAGCCAGAAGGTACACAGCAGGAAGGTGCCCTCCTCGCCTTCCAGGCCGTCGGCGGCCTTGTAGCGGTACACCAGGCCGCGCTCGTCGGTGAGCCGCTCGGCGATCGCGTCGATGGTGGACTTCATCCTCGGGTCGGTGCCGGGCAGGAACCCGGTGATCGCCATCATGAGGTTGCTCGCGTCCAGCTCGTCGCTGCCGAACGATTGCGTGTAGGCGCCGGCTCGCTCGCTCCAGCCGTGGTCGAGGATGGCGGCGCGGATCTCCTCGCGGGTGGCGGCCCAGCTCTCCACCTGGTCCTCGGCACCGAGAAGGCCGGCCAGGGCGATCGCGCGGTCGAGCGCCGACCAGCACATCAGCTTGGAGTACAGGAAGTCGCGCGGCTCCCCGCGGATCTCCCAGATACCCTGGTCCCGCTCCCTCCAGCGACGCGCGGCCGTGCCGGCCGCGGCGACCAGGAAGCGGCGCGTCGCGGCGTCGAGCTTGCCGAGCTGGTCGACCAGGCGCTGGGCGGCGCCGAGCAGCTCGCCGTAGACGTCGAGCTGGCGCTGGTCCCAGGCGCCGTTGCCGACGCGGACCGGCCGGCTGGAACGCCAGCCGCGGAGGTGCGGCAGCTCCCGCTCGGTGAGGTCGCGCTCGCCGCCGACGCCGAACATGATCTGCAGGTCGGCGCCGCGGTGGAGCTGCGAGGCGGCGGCCCCGGCCAGGAAGGCGAAGAACTCGTTGGCCTCGTCGGGGCAGGCCGCCACCCAGAGGGCCTCCATCGTCAGGCTCGCGTCCCGCACCCAGGTGTAGCGGTAGTCCCAGTTGCGCTCCCCGCCGACCGTCTCGGGCAGCGAGGTGGTGGCCGCCGCCACGATCGCGCCGGTCGGCTGGAAGGTGAGCGCCTGCAGCACGCGGCCGGAGTGGTGCACCAGCTCGCGCCAGGGCCCGTCGTAGGCCTGGTGCATGGCCGACCACGAGCGCCACCCTTCGAGGGTGTCGTCGAGCCGCTGGGCGATCTCGGCCTGCGTCCAGATCGACGGGGCGGGCTCCCAGCTCTTGGCGTGGTGCTGGGCGAAGCAGGCCGACTCCCCGGCGCGCAGCGTCAGGCGCGCGCTGGCGGTGGCGCCGTCCACGGCCAGGCCGACGGGGCTCGACAGGGCCAGCACCTCGGCGCCGCCACGGCTGACCAGGCCGCCGCCGACCGGGTGGAGCAGCGGGTGGATCAGGCCGTACTCCGGCCGGGGCGCGTACTCGACCGCGACCTCGACCTCGCCGGCGGTGCAGGTCACCCGGCGCAGCAGCGCCCCGGGCGAGCCGGCGCCGAGGTCGTGGCCGCGGTCGTTGCGGCCGACCGCCATCGCGTCGGTCAGCACCGCGGTCCCGTCCGCTGCCTCGAAGGTCGTCTCGAGGGCCATGGTCGCCTCGGCGTAGCGGCGCGTGGCGCTGGCGCCCGGCACGCCGATCGACCAGTGCCCGCCCTCGTCGTCGAGCAGGCGGGCGAACACCGACGGGGCGTCGAAGCGGGGCAGGCACAGCCAGTCGACCGAGCCCGCCCGGCTCACCAGTGCGGCGGAGCGGCAGTCGGACAGCAGGGCGTAGTCCGCGATCGGCAGGTCAGTCATGGCACGGTCCTTTCCTGGTTGCTCACCTGCCGTAGTGTCCCGGCAGCAGTCCCGAGCCCAGCCGGGGACGCCAGCCGGCGGCGTCCCACGCCGAACCAGGAGGTTGCCATGCCCGAACTGTCGCTGGCCGGCGTCGCCGTGGTGGCGGCGGTCGCCTTCCTCGTCCCGCTGCTGCTCGGCCTGTTCCCCCGCCTGCGCCTGCCGTCGGTGGTGCTGGAGATCGTCGTCGGCATCGTGCTCGGCCCCTCCGTGCTCGGCTGGGTCCACGTCGACCTGCCGCTGCAGGTGCTGTCACTCCTTGGCCTCGCGTTCCTGCTGTTCCTCGCCGGCCTGGAGGTCGACGTGGACCACCTCCGCGGCAGGCTGCTCGGCCTGGCCGGCGCCGGCTTCGCCGCCTCGTTCGCGATCGGGATCGCCGCCGCCGCCGGCCTCGCCGCGGTCGGCCTGGTCGAGACTCCCCTGCTGGTGGCGATCATCCTCACCGCCACCTCGCTCGGCGTGGTCATCCCGGTGCTCAAGGACGCCGGCCAGGTCGACTCCGACTTCGGCCAGCTGGTGATCGCCGCCGCCTCCATCGCCGACTTCGGCGCCGTGATCCTGCTGTCGCTGCTCTTCTCCCGCGAGGCGACCGGGCCGGGCGCCCAGCTCCTGCTGATCGGCGGGTTGGTCCTGCTCGCGGTCGGGGTCGCCGTCGGGCTGGCGCGGGCGGGCCGCTCCACCCGCCTGGCCGCCGACCTGGGGCGGCTGCAGGACTCGAGCGCCCAGATCCGCGTGCGCGGGGCCGTCCTGCTGCTGGCGGGCCTGGTCCTGGTCGCCCAGCGGCTCGGGCTCGAGACGATCCTCGGCGCGTTCCTCGCCGGCGCGCTGCTGCGGGTGGTCGACCGGGACGAGACGATGACCCACCCGAACTTCCGGGTGAAGCTGGAGGCGGTCGGCTACGGCTTCCTGGTGCCGTTCTTCTTCGTGACCAGCGGGCTGCGGTTCAACCTGAAGGCGCTCACCGACGACCCCGCCAACCTGCGGCTGGTCCCTGTGTTCCTCGCGGCCCTGCTGCTGGTGCGCGGCCTGCCCGCGCTGCTGTACCGGACCCGGGTGGGAACGCGCCGCACGGTGGTGGCCGGCCTGCTGCAGGCGACCTCGCTGCCGTTCATCGTCGCCGCCGCCGAGATCGGCACGGAGCTCGGCGAGCTCGACCAGGCCACCGGCGCGGCCCTGGTCGCCGCCGGCCTGCTCTCGGTCCTGCTGTTCCCTCTTGCCGCCCTCACCATCCTGCGGGGCGCCGGCAACGGCCGGCCCGCGGCGGAACCGTCGGCCACCGCCCTTCGCCAAGGGCCCTGACCTGGCCCGTACGAAAGTCTGTAACGCGGCCGGCGCCGTCCGGTCGATCCGGCGCGAGGCGTCACCGGTCTGTAAGGAGGTTGGAAGCGCGATCCGCTTGCTCGCGGGCCGGGCGGCGGGCAGGCTGCGGCGCCATGGAGACCGCCGGCCAGGGTGACCCGCCTGCCAGCCTGCACGTGCTCGTCACCGGCGGGGCGGGGTTCATCGGCAGCCACGTCGTCGACCTGCTCGCCGCGCGTGGCCACCGGGTGCGCGTGCTGGACCGGCTGCACCCGAAGGCGCACGGTGGGCCGCCCTCCTACCTCCGCGACGAGGTCGACTACCGCTGGGGCGACCTGAACGACCAGGACGCGCTCGGCGAGGCGGTCGAGGGTGTCGACGCGGTCTGCCACCAGGCCTCGATGGTCGGGCTCGGCAGGGACCTCGGCGACGTCGTCGACTACGTGCGCGACAACGACCTGGGCACGGCCGCGCTGCTGGCGGCGCTGCACCGGCGCGGCGGCGTCGCCCGGCTGGTGCTGGGAAGCTCGATGGTGGTCTACGGGGAGGGCGCCTACCGCTGCGGGGCCGACGGGCCGGTGCGGCCTCCCGCGCGCCCGGCGGAGCGGCTCGCCGCCGGGAGCTGGGAGCCGCCCTGCCCGCGCTGCGGCCGCGACCTCGAGCCGGTGGCGGTGACCGAGGACGCCCCGGTGGACCCCCGCAGCGTGTACGCGGCCACCAAGCTGGCCCAGGAGCACCTGGCCGCGGCGGCCGCCGGCGCGGGCGGGCCCGCCGTGACGGCGCTGCGCTACCACAACGTCTACGGGCCGAGGATGCCGCGCGACACGCCCTACGCCGGGGTCGCGGCGATCTTCCGCAGCGCGCTGGAGGCGGGCCGGCCGCCGCGCGTGATGGAGGACGGCGGCCAGCGGCGCGACTTCGTCCACGTGCACGACGTGGCTCGCGCCAACGTGCTCGCGCTGGAGGCGCCCGAGCCGGTGTCGGGGCCGCTCAACGTCGCCAGCGGCGAGCCGCGCACGGTGCTGGAGATGGCGGCCGCGCTCGCCGGGGCGTTCGGCGGCCCCGACCCGCTGGTGGTCGGCGGCTGGCGCCCCGGCGACGTGCGCCACGTGTTCGCGAGCCCCGAGCGCGCCGCCGAGCGGCTCGGCTTCCGCGCGCGAGTCGGCTTCGCCGAGGGCATGCGGGAGTTCGCCACCGCCCCGCTGCGCTTCCCTACCGGTCCGCCGGGTTGACGCCCGAGGGAAGCCCCCGCCACCAGGCACGACGGGGCCGGGATGCGGTCTCCTCAGCCGCGCCGGTAGCGCGCCACGGCCAGCGGGGCGAAGACCACCACGATGCCGGCCGCCCACAGCAGCGAGCGGGCAACGTAGAAGCCGGCGCCGTGGCCGAGCAGCGCCTCGGCGGCGGGACCCTGGGTGAGCGCGCGGACCGCGTCGACCATCACCGTGATCGGCTGGTGCTCGGCCACGGCCTGCAGCCAGCTCGGCATCGACTGGACGGGGACGTAGGCGCTGGACACGAACGTCAGCGGGAAGATCAGCAGCGCCATGCCCTGCGCCCCCTGGGCGTTGCCGGCGAGCAGCCCGAGGGTGATGAACAGCCACTCGAACGCGAACCCGAGCAGAACCAGCAGGCCGAAGGCGGCCAGCGCCTGCGCCACCGAGCCGTGGATGCGGAAGCCGACCGCGAAGCCGATGGCCGTGGTGATGACCAGTCCCCACACCTGCATGGCGGTGTCGGCCAGCGCGCGTCCGGCCAGGACGGCGCTCCTGGGGATGGGCAGCGAGCGGAGGCGGTCGACGAACCCCTGCTCGAGGTCCTCGGCCACGCCGGTGGCGGCGCCCATGCCCGAGAACAGGATGCCGGTGGTGACGAACCCGGGCACCAGGAAGTTGACGTAGTCCAGGCCGCCCGCCCCGATCGCCCCGCCGAACACGTAGCGGAAGATCAGCAGGAACATGCCGCCCTGGATGGTGCCGAGCACCACCAGCTGGGGCGTGCGGAGGAACTTCAGCAGGCTCCGCTTGGCGACGCCGAGCGTGCTCGTCCACAGCCCCGCCGAGCGCGCGGCGGGTGCCGTGATCGCGGTCATCGTCGTCATGATCGTGCTCCTTTCGAGTCTCAGGCCACCGCGTGACCGGCGGCGTCTCCTGTCTCGTCGTGACCGGCGGCGTCGGTTGCCTCGTCGAGGGCCTGGCCGGTCAGGGCCAGGAACACCTCGTCGAGCGTTGGCGGACGCAGGGCGATGTCGTCGATGCTGGTCCCCATGGCGTCCAGCGACGCGAGCGCGTCCCGCAACCGGTCGGTGCCGGCCTCCACGCTGATGCTGACGCGGCGGGTGGCCTCCTCGACCTGCGGCTCGCCGTGGTCGAGGGTGGCCAGGGTGGCGGCCACCCGTGGCAGGTCCTCGCGGTGGCGCACGTGGACCTCGATCACGTTGCGGCCCGCCCGCTGCTTGAGCTCCTGCGGCGTTCCGGCCGCGACCGCCCGGCCGTGGTCGATGATCACGATGCGGCTGGCGAGATGGTCGGCCTCGTCCAGGTACTGGGTGGTGAGCAGGACGTCGGTCCCCTGCTCGACCAGCGCCCGGATGGCGTCCCACAGCTCGACGCGGCTGCGAGGGTCGAGCCCGGTGGTGGGCTCGTCGAGCAGCAGCAGCCGGGGCGCGCCGACCAGGCTGGCGCCGAGGTCGAGCTTGCGCCGCATGCCGCCGGAGTAGGTCCGCGCCAGCCGGTCGGCCGCTTCGGCCAGCCCGAGCTGCTCGAGGACCCTTGCGCTGCCGGCGCGGGCCGAGCGCGCGTCGTGCCCGAACAGCCGGGCCACCATCTCGAGGTTCTCGCGCCCGGTCATGGCCGGCTCCACCGCGGCGTACTGCCCGGCCAGCCCGATGATGCGCCGCACCGCCTTCGGCTCGCGGCGCACGTCGTGGCCGGCGACGCGCAGCTCGCCCCCGTCCGGCCGCAGCAGCGTGGCCACGGCGCGGACGAAGGTCGTCTTGCCGGCCCCGTTGGGACCGAGCACGGCGAGGACCTGCCCCGGCTCGGCGACCAGGTCGAGCCCGTCGAGGGCGACCGTCTTGCCGAACCGCTTGCGGAGGCCGATGGCCTCGATCGTCGGAGTCATAGCGTTCGTTCCTCCTTCTCGCTCCGTCGCTACTCGGTGGTGATCTGGACGTGGGCGGCGCCGCCGGAGATCTCGATCTCGTAGCGGTCCTCGGTCCCGCCCGTTCCCAGGCTTTCGAGCCGCAGCCGGCCGCCGACGGCGCCGAACTCCTGCTCGTCGAAGGTCAGGTCGGCCAGCCCGCGCCCGATGCGCAGCCGCGCCGGCGTCCCCGCCGGCCGGCGGATGGCCACGTGGCTGGCGCCGCCGCCGATCCGCACCGGGACCACCCCGTCCGGGCGGGGCAGGCGCAGCTCGACGTGGCTGGCGCCCTGGCTGACCTCGACGGCCTCCACGCGCAGGGCGCGCAGGTCGGCGTCGAGGTGGGCGACGCCCTTGTGGATCTGGATGTCCCAGGCGACCTCGTCGTTGAGGGCGACCTGCCCGTCGTGCCGCGCCCAGGGGCGCGACCGCAGCCAGGTCCGCGGCGAGAAGCGCGGGTAGCGCACGGTCACCGCGCCGCCGTCCAGCGAGACCGCCGGGGCGGGCCGGTCGAAGCGCGCCCGGAACAGCTCCGGGATCTTCGCGCCCCGGATGGTCAGCCGGGCCGCTCCGCGGGCGAACTCCAGCCGCCCGCTGGTCAGGGATCCTCGCGGAGCCGAGAACTGCCTGGCCCCCATCTCCGCGGTCTCCCGGAGCCGCATCTCCATCGTCATGCCGTCCGTCATGTCGTCCTCCTGCGGTCCTGCTCGGCCACCCGGCCGAACGCTCTTCCAATGCGGAACACCGTTCGAGTATGCCCGAACACCGCCCGGCTGTCAAACAGCGTTCTAGACTGGAATGTCGTTCGACTCTGGTACGATGTTCGCCATGGAACCAACCGTGGACTCGTCCATCCCCGAGCCGCCCTGGAAGGCGGCACCGCGCGAGCGCCCGGCCCGAACCCCCCTCACCCGGGAGGCGATCGTGGAGGCGGCGCTGCGCGTGCTGGCGCGCGACGGGACCGAGGGGCTCAGCATGCGCCGGGTCGCCGAGGAGCTCGGCACCGGTCCCGCCTCGCTGTACTGGCACGTCGCCAGCAAGGACGAGCTGATCAACCTGCTGATCGACCGGGTGGCGAGCGAGATCGAGGTCCCGCCACCGGACGTGGCGCAGTGGCAGGAGCAGCTCAAGGAGTTCGGGATCCAGGCGCGGCAGGTGTTCCGGCGCTACCCGGGTGTCGCGGGCCTGACCCTCGGTCGCGTCCCGATCGGCCCCAACCTCATCCGCTGGACCGAGTGGACCCTCACCCTGCTCCGCGGTGCCGGGGTCCCCGACCGCATCGCGGCCTACGCCGGCGACCTGTTCGGGCTGTACCTGGGCGCGCACGCGTACGAGGAGGCCATGGGCATGCCGTCGCCGACCGGGGAGGAGCTCCCTCCCGAGGAGGTCGCGCGGATGATCCGCGGCTACTTCGAGTCGATGCCGGAGGACCGCTTCCCCAACATCCACGCGACACTGGACGAGCTCTCCGGCGGCGGGCCCGACGAGCGCTTCGAGCTCGGCCTCGAGGTGATCCTGCGCGGCCTGGCCTCGTACATCGACTGACCAGCAGGCAGGGCGACTGGGAGGGTCCCACTGGCGACGGGCTCGCTGAGCGCGCGTAGCGGCGACGCCGGCGTGACAGGGCGACGGTGGACGGTGGCGCGGCTTCTCTGAGTGGCGGAATGCCCCGCAGGCAGTGCGACTGCCGTGGAGCGGGCGACCTGCTCGGGCGTAGCCGCGAGCGCCAGCGGGCGGCTACCAGCGGGTGAAGAACAGCAGCTGCACGGCGAGCGTCTGGGCGAGCAGCAGGGACGCCACCACGGGCGGGCGCGCCCGCCAGGCGAGCAGCTGGCGCACCGCCGGGACCAGCAGCAGCGGGGCCATGAACAGGAAGATGCGCTCGACCTCGCCGCGGCTGAAGCCCCAGGCGCCGCCGGCGAGCAGCATGGCGATGGCGGCGGCGTCGACCGAGGCCCAGGCCCGCTCGCGGACCACCGCGAGCGCCCGGGCGGCGAGTGCGGCCAGCAGCGGCACGCCCAGCATGCCGCCGAAGGCGAGCGCGTCGCCGAGCAGGTAGACGGCGTAGGGGCGGCGCGCCGAGCCGGGCGAGGAGGCGTAGACGCGGCGCACCGCGGCGACCGCGGCGAGCGGGTCGTACCCGGTGGCGAGCCACAGCAGGCCCGCCAGCGCGAGCACCGCGCCCGCCGTGGTGGCGGCCCAGCGCCTCACCCAGGCCGGCTCCCGTCGCAGGCGCCCGGCCGCCGGCGGCAGCAGGAACACCAGCAGCAGCGCGGCCGCGTAGCTGAGCATCGACGACAGCCACAGCAGCGCGCCGCCGGCCAGCGTCCAGCCCGGCGAGCGCCGCAGCAGGCCGCGCAGGCTGGCCACGGCGGCGCCGGCGAGCACCAGCGCGAACACCGCGTCGGCCGAGGTCGCCGTGTAGAGCACCACCACCGGAGAGAGCGCCCACAGCGCCAGCGCCAGGCGGCCGCCCTCCTCGCCGAGCTCGTCGCGGGCGATCCCGGCGACGGCGACCGCGCCGAGGCAGCCGAGCGCCACGGTGAGCAGCGCCGCCCCCGGGATGCCCGGCCAGACCCGTCCTAGCAGCTCGTACAGGACGGTCGCGCCGGCCGGGTGGCCGGCCGCGTGGGACGGCAGCGACGCCAGCCGCTCGGGGAACTCGCGCAGGAACGACGGGATCGCGCCGATGCCGCCGGCGGCGTGCGGGTACTCGCCGTCGTACAGGAACGGCTCCCACCACGACCGCGGGCCGGCGGCCAGGGCGGAGACCGCCAGCGCGATCACCAGCAGCAGCGCCGAAGAGGCCGCGACGCGCAGCCGCCAGGCCACGGCCGTGCGCTGCAGCGCCAGCACCGCGGCGGCCGCCAGCAGGACGGCGGGCAGGGCCACCAGGGCGGGTCCCGGTGCGATCTGTGGATCTGGGAACAGGTAGAAGGGGACGGCGTGGTACCAGGGCTTGCTCGGCACGCTGAACGGCAGCCGGCCCCAGTGCCGCTGGTACAGCCAGCCGGTCGCGCCGGCGGCGACGACCACCAGCGCAGTGGCGGCGGTCGCCCGGCGGAACGCCGGCGCCGGCCGCTCGAGACCGCCAGGCGGCTGACCTTGACCGGGGAGGCCAGCCGGCTGGTCGTCGCAAGGCGGACGGGAGCCGGGGCCCGGCGCGGGCCCATGGCCGCCGGGCGGCCTTCCGGTCGGCTGCGCGACGGCTGGCTCCACGCCGGGAACCTACCGTGCGAGACTCCCTCGACGAAGCCGGGGTGGCGATCCGTCCCGAGTTCGTAATGTCCCTGACCGCGTCACGTCAGAACCGTGCAGGAGACTGCTCCCGACCATGGATCCGAGCCGCGTGACCGTCATCCTGCCCGCCCTCGACGAGGCCGAGGCCCTCCCGGCAGCACTCGCCTCCTTCCAGCCCGGGCTCGACCTGCTGGTGGTCGACAACGGCTCCACCGACGGCACCGCCGAGGTCGCCGCCGCGGCAGGGGCGCGGGTGGTCCGCGAGCCGCGGCGCGGCTTCGGCGCCGCCTGCTGGGCCGGCGTGGTCGCCTCCCCGCACGCTGACGTGGTCGCGTTCGCCGACGCCGACGGCTCGTTCGACGGCGCCGACCTCGAGCGGATCGCCGGGCCGGTGCTGCGCGGCGACGCCGACTTGGTGGTCGGCTCCCGCGTCGGCGGGGCCCGCGAGCCCGGCGCGATGTCCACCCTCGCGATGCTCGAGAACCGCGTGCTCGCGCTCGCCTGCAGGGTGCTGTTCGGGGTGGCCCTCACCGACCTGGGGCCGTTCCGGGCCATTCGCCGGGATCGCCTGGTGGCGCTCGGCATGCGCGACCGAGGCCAGGGTTGGCCGCTGGAGATGATCGGCCGGGCGGGGCGCGCCGGCATGCGCGTGGTCGAGGTGCCGGTCCGCTACCGGCGGCGGGTCGGTGGGCGCAGCAAGGTCTCCGGGTCGCTGCGCGGCACCCTGAGCGCCGTCCTGGCGATGACCGTGGTGGCCTGGCGACTCACCGCCGAGCGCCGCGGCCGCGAGGGATGACTCCCGCGGGCGGCGCCCACCCTGGAGGCGCCGGGCGGGCCGCCCGGCGCGGCGCTCGCGCGCTCGCCGTGATCGCCAAGGAGCCGGCCGCCGGCCAGGCCAAGACGCGGCTGGCGGCCGCGCTCGGACCGGAGGGCGCCGCCGGCGCCGCCGGCGCCATGCTGCGCGACACGATCCGGACCGTCGCCCGCGTCGACGCCGACCCGTGGCTGTGCTTCACGCCGGCGCGGGCGCGCGCGCGGATGGCCGGGCTCGCGCCCGGCTTCGGCCTGCTGCCGCAGCGCGGCCGTGGCCTCGGCGAGCGGCTCGCCGCCTGCCTGGAGGAGCTGATCAGCGGCGGGGCGGCGAAGGTCGCGATCGTCGCCGCGGACACCCCGCACCTGCCGGTCGAGGTCTACGAGGCGGGCTTCGCGCTGCTCGACGAGGCCGACGTGACGCTGGGGCCGTCGCTCGACGGCGGCTACTACCTGATCGGGGCCAAGCGGCCAGCGCCGGAGCTGTTCGCCGGGGTGCCCATGGGCACCGGCGCGGTGCTGCGGGCGACCCTGGAACGGGCGCGACGCGCCGGGCTCGAGGTCCGGCTCCTGCCACCCGCGCGCGACCTGGACCGGGTCGAGGACCTCGCCGCCGCGCTCGCCGCGGGCGAGCTGGCCCAGAGCCCACACACCCGCGAGGCCGCCGCCGCGATCGCGGCGGCGGCCGGCGGGAGCGGGTCCCGGCCCGCGCGGGAACGGGCCGGCTGACCCGCCGACATGGAGGAGCGCTGTCATGGCAACCGAGACCGCCGGCACCGCCAGGGTCGGCCTCGAACCGGGAGCGGCGGCGAGAGGGCTCGCCGCGATACGGATCTTCGTCGGCATCGTCTGGCTCGCCAACGGCATGGCGAAGCTGATCGGCAAGACCACCTACGACCTCGGCGTCGCCTCGTTCGGCCTGATCGGCCGGGACACCGCCAAGAGCCTGCTGACCACCTACAGCGGCGACAAGTCGCACGCGCTCGGCCTGCTGAAGTCGTTCTACGGCGACCTGATCCTGCCCAACTGGGGCTTCTTCCAGTGGCTGCTCACCGCCGGCGAGCTGGTCGCCGGGCTCTGCCTGGTGCTGGGCATCGCCAGCCGCTTCGGCGCGCTGGTGGCCCTGGTGCTGATCGGCCCGCTGTGGGTGATGAACCTCGACAACGGCCGCTACCTGTTCGAGTGGCCGCTCGACGTCGTCCCGCTGATCGTCCTCGCGCTCGTCCCGGCCGGCCGCGCCTGGGGCTTCGACACCAGACTCGCCGCCCGCTTCGGGAGCCGCTGGCCGTTTTGACGCCGCCGCCGCAACCACCCGGAGCCACTGGACGCCCAGCTGGATCCGGCCGCAGCCATCTGGGGGTCCAAGCAGGATCCCGCCACATCCACTGGACGCCCAGCAGGATCCCGCCACAGCCACCTGGGGCCCGAGCAAGGATCCCGGCAAGGTACCCGATGGGGGGCCTCCGGGGGGGAGCTGTCTTCGGGCTCCCCCCCGGATCGATCAGGGCTGGTAGTCAACCGCGGTGACGCGGCCCGCGTGGTCGTAGAAGCCGGCTTGGTCGACCGCGGACTCCAGCGGCACGTAGCCCTCGAGCCGGCCGGGCCGCCAGGCGCGCAGGCCCTCGAGGTCCAGCAACGGCCGCACCTCGGGGTCGTCGTAGGACATGCCGAGCAGCAGCGAGCGGAAGCGGTCGACCAGCTCCCGCGGCGCGGCGTCGGTGACGGTGAAGTTGCAGTGGTCGAAGGCTGGCGTGCGGGTGAGCACCCGGGTCGCGTCCCGCGGCAGGGTCCCGTCGGCCGCGAACAGCGCGTGATTGCCCTCGATCAGGCACGCCGCGTCGACCTCCCCGGCGAGCAGCGCCCTGGCCGCGTCGCGCTCGCCACCGACGTGGTCGCCGTGCTTGCCGGCAAGCACGTCGAAGCCGCGCACCTGGAAGTCCACGCCGGGGACGAGGCCCTGGGCGCGCAGGTGCCACAGCGGCAGCAGGGTCGCCTGGGGGGAGTCGACCGCGCCGACGCCGACCACCTTGCCGGCGAGGTCGCGCACCTCCCGGACCGGGGACCCGGACGGCACGACCACCACCGAGCGCAGGTCGCAGTCGGTGTCGCGCATGGCGACGGCGCGCACCCCGATGCCCCGCGCCGCGCCGAGGCGACGCGCCCGCACCCACGCGAGCGGCGAGTTCCACGCCACGTCCACCTGGCCGGCGAGGTGGGCGTCGACCAGCCGCTCGTAGTTCGAGTACAGCACGTAGTCGAAGGGCAGCCCGTGCCTGGCGAACCAGGCCTTGAAGCCCTCCCAGATGGTCACCACCTTGGGGTCATAGGCGACCGCGCCGAGCACCAGCTCATCGCCGGCCATGCCGCTCATCTCGCTTTCAGGCGAACAGGTCGATGCCGCAGATGGCGCGGCCGACGAAGTCGTACAACGCGTCGGTGGTCGGCGCCATGACGGTGGCGGCGCGGGCGTCGCGGAAGCGCCGCTCGACGCCGGCCTCCTTGCGGAAGGCGGCGCCGCCGCAGACCCGCATGGCCAGGTCGGTGACGGTTGTGGCGGCCTCGGCGCTGGCCGCCTTGACCTCGAGCACCCGCAGGGTGGCGTCGTCGCGGCCGCTCTCCATCGCGGTCAGCGTGTCGACGACCAGCGTCCTGGCCTGGTCGGTGGCGATCCGCATGCGGGCCAGGTAGGCGCGGATGGTCGGCAGGTCGGCCAGCCTGGAGCCGAGGTGCTCGAGGCGCGTGGCGGTGACGTGCGCGACGCTGCTGGCCACCACCGCCTCCATCGTCCCGACGGCCATCGCCGCGCTCATCGCCGCGAACCAGGGCAGCACCAGGCCGAGCATGACCTCGTCGCCCTTGCCGTCCTCGCCGAGCATGGCGCCGCGCGGCACCGCGACGTCGTGCGCGCCGACCGGGCTCGAGGCGTTGCCGCGCAGGCCGAGGCCGTCGAACGGGCCGGCGACCTTGAGGCCGGGGGCGTCGCCGGGAACCAGCCAGATGGTGCTGGGGCCGGGAGCGGCCAGCGGGCGGCTCGACCAGACGTAGGAGTCGGCCTCGCCGGCCGAGGTCACCCAGCTCTTGGCGGCGTCGAGCCGCACCAGCTCGCCGTCGGCATGGGCGGTGGACACCGGCGCCCAGAAGTGGCTACGTGAGCCCGACTCGGAGAAGGCGAGGGTGGACAGGTGCCGGCCCGACGCGATCGCCTCGCGCACCTCCCGCGGGCCGTGGGCCTCGACCACGGCGGCGGCGGCGTAGTGCATGCAGGCCACCATGGCGGTGGAGCCGCAGGCGCCGGCGAGCCGCTCGACCACCTCGGTGGCGGCGCGCAGGCCCTCGCCGCGCCCGCCGACATCTCGCGCGCTGACCAGGCCGAGCAGGCCGGTCCGGCCGAGGGCTTCGAGCGCCGCGCGCGGGAAGGTGCCCGCCCGGTCCACCTCGACGGCGGCGGGCTCGACGACAGCGGACAGCGTGGGGGCGAGGTCGTCGAGGTACGAGGTCGCCATCGAGCTGCTCCTTCGAGGTGAGGCACGGCCGTCGTGGGGGCCGGCGCCTCCCGGCGGGAGGCCCGCCAGGTCACCGGCGGCGTCCCGCCCCGGAGCCTGCCACAGGGTGGTGGCCGTCGCTCCTTACGATGTCCTGAAATCCCCGTGCGCCGGTGCCCGGCACGGTCGGGAACGGGCAGACTTGCCGGTACCTGCGGGCCTCCGCGCGGTGGAAGGAGCGTGACGTGACCGGCGTACGACTCGTCGAAGCCGCCCAGGCGCCGCTGCTGGCAAGGCGTTACTACGTCGGCGGCGACCCCGGGCCGATCACGGCCGCGCTGGCCAACGTGCCCGAGCTGCTCGAGGTCGCGATGCCGTTCCTCGCCACCGTGCTGGGCGCGACCGCCGTCGACGCGCGCACCAAGGAGCTGGTGATCCTGCGCACCTCCGCCGTGCTCGGCTGCCGCTACTGCGTGCAGACGCACACCACGGCGGCGCGCGACACCGGTCTGTCGCGCGCCGAGGTGGCCGCCCTTCGCGGGGAGGCGCCGGTCACCGCGGCCTTCCCCAGCCCGCGTGAGCGGGCGGTGGTCGCCTGGGCGGAGGCGGTCGCCGCCGGGCCCGGGCCGGTCGCGGACGCGCCGAGGGCGGCGCTGCGTGAGCACTTCGGCGACCACGAGGTGGTGGAGCTGACCCTGCTGGCGGGGGCGACGCTGATGCTCAACCGCTTCTGCACCGCCCTCGAGCTGCCGACCCCGCCGGACGTGGTGGCGCGCCTGGTCGAGGAGGGGTGGGCGTGACCGCGGTGGCCGCGGCGATCGAGGGCGGCGTGCTGCCCGGCCGCCTCTGGTTCTACGCCAACTACCACTGCAACCTGGTCTGCACCTACTGCCTGACCGAGTCCGGCCCGCGGGTGGAGCGGCGCGAGCTGGGCGAGGAGCGCATGCTCTCCCTCGCCCGGGAGGCGGCCGACCTGGGATTCACCGCGCTCGGCGTCACCGGCGGGGAGCCGTTCCTGCTCCCCTACCTGCCGGAGCTGCTGCCGCGGCTCGCCGCGATCCTGCCGCTGGTCTGCCTGACCAACGGCACCGTCCTCACCGAGCGGCGGCTCGAGCGGCTGCGGCCACTGGCCGAGTTGCCGGCGGCGCTGCAGATCTCCCTCGACCGCCCGGAGCCGGACGCCAACGATGCGATGCGCGGCCCGGAGAACTTCCGCAAGGTGGTCGATGCCATCCCCAGGCTGGTCGAGCGCGGCGTGCGTGTCCGCGTCGCCACCACCGTCAGCTCCATCGACGACCAGGAGCGGGAGCGGCTCTGCGCGCTACACCGGCGGCTCGGCGTGCCAGACTCCGACCACGTCATCCGGCCGATCGTGCACCGCGGCCGCGCCGTCGACCACGGCCTCGGCGTCGACGCCGGCCCGTCCGACCTCCCCGCCGAGCTGACCATCACCACCGACGGCGCCTTCTGGAGCCCATTCGGCCCCACCGTCCACGGCGGCCAGCTCGACACCGACCTGCTGGTCACCCGCACGACCACGCCGCTGTCGGTGCCGGCATCCGCCCTGCTGCGCATCGCGCGGGACCGCCCCCAGGGCGCCGACGCCCAGCTCCACATCAGGTGAGCGTGAGCCTCCGGGCCCGGTCGGGCCCGCTCCTCCGGACCCGTGGCATACTCGCTGCGGCGTCAGAAGCAAGGAAAGGAGGTGCGGACATGCTCCCAACCGTTTCCGCGCCTCCCGCGACCCGCTGATCGACGCCGCTCGCGGGAGGCGCGGCCCGCAGGGGAAAGGACCCTGGATGACCGCGCAGATCCGCCACGTCACCTTCGACGCTGCCGAGCCGTACGCCCTGGCGGGCTTCTGGAGTCAGGTCACCGGCTACGGCGAGGACCCCGAAGACCCCAACGAACCGGAGCACACCGAGGCGCTCCTGGTCGCGCCGGACGGCCGGGCGGCCCTGCTGTTCGTCACGGTGCCCGAGCCCAAGACCGTGAAGAACCGCGTCCACCTGGACCTCATGCCGACCGACCGGACCCGGGACGAGGAGGTGGACCGGCTGCTCGGCATCGGAGCCACCCTGGTCGCCGACCACCGCCGGCCGGACGGCACCGGCTGGGCCGTCCTCGCCGACCCGGAGGGCAACGAGTTCTGCGTCGAGCGCAGCGCCGCCGAACGGGCGGCCGGCACCGGCTGAGCGGTGGTGCCCCGGGTGCCGGCGCGCCGGCACCCGGGGCACCCCTCGGAGCTACGGGCGGGCGCCGCGCCGTTCCCAGCCATCCTCGACCAGGTTGAGGTAGGCGTGGGTGCGCGGGTGGCGGGCGGCGGCCTCGCGGTCGAGCCGGACCCCGAGGCCGGGGGCGGTCGGCAGGGCGAAGTGGCCGTCGGCCGGGTCCACCCGCGGCGCGCCGTCGACGACCTCGGCGATCCAAGGGTCGGCGAAGTCGTTGAAGTGCTCGAGGACCTTGTAGTTGCCGGTGGCGACGGCGAAATGGACGTTGGCGGCGGTGCCGACCGGGCCGCAGACGTTGTGCGGCGCCAGCAGCAGGTCGTAGGCGTCCGCCCAGGCGGCCAGCTTGCGCAGCCCGGTGAAGCCGCCGAAGTGGGTGAGGTCGGCCTGCACCACGTCGACCAGCCCCTGCTCGAACAGCTCGCGGAACTCGGGCAGCACGTGGATGCGCTCGCCGGTGGCGATCGGCAGCCAGGTGGCGGCGCGGACGCGCCGCAGCCCCGCCGGGTTGTACGGCGGCACCGGCTCCTCGATCCACTCGGGCTGGTAGGGCTCGAGCGCCCGCGCCGCCCGGACCGCGGCGTGCGGGCTGAAGCGGCCGTGCATCTCCACCATCAGGGCGACGTGCGGGCCGACCTCGTCGCGGATCGCCGCGATGATCTCGGTCGCCAGGCCGAGCTGGCGCGAGTCGATCTCGGCGGCGGCGGCCCCGAACGGGTCGACCTTGAGCCCCTCGTAGCCGCGGTCGACCACCTTGCGGGCCATGGCGGCGAACGACCCGGGGTCACGCCGGCCCTGGTACCAGCCGTTGGCGTAGGCGGGGACGCGGTCCCGGAAGCGGCCGCCGAGCAGCCGCCACACCGGCACCCCGAGCGCCTGGCCCATCAGGTCGTGGCAGGCGACGTCGAAGACGGCCAGGGCCGTCTGGTCGACCTCCCCGGCGCGCCCGTACTCCGCCCAGTGGAATCGCCAGGCGAGCCGCTCGACGTCGAACGGGTCCATGCCGACGACGTGGCGCCCGGCCGTCTCCTCGATGCAGGCGAGCAGGGTGTCGGTGTTGGAGACCATGCGGGCCTCGCCCACGCCCCTGAGCCCCTGGTCGGTGACGAGCTCGACGAAGGTGAGCTCGCGCCAGGGCGTGCCGACCACCACGGTCTCGACGCCGACGATCTTCACAGCTCCTCCTCGCCCTCGGCGGCCTGTCGGCGAAGCCCGGGCCGCTACGCCGTCTCTTCCTCGCCCGGTCCTGGCGCGGTCGCCGGCTCCCGCGCCAGGTCGGTGAGCGTGAGCGCGGCGCGCAGGTCGCGCGCGGTCTGCTCGAGGTGGGCGCGCATCGCGGCGGCGGCGCCCTTCGGGTCGCGAGCCTCGACCCGGTCGAGGATGCGCGCATGCTGCTCGATCACGTCCTCGACCGTGCCGCCGCGGGCGAGGTGGCCTTGCAGGCTGCGCAGGCGGCTGGCACGCAGCGGCTCCTCCATCGCCTCGATCAGGAAGCTGAGGAGCTGGTTGCCGGCGCCGGCGGCGAGGCTGGCGTGGAAGCCGACGTCGGTCTCGTGGAACGCCACCGGGTCGCCGGCGCCCGCGTCGCGCATGGCCGCGAGCGCCAGCTCCAAGGCGGCGATCGTCGCCTTGCTCGCCTGCCCGGCGGCGAGGCCGGCGATGTGCACCTCGAGGGCGCGGCGGACCTCCAGCAGGTCCATCAGCCTGCGCGGGTCGCGCCGCACCGAGGCGGTGAAGAAGCCGCCGATCGGCCCGGCGTTGGGATGGGCCACCACGGCGCGGCGGCCGTGGCGCGTCTCGACCAGGCCGCGCGCCCGCAGCGACCTGACCGCCTCTCGGACGGTCAGGCGGCTGACCCCGAACCTGGCCGCCAGGTCCGGCTCGGAGGGGAGCTCGGCGCCCGGCTCCAGCTCCGCGAGCACGAGGTCCTCCAGCCGCCGGACGACGACGTCGGAGACGCTCGCGGTGGTGTCGGGCGCGGCTGCCCGGCTGGCGCCCTCGGGAGGCTTCTGCACGGGCCAAAGCATGCACCACACCGACCAGCCAAGCAATAACTCATCAGATAATGGCTGCCTGGTTTGTGGGGAGTGTCGCAGCAAGTGGGTCGTCCCGTTGAACGTATATGCCCTGTAATCATTCGTATTCACGACTTGGCAACACATCTGATACCTGTCAGGCTCCGGTATGACCCCCCATCCTGCCTGGAAGGAGGACCCTGCTGGTCTCGGCGCTCGGCGGCTACGGCTTCGCCCGCTTCACCTTCCCGGGCAAGAACCTGCTGTTCCTTGCTACGCTTGCGATCCTGATGGTGCCGTACGCCACCATCCTGATCCCGCTGTACGTGCTGCTCGACCGGCTCGGCCTGCAGAACTCCCTGGCTGGGCTGAGCCTGGTGTTCATCATGTTCCAGCTCCCGTTCGCGTTCGCGCCACTGATCCTGATCAGCGACGCGTCGAAGTTCACCATGCCGGTGGCCGTCTACAGCATGCAGCAGCGCAGCTTCGGCGCGATCGACTACGGCGCGCTGGAGGCCGGCGTGGTGGTCATGGCGCTCCCCTGCCTGCTGGCGTTCCTGCTGCTGCAACGCCACTACGTACGCGGCTTCATGACGGGGGCGCTCCGTGGCTGAGCACGGCGACGGCGCCTGGGGCCGCCCGGTCGTCCCCGGCTCGGGCCGGCTGCGCCCGCTCGGGCTTGGCGAGGTGCGCCTCGAGCCCGGCTTCTGGGCCGACCGCCAGCGCCTCGGCGGCGAGGTGATCGTCGACCACTGCCGCGACTGGATGACGCGCCTCGGCTGGATCGGCAACTTCCGCGCCGCGGCGGCAGGCGGCTCCTCGGCGGGACGGGAGTTCGCCGACTCCGAGATCTACAAGCTGCTGGAGGGGCTCGCCTGGGAGGCCGGCCGCAGCGGCCGCGCCGAGCCCGAGCAGGCGGTCGCGGAGCTCACCGAGGAGGTCGCGGCGGCCCAGGAGCCCGACGGCTACCTCAACACCCGCTTCGGCTGGCAGGGGCCCGAGGCGCGCTACCGCGACCTGGAGTGGGGGCACGAGCTGTACTGCTACGGGCACCTGATCCAGGCGGCGGTGGCGCGGCTGCGCACCGGGCACGAGGACGCGCTGGTCGCCGTGGCGCGGCGCGCCGCCGACCACGTGTGCCGGGAGTTCGGCGCGGACGGCCGCGCCGCGATCTGCGGCCACCCCGAGATCGAGCCGGCCCTCGCCGAGCTCTACCGCGCCACCGGGGAGGAGCGCTACCTGGAGCAGGCGCGGCTGTTCGTCGAGCGGCGCGGCCACGGCCTCCTCCGCGCCGGCTCGCTCGGCGCCGCCTACAACCAGGACGACCTGCCGGTGCGCGAGGCCGGGGTGCTGCGCGGCCACGCCGTGCGCGCCCTGTACCTGGCCAGCGGCGCCGTCGACGTGGCCGTCGAGACCGGCGACGACGAGCTGCTCGAGGCCGTCGCCGAGCAGTGGCGCAACACCGTGGCGGCGCGCACCTACCTCACCGGCGGGATGGGCTCGCGCCACACCGGGGAGTCCTTCGGCGAGGACTTCGAGCTGCCGCCCGACCGCGCCTACGCCGAGACCTGCGCCGGCGTCGCCTCGGTCATGCTGTGCTGGCGGCTGCTGCTTGCGACCGGGGAGGCGTGCTACGCCGACGCGATCGAGCGGACGCTCTACAACGTGGTCGCGGCCTCGCCGGCGCTGGACGGGCACTCGTTCTTCTACGCCAACCCGTTGCAGCAGCGCTCCCCCGCCTCGTCGGCCACGGCCGACGCCGAGAGCCCCCACGCGGCCGCTGGCCTGCGCTCGCGCTGGTTCGCGGTCTCCTGCTGCCCGACCAACCTCTCCCGCACCCTGCCCAGCCTGGCCGCCTACGTCGCCAGCGCGGACGACGACGGCGTCCAGCTCCACCAGCTCACCGCCTGCACGGTGCGCACGGCCCTGCCCGGCGGCCGCCCCGTCGGCCTGCGCGTCGAGACGGACTACCCCTGGACCGGCGCTGTGACCGTGCGGGTCGAGCAGTCGAGCGGCGAACGGTGGCGCATCGCCGTGCGGGTGCCGCCGTGGGCCGAGGGCGCCGTGCTGATCCACGACGGGCAGCACCGGCCAGTCGGCCGCGGCGACGTCGCCGCCGGAGGAGCGCGGGACCTCGCCGGGTACGCGGTGGTCGAGGCGCCCTGGCGGCCGGGGGACGAGCTGCGCCTCGAGCTGCCGCTGCGCCCACGCTGGACCAGGCCGGACCCGAGGATCGACGCGGTGCGCGGCTGCGTGGCCGCCGAGCGGGGGCCGCTGGTCTACTGCGCCGAGTCCGTCGGCCAGGACCCGTCGCTGCAGCTGGACGCGATCGTGGTGGACACCTCGGCGCCCCCCGCCGACAAGGGCCGCGACGACCGCCTCGGCGGGGCGCTCTGGCTGCGCTGCTCCGCCCGCACCGTCCACCTCCCCGAGGCCAGCTGGCCCTACGCCACCGACCAGAACGGCATCGCCACCGAGGCCGCCCCCCTGACCCTGATCCCCTACCACCTCTGGGCCAACCGTGGCCCCGCCTCCATGCGCGTCTGGCTCCCCGAGCTGCCCTGACCCACAGCCCAGAGCTGTGGACGGTAGGTTGCACCCCTCCGCACGGGAGAAGTCCAGTTGCCCGGTGCGGCGCAGCTCGGCCAGCAGCACTCGGTGCAGCCGGTCCCACACCCCGGCCTGCTGCCAGGCGCGCACCCGCCGCCAACAGGTCACCGGGCTGCCGCAGCTGAGCTGCTTGGCGGGAAGGTTGGCCCACGAGCAGCTGGAGAGCAGCACGAAGACGATGCCGGCCAGCACGTTGCGGTCTGGCACGCGGGGGATGTGGCGTTGCCGACACCGGCCCAGGCCCGCGTCGTTTCACCCGGAAGCTAAGTCCAGCAGGCGCACGGCGGCGTCGGCCGCCTCGTCGAGGGTTGTGGCCTCTCCTGCCATCCATGCCCGGGCGTAGGCGGCGTCGCCGAGTCGCTGGCGGACCGCGGCGAGTGCGGTCGCGATCCGCTCGGCCTCTTTGCCGTAGGACTTGCTTGGAGCCTGTAGCTGCAGGGTGGCGGCCAGGGTCGTGGCGGCCTCGTCCTGGCCGGTGCGGGCCAGCAGGATGACCAGATTCCGCAGCGTGGTCACGATCAGCCCTCGGTTCCCGGTGCTCCGCCAGTGCTTGACCGCTTCCCGGAACAAGGCCAGCGCCGGAACCGGCGGGCCGTGGCGGCTGCGAAGCGCCACCGTGGCGGTGAGGGCGGTGCCGGCGACATAGCGGTTGCCGACCTCCTGGGCGCCCCGCCGTGCCTCCTCCAGGGCGGCGGCGGCCGCGATCGGGTCGAGGTCGGCCAGCGCCTCCCCTTGGGCGAACCGGGCCATCGCGATGGCGGTGGGGTTGGCCGCGGCCAGCGCGGCTGTGACCGCCTGGCTGGCGGTGGCGCAGGCTGCCTGGTCGTCGCCGGCGTAAGAGAGGACCAACGCCTGGTTGGCGATGGCGATGGCAAGTGCGGCCAGGTCGCCGGGGGCGGCCAGCGCGGCCACGCCACGGTAGGCCTCCAGCGCGGCCGTGAGGTCGCCGCTGAGCAGCGCGGCGTCGCCGACCGCCTCCAGTGGGGCGGCCGCGGCCGGGGCTGTCGGCCCACCGGCGACCCTCAGGCCTTGCCGGGCGAGCTCGCGGGCCTGGTCCAAGCGGCCGCCGATCCAGGCGGCATGGGCGGCCGCGGCGTGGGCGACGGCAAGGCGAGGGTGGGCGGGCACCGTCATAGCCGCCCACGCCCCCCAGGCGAGCAGGTCGGGCCGGACCCGCCAGTACCCATAGCGGGTGAGGGCCGCGGCCAGCCGCACCGCGAGGTCGACCTCGCCAGCGTCCCGGGACCAGCTCCACGCCGCGTGCAGGTCGTCCAGCCAGGTTTCGACCCGGCGGGCCCAGGTCGGCTCGTCGGGGCCGTAGAGGCCCGCGTCGGCCCGTTCGGCGAGGTCGAGCATGAACCCGGCGTGGCGGCGTCGGAGCCGGTCGGCCTGGGCGGCAGGCAGCCGGGCGGCGGCGTAGGCGCGCAGGGTCTCCAGCATCCGGTAGCGGCCGACGCCGCGATGGCCCGGCCGGGTGAGCATGGACCGGTCGGCCAGCCCGGCCACCAGGTCGGCGACGCGGCCGACGGGCAGCTCCTCGTCGGCCACGACGGCCTCGGCGGTGGTGATGTCGAACGCCGCGGCGAAGACCGACAGCCGCAGGAACAGTCGCTGCTCCTGCGGCGTGAGCAGGTCGAAGGACCAGTCGATGACCCCACGGAGGGTCTGGTGGCGTGCGTCGCCGCGGCGTCCTGCCCGGAGCAGCTCGAAGCGCTTGTCGAGCCGGTCGGCGAGGTCGTCGAGGGTCAGCGTGCCGATCCGCGCCGCAGCCAGTTCGATGGCCAACGGGAGGCCGTCAAGGGCGCGGCAGACCTCCCCGACCCGCCGCAGAGCCTCCCGGCCGGGGGCGAAGTCGGGGTCGGCGGCGCGGGCCCGGTCGCAGAACAGCCGGACCGCGGGGGTGCGGACCTCCTCGGCGTCGGGGGTGGGCACCGCAAGTGGCGGGACGACCAGGACCTGTTCGCCGTCGATGCCGAGCCGCTGGCGGCTGGTTGCCAGCAGCCGCAGCGCCGAGGAGACCGCCAGCAGCTCCTGGGCGAGCGCGGCGACGGCGGCGAGCAGGTGCTCGCAGTTGTCGACCACCAGCAACCCACCAGTGCCCCGCGCCCACTCGCGGAGACTGTCCAGGAGCGGGGTGCCGGGCTGTATGTCGAGGTCGAGCGCGTCGGCCAGCGCCTGCGGCACGGTGTTGGGGTCGCGTAGCGGGGCCAGGTCCACCCACCAGACCGACCCTTCGGCGGCCGCGGCCTGCTGGGCCAGCCGGGTCTTGCCGACCCCGCCCGGGCCGACCAGGGTGACCAGCCGTCCACCGGTGAGGGTCTTGCGGACCAGCGCGAGCTCTTGTTCCCGGCCGACAAAGGAGGTCGCCCGGACAGGGAATGGGCGACGCTCCCGCTTGGCCGGGCGGGGCTGACCGGACTGCAGTTCCCCGCGCAGCACCTGCTGCTCGAGGCGCCGCAACCGGGCCGAGGGGTCAAGGCCGAGCTGGTCGCGGAGCTGCTCGCGGTAGCGGGTATAGGTGGCCAGCGCATGGCCGACCCGGCCGGCCCGGGCGAGAGCAGAGACCAGCAACTCCACGGCCCGCTCTCGCCAGGGCTCCTCGGCCACAATGGCCTCCAGCGCCGCCGCGGCCTCGGCCAGGCGACCCAGCCGAAGCAGCAAGGCGGCGCGGTCTTCCCGGGCGGCAAGCCAGAGTTCCTGGAGACGCAGCGCCTCCCCTCGGGCGAAGGTCTCGGCAAACTCGCCATAGGCCGGGCCCCGCCACAACCCTAGCGCCTCCTCTAGCAGCCCCAACGCGGCCGTCGGTGCCTGCGCCTCATGTGCCCGGACCAGCAGCCCGGTGAACCGCTCCACGTCGACCGCGTCTGCCGGCACCTCGAGCACATAGCCGGGTGCGCGCGTGACCACCACGCCTGCGGCCGGGCCCAGGGCGTGGCGAAGCCGAGCCACGTAGGTCTGCAGCGCGTTGCGGGCCTCCTCGGGCGGCTGGTCGCCGAATACCTCGTCAACCAGCCGGTCGAAATGGACAATGCTGCCGCGGCGCAGCAGCAGCGCCGCCAGCAGCGCCCGCTGCCGCGCCCCTGGCACCACCACGGGCCGACCGGCCACCCGGACCTCCAGCGGCCCCAGGACGCCGAGCTCCACCTCGCCCTGCAGTCTGCTCATCTCTACATTGCACCGCCAGGCCCACCGGTACCGCCAGCGGTCACGGCCGGGCTCGTCGCCACAGCGTGAACCGAGAGACCGGCAGAAAGCCGTTGTGTTCGGCCCCGGGGCGGCTCATGTCGCTGAACAGGCTCGCCGATGGCAGCCCTTCCAGGTCGGCCAGCCGCGCCCGCAGCAGCGCCTGCCAGTAGCCGCGGCGGCGCGCCTCGGCGAGCACCACGCCCAGCGCCAGCACGTGCAAGCCATGGGCGACAGACGAAGCAGCGTCGCGCCGTTGTAGTAGGCGGCCGGGCGGCCCAGGTCGCCGACGGTCAGCCCGCCACGGCGCTGGACGCGACCACCCATGGCCGCAACCGGCCCGGCAAGCGACTCCGCCCAGGCGTGCACGAACCGGCGCAACACCGTGTCGCCGACCGGGACCTGCGGCTCCCAGCCCGTGAGCAGATGGATCGGCTCAGCAATGGCCATGGTAATCCCTCTTCTCGGCCATCCCAGTCACCAGTTGGGGTCGTCGTCCGGCTCCCGGACTCCTGCCCGGCCCTGGTGGGTCCAGGTCACCTTCCACGAGGTCGCCTACAGCCGGCGTACGCCAGTCGTACGCGGTCTGTACGCGCCCGGGACCACGCTGGCTGCAGCCGCCGGCTCGCACCGGGTCGCGGCAGCGGCAAGGAGGACGCCGCATGACACCCTCTGTGTCAAGCTCACGCCGCAGAAGCAGTCATTTCGGTCAGCTTCTGGGCGGCGCCGTGCTTGGCCGGGTCGTAGGGGACCTGGTCGATCCAGCAGCGCCAGATCACCCGGATCCACGCCCGCGCC